>JAESFI010000056.1_pt1 | contig 172417 bp, 126 predicted proteins | sample 9269361 | NCBI WGS metagenome assembly JAESFI01 (sample SAMN14504119, study PRJNA617095) | algae metagenome | isolation source: Brasilonema angustatum HA4187-MV1 and co-occurring heterotrophs from moss... | place: USA: Manoa Valley, Honolulu, Hawaii | collected 2009-07-20
CTTTTTGCAGGCGACGGTCGCCAAACCGTCCCAGTCCAGTCTCCATGCTGTCCTCCTAGCCAGTCGGACAACACGGAATCAGACATCCTTCCCGTCTTCAACCTCGATGTGTGAATGCCGTAGCGCAAGCGGGAGAGGGAGCGGATCTTACCCTGCGGCCGCAATCGAATCTGACCAGCTACGAACCACAACGATCTCCGCCGCTATCGCCGCGTGAGGCTGCAGCCGCTCGATAGCTGACGGGTCGATCCGGTCGAAGAGCCGTCATTCGACTGCGAGGGGAATTCCTCGAACGGCGAGTTCTGCTTGCCGGTGTTGAACTCCATGATCTTGCGGGTCACGCCGGGAAAGATCGCGGAGATCGGATTGACGCGCATCACCGGGGCGGCCGGCGTGCCGACGACCTCGTAGGTCACACCGATCAATCCCTCTTTATCGCCAGCACCCAGGAACAACCCGAGCACCGGAATCTGTCCGAACATGTTGTTCAATCCGTACATCGGCACGAAGGTGCCGCTCATGCACACCTGGTTGCCGGGATAGTCGATCGAGCCCTCAATGGTGGCGCCGATCATCGGACCCTTGACCACGCCGTCGCGGACAGTCAGCGCGCCATTCTGACGGATGAACTCGGCGCGGAGCGCGGTGAAGGAGACGCCATTCCCCGTACCATTCGGAGCGCCTGCAGCCACCCGCTCGAGCTGCGCCTCGCCCTTCACCGTGAAGTCACGCACGTTGATCAGACCCTCGCGCGAGGTGTTCGCGTCGGATGTCGGCGGCTCCATCGCCACCACCATCTGGCCGCCGATCGCCTTGGTGTAGGTGTCGGTGAAGCGCAGCAGCGCGCCGGCATCGTTGGTCTGGAGGTAGATCACCTCGCGGTTGCCCTGCGCGCGGCCGCCGCGCAGATCCGCCGCAACAGGCGTGTCCTTGCCGATCTTGCCGCTCAGCGTGAAGGCCTTGATGGCCCCGCCGCGCTTCGACATCTTGGCGTCGACGCTGCGCATCGCCTCGCCGTTGAAGCCTGCGACTGCCCCGAGCTTCACGTCGATGTCGAAATCGACGTTCTTCAGCTTGCTCTTGGCATCGTCCTTGGAATTGCCTGAGATCGCCGACTTCAGGAAGCCGCGGCCGTCGAACACGTCGCCGCGCATGGTGCCGCGCACGACGCCGTCCTGGCTGCGCTCGACCTTCAACGAGGCCTTGTCGCCGTCGGACGGCGAATAGGTCGGGAAGTTTGCATTGATGAGATCGCCGTTCGGATCGACCTCGAGCGATCCCTTGATCGAAGCGCCGCCGCCTTCGATGACGATGTCCTCGAAGCGGGTCGACTGCGCCGTCGGCACCACCTTGAAGCTGGCCTTGCCCGACTTGCCCGGCAGCTTGACCCAGCCGGGCAGGATGTTGTCGAGCTTGACCGAGGTCAGGTCGGCCTCGACGCCAAGCTTCGTCGTCTGGTCGGGACCGCCGGCGATCTTGCCCGACAGCTTGATCGGCAGCGTACCGCTCACGGCGGGGCTGAGATCGAAGCCGAGGCGCGCGCGGCTCGCATCGTCCAGCGTCGCCTGCAGGCGGACATCGGCGTCGCCTTCGGCCGGCTTGCGGTAGTCGAGCGAGGCCGCCTGGCCGTTGATCTTGACGTCGCCCTTGACCTGGTAGCCCTGGTTGTTGGCTGCGATCTTGAGGTTGTTGGCCTCCAGCTTCTGGTTCATCACCAGCTTTTCGGCGGAGAAACCGTTGAGATCGGCGGTCACCGCATAAGCGGTATCGGCCTTGGTCAACTCGCCCTTGACCGGCAGGTTGAGCTGGATGTTCGCCGAGAACGTGCCCTTGCTGGTGTTGGGATCGACCACGGTCGACGACAGATCGCTCAGCCGATCATTGGAGAGCATCTCGGCCGCCGCCGGCACCGGTCCGTCGACGCGGAATCGGGTGCGCGACGGCGACGGCTTGGGCGCCATGTCGGGCACCTCGAAGGTGAAGTCCGAGATCGTGATCTTGCGGCCGGCCGGCGTGTCGGCGACGCCCTGCCCGATATTCACGGTCGCGGTGCGCCCGGTCACGCGCGCCTTCAGGTCGGCATCGTGCACGACGGGCATGCCGTCGACGGGGCGGACCGCGACGCCGCTCGCCACGATGTTGACCGACAGGCCGTCGTCCGGAATCGGCGGGCCTTTGCGCGGCAGGTTCTTCGTCGGCGAGTTGATCCCGATCTCGATGCGCTGGAGCGTGCCGCGCTCGATCCGCTCGATCACCCATTCGCGCAACTCGGGCACGACGAGCGTCGGCCACATCCGCTTCATCGCGGAGGCCGACATCGGCGTGCCCGCAAAGCCCAGCGTCAGCCGCGGCTCGCCGGAATAGTCGATGGCGCCGGTGCCGGCGACGCCGATCTCGCCGTTGGAGATATCGGCCTGCGTCAGCAGCAGACGCTTGTGGTCGGTGTCGAAGCGGAAGCCGATCGCGATCCGGTTGAAGACGAGCGGCGGCTCGTTGTCGATGCCGCCGAGCAGGATCGATCCACCGCTGAAGCCGAGCTGCCAGTCGTTGATGCTGCCGTTCGGCGGCTCGAGATGCGCCAGCAGCGTCAGGCGGTTGGCGCCCGAGAGAATCTTGAACGGGGCGACCAGCACGCGCCGGTTGGCGTCCCACTCGACATTGATCTCGGCGGAGTCGATCGCCATCGGATAGTCGGGCGTGTCGGTGTCGATGATGTTGCCCGCGCCGACCGTGACCTTGCCGCGGAAGAAGGTCGGCACGCCGTCGCGGCCGAGCTCGCCCTTGAGCTCGCCCGTCAGCGGCAGATCGGCGGTATAGGTGAGGTCCTTGACCCGCAGCGCCAGGAGGATGTTGGAGGTCGAGACCTTGTCGGCGCGAATGTCGACCGAGCGCACGCCGTTCTCGGCGGGGCCGATCGTGGCGCGCAGCAACCACGGGCGCGCGCCCTCTTCGCCGAGGCTGAGCGTGACGCCACCGCGGGCCGGCCGGCGCAGGCTGAGCGTGATGTTCTCGAACGACCATTTGCTGCCGCGCTGCTGATCGTCGACGATCAGGTTGCCGTTCTTCAGACCGATCTCGTTGAGGTTCTGGCCATCGAGGCCGGTCATGCTCAAGCTGTCGAGCCAGTCGAGGCCCTGGAGAATTCCGCTCTGCGCTGTCGCCTGAGGCGCGGCTTGCGACGCGTCCGGGCCCGCCGGCGCGGTGGCGAAGGGCGGGGGCGGGACGCCGTTGCGCGGGAATGTCGGCGGCAGGCCCGCGTCCTTCTTGGAGGCAACACCGGTTGCCAGCGGCTTTGCCGTGTCGCCGGCGGACACCGTGACGGTGCCGTCGGGCGCAATGCGGATCGCAAGCTCGGCGTCTACGAGATTGAGGCTCTCGGCGCGCAGATGGCCCATCAGGAGACCCGCGCCCGACAGCCTCACCTCGGCCTTCGGCGCGGTGGCGACGATGGCATGGTCGTGGTCGCGGACGACGATGTCGCGGATGCGGACGGCGATGCGGACCCGGCCGGCCCGCTCGATCTGGGTGCCGCCGACCTCAACCGTATTGCCGTGACCGATATTGTCCTCGATCGCAGCCGCGAGCCAGGGCGTCGCGATGTCGAGATTGATGGGACCGGCGCCGAGCCGCCACCACAGCGCACCGAAGCAGCCCACGAAGATGACGATCAGGGCGCCGACGACAATTGCGATCCGGCGAAGCCAGCGTCCGCTCGGCAGCGACCGCCGAACCGAGGAGAAGCCGCCGACGCGAAAGCGCGAATTGGAACGCGACAAGAGGCGGCGCGCGCGATGACCCGCCTCCTCGTCCTCCTGATCTTGATCCCAGTCGGCCTCGTCCCACTCCGGCGGTTCTTGATGGCCGCCGCGCCGATCGAAATCCCGATTGTGATCCTGGGGCGACGTATTCCTTGCCATTGCCTCTCGATACAGGCGCCCATCGTATGACTGAGCGCCGCCCGGACCGCAGCCGTCCACGGGGATCGAAGCACCCCGCGCCGGCGCTGCCGCCATACCTCGAATATTCCTGCTGTTCGTCATTTCGCCCCGGGAGCGCGTTCAACGAGCAGTGGGGTGGTGCGTGGAATTCCTTGTAACCATACTCCGGCGCCGTCAGACTTGCCCAGCCAAGGGCGCGAATCCGGCGTGCCGGACGAGAGCTGCAATACCGCTTTGGTTGACCCGCCGAAAGCGTCGAAAGGAAGGCGTATGTCCAAGAAATCCCGAAAGAAATCGTCCAAAGCGCCCTCCGGCAGTCCGACGGCTAAAAAGAAGACAGTGAAAGCGCGGACATCAACTCAAACGAAATCCGCGAAAACGGCGCGGGCGCCGGCCAGCAAATCAAAGGCGACCATAGCAAAGACAGCATCGCATGGGGCCGCATCGAAACAGTTAAATTCCTCCAAATCGGCTGCCGCGGCGAAAGGGTCCCTGGCCGAGGGCCAGAAGGCCCCGGCCTTCCGCCTGCCCCGCGACGGCGGCAGCGTCGCCACGCTCTCGGACTACGCCGGCCGGAAGCTCGTCCTGTTTTTCTACCCCCGCGCCGACACACCCGGCTGCACCCGGGAGGCCATCGACTTCACCCGCCTGGCTGGCGACTTCGCCAAAGCAGGCACCGCCGTGCTCGGCATTTCCGCGGATTCGTTAAAGGCCCAGGAGAAGTTTCGCGACAAGCACAGCCTCGGCGTCCCCCTGATCTCGGACGAGCAGCACGAGATGCTGGAGGCGTATGGCGCCTGGGGCGAAAAATCCATGTACGGCAAGAGCTTCCTCGGGATTCTTCGCACCACGGTGCTGGTCGGGAGTGACGGCAAGGTGGCCAAGGTCTGGCGCAACGTCCGGGTCGACGGACATGCCGATCAGGTGCTGGAAGCGGCAAGAAGTCTTTAACCAGCCCGTTAAGTTCTAACGGTTCCATTTCCGGAAAATTAACCATGACTGGCCCAGATTGCTGCGGCAATTGAGCCGCAAGGAACCCATCCGACCGGCGCGGGAGTGCCGATGTCGAAAAGTTCTGCCCAATACTCCCCGTACCCCCAGCATCACCCTCACGAACACGGACGAGCCTTCCAGCGTCGTCCTGCCGCCGCGGTGACAGCCGCGATCCCCCTTCCCGCGGCCGACGACGCCTACACCATCGTGCATCACGGCAAGCAGGTCCGCCTCGGACCCGTGGTGTTCTGGATCGTGGTCGGCACCGTCGTACTGCTCGGCCTGTGGTCGGCCGCGACCGCCACCTATTTCGCCTTCCGCGACGACGTCCTCACCCGGCTGATCGCCCGTCAGGCCGAGATGCAGTACGCCTATGAGGACCGCATCGCGGAGCTGCGCGCCAAGGTCGACCGCACCACCAGCCGGCAGCTGCTCGACCAGGAGCAGTTCGACCAGAAGCTCGACCAGATCATGAAGCGCCAGACGGCGCTGGAGTCCCGGGCGACGGCGCTTGGCGCCATGCCTGACGTGACCGGATCGATTCCCCGCTCGACGCAGCAGCGTGGCGACGCCGGCCAGGCCACGACGCAGGGCACGCCCAAACCGTCGCCGATCAGCGACACCGTGATCTTCGTGGCGCCGCCGGATCGCGAAGCGCGGCTTGAGTCGCGCGCGCCGGCCGCGATGGCGCCGCCGACCAGTCAGTTCGCCAAGAACCAGGGTTTTGACAATGTCCTGGTCCGGCTCACGACCTCTCTCGACCAGGTCGAGCGTCGCCAGATCGCGGCACTCAGCGCCGTCGAGGAAGGCATGGATTCGCGCATGCGCCGGATGCGCGGCGTCGTCAGCGATCTCGGTCTGAACCTCGCCAATCTCGAAGCCGCCGTGCCGCGCAGCGCCATGGGCGGCCCGTTCGTGCCGGTCAAGCTGACGGCCAATGCCGGACCATTCGAAAAGCAGCTCAACCGCATCAACGTCACCCGCGCCGAGATGGACCGGCTCAATCGCACGCTGGCGCTGGTGCCCTATCGCAAGCCCGTCATCGGCGAGGTCGAGTTCACCTCCGGCTTCGGCGTGCGCAGCGATCCCTTCCTCGGCCGGCCCGCGATGCACACCGGTCTCGACTTCCGCGCCGCCACCGGCGATCCCGTCCGCGTCACCGCTTACGGCAAGGTGGTCTCGGCCGCATGGTCCGGCGGCTACGGCCGCATGGTCGAGGTCGATCACGGCAACGGACTGTCGACCCGCTACGGCCATCTCTCCGAGATCAGTGTCAAGGTCGGTGAGATCGTGAAGATCGGTCAGGTCGTCGGCCTCGTCGGCTCCACCGGCCGTTCCACCGGCCCGCATCTGCACTATGAAACCCGCATCGACGGCGAAGCGGTCGATCCGCAGAGGTTCTTGCGCGCGGGCGTGCGTCTCAGCGCGGGCTAAGCCCGCGCTATTTCCTTTTTGCGAGACAGGCGGCCCTTTAGCGCCGGCCGCCGCCCATTCCGCCTCCCGGCCCGCCGGGACCTCCGAAGCCGCCACCACCCATGCCGCCGCCGGGCCCCATCGGCCCGCCGGGCGCGCCCATGCCGCCGGGACCTGACGGACCACCCGATGGCGCCGAGCCGGGGTTTGCGCCTGGGCTCGATCCAGGCGCAGCTCCGCCGGGGGCGCCCGGTGCGCCGGGCTGACCACCGCCGGGATTCGGCGTGGTGCGACCAGGATGCAGGATCGAGCCGCCGCCCGACCGGTTGGGACCACCGGCGCCACCAGGCCCCTGCTTCGGCGCCGCCGGGAACTGGCCACCGACGGCCTGCGCCGAGTCGAGCTGCAGACCGCGCGAGCGATCGAACACGCCATTGACCACCATGCGCGCTTCGCCCGCCGCAGGCCCGAACCGCGAGCCGTCGCGCGCGACCAGCCCGGAGCCGAGCTGGAGGTTTGCGCCCGCCCGCTGCACATAGGCTTCGATCGAGAGCCGGCTCGCGCCGACGAGATCCGAGAAATCGTCGATCCGCGTGCGCGCGGCCTGCAGTGACCCCTGGCTCGCGCTGCCCTCGATCTGGACGCGCTGGCCAACCAATAGCGGATCGACGCCGCTCAGCCTGAGCCCGCCGATATGCAGACCATCCGGCCCGCGCTCGACCAGACCTGTGACGCGCGCCGCCGCATCGCGCCGCGGCTCGACCAGGCTGGCGACGATGACGCCGTCGGTGCGGCGCAAGCCGTAGACGGCGACCTGGCTGCCGGCGCGGAGCTTGGCTTCCTTGTCGCTTGCGACGATCTTCTGGCCGAGCACGGTGAGCTCGTTGCCTTTCACCTGCTCGACCGGACCGGAAACCTCGCTGGCAATCGTGATGTTGCGCGTGACCAGCGTGCCGTCGGCCTGACGGGTCGCGACCACGCGCGCGAGCTGGCCGATGCGCAGTGCCTTGGCGCTGGCCGCCTCGCCGTCGATCCGGACCGGAACGTCGCTCGCATAGGTGACGCGCTCGCCGTTGACGTAGATGCTGCCGAAGCGCTGGATCACGCCGACGATTCCGGTGCCGCCGATGCCGTGATCATCGCCGCGCGTCAGCCCGGTGCCGCCGATGCCCTGGTCGGTGCCGCGCCCGCTCTGCGCACGGGCGATCGCGGTGCCGGCGAGCCAGAGTCCGGTCAGCAGCAGGCGGCGGGAAATCAGCGGCGGGCGGCTCATGAGGAGCTGCCCTCCTTGCCGCCGTCCTTGCCGTCGCTCTCCTCATCGGCGTCTTCGCTGTAGATGTAGATGCCGAAGTTCCAGCGGGCATCGCCGCCCTTGTCCTTGGCGAGCGCGCGGTTGGCTTCGCGATTGGCGGTCTTCAGCGCGTCCATCGCGAGCTCGCGCGAACGCGCCTCGAGGCGACGCGCCAGCTTCGGCGAGATGTTGTTGTAGTGCACCGCGCGTTCGAGGAAGCGCGGCCCGTCCGAGACGTTCTGCGCGGCGGCTGCGATGTGGTCGTGCAGGTTGCGGCCGAGATAATGCCACTTGCTGTCGTCCTCGCCCGACGGGACGAAGGCGGCCTCGACCAGCTCGATCTCGTCATTGTCGTTGATGGTGACGAGCTTGCGGTCGACCCATTCGTCGAGCACCGCGCGCGGCCGGACGTCCTTGGTGACGGAGGCGACGAGTTGCTCGAATGACGGCGCATCGCCCTCGGCGGTGCGCGGCAGCGCGAGCGGCTCGCCCTTGGCGTCGGTGAATTCGGGCGCGGCGAGCCAGCGCGCGATCACGGCGCTGGTCAGCGACACCGCAGCCGGCGCCTCGTGCACGGGCGCCCCCGCGCCGCGCAGCCGCGCCACCTCCTTGCGATGGATGCCGGTGAGCAGGCTGACGCGGCTGTCGGTCTGCTCCTTTCCCTCCAGCGCGAAATCATGCTCGGCGACGTTGACGAAAAGTTCGCGAAGCAGCTGCGCCAGCGCCGGAAAGGTCATGCCGCTGCGGATGCAGAGCCGCACCAGCGGGCGCAGCAGCCGCGCCAGCGGCGCGTGCAGCTTCGCGGCGGCATTCGGCTGTGGCGCCGCTGCTTTGGACCCGGACTTGGCATTCATGTCTGAATTGTACCTGCGCCTCACGTGGGACACAATCCCACATTTTCCCGATTTCGGATTGACGTGGTAAATTTTCCCACATATACGAGACGCCACTGAGGGGCGCGACGTAAAGGGACTCACCCATGGCTGACCGCTTGGTCCGCAATTCCACTTCGCTGCGTGCTGTGCCGGCTCCCGATTGGGGGCGCGGCGCCATCGAGCCGATGCTGCCCGCGCTGCTGCGCGGCGTGATCTTCATCTCGGTGCTGGCCGCACCGTTCGTCGCAGCGCTTCTCGCAGGCTGAGCGCGCCACCATGCATCACAGCCACGAAACCCCGCGCCGTCCGTCGGTCCTGCACATCTTCAAGATCTACTATCCCGACCTGTTCGGCGGCACGCTGACCGTGATCCGCGACATCTGCACGAGCCTGAAGGACGCTTTCGCCTCCGCCGTGCTGGTCTGTTCGAAATCGGCCGAGCGACGCGACATCGTCGTCGACGACGTGCCGGTCGAGCGCGTGCGATCGTTCGGCAACGTGATGTCGCTGCCCGCAGCCCCCACCTATCCCTGGCGCCTGTGGCGCAAAATGGCCGAGCACGATCTGCTCGCGCTCCACGCCCCCTTCCCGCTCGCCGACCTCGTCTTCGCCTTCGGGTTCGGCGCCAGGCGGCCGCTGGTGGTGCACTGGCACGCCGACATCGTCACCCATTCCGGCCTGCGCTGGCTCATCGCCCCCTTGATGCGGCGAACACTGCGCCGCGCCAAGGCGATCATCGTGTCGGACCATGCGCTGGTCGACAACACGCCGTTGCTCCGCGAATTCGAGGACAAGTGCCACGTGGTGCCGTTCGGTATCGACACTTCGGGCTATGACTGGCCGAAGATCGAGCCGCACCATGTCAACGATCGCGGCCGCCTCGTGATCGCCTGCGGCCGGCTCGTGCCCTACAAGGGTTTCGACGTGCTGATCCGCGCCGCAGCTGCCCACAATTTCGAGGTCTGGATCATCGGCGAAGGCGTCGAGCGGCCGCGGCTCGAGGAACTGATCCGCTTCCACGGCCTCGGCGAACGCGTCCGCCTGCTCGGCTCGGTCAATGATAGCGAGCGCATCAAGCTGATGTGCCTCGCCGACGTCTTCGTGATGCCGTCGGTGACCAATGCCGAGACCTTCGGCCTGGTCCAGCTCGAGGCCATGGCCGCCGGCCGCCCGGTCGTGAACACCGCGCTCGACACCGCGGTGCCGCGCGTCGCCCGCCACGGCGTGGAGGCGATCACCGTGCCGCCGGGCGATGCCGAGAAGCTGGGCGAAGCGATCGACACCCTGATCCGCGATTCCGAGCGTCGCCGCCGCATGGGACTTGCAGCCCGCACCCGTGCCCTCACCCGCTATTCGGCTACAGCCTTCAAGCAGGGCATGGAGGCCGTCTACCGCGATGCCGTCGCCGCATCCAACGAGGAGCGGTCGCCGACCAGCGAACCGCCGCAGGCGGCCGGCTGGCTGGACACCGTCAAGATCGCCGCGGCGCTGGCCTGGTCCGACATGCGGCACCGCTATGTCCGCTCGCTGCTCGGCCCGTTCTGGATGTCGCTGCAGATGGCGATCGTGGTTGTGGTGCTGGGCTCGGTCATCGGCCAGATGTCGAACGCCAACATGCTGTCACGCCTGCCGATGCTGGCGCTGTCGATGACGGCGTGGACTTTTCTCAACAGTGTCGTGCTCGATGCGACCACGGCGCTGCAGAACTCGGCTGGCCTGATCCGCGACCGGGCCCTTCCGCCAGTCATCTTCCTCCTGCAATGCACGTTCCGCCAGGCGCTGTTCGCGCTGCATAATGCCTGCGTGCCGCTGCTGCTCTGGCTGATCCTGTCGCCGCACGACCTCTCGCACGCGCTGGCCGCGCTGCCGGGCCTGCTGCTCTTCGTGGCCTGCACCTTTGCCCTGAGCCTCGTTCTCGGCGCCATGGCGACGCGCTACCGCGACCTCAAGCCGATCATCGAATCCACGCTGATGCTCGCCTTCCTCGCCTCGCCCGTGATCTGGTCGTCGGACATGATCAACCACCGCTCGACGGTGATGCGGCTCAATCCGCTGACACATCTGTTCGCGGTATGGCGCGAACCGCTGGCGGGCGGCCATGTCGATCCCGTCAGCATCATCTACGTGCTGGTCGCGCTGGCGCTGCTGATCGGCGCGAGCGTCCTGACGCTCGTCCATCTGCGCAAAGCTGCATTCTGGATCTGACGCATGGTCTCGATCAGCCTACGCAACGTCAGTCTCGATTACCCGCTCTACGGCGCCTACGACTACTCGCTGAAGCGGCGGCTGCTCGGACACATCATCCGCGAGCCGGGCGAGATGCGGATCATCCGCGCCGTCGACAACGTCACGATCGAGGCAGAAGCAGGCAGCCGCATCGGGCTGGCCGGTCCCAACGGCTCCGGCAAGTCGACGCTGCTGCGGCTGATCGCCGGCGTCTATCCGCCGAGCAGCGGCAGCATTGCGGTCAAGGGCAACATCGTGCCCCTGCTCGGCCTCAATGCCGGCGTCAACCTCGATTTCGTGGCCGAGGACAACATCGCGCTGCTGCTGCGGATCAGCGGCCGCAAGCCGACCCGCGCCGTGATCGACGAGATCTGGGCCTTCACCGAGCTCGAGAGGCGCATGCGGCGGCTGCCGTTGCGGATGTTCTCCTCGGGCATGCTGATGCGGGTGCTGTTCGCGACCGCCACCGCCTTTCCGGCCGACATCCTCCTGCTCGACGAATGGCTCAGCGTGGTCGACGAGCATTTTGCCGAGAAGGCACAGGAGCGCCTGTTGAACCTGGTGTCGCAGGCCGCGATCGTGATCATCGCCTCGCACGACCAGCCGCTGCTGCGCCGCACCTGCTCCAGCATCATCAATCTCGATCACGGCCGTATCGCCTCGACCGTCGCGGTCGAGCCGCCGGCCCCGCACCCTTACGAGCTTCGCGAGAAACGCGCATGAAACAGAACATCCTCGTCGTCTCCGAAGCGCTGGGCGAGCCCAACCACAAGCGCGGCATCTTCCACTTCACCCGCGAATTGATGCGCTCCCTCGCGGCCGAGGGGCATGAGTTGACGCTGCTGGTGGAGACCACGCGGCGCTTCCGCAAGCTGCGACGGCGCGAGCGGCGTACAAAACTGTTTCCGGCAGAGGCGCCCAACATCGAGCTGCTGGCGCTGTACCGCTTCCTCGACGAGGTCAACATGGCCGAGCCGGCCGCGCGCGGCGGCCTGCGCCGCACGCTCGACTGGATCCGCCACAAGGCCACCATGTCGGTGTCGTGGGACTATATCGTCTGCCTGCTGCGCGCGGTCGGCCTGCGCGGCCTCAAGGCCCGGCTGATCGAGAACAGGACGGCCGCGCTCGAATATGTCCCGCCGGATTTGCGCCATCTCGAGCTTTTCCGCGGCTTCCAGCTCGAGCCCGGCTTCTACAGCTATCAGGATTCCTCGGCATTCTTCCTGCTGCCGCCGCCGCGGGTCGATGCGCGCGACTACGACGTCATCGTCGTGGACACGCCGACGCGGGTGGCGATCCGGCGCAAGCCCGGCGCCAAGGTGATTTGCGTCGTCCACGATCTGCTGCCGCTCACCGACCTCAAGCTCAGCGACGTCGCTACGCGGCTGTTCCTGTCGAGGCTCCTCACCAGCCTGCGCCAGGCCGACGAGCTCGCCTTCGTTTCAAACTATAGCATGATGCGGTTCAGGGAACTGTTGCCGCAATTTGCGCACCTGCCGGCGCGGGTCGTGTATCCCCGCACCCGGTTCGACGCCCCGGATGTCCTACACCTGCCAGCCCCGTCGGGGCGTCCGGGGCGGCCGAGCTTCGTCGTCATCGTCTCGAACGAGCCGCGCAAGAACGTCGCCACCGTGATCCGCGCCTTTCGCGGCGTGCCCCAGGCCGATCTCGTCGTGATCGGCTATGCCGGCGAGACCAGCCGGATGCGCAATCTGCCGCAAAACGTCCGCTTCGCCGGCTATGTCGACGAGCCCGAAAAGGCCGCGCTGATCGCTGACGCCCACGGCCTGATCATGCCGAGCTATGCCGAAGGCTTTGGCGTCCCGATCATCGAGGCGCTGGCGGCGAACACGCCGGTGCTGTGCTCCGACATCGCGGTGTTTCGTGAGGTCGCCGGCGAGCTTGCCGACTATTTCGATCCGTTCTCGACCGATTCTATCGCAGCCTCCGTCACCCGCGTGCTGACACGGCAGGAGGAGTGCCGCGGCAGGATCCGCGCGCGGCGCCACGAACTGGCCGAGCGCTTCGGCTACGAGACCCAGGCCCGCGATTTCCTCGGGCATCATGTGCCCGCCGAAAGCCTCGCCACCGCGAAACTCGCATCCTACGGATGACCGCCGACTCCGCGACGTGGTCCGATCCCGCCGATCGGCAAGGCGGCGGGAGCCGGTGGCGGGCACTCGGCCGGTCACCCGCGCTGGCCCGGACGGCGGATGTGCTGGTCATTCTGATCGCGGCGTCACTGCCATGGTCCACCAGCGCCCCTTCGATCTTCGTCGGGCTCTGGCTGCTCGCGGTCACGCCGACCATCGACTGGCGCGCCTATGGGCGCGAGTTGCTGCGGCCCGCGTTCGCGCTGCCCTTCGCGCTCCTGCTGCTCGCGCTGGTGGGGACGCTGTGGTCGGATGGTGCCTGGGCTGACCGGCTGCACGCGATCAAGCCGGTCGCAAAGCTCGTGCTGATTCCGCCGCTGCTCTACCATTTCAGCCGGTCGGAGCGCGGCCTTTGGGTTGGCCTCGCCTTTCTCGCTTCATGCGCGCTGCTTGCGGTGTTCTCCTGGGTCGTGCTGTTCAATCCCGCCTGGAAGATCACCGCGACGGCGTCGACCGGCGTTCCCGTCAAGAACTACATCGACCAGAGCCAGGAATTCACACTGTGCGCCTTTGCACTGGCGCTGCCCGCGCTGACCTTCTGGCGCGGCGGAAGCAGGATCGCGGCAGCCGCATGCATTGCGTTGATCCTGCTGTTCGCCACCAACATGGTGTTCGTCGCCTCGGCCCGCACGGCGCTGCTCTGCATCGCGGTGCTGCTGGCCCTGTTCGCGTGGACGCATCTGAGCCGGCGGGCGACGCTGGTCCTGCTCGCAGGCACGGTCGTCGCGAGCGCGCTTGCCTGGACGACATCGTCCTATCTGCGCCAGCGCATCACCGACATCGCCGTCGAATACCGTCATGGCCATGAGGACATCAGCCGCGCCTCGACCGCGCAACGGCTGACCTATTGGCGCAAGTCGCTTCACGCCTTTGCAAAGGCGCCTCTCATCGGTCACGGCACCGGCTCGATCAAGCGCCAGTTCGAGCGCGCGGCCACCGGCGGAAGTAGCTTGGATGCGGAGATCGTCAGCAATCCCCACAACCAGACCCTCAACGTCGCCGTGCAGTGGGGCGTCCTTGGAATCGTCCTGCTCTACGCGATGTGGATCGCGCATCTCCGCCTGTTCCAGGGCGGCAGCCTTGCCGCCTGGATCGGCCTCGTGGTCGTGGTGCAGAACATCGCTAGCTCGCTGCTGAACTCGCATCTGTTCGATTTTCACGAGGGCTGGATGTATGTGCTGGGTGTCGGCGTCGCCGGCGGCATGGCGCTGAGGGCGAAAGCCGAACGCACGGACAACGGCCCCTGACTACTGGCTACGCTCGTGGCCGACCTCGCCGGTGATGACGTCCCCGAACAGCTCCCAGGCCTGCCCGTTGAAGCGCATCAGCTGCATCTGCTCGATCGGGAAATAATCGTCCGCCGAGGTGTTGACCATGATGCCAGGAAGCATCAGGTCGGTGTGGAAATCCTTCAGGCTCGCGGCCTGCTTCATGACGTTCTCGCGGGTGAGATTGTCGCCGCACTGCTTCAGCACCTGCGCCATCGCCTCGGCCTGGACATAGCCATAGATGTTGTTGGCGTTGGCCTTGTCGCCGTCAGGATAATACTTGTCCATGAACGCGCGCCATTTGATCACGGCCGGGTCCTTGTCCCAGGTCGGATCGGTCGGGTCCTTCAGATAGACCGTCGAGATGATGTCCTTGGAATAGTCGAGCCCGGCGGGCTTGAGCACCGAGGCGACCGAGGTCGCGGTGTTGGCGAGGAAGAACTTTGGCTTCCAGCCGAGCTCACCCACCTTCCGGATCGCCTGCGCCGAGCCCTTTGGCGCGGCCCATGAGAAGAAGATGTCCGCGCCGGAATCGTGCAGCGCCACGATCTGCGAGTCGATCGAGGGATCGCTGACCTCGTAGGACTTGTCGGCGACGATCATGCTCGCCTTGTCGCCGAGCCCGTCCTTCAGACCCTTGAACTGGTCCTTGCCGGCGTCGTCGTTCTGCCAGAACACCGCGATCTTGCCGTTCGGGAAATTGTCGCGGATATATTTTGCGTAGATCCGCCCCTCGCTCTGGTAGTTGGGCTGGAAGCCCATGGTCCAGGGGAAGTTCTTGGGATCGCCGAACTTGGTGCCGCCGGAGGCGACGAAGAGCTGCGGCACCTTCTTGGCGTTCATGTATTTCATGATCGCGGAATTCGAGGGCGTGCCGAGCGGCTGGAAGATCAACAGCACCTCGTCGCTCTCGACCAGCTTGCGCGCCTGCTCGATCGCCTTGGGCGGCGAATAGGCATCGTCATAGCTGATGAAGTTGATCTTGCGGCCGCTGATGCCGCCCTGCTCGTTGATCATCTTGAAATAGGCGGCCTCGGTCTTGCCGATCACGCCATAGGACGACGCCGGCCCGCTATAGGGCATGATGTTGCCGATCTTGATTTCGCTGTCGGAGGCGCCGGGGTCGTATTTCTTTTGCGCCAGGGCCGGTGTCGTGACGAGCACGCCGGCAATGAGAATGGCGAGGGCAGCAAGGCTTTCGCGACGACCCGGCATCGTTCTCTCCCCTATTTTGTAGTCTTGTTTTGCTGGAGAGTGTCGCAAGGAGACTCGCCGCTGGCAAGCGCGACGATTTTCCGCTGCGCGAAACGGTGATGCTGGAACTTACGTGACGCGCCGCAGCAGATTGAGAACGCGTCCATCGATCACGAGCAGCGCACTGCCGATGACGATGGCGCCCGCGATCTCGCGCGCAGAGATCGGCTCGCCCAGCACCAGCCAGCCGAGAAGAATGGCCGTGACGGGAATGAGCAGCGTCACCAGCATCACATTGGTCGCGCCAGAGCGCCGGATGATCTGAAAGAAGACGATGTAGGCGAGCGCGGTGGACAGGCCGGCAAGGCCGAGCACCGCGAGCCAGGTCGTGAGGCCGGGTATCGGCAGATGCCAGGGCTGCTCCACCACGCCGGCGACGACCGCCATCATCACGGTCGATGCCATCAGCTGAAACGCCGCCGTGCCCAGCGGCGGCGAGTCCTTCAACAGCCGCCGCGCCGCGAGTGCCGCAAAGCCATAGCTGAGCGCACCGCCAAGGCAGAGCAGGATGCCGAGCCCCTGCCCCGACCTCGTCTCGACGCCCCATCCGCGCAGGATGATTACGCCGGCAAGGCCCAGCGCCACGCCCGCCACGCGCCGCATTTGCAGAGCTTCTTCACGCGCCGCGGCCATCACCATCACCGTGAACAGCGGCGTGGTCGCATTCAGGATCGACGCCAGGCCGCTTGGGATGAACGTCTGGCCGATCACGATCAGCGAGAACGGGATGACGTTGTTGAGCAGCCCGATCGCGAGGAACGGCTTCCAGCCGGCGACGCCCTTGGGAAAGCTGATCCCCTGCATGCGCAGAAGCGGCAACAGCATGGCCGCACCAAGAACAACGCGTAGGAACACCAGCGTCAGCGGCGGCAACTCCCGCAACGCCGCGCCGTTGAAGAAGAACGAGCCGCCCCAGAGGACGGACAGCACCGCGAGCAGCGACCAGTCTCGCGCGTCAATCCGGCTATCATTTGGGGACATGGCGTCTCACATTGGTGACTGGCCTCACCGCCTAGTACGGCTCGATGAAGATTGCCACCCGATTTCCGACCGAGTGGGGGCCCGGAAACCAGGGCTCAACTTAGCCGGCACGCAATTTGTGGATCAGAGCATTGTCCGCAGCGGGCTCGAAAGTCCATTCAGCGGCGATACACTCAAATGTCTCATCGCGAAAATAGAACAGAAAGTGACGGGACGAAGTCGGAACTCCACGCGCCATCTTCCAATCTGTCGGGTCCATCAAATGGGGATCTGGACCTGCGATCTCGTAGAACTCTCCCCAACCCGGCGCCAGCTTGCTGTAACGGCATTGGCCCCGAAACCAGCCCTCATCGTTGGTTGCTCCGAGACGATAACGGACACAATTCTCGAAACGAAGGACGCCCTCATCTTCTTCCGCAAAGGACTTGAAGACAAAAGGGTTCAGCAAGAAGCGAAGAAGGACATCATGTCCTGATGTGACCACTCGCGGATACGGGGCATTGGGCTCTGCGTTCCACCCCTCATTCAGCTTCCGAAATGACAACCGCTCGGACATGTCACCTCCCAAAGTGGCGCGTTAGGCCTCTTCGCGCTTTGACGCGCCTCCGATGATATCGGCGACCACCGCCCCGATCACCAGCGCCCCGCCGATCAGCGCATGCACGGCCGGCACTTCGCCAAAGCTCACCCAGATCCAGAACGCCATCAGCGGTGTCTCCAGCGTTGCGATCAGCGACGCCTGCCCTGACGGCAGGAGGCGCGAGCCGAGCATGTAGAAGGTCAGGCCGAGCGCGACCTGGAGGCAGCCGAACGCCGCGAGGATCGCGAGGTTGTGGCCACCGACATGGGCGATGTCATGAGCGAATGGCAGGCTGACGAGGCTTCCGATGAAATTCGAGAGCGCAGCCGCCGCAACCATCGACGTCTCGCGATGGCGCCGGACCACCACCGTCATGGCGGAGATGGCGAGCACCATCAGGCAGCTCAGGGCGACGCCGCCGATATCGGCGCCGGCTCTGATCCCACCGACGGTGATCACCACGCCGGCAAACGCGACCAGGCTTGCGATCAGCGTACGCCAGGTCGCGGCTTCGCCGAGCCACAGCCACGCCAGCGCGGCAGCGACGAAGGGCTGCGTCGCGATCAGCACCGCGACATTCATGACATTGGTCATCTGGAGCGCGGGAATGAACGAGATCATGCCGATCGCGGACAATGACGCCACGAGCAGGCCGCCGCGTCCCGGCACCACCACTTGCCGCAGCGCCGCCTTCCCCTGCATCAGGACGAGAAGCACCGAGATCAGGCTGCCGCCGAACAGGCCACGCCAGAACAGGATGGTCCAGGGATCGAACGGCAGCAGCCGGGTGAAGAATGGCGCGGTGCTCCAGGCAACCGCCGCTGCGACGACGAGGGCAATGCCGAGACCGCGTTCCGATCGAGGCTGCCCCATGTCGATGTGCCCGGCTAGGACGGCTTCTTCGGCCGCGACACCAGCTCGATCATCTTGCCTTCGTCCTCGTCAGGCATGACGGCCTTGGCCTGGGCGTAGGATTCGACCGCAGCACGCGAGACCAGCGGCTTGTCGGCGAGCAGGCTCTCGGCGAGTTTGACGGCATAGGCGGCATCCTTGTGCCGGAGCGCTGCGGTGAAGGTCGCGCCACTGAAATCGCGGGCGACCATGCGCTTGGAGTGGCGCTGCACCTGTGGGCTGGCGGCGACGCCCGCCTGGATCGACTCCAGCACGAGGTTCATGTCGAGCCCGGCCTGCTCGGCGATGGCAAGGCCCTCGGCGAGCCCGGCGATCTGGATCGCGCCCATCAGATTGTTGATCAGCTTGTACACCGTGCCGGAGCCGACCGCGCCGAAATGGCGGATGGTCGAGCCGATCGGTTCGAGGAACGGGCGCGCGCGTTCGAGATCAGCCGCATCGGCGCCGGCCAGCAGCGTCAGCTTTCCGCTAGCTGCCGCATCCGGCAACCCGGTCACGGGGCAGTCGATGTAGATCAGCCCGCGGGCGTTGAGCTCGCGACCCATCTCGCGGGCGTGGTCATAGGAGACGGTGGAGCACTCGATCGCGATGGTGCCGGCCTTGGCGGTATTAGCCGCACCGTTGAGCCCCAGCCAGACGGCGCGCGAGGCTTCGTCATCGGCGACCATGGTCACGACGGCGTCGGCATCGATCGCGGCGTCCTCGGGCGACGTCGCCCAAAGCGCGCCGCGCGCGATCAGATCTTCCGCCTTGGCCTTGCTGCGATTCCAGAGCGTCACCGTGAAACCGGCATCGAGATAGCGGCCGGCCATGCCGTGGCCCATCCGTCCAAGCCCGATGAAGGCGACGCGGGTCATGGCTAGTCGACGTCCTCGATGTCACCGCCGGTGGTGCCGAAGGCGCGCTGCGCCAAGGTCGCGGCCATGAACTCGTCGAGATCGCCGCCGAGCACGCCCGAGGTGTCGGAGGTCTGCACGCCCGTGCGCAGGTCCTTCACCATCTGGTAGGGCTGCAGCACATACGAACGGATCTGGTGGCCCCAGCCGATATCGGTCTTGGCGGCCTGGTCGGCGGCGGCCTTCTCCTCGCGCTTCTTCAGCTCGATTTCATAAAGCCGCGCGCGCAGCATGTCCCAGGCCTGCGCCCGGTTCTTGTGCTGGGAGCGGCCGGCCTGACAGACCACCGCGACGCCGGTCGGAATGTGCGTCAAGCGCACCGCGGATTCAGTCTTGTTGACGTGCTGGCCGCCGGCACCGCCCGAGCGCATGGTGTCGACGCGGACGTCGGATTCCTTGATGTCGATCTTGATGCTGTCGTCGATGACGGGGAAGACCTGCACGCTCGAGAACGAGGTGTGCCGGCGCGCATTGGAATCGAACGGCGAGATGCGCACCAGGCGGTGCACGCCCGCCTCGGTCTTCAGCCAGCCATAGGCATTGTGGCCGGAGACCTGGATGGTCGCCGACTTGATGCCGGCCTCTTCGCCCTCGGACTCCTCGAGGAACTCGACCTTGAAGCCGTGGGTTTCGGCCCAGCGCGTGTACATGCGGAGCAGCATCTGCGCCCAGTCCTGGCTCTCGGTGCCGCCGGCGCCGGCGTGGACCTCGAGATAGGAATCGAAGCGGTCGGCCTCGCCCGAGAGCAGCGCCTCGAGCTCGCGCCGCGCGACTTCCTTCTTCAGGTTCTTGAGCGCAGCTTCAGCCTCGGCCACGACACCCGCATCGCCCTCGGCCTCGCCGAGTTCGATCATGCCGATATCGTCTTCGAGCTCCTGCTCGACCTTGCCGATGCCGCTGAGCGAATCCTCAAGAGAGGTCCGCTCCTGCATCAGCTTCTGGGCTTTCTGGGGATCGTTCCAGAGGTTGGGATCTTCTGCGAGCTTGTTCAGCTCAGCGAGGCGTGCCGTCGATTTCTCGACGTCAAAGATGCCTCCTCAGCAGCCCGACTGACTGCTTGATCTCTTCTACCAACCGTTCGATTTCGGCGCGCATGTCGTTCTCTGATCTCGCGGAATCCCGCGTCCAATTGAGTGTGGGATGTAGCGGCGGCGGCTGCAAAGCGCAACCGCCGGAACCGCGATCGTCCGTCTTGTCCTAAGCCTTAGTACAGGCCACCGGTCGCCGGCCGCATGAAGAAGCCGGAATCCGGCTGCTGCTGCTGCGAGGCTGGCATGCCGCCGCCGCGCCCGTCGGCATCGGCAACACCGATGACCGAGTAATTATCCGGCGGCGCCGTGCCCGGCTTGAAGGCTTCCAGGATGGTTCCGCCGGTTTCGCCGGGGCCGGCGCGCATGCCGGTCTTGGCGACAACGCGGACCAGCTTGATGCCGGCCGGCACCTTGAACGGAACGGCGGGCTTGTCGGCGAGCGCGAGCTTGAGGAAATCGCGCGCGATCGGCGCGGCCAGATGGCCGCCGGTCGCGGCGTTGCCCCTGCCGAGCGCGCGCGGCTTGTCGTAACCCATGTAGATGGCGACGGCGACGTCAGGCGAGAAGCCGACGAACCAGGCGTCCTTGGCCTCGTTGGTGGTGCCGGTCTTGCCGGCGATCGGCTTGCCGACCTCCTTGACCACGGTCGCGGTACCGGCCTGGACCACGCCTTCCATCAGCTCGGTGATCTGATAGGCGGTCATGGAATCCAGCACCTGCTCGCGGCGGTCGATCAGCTGCGGCTCGGCCTGGTTCTTCCAGCCGCCCGGCGCGTCGCAGCCGCGGCATTCGCGCTGGTCGTGCTTGAAGATGGTGCGGCCGTAGCGGTCCTGGATACGGTCGATCAGGGTCGGCTTCACGCGACGACCGCCATTGGCGAGCATCGAATAGGCCGTGACCATGCGCATCGCCGTCGTTTCGCCGGCCCCGAGCGCGTAGGACAGATAATTCGGGAGCTCGTCATAGACGCCAAAGCGGCGGGCATATTCGCCGATCAGGGGCATGCCGATGTCCTGCGCGAGGCGCACCGTCACGGTGTTGAGCGACTGGCGCAGCGCGTTGCGCAGCGTCACCGGGCCCTGGAACTTGCCCGAGGAGAAGTTTTCCGGACGCCACACGCCGGCGCCCTGGCCCTGGTCGATTTCGATCGGCGCGTCGAGCACGACGGTCGAGGGCGTATAGCCGTTGTCGAGCGCGGCCGAATAGACGATCGGCTTGAACGACGAGCCCGGCTGGCGATAGGCCTGCGTGGCGCGGTTGAACTGGCTCTGGTCGAACGAGAAGCCGCCGACCATTGCGAGCACGCGGCCGGTCCACGGGTCCATCACCACCATCGCGCCGGACACTTCCGGAATCTGGCGCAGGCGGTACTGGCCTTCGACCGGCTGTCCCTCCTTGCTGTAGAGCGGATCGGCATAGATCACGTCGCCGGGCTGCAGCACCTGCGCCACCGACGTCGGCTGCTTGCCTTTGGCGTTGCCTTGCGTCGCCCTCGCCCAGCGCACGCCGTCGAGCGTGACGAGGCCGGTCTCGCGCTGCTTGCTGATGGCGCCGCCGAGCTCGCGGCTCGGCTGGAAGCCGATGCGCGCCGACTGGTCGCTGGTCTCCAGCACCACCGCCATGCGCCACGGCGAGATGTCGGACAGCGACTTGATCTCGGCGAGCTTCACGCCCCAATCGCCCGAGATATCGAGCTTGCTCATGGCGCCGCGATAGCCCTGCTGCTCGTCATAGTTCACGAGGCCAGAGACCATGGTCTTGCGCGCCATGACCTGGATCTTCGGATCGAGCGTGGTGCGGACGGAAAGGCCGCCCTCGTAGAGCTTCTTCTCGCCATAGCGCTCGAAGATGTCGCGGCGGACTTCCTCGGCGAAATATTCGCCGGCAAACGTGTGAGCGCCGTTGGAGCGGTTGGTGACGGCCAGCGCCTCCTTGCGGGCCTTGTCGGCGTCGGCCTGCTTGATCCAGCCGTTCTCGAGCAGACGGTCGATCACATAGTTGCGGCGTTCGATGGCGCGGTCGCGGTTACGCACCGGATGCAGCGTCGCCGGCATCTTCGGCAGCGCCGCGAGATAGGAGGCTTCCGCCACCGTCAACTCGTTCACCGACTTGTCGAAATAGACCAGCGAGGCGGCCGCGATGCCGTAGGCGCCGAGGCCGAGATAGATTTCGTTCAGATACAGTTCGAGGATCTTGTCCTTCGAATAGGTCTTCTCGATCCGCATCGCCAGCAAGGCTTCCTTGATCTTGCGGGAGAAGGAGACCTCGTTGGTCAGAAGGAAGTTCTTGGCGACCTGCTGGGTGATCGTGGAGGCGCCCTGCGGACGACGGTTGGAGCCGAAGTTCTGCAGATAGAGCACGCCCGCGCGCGCCATGCCGGTGTAGTCGATGCCGCCGTGCTCGTAGAAATTCTTGTCCTCGGCCGCGAGGAAGGCGTTGATCACGAGCTTGGGCACCGCCTGGATCGGCAGATACAGCCGCCGCTCCTTGGCGTATTCGCCGAGCAGCGAGCCGTCGACCGCGTGCACGCGGGTCATCACCGGCGGCTCGTAATCCTGAAGCTGAGAGTAATCGGGCAAGTCCTTGGAGAAATGCCAGATCAGGCCTGCCACGGCCCCGACACCGACCAGGAACACCACCGTTCCCGCGGCGAACAGGAAGCCCATGAACCGCACCAGCAAGCGCATTATGTGTTTATCCGTTCAAACTCTGGATCAGCCCAGTATCAGCCCAACTGGCACCTGAAACTGGCGCCAACCTCACGTCGCGAATTCACCGGCCTACGCAATCACATCAAGGCCGGGCCTAAAGACGTTTGCCGAGCGGGATTCTCTCCGATTCCGGAACCCCCTGCGGTGTTTTTATAAATCGCCCGCTGTGGCCAAACTAGGGCTTTTGCGGCGGGACGGAAAAAGCCTTCTTCTTCAATTCGACGCTCCCCCGGCGGTCGTCGCCATCCGTTTGGCCAGGAATCCGTCGATCGCCTGCGCCATCGAGCCGACGGCCTTCGACCGCCAGCCCTCGGACACGAGATGCTCGAGGTCGCCCTTGTTGGAGACATAACCGATCTCGACCAGCACCGAGGGCACGTCGGGCGCCTTCAGCACCCGGAAACCGGCGGATTTCAGGGGATGCTTGTGCATCCGTACCGTCGACTTCATTTCGCCCATCAGCAAATGGGCAAAACGGTTTGAAAACGTGCGCGTTTCCCGCTGCGTCAGGTCGATCAGGATGTCGGCGACGTCGGTCGGCTCCTCCGCCAGATTGAAGCCGGCGATCGCATCCGCACGGTTTTCGGCGTCGGCCAGACGCTGGGCTTCGGCGTCGGAGGCCTTGTCGGACAGCGTATAGATGGTGGCCCCCTGCGCATCGCCCTCGGCACGCGGCAGCGCGTCGGCGTGGATCGAGACGAACAAGGCGGCCTTCAGGTTGCGCGCGATCTTGGTCCGGTCATTGAGGGGGATGAAGGTGTCGTCGTCCCGCGTCATCACCACGCGGTATTTGCCGGCCTTTTCCAGCCGGTCGCGCAGCGCGAGGCCAAAGGCCAGCACCAGGTTCTTCTCACTCTCGCCGCTGGACTGCGTACCGTTGTCGATGCCGCCATGGCCGGGATCGATCACGACCACCGGACGGCTATCGGCCTTTTGCTGCGGAGACTCAGGGGCCGCCTTGGCGGGAATCGTCGCCGGCGGCGCGTCGGCGATCGCAGGCCGCAAATCGGGGCGGTTCTCCGGAGCGAGCGATTGCACGAAGGCGGCGCGATCGACCTCCTCCAGCTCGAGCACCAGCCGCGCAGGCTGGCCGTTCGCCGCTTCCACCACGTAGGACTTGGCGATCTTGGCCGGTCCGGTCAGGTCGAACACGATTCGCGAGCCGCCGGGCATGACCAGGCCGTAGCGGAACGCCTTGACCAGCCCCCGCCCCCCGGCCCCGGTGCCGGCCGGGAGCTGAAAATTGACCTGGGGAACGTCGACCACCACCCGATAGGGGTCGTCGAGCGTGACTGCGCGGAAGGTGACGGTCTGATCGATATCGAGGATGAAGCGCGTCTGCTTGCCGTCACCGGCGAGGCGCGCGCCCGTCGCAACTGGAAAATTCGCTACCGCAACAGAGGGTTGCGACTGGCTCTCCGCCGCGCTCAGGCGCGAGGAATCAGCATACGGCAATGCTGCAGCGCACAACAGTGCGCATCCCAGCAAAACGCTTTGATTTGCGCGGCTCGCCAACGATTCCGTGCCTCCGAGCTGCTTTTTTAACGCAATAGAACCACAGGGTTAATCGATCCTTAATGAAGGGATCGCGAAACTCGCCGACTGTGACCGCCGTGCGACGCTCCCTTGCACGGATGGCCCATTCCTCGTATGTACGGAATGCTGACGGCCGATATTTTCGGTTGTGTCGCATTCAGCCTCCCGGTGCAGCGCCGGAGCTCCCAAGATTTGGGAATTCCAGCGTTTTCCGTTCCCCTCTAAGACCAGCGCGGTGCGCGGCAGCGAGGTGGAGCGGGTCAAGCCCCGGCGGCGGACGGTTTCCGGGTACCTCGTTTCCGGGACGGTTCTGACAGCGGCGTAACCCATTACCCGGTCCCTTGATCCCAAGGGGGCGGTTCGTGATCCCCAAGGCGAGCGCGCTCGCGCCATGCCTGGCCAGCAGCAACTGATTGAGGGGCGGCCCCGCCGCCCAATGTTTCATACGGGCCGACGCTTGATGCGCCAGACTGTGCCGACGAATTCTGAAGGACGATTCGCGACGCTGCGGAGTGACAATCCCGCGCGCCGCTTTGGTCCTGAAGCTTCCGGTTCGGCAAGGCGCGAGAGACGGCGTTTCGGCCTTCCCCTCACCCCCGAATCAGGTGGACCGTCGCGTCACCCGGCAGCGCAGATCGCGCCCACGGTGAGTCGCGCCCGCCGCCGCCAAGAGTTAAGACATGCCCAACAAGATGTTGATCGATGCCACCCACCCGGAGGAGACCCGGGTCGTCGTGGTCCGCGGCAATCGCGTCGAAGAGTTTGATTTCGAGACCGCGCAACGCAAGCAACTGCGCGGGAACATTTACCTCGCCAAGGTCACCAGGGTCGAACCCTCGCTCCAGGCCGCTTTCGTCGAATATGGCGGCAACCGCCACGGCTTCCTCGCCTTCAGCGAAATTCATCCCGACTACTACCAGATCCCGGTCGCCGACCGGCAGGCGCTGATCGAGGCCGAGGAACAGGCCCATCGCGAGGCCGAGGAAGAGAGCGAGAACCGCTCCCACGGCCGCCGCCGTTCGCGCCACCGCAACGCCCGTCGCCGCGGTCATGGCGAGCGCATGCGCAGCGATATCGTCGAAGGCCTCGACGCAGGTAGCGATCCCGCGGCCCAGCCGGTCGAGGGCGCCCCGCTGCCGGAGCACGCCGAAGGCGTCCCGCACGAGGGCGAGCATCTGCACGCCGATGCCGGGCATCACGACGAGCACGAAGCTCATGATCACGAGCATGATCATCACGAGCACGATCACGACGATCACGGCCATGACGATCACGGCCATGATGACGATCACAACCACGATCATGACGACCACAATCATGATGGCGAGCACGATCATCACGACCATGATCATGCCGGCGAGACGCCCGCGCCTGTCGTCGCTGCGGTTGGCGCCGAGCCCGTGGTTGCGACCGAAGCTGCCGCCGATGCCGAGCCGCACGAGGCAGTTCTCTCCGAAGCCCATGCCGAATTCCACGCCGAGGCTCTGGCCGAGGCCGTGACGTCAGCCGCTGAACCGGCCGATGCCGTCTATGGCGAGAGCGCCGAGGCGCCGCATGGCGAAGCCGCGGACGCCGCCGGTGAAGACGACGAGGACGAGGATGACGACGGCGAGGAAGCCGAAGAGGAAGTCGTCGAGTCCGTCGGCGGTGACGACGTGCTGGAGGAAGTGCCGGAGCGCACCTTCCGCCCGCGCCGCCAGTACAAGATCCAGGAAGTCATCAAGCGCCGCCAGGTGATGCTGGTGCAGGTCGTCAAGGAAGAGCGCGGCAACAAGGGCGCGGCGCTCACGACCTATCTCTCGCTCGCCGGCCGCTATGCCGTGTTGATGCCGAACACCGCGCGTGGCGGCGGCATCAGCCGCAAGATCACCAGCGCCCAGGACCGCTCCCGCCTGAAAGAAGTGGTGCAGGATCTCGACGTGCCCGAGGGCATGGGCATCATCCTGCGCACCGCGGGCGCCGCCCGCACCAAGCCCGAGATCAAGCGCGACTTCGAGTACCTGATCCGGATGTGGGAGACGGTGCGCGACCTAACGCTGAAGTCGCAGGCCCCGACCCTCGTCTACGAGGAAGGCTCGCTCATCAAGCGCTCGCTGCGCGACCTCTACAACAAGGAGATCGACGAGATCTCGGTCGCCGGCGAGTCCGGCTACCGCGAAGCGCGCGACTTCATGAAGATGCTGATGCCCGCCAATGTCAGCGCGGTGAAGCAGTATCGCGACGGCCAGCCGCTGTTCTCACGGATGGGCGTCGAGAGCCAGCTCGATGCGATGTTCTCGCCGACGGTACAATTGCGCTCCGGCGGCTATGTCGTGATCAACCAGACCGAGGCGCTGGTCTCGATCGACGTCAACTCCGGACGCTCGACCCGCGAGCACCATATCGAGGACACCGCGCTCAAGACCAATCTGGAGGCGGCCGAAGAAGTCGCCCGCCAGCTCCGCCTGCGCGACCTCGCCGGCCTGATCGTCATCGACTTCATCGACATGGACGAGAAGCGCAACAACCGTGCGGTCGAGCGCAAGCTGTCCGACTGCCTGCGGCAGGATCGCGCGCGCATCCAGGTCGGCCGCATCTCGCATTTCGGCCTGCTGGAGATGTCGCGCCAGCGCATCCGCGCCAGCGTGCTGGAGAGCTCGACCGATCCCTGCCCGCATTGCGGCGGCACCGGCCACGTCCGCTCGGTGTCCTCGGTGGCGCTGCAGCTGTTGCGCGGCCTCGAAGAGATCCTGATGAAGGGCGCGACCCACAATCTCGTGGTCCGTACCCGTACCGACGTCGCGCTCTACGTGCTTAACCACAAGCGCGGCCATCTGCGCGACCTCGAAAACGGCTTCAAGGTCACGCTGTCTGTCATCGCCGACCCCAGCGTCAGCGGTCCGCAGGCCTATCTGATCGACCGCGGCGAGCAGGTGCACACGCTTGAAGCCGCCAAGGCGCTGCTGGCGGCACAAGCCGCTGCGAGCCCGCCGCCGGTGGCTGAAGAGGCCTACGAGGACGAGGAGTTCGATCCGGAGCTGGAATCCGAGATCGAGACCGAGGAGACCGAAGGTCTTGCCGAGGAGCAGGCTGGCGGCGAAGCGTCCGCCGAGCAGGACGGCCAGCGCCGCAAGCGCCGCCGTCGCCGGCGCGGCCGCGGTGGCCAGCGCGATGGTGAGCTTCGCGAGGATAGCCCGCCCACCCTTCCCGAGGCGGCCGTTGCGGCCGGCGAAGGCGACGAGGATGCCGACACCGAACAGGAAGGCGAAGAAGGCGAGGAACAGGCCGCCCGCGGCGATCAGCAGGGCAGCGGCGAGCGCCGGCGCCGGCGTGGTCGCAGGGGTGGACGTCGTCGGCGCGGTAGCGGCGAGGAAGGTCTCGCCGGCTCCATCGGCGACGAGCTCGGTGGCAATCAACCGTCGGAAGCAACCGACGCGGTTGCCGATTTCGATAGCTCCGGCAGCGAGCCAGCACCGTCGATCGCGCACTCGGAGCACATTACTCCGGTCGAAACGTCTCAGCCCGAGTTTCAGTGGCAGGCTCCGGTCGAAACGCCGGTGCAGCCCGCGCCTTCTGCCGCTGTTGCAGAGGAAGAGCCCGCATCCGACGACAAGGCAGCCCGACGCCGCTCCACCGTCCGCGAGAAGGTGAGCTTCCTCTCGAGCGGCCCGAGCGAGCCGACAACACCGGTTGCGGCAGCGCCGGAGCCGGTCGCTCCGCCCGCACCTGAGCCTGAGCCCGCGCCGGAAGCAGCCAGCGAGACGCCGGCCGCCCCGCGTCGTGCCGGCTGGTGGTCCCGCCGCTTCGGTGGCGGCGAATAAGCCGGACACGGAATCAAAAACGCCCGGCCAAGCCGGGCGTTTTTCGTTTCAGGACTCCGCTTCAGGACTCGCTGACGCGCTACTCGCGCGAGGCGATCTGGCGGAGCTGGTCGTAGAGATCGGGCGCTTCGCTGGTGCAGAGACAGACGCCTTTGGCGGAGGATGCTTCGCCGGCGTTGAGGTAGGCGTGGCCCATGGTGCTGTCGAGATAGATGCCGTCGCCCTCGTCCAGGATCTCGGGCGCGTAGAACTCGGTGTGGACGGCGACGCGTCCGCTCGTCACGACAAAATACTCCTCGCCGCTGTGGCGCAGCAGCGGGCCGAACTCCTCCAGCGAGCGCGCGCGGACCTCGGCCACGATCGGCACCATGCGTTTGCCGATCAGGTCGGTGCATTGATAGGTGTAGGTGTAGAACTTCGTGGTGATCACCTGACCCTGCCCGGCCCGGCTGATGCTCCGCCGCGCCGTCACCGGCCGACCTTGCACAGGCGCCGCCACCGCCGGATTGAACAGCTCGGCGATCTCCATCTTCAGGCCTGACGTGAGCTGGACCAGCTTGTCGTAGGTCAGCGACATCAGGCCGTTCTCGACCTTGGACAGCGTCGAGAGCGCCATGCCGGTCCGCTCCGCCACCTGCTTGAGCGTCAGGCCGCGCGCCTGGCGGGCCGCCTTGAGGCATTGGCCGAGCTGGGAATTGGCCCCTTCGGGCGTCGTGATCTCGCTCATGCAGCGATCCTAGCACGCCGGCGGAAAAATTGTTGACCTATCCATCTACTCTTTTCGGCCAAAGCGGCCGCTGCGAGCCCCATTTGGCGGCCTGTTGGGCAGCCGAGCCAGCATTTGTGCATGAAACGCCCTAATCTGACGATTATTGGTGCGCCCGCCCCACTTTCCGATATGCTAAACCGTTTTCATAATTTGAAAGGGATTGGCCTTGCCCGACCTGTGCGATTCCAGCGCCGTTGAGCTGCGCCGCCTGCTGGCCGCGCGGACGATCTCGCCTGTCGAGCTGCTCGACGCCTGCCTGTCGCGCATCGCCACCGTCAATCCCGCCGTCAACGCCGTCGTGACCTTGGACGAACCCGGCGCGCGCGCCGCCGCCAAGGCGGCCGAAGCGGCCATCCTGCGCGGTGAGGATCAAGGTGCGCTGCATGGGCTCCCCGTCCTGATCAAGGACACCCAGGACACGGCCGGGATGCGTTCCACCTATGGCAGCCCGCTGCTGCGCGACAACGTGCCGGTGAGCGACCAGGGCTCGGTCGCCCGGTTGCGCGCGGCCGGCGCCATCATCTTCGGCAAGACCAACACGCCGGAATGGGCGGCCGGCGCCAACACCCGCAACCCCGTGTTCGGTGCCACCGGCAATCCCTTCGATCCCTCGCGCTCGGCGGCCGGCTCGTCCGGCGGCTCGGCCGTCGCGCTCGCCTGCGGCATGGCCCCGCTCGCCTCGGGCTCCGACACCGGCGGTTCCTTGCGCAATCCGGCCGGCTTCTCCGGCATCGTCGGCATGCGTCCCTCCTACGGCCTCGTGCCCAGCGAGAAGCGCGTCTTCGGCTGGTCCAGCCTGTCGACCGACGGGCCGATGGCGCGCAACGTCGCCGACGTCGCGCTGATGCTGTCAGTGATGGCGAGCGATGATGCCCGCGATCCGCTCGCCTACGCCTTGCCCGGCGAGCCCGTGCGTGCGCGCGCCGAGCGCTGGGCCGCGCCGCGCCCGGCAGAACTCGGCAAGCTACGCCTCGCCTTCACGGAAGACTTTGGCTTCGCCCCGACCGAGCGGGCGATCCGCCGCGTGTTTCGCGCGCGCGTGGAGAAGCTCGCACCGCTGTTCGCCGAAAGCCGCGAGGCCACGCCCGACTGCACTGGCGCCGATGATGCCTTCGCCGTGCTGCGCGCCGGCATGTTCCTGGCAACGCATGGCAAGAACTACATAGAACGGCCCGAGATGCTCGGCCCCAACGTGCGCGCCAATGTCGAGGAAGGCCTAGGCTATTCGCTTCAAGACCACGCCCGCGCCTCCACGACGCAGACGCGGATCTATCGCGCCTACCAGACCTTCTTCGCGAACTGCGACGTGCTGATCAGCCCGACGATCACGCTCAGCCCGCGGCCCTGGTCGGAGCCTTATCCCGCCGAGATCGACGGCGTGCCGACCAAATCCTATTTCCACTGGCTCGCGCTCGCTTACGCCGTGACGCTGGCAGGGCATCCCGCGATCAGCATTCCGCTCGGCCTCGATGAAGCCGGGCTGCCGTTCGGCCTCCAGATCGTCGGCCCGCGCGGCGGCGACGCCATCGTGCTCGCGGTCGCCGCGAGCATCGAGGCTGCGTTCGCAAGCGATGCGCAAATGTGCCGGCCGGTGCCCGACCTCGCCCGGCTCGCCGCCGCACCGCCGCTGTCGGCCGCGCCCGGCTTCCTCACCTGGGAATAGATAGCCCGGGCAGGCTGACCGCCGGGATCGCCGGCAAATCGGAGACGAGCATGACGATGACGGACCTGCCGAGGAAGACCAGCGTCACCGCCTTCGTCCTGCTCTACATCGCCTACTGCATCTCCTATATCGACCGCGCGGCGATCTCGCTGGCGCTGGCGCAGATCGGCAAGGACTTCAACCTCCAGGCCGCCGATCTCGGCATCGTCATCAGCGCGTTCTTCCTCGGCTACGCCGCGATGCAGGTGCCGGGCGGATGGCTCTCCGACCGCTTCGGCTCGAAATATGTGGTGATCGTCACCATCGTGATGTGGTCGCTGTTCACGGCGTTCACGAGCATCGCCTGGTCGCTGACCTCGCTGATCGCGATCCGCTTCATCTTCGGCATCGCCGAGGGCGGCTTTCCGCCGGCGAGCATCCGCGCCATCGCCGAAGTGTTCAGGAAGGACAGCCGGCCGAAGATGTCGGCGCTGCTGCTCTCCTCCAACTATGCCGGCAGCATGGTCGCGCCGCTGATCATGGCGCCGCTGATCCTCTGGCTCGGGTGGCGCCATGCCTTCAACACGATCGGCATCGCCGGCATCGTGTTCGCGGTGGCCTATTTCGTCTTCGTTCCGTATCTCGGCCGCCCGGACAAGCCCGATGCGAGCGCACCAGCGAAGGCCGCAAGCCGCGCACCGATGCGCGAGCTGATGAAGAATCCGCTGCTGTGGCAGTTGATGGTGGTGTGGTTCGGCCTCAGCTGCGTCAACAAGGGCCTGGATTCCTGGATGCCGCTGTATCTGCTGCAACAGCGCGGGCTCGACCTCAAGACTGTCGGCGTGGTGGCGCCGATCCCGTTCGTGATGGCGACGATCGCGACCGCGATGGGCGGCTGGGTGATGACGACGTTTTTCGCCGAGCGCGAAAAATATCTGCTGATCGGCAGCTCCGCGTTGACCGGCATCTTCCTCTACGCCATGTACAAGGCGGAGACGATCGCGATGCTGATCGTCTTCCAGTCGGTGGTCTATTTCTTCAAATCCTTCGTGCTGGCCTCGGTGGTTGCGCTTCCGACCAAACTGCTCCGCGACGACCAGATCGGATCCGGCGTCGGCATGGTCAATCTCGGCGGCCAGAGTGCGGGCTTTGTCGCACCGGCCATCATGGGCTTCATCGTCACCGGAACCGGATCGTTCGATGCCGCCTTCGGATTCCTCGTGGCGATGACGGCATTGTCGGTCGTCGTTGCCGCGACCATCAACACGGCGCAGCCAAGGCTTGCGCCGAAGCCGGCCTGACAGGAGAATTTTTCCGATGCAAAGCGCGATCATTCTCGGCGGCGGCATGGTGGGCGTGGGCGCCGCCTTGCATCTGAAGCAGCGCGGCTGGACCGTCACGCTGGTTGACCGCAGGGAGCCGGGCCGCGAGACCAGCTACGGCAATGCCGGGATGATCCAGGCCGAGGCGGTCCGCCCCTATCCGATGCCGCGCGACCTCGCCTCGCTGGTGAAGATCGCGACCGGCCGCACCAACGATGTGCGCTACAGCCTGTCCTCGCTCCATCGCCATGTCGAGCCGCTGCTGCGCTACTGGTGGCATTCGGCGCCGAAGCGGCATCGCGAGGCGATCGTCGGCTGGGCGCGCCTGATTGGCTATGCGACGAGCGAACACGATGTCCTCATTCGCGAAGCCCATGCCGACAATCTCATTCGCCGCGCCGGCTATCGGGCGCTGTATCGCGATCGCGCGGCACTCGATGAATCGCTCAAGGCCGCGGAGGAAGACCGGCGCGAATTCGGCGTGAATTTTCGCGTGCTGTCGGGCAGCGAGCTCACCAAGGCCGAGCCGATCCTGCGCGACGATCTGCCCGGCGCGATCCATTGGCTCGACACCTGGACCGTGTCCGATCCCGGCGCGCTCGTCACCGCCTATGCCGAGCTGTTCCAGCGCCTTGGCGGCAACATCGTGCTCGGCGATGCGCAGTCGCTGCAGCAGACCGCAACCGGCTGGTCGGTCAACACCGACCAGGGTCGCATCGATGCGGCCCACGCCGTCGTGACACTCGGGCCGTGGTCGCCGGATCTGCTCTACAAATTCGGCTATCGCATCCCCTTGGTGCGCAAGCGCGGCTATCACATGCATTACACGGGCGGCGCATCGCTCGATCTGCCATTGGTCGACAAGGGCGGCGGCTATGCCATGGGTCCGATGGCCAAGGGCATCCGCATCACCACCGGCGCCGAACTGACCGGGCCGGATGCGCTGGCAACGCCGGTGCAGCTCGCCAGCGCCGAAGCCTCCGCCCGCGAGCTGATCGACCTCGGCAAGCGCGCCGAGCCCGATCCGTGGTTCGGCACCCGCCCCTGCACGCCCGACATGCTGCCGGTGCTCGGCCGCGCCCCCCGCCATCCCGGTCTCTGGATGAATTTCGGCCACGGCCACCAGGGCTTTACGCTCGGGCCCGCGACCGGACGCCTGCTGGCGGAAATGATGAGCGGCGAGACGCCCTCGATTGACCCTGCGCCTTACCGGCCGGAACGGTTCTAACTCTCAGCGTTCGCGGCGAGCACTGCGAGCGCGGCCGACAGGCGCATCAGCGGATCGTCCCATTCGCGGGGACTGCGCTGGCGGAACAGCCGCATGGTCGGATACCACGGGCTGTCTTCGCGCTCGCGCAGCCAGCGCCAGTCGAGCGCGTAAGGCGTCAGCATCCACACCGGACGTCCCAGCGCGCCGGCAAGATGCGCCACCGACGTGTCGACGGCGATGACGAGATCGAGCGCAGCGACCGCTGCCGCGGTGTCGGCGAAATCACCGAGCGCGGGCGCAAGATCGATAACGGCCTCGCCGAGCGCGGCCAGCACTTCGGCATCCTCCGGCCTCGGCTCCTTTTGCAGGCTGTAGAGCTGCACGCCCGGCATCACCAGGCGCGGCAGCACGGCCTCAGCCGGCAGTGAGCGCTGGCGGTCGCCCTTGTGCCTGGCGTTGCCGGCCCAGACCACGCCGACCTTCAGCACCGTCACATCTGCAAGCGCCGCACACCAGCGTGCCAGCTTGGCCGGATCGGGATGCAGATACGGGACCTCCGCTGGAATGGTGTCCAGCGTCGTGCCGAATATCCGCGGCAGGCTCATCAGCGGCAATTGCAGATCGAACGGCGGCAGCGGCGCGCCGCGCGGGATCACCGTCACATCCGGTAGCTGCTGCAACAGCGCGGCGAGCGCGGGCTGAACCTGGAGGATGATCTTGCCGCCGCGCGCCATCACCATCGGCGGATAGCGCACGAAATGCAGGGCATCGCCGAGCCCATATTCGGCGAACAGCAGCAAGGTGCGGCCGTCAAGCGGCTCGCCCTGCCATTCCGGCTCGGCGAAGGCGGGATCGCCGTCCGACAGCGTCCTGCATTTGCGCCGCCAGCGATAGGCTTCGAAGCCGTTTTCGAAGTCGCCGTTCATCAGCAGGAAATGCGCGTGGTTGTACTGCGCGAGCGGCTGCTCCGGATCGAGCGCGATCGCGCGATGCGAGACTTCCAGCGCCTCGTCGATCTCGCCGGCATTGCGCAGCGCGACCGCGAGATTGGCGTGGCCCTTGGCATAGTCAGGATCGGCCACGACCGCGCAGCGATGCGCCGCGACCGCATCGCTGGCGCGCTCCAGTTTCTCGAAGATGATGCCGAGATTGGTCCAGGCCGGGGCGTGATCGGGCCTCAGCAGCAGCGCATGCTCGCAGGCACCGATCGCCTCGTCGAGTTCGCCGAGCTCGGAGAGGCAGGCGCCGAGATTGCTGGCGATCACATGGTCCGATGCATCGCGCGCAAAGCTCTGCCGGTAGATCTCGGCCGCCTCTTGCAAATGACCGGCCTCATGCAGCACGAGGCCGAGCAGCCGCAGCGCCGGATCATGGCTCGGCGCCAGCGCGATCGCGCGGCGATACTGGACGATGGCGTCTTCGAGCAATCCTTGCCGATAGAGCACGGCGCCGAGATTGCAGAGCAATCCGGAATCATCGGGGTCGCCGTCGAGCGCGCGGCGATAGGCCACCTCCGCCTCGTCGAGCCGCGCCTGATCCACGAGCAGATTGCCGAGATTGGTCCAGACGCCGCGATGCGAAGGCTCCCGCGCGATCACGGCACGATAGGCATCTTCGGCCTCGTCAAGCCGCCCCTGCTCCGCAAGCACAACGGCGAGATTGAAGCAGGCCCGCGTCAGATGCGCATCCAGCGCCAGAGCACGGCGATAAGCAGCTTCAGCCTCGTCGAAGCGCGAGAGCTCGCCGAGCGCCACGCCGAGCTTGTTGTGCAGCCCGGCATCGTCAGGCTGTCGCACCAGAGCGCGCCGGAACGCCGCCACCGCTCCCTCCTGCTCGCCCTTCACCGCCAGCGCGTCACCGAGCGTGACGAGCGCCGGCGCGTGCTCGGGGTCGACGGTGAAGATGCGGCCGAGCAGCGCGGCGCCGTCGGCCGCGCGGTCGGTGACGAAGGCCGCCACGGCCGCCAGATGCAGCGCCGGAACGTGATCCGGATCGGTCTTCAGAACCTCCGCGCAGAGCGCATCCGCCTGGTCCGGCCGCCCCGCCGCAAAGTGCTCCGCCGCCTGCACCACAATCGGATTCACAGCCGCCTTGCCCACGATACCACCCACCCCTTCGAGGTCCGAGATGGGGGTTAAACGCGCGAGCCCGCAAATTCCGTCAGTCGGCGCGTTCGGCGAGCAAAGTCCTGATGCGCTCGGCATCCTCAGGCGTTGCCGGGTTGTAGACGATCATGCTGAGATCCGAGCGGCCCTCGACGTTGAAGCTCGAATATTCGAACGACATCGTGCCGTGCACGGGGTGCTTCAGCCGCTTGGTGCCGTCGCCGTGATGGCGCACGTCGTTGTCACGCCAGAGCGCCGCAAATTCCGGGCTGGTGCGGCAAAGCTCGTCGACGAAATCGGCGACATGCGAGACCGCGCCCGCGCGCGCCGCATCCGCCCGAAATGCCGCCACCACAAAGCGCGCCACGCTGTCCCAGTCATATTGCGCGGCGCGCACGCGCGGATCGCAGAAGATGAAGCGCAGGATGTTGCGCTGTCCCGGCGGGATCGCGCCGTAATCGGTCAGCACGGCGGTTGCGGCACGATTCCAGGCAACGACGTCCCAGGTCGCGGTCCGCACCAGCGCCGGGCTGAAGGCGAGCGCATCGAGCACGCGCTGCAGCCGCGGCGAGACCCCTTCGGTGGCCTGGTAGCGCACCTCGGGCGGACGGCCGAGCCCGATCAGGAACAGGTGCTCGCGCTCGACATCGGTCAGCATCAGGGCGCCGGCGATGCGGTCGAGCACGTCGGCCGACGGCGCGCCGCCGCGGCCCTGCTCCAGCCAAGTGTACCAGGTCGGGCTGATATTGGCGCGCTGCGCCACCTCCTCGCGCCGTAGGCCCGGCGTGCGCCTGCGGCTGCCGCTGAGGCCGAACGCAGCGGCATCGAGCCGGGTGCGGCGGTCCTTCAGATAGGCCCCGAGCAGGTTTTCGGCTGTCGCTGTCTCGCTCATCCTGTTAGCCATTATACCCTGATAATGTCACTACTTTACCCGGATAATTCTAGCGCAGAAGCTTGTCTCCACCAACCTCTCGACCCCGCCCCTTGGAGATATCTCATGCGTGTATTCGTCACCGGCGCCACCGGCTTTGTCGGCTCCGCCGTCGTCCGCGACCTGATCGCCGCCGGCCACCGCGTCACCGGCCTTGCCCGCACCGACGACGGCGCGGCCGCCATCACCGCGATGGGCGCCGAGGTCCATCGCGGCTCCCTCGAAGACCATGCCTCCTTGCGCAGCGGGGCGGCGGCGTCGGACGGCGTGCTTCACCTCGCCTTCAACCACGACTTCTCGAAGTTCGCCGACAATTGCGAGCTCGACCGGCAGGCCATCCTCGCGCTCGGCGAGGAGCTGAAAGGCTCCGAGCGTCCGCTCATCGTCACCTCGGGCGTCGCGCTGCTCGCGCCCGGACGCCTCGCGACCGAGGACGACACCGCAGCCCGCCACTTTCCCCGCGTCTCGGAAGCCACCGCCGAAGACCTCATGCAGCAGGGCGTCCGCGCCGGCATCGTGCGGCTGCCGCCGACGACCCATGGCGAGGGCGATCACGGCTTCGTCCCGCGCCTGATCGCGATCGCGCGCGAGAAAGGCGCCGCCGCCTATCTCGGCGAGGGCAACAACCGCTGGCCGGCCGCGCACCGCTTCGACGCCGCGCGCGTCTATCGCCTCGCGCTGGAGCAAGGCGCATCGAGCGGGCGCTATCACGCCATTGCCGAGGAAGGCGTGCCGTTCAGGGTGATCGCGGAGGTGATCGGCAAACGGCTCGGCGTGCCCGTGGTCTCGAAATCCATGGAAGAGGCGGAGCAGCATTTCGGCTGGTTCGCGCGTTTTGCCAGCGTCGACGTTCCGACCTCGAGCGCGAAGACGCGCGCGGCTCTCGGCTGGGCGCCAAAAGAAAAAGGGCTGATCGAGGATCTCGACCAGCCCTATTACTTCAAGGTCTAGCGGCGCACCGCGCCGTTAGATCCGGATCAGTCCGTCGTGAGAGCGGTTTCCAGGTCCGTCGGATCGATCTGCCGGCTCAAGCCCGCGGTGAGCTTGTCGCGGTCGAGCTCGCCTTCCCACCAGGCCACGATCACGCAGGCCACGCCGTTGCCGCACAGATTGGTCAGCGCGCGGCACTCGCTCATGAACTTGTCGATGCCGAGCACGATCGCCATGCCCGGCACGAGCCGGGGGTCGACCACGGCCAGCGTCGCCGCCAGCGTGATGAAGCCCGCACCGGTGATGCCGGAGGCGCCCTTCGAGGTCAGCATCGCCACCACCAGAATGGTGAGCTGCTGGCCGAAGGTGAGATCGAAGCCGAGCGCCTGCGCGATGAACAGCGTCGCCAGCGTCATGTAGATGTTGGTGCCGTCGAGGTTGAACGAGTAACCCGTGGGCACCACGAGGCCGACCACCGACTTGGAGCAGCCGAGACGCTCCAGCTTCTCCATCAAGGACGGCAGCGCGCTTTCCGACGACGAGGTGCCGAGCACGATCAGCAGTTCGTCCTTGATGTAGGCCAGGAACTTGAAGATCGAGAAGCCCGCAAGCCGCGCGATGGTCCCGAGCACCACGAACACGAACAGCGCGGCGGTCAGGTAGAACGTCGCGATCAGGCCCATCAGGTTGAGGATCGCGCCGGTGCCGAACTTGCCGATGGTGAAGGCCATCGCACCGAACGCACCGATCGGCGCCGCGCGCATCACGATGGAGATGACGCCGAACACGGCATGCGCGGCATCGTCGATGAAGCTGCGGATGGTATGGCCGCGCTCGCCGAGGCTCATGATCGCGAAGCCGAACAGCACCGAGAACAGCAGCACCTGCAGTATCTCGCCCTGCGCGAAGGCGCCGACCACGGTGTCGGGAATGATGTGCAGGATGAAGTCGACCGACTTCTGGCCTTCGGCCTGCTTGGCATAGTTGGCGACGGCCTGCGCGTTGGCGGCGGCACTGCCGAAGCCCGCGCCCGGCTTGACGAGATTGCCGACGAGAAGACCGATCACCAGCGCGAAGGTCGAGACGACCTCGAAATAGACCAGCGCCTTGACGCCGATGCGGCCGACCTTCTTGGCGTCCTGGATGTGAGCGATGCCGGAGACCACGGTGCAGAAGATGATCGGCGCGATCACCATCTTGATCAGCTTGATGAAGCCGTCGCCGAGCGCCTTGATCCAGTCATTGGTGGCAACGGTCGGCCAGAGCCAGCCGACAATGGCGCCGAGCACGATCGCGATCAGCACCTGGACGTAGAGAACCTTGTACCACGGCTTGGCTGCGGCCGGCGCGACAGGCGCCCCCGCCATCGTTGTCGTCGTCATTGTTTCACTCCCCCTCACACTCAAGAGCCAGCCAAGATCAACTTGGCCGGCCCTGTCAATTGGAACTGCTTGTTCTTGGCGGTTTACCCGCGGCGGTCGACGATCCGGCGGGCTGCCGGCATCAGCGTCGCGCCCAGCGCGTTCTTGACCAGCGAGGCCGCGATGAACGGCGCAACGCCGACCAGCCAGGCCTTGTTGGCGCCAAGTCCGATGCCGTAGGCCAGCCAGCCAAAGCCGCCCATGAAAATAACGACATGGCCGACCGCCATCGCCGCAAACAGCCACACGACGCTGCGATCCCAGCCGCGCTCGGCGAGCCAGCCGGTGATGAAAGCGGCACCAACGAAGCCGTAGAGATAGCCGGCGGTCGGGCCGACCAGCGGTGCAATTCCACCGACGGGCCCTGCGAACACCGGCAGGCCCATCGCGCCTTCAGCGAGGTAGGCGATCATGGTTGCGCTGCCAAGGCGCCAGCCATAGGCGGCGCCGATCATCAGCACCACCAGCGTCTGCAAGGTCATGGGCACGTAGGGCAGCGGCAGGTTCACCTTGGCCGACAGCGTCATCAGTGCGGTGCCGAGCGCGATCAGCACGACGGCGCGCAATGCGCCGACTTTTTCGCCCGGCCGGGTCGGCCACATCAAAGCGGCGAGAGGAGAATGCGTGGCGGTGGTCGGGATGGAACGGTCAGACAAGTTGCACTCCAGAAGGCTGTCGAAAACTGGCGGCTATTTAAGCCATTAAGCCAAACGTATCAACCCAAATCGCTGTTTAGGCTTGGTTTTGTTGGGTTTTGTCTCTCGTATGTATGCCACTTGATACAACGTTTTGGGCGCATTTTTGGGCGCTCTTTACTACTTGCCGTTGCGTGTGTATGTCTACTCAGCCAAGGAATTAAATCATGAAAAAGCCAAAACTTACCGTGGTCGGATGGGATAGCGATGACCGGCCCGTGCTGGGCAGGGGTTCATCTTTCCGACCCGACATCGTTGTTGGAATCGCCGCTGTTATCTTCCTCGCCTCCGTAACCGCCTTGATCTTGCTGAACTAGCCGTACAGCCCTGCCAGCCCGCCGCCAATGGCGGCGCGGCGCCGTTCCTCGTCCTGTGCTGCGGCCACTGCCCGCTGCCGCGCGAACTCATCGTCGACCGGCTGCACGAACGAGAGCGCCAGCCCCGCGGGCGCTGCCGGCATGGCTGCGGGCTGCATTGCCGCTGCGACCGGGCCCGAAGTCGGAATTCCGACCGCGGGTTCACCGGCGAGCTCGGCGGCTTTGCCGTAGCGGTTGCCCCACCCGTGCCCGGCCTCCGGATTGGCCGTCGTCCAGCCCTGCGGCCGCTCGTAGCCCATGCCGGCGCGGACGGCGTCGCGAACATTCGTCGCGCCGAAGAGCGCGTCGCCGGATCGCTTCTCGGTCGTGTGCAGCTCGTGGTCCATATAGCCGAGTTGCGCGTCGAGGCTGTCCGGCCGCTGCCCCGTCGATCGCGCGTAGTCGTAGAGCCCGGCCAGGCGCGAGCCACGCCACTGGAAGGCGCCATAGGCCGTCCCGTTGTCGCCGGTCGCGTTCGGGTTCAGCCCGCTTTCCTGCACGCCGTGGCCGACCATCGCCGCAGCCTGCGGCAAGCCGTAGCCTCGCTTTTGCAGCCACTGCAGCGCGTAGGAAACGCTATCGGCCATTGTCTTTCCTCATGACGGCGTCGCGCGTCTCGTCCTTCGGCTCCGGCCCGTTCAGCAGGTCGGTCACGCTCGAGGCCTCGTTGCCGAGATAGCCCTTCGCCGTGCGCGCCAGGGCGGCCCGATTCGCCGGGTTGTTCTCTTTCAGCAGCTGCGCGGCCAGGTCCGGATCCAGCAGCGCGCGATCGAGCAGCTTTTCGATGGCCTCCCCCTGCGCGCCGCGCACGAGCCGGCGGGCCGCCACGGAGCCCAGCGCGGTCAACATGAAGCCAAGCGATGTCTGCCCGCGCTTGTAGGCGTAGAGGCGGCTCTGCAAGGTCTCCGGCGTGAGCACGTTGGAAATGCTCTGCGCCGTGCCCGACGTGTTCACAGCCTTGCCGCGGGTCCGCAGGTCGACGTTCTGCAGCTCGTCGGAGATCTTCCGGATATTGGCGAGCTGTTCCGGGTCGTCCCGGTAAAGGCGCTCGGCGACGGCCGCTGCCGCGGGGTCGTCGAGGAAGTTCTTCAGCCGATTCGGCATCCACGGCTGCGCGCCGTCGACGGTCTTCGTCGTCTCGCCGTTCGACCTGGCCCTGCTCTGCATCAAGTCCCAAAACGACTTGCGCGCGCCGGCGACGGCTTCCGGGGCGTCATTGACGAACCGCAGCATCTCGTCGATCGCCGCGGCCGGATCTTTCGACGCCAGCACGCCCTTCAAGGCGTCCTGCGACCTTTCGTCGCCATACTGCAGATACTTGCCGACAGTGCTCGTGCCGGGGCGCTCGGCGGTGCCGAGCTCGCGCGTCAGCTGCGTCTCGGCGGCAGTTGATTCGTCGAGCGTGCGCCGGAGGCCAGCTGCATTATCAAGTTCACCGCGGACGCCGGCGAATCGACGATCGGAGAGGATCGTGTTGTATCGGGCGAGGTAGTCGCGAAGCTGGTCGGGCCGTTCAAGCAATCCGCGATCGCGGACATCAGCAAGAATCTGATCGCGGACAGCTGCAACTGTGCGTTGGTCATTGCCGGCTTCCCTCATAAGCGCCTGAAAATCAGCGATTCGGCCCTGATCGTCCTGCACGAACTTGCGCGTCACGGCGCTGTCCGGCTGCCGGTACTGGCCTTCCTGTCGGTCCAGCGTCTGCGCGATGGCCGTCTGCGGCCGCGTGAAACGGTCGTGGTAGTCGACCGTCGCGGCGCGCGCCTCGTCGTAGCTCTGGCGCAGCTCCGGCGGCACGGCGTCGTCGAGATAGCGGTCGAGCGCTTCGACGTGCTGGTCGATGATTCGGGCCTCGTTGGTACGGCCGGCGGTGCGGGCTTCGCGGCTGGCGTCCGTCAAGGCGCTGCGCAGGCCCGTCACTTCGTTGATGGGCTGCGTGATCGGCTCGGTGACGGCCGGCTGAATGACGTTGCCCTCCGCGTCTGTCACAGCGGGCGACACTTCGCGATCGCCGGACAGGCGCCGCGGGATGTCGGTCTCGTTCGGTTGGAAACGCTCGGCCTCCGCGGTGGACATGCCACGGCGCACGCCTTGGAACTCGTCGGCGAGCGGCGCCATGTCGACACGCGCGCCGCTGTTGTTGACCGGCTCCCATGCCGCCCGCAGGATATTGCGCGCGCCCTCGCTGGCCGCCTCGAGCGCCTGGCGGATGTCCGCGCCGCGCCCTTCGCCTGTGAGAGCGGGCTGCAGGGCCTGCGTCGCGCGGTCGAAGTCTTCCTGCGCGTTCTGCCGGTTCACGCCGGCGTCGGTCAGACGCCGCTCGCGCTCGAGCGCCAATTCGGCCCGCAGCGCCGCCGGGTTGCCGTCGGGCGCGTTGGCGTTCATCGCGTTGTCGACCGCGGTCGTGTTCTCGGCGCGCTGCTGGACGAACTTGCCGGCGTTCGGACCTGACTGACGGCCGTATTCGAGGGTGGCGAGGCCTGCATCGCCCGTGCGATCAGCGACGCTTTCCTTGAAGCCGGGTATCGTGTCGCTGACACGCCGGCCGCCCATGATGGCGTCGATCAGCGGCTGCGCGTCGATCGGCTGGCCTTCCGTCTTCGGCACCGAATCGGCGTTGTTCAACAGGCGGTCGGTGACATTTTCCTGCACGACGCGGTTGTTGAATTTATCCCGGGAGAAAATCGCCTGTCGGATGTCGTCGAGCGGCTTCGCCGTAATGCGCGCCGCGCCGAGCAGGCCCGCGCCGCTGAGCGCGCCGAGAATGTCGGCCAGAGTAAACGCGGTGTCTCCTTTCTTCGCTCCGGAGGCGCGCGCAATCTCGTCGGCCGCTGCCGCGCCCGTGCCGGCCGCAACGGCCGTCGCACCTTCCTTGGCGGCGAACTTCGCGGGATCGATCGCGGCGGGCTCTACGAACGCGCGCACGAGCCCCGGCAGTTTGCGGGCCGCATCGACGCCGATCTTGGCGCCCTTTGTGATCGCTCCAGCGACCGGAACGAGCATTGCGCCGACTTCCTGGCCGACGCGGTTCGTGCCGCGCTCGAGGATGGTCGTGCCTTCCTGAACCGGCCGCGCGACGCCGAGCGTGTCCGCCGTGGCGTTGTTCGCCGTGTCGAGATAGTGCTGCAGAGCGTCGCCGCCGACATAGGGCTGCAAGGCCGCAACGCCGTTCACCGCAGCGCCAGGCGGCGAGTTGCGGATCGCAGCTTGAACAATGTCAGGCACTCCGACCTTGTCCGCCACATAGCCGCTAACAGCCTTCGCGCCCGCTGCGGCGTCAGCGGGCAGGCCCGCTACCGTCGTCAGGCCCTGCGCGACACCGCGCACACCCTGATCGACAACGCCCATCACGCCGCGGTTGCCGTCGAACACGGCGTCGCGCAGCGTGTCCATCCAGCCTTTCGGCTGCGCGGCCTGCGTCAAGGCCGTCGTGTCGGCGTTGGCACGCGCAGCGGCGACCTGCGGCTGAGCAGCGGTATCCGGTGCCGTAGATGCGGCCACACTCGACAGGCTCGGCGGATAGTTCTGTTTCATCACGCCGACGATAGTTTCGTCAGGCGTGCCGTCCGGAAATTGAACGATACTTCCGTCCGGGGCTTTGATCTGGATCATTCAAGCTGCCCCGTGGCCGGGTTCCAAGTACGGACTGTCGGCGTTGCCGGCGCCGCCGATGCTGGCGTCGCGGGAGTGGGTGGGATTGCGGCCTGTCCAATCTTCGCGGCGCCAGGCGCGGCCGGCGAGAGCAGCGCGCGCCTATCGGTGATGATCCTGTCGAGCTGGTCGAGCGTCGCGATCGTGCGCTGCGAGTTGCCGGTCATGCCGCCGGCGCCGAGCGCCTTCGCGACCTGTTCGTAGCGGTCGTTCGAGATCCGGCCGTTCGGGTCGAGCACCTTCGCGACCTGCGCCGTCAGCAGGGTTTCCAGCATGTTCACCGCGGGGATGTTCGGATCGAATTTCGAGAACTTCGCCACCACGGCCGGATCGACGCGGCCCGCCGCGATGTCTTCCTGCATCTTCTTCATGTTGACGTCGAAGAGCTGGCCGACTTCGCCGCCGGCGGCGAGCACGTCCTGCACTGTGCCGCGGATCGCACCGACGAGCCCCTGCGCGCCAGGGTTCTTCGTGACGATGTCGCGAAGACGCTTCGACGTCTGATCGGTCAGCGCCAGGTCGACGAGCTGGCCTTCGACGCTGTTCTTCGTGCTGGCGCCGAGCCCGGTCGCGTCTTTGTCGCCCTGCAGATTGGCGCTGTAAGTCTGGATGCCGGCGGGCAACACTTCCTTCGTCTGCGTGTCGATCCATCGGCCGTCGTCGGCAAGCGACGCCGAGCCAACGCTGCCGTCCGGCCGCTTATAGTTCGCCACGGTCGGCTTGCTGTTGTCCTTGACGTAAGCCTGCTTCCCGACGGCGTCGGGGGTGAACGACACGACCGGGTTGCCGTCTTTGCCGACGACGTTCGTCGTGCCGACGCCCTGCAAGGCGGCCGCGCGCTTCTCGTTCTGCGGCAGATCTTGCAGGATCGCGCCGCGCACCTCACTATCCGTCAGCGGCTTCGGCGCGCCGCTGATAACTTCGCCGCCCGGCGTCGCGACGATATCGCCCGGCTTGGCCGTGATGTTGCCGCGGAACATACCCGGGAGACCGCGCGCGGTGGCTTCTTCCGGCGGCAAATATGCCGTGGTCCCGTCCGTGACGAGGACCGGCTTGGCGCGCTCGAGCGCGAGATCGCTTGCGTTTTTCTCGCGCCCGAACTGGATGTTGGCGGCATTCGTCGCGGCGTTCTTCTTCAGATCCGTCGCGTTGTTCTGATCCTGCGCGTAATAGCTCTGAATCGGCGTGTAGTTGCCTGCCGCGACGTTGCGGCGGTCGAAGTTCGGGTCGTTCGGGTTGTCGAACAGGTATTGCAGCCGCGACGCCTTCTGCTTCTCGGCGCCGGCCTTCGCGTAGGCCAAAACATCGGTCGCCTTCGGGCCGGAGAACGCTTCGGCCAGGTTGTCGAACGCGGTCGAGAAGGCCGGATCGTAGTAGAGCCCGTTTTGCCGCACAGCCATGTTAGCGCCCGTAGGTTAGGAACGGCGTGGCGCCGCCCGAAAACACGTTGTTGACAAGCGGCGCCCCGCCGACCGACGTCGGGCCGATCGCGCCCGGGATCGCCCCGGCTGCCGTCGTTGCCCCGGCGCCAGCGCCGGCCAGCACGGGCGACAGGCCGGCGGTCAGTCCGACCTTGCCGAGCCCGCCGAGAATATCCCCGAAGAACTTGTAGCTGTTGCCCGCACGGTTCGCATTGTCGAGCTCGAGCTGCGTGACAGCCTCCGAGCCTTTCTTGAAGCTGCCGATCTGGCCGACTTTCGACGCATCGTCGGCCACGCCGCGCCCGGCTGTGCCGATGACGTCACCAAAGGATCGAAGCTGTGCCAGCTTGTCGGCCTGATCGGCACCGTAGGCGCTCGCGAGCGACTTCTTCGCGTCGATCTCACGCTGCACGACATCGCTGCTTGCCGCCGGCAGCGCCGCGGCGTTGTAGGTCGGCGTGTTCACGCCGTTGACCGGCGTCGTAAAGAGCGTCTTCAGCCGGTCCTTGTCGGACGCCATCTGCTGATCGAAGTTGACGTAGCGCCCGAGCGACTGATCGGTCAGGCCCTTCGCTTCGGTGTCGAAACCCTGCTGCCGCGCGCGCTCGGCGTTGAGCACGTTTGCGCGAGCCGCGTTGACTGCGTCGTTCGCCGCGCCGTTGAGGTATGACGACGCGATGCTCGATATGATGCCTGCGCCAAGGGAAAACGGTTCCATTATGCCGTCACCTTTACCGATCCGGAGGGCGCGAACAGGCCGGTGTAGAACGGCGCCTGCACCGCGCCGCCGCTATAGGCCTGCGCCTTCTCCGCGTTCGCCTGCGTGCTGAGCGCGCCCGTGAAATTCGCGAATACCTGCCCCAACGGGCTGAACTGCGTCGGCGCCGACAGCGCCGTCACACGGCCGAGCGCGTCGTTGATAGTCTGCGTCTGATCGCCGGTCGTGTTAAGTTCGTTGATCAGATCCGACTTCGCGCCGGCGACGGCGGTGCGCGCCTGGTTGGCCGTCGAGTTTGCAGTGTCGTTGATCTGCAGCTGCGCGGCGTCGGCCGTCTTTTGGAGCTTGCCTTCCTGATCGGCCCGGGTCGAACTGTTCAGGTTGCCGCCGCGCGCGAGCGAATAGGTCAGCTGCTTGCGCGCGTCGGTCAGCTGATCCTGCAGCTGAGGCGTCGCATAGTCCTGATAGGACTTCGCGATGTTGCTGTAGAAATTGTCGTTGAAGCCGCCGAACGTGTTGCCGGCCAGCGGGTCGGGCGTGGTGCTGGTTGTCGTGCCGCCGAGCCGCGATGCGAGTGCATTCCCGGCGTCCCCGACGAAGCTGCCGCCAGCAAACGGCTGCGTGGCTGGTGTGCTGGTCGTATCGGCCGGGACCGGCGTGCCGTCGAACAGCGCATTGATGCGCGCCGTGCCGTTCCGAATTTTGGCCTGACGCGCCTGCTCGTCGGAGCGCGATTGCTGCGCCAGCTGCGCGGCCGCGTCGTCACCGCCCTTTTTTGACATTCCGAGCCCCGAACTTGCGCCGGACGAACGTTCCGACCGGCTCAAAGCCGAAGTGGCCTAACAGCCTGGTCGTGCGTTCCGTCGTCAGGTTGTTGTCGTTGCCTCCGGTGCTCTCGACGGCGCCTAGACCGTCGCTCCACCGGCAATATTCGGCAATCAACATCGCGGCCGCCCGAGTGCCGCGTTTATCGGGACGAACGAATGTACCACAAAGCGTCGTAAAAACGCCATCGGAGAAATCGTAGGACGAGATCCCGGCCTGCAGCACCCCTATCACGTCGCCGTCCTGATCGGCGAAGAAGAAGGTCGGGTGCGCGGTGTTGAGGTAGCGCTGGTAGGTCTCCCGGGCGACCGGCTCACTGAAAACCTGATCCGGGTAGCTCTCGGCGAGCATCTGCCGCGCCAGGCCGACGAACAGGTCTTCTTCCTCCGGCATGCCGAGCCGAATCTTAATCATGTGTCACCGTCAAACTTGACGGCGGCCGCGGAGATCTTCTTCGGTCCGCGGCCGGTTCCCTTGAAGCGCAGACTGATGTGGGTGTATTCGACTTCGTGGGGGATGCTGTCCAAGCCGTAGGTCGTTTCGCTGATGGTCGCAATCTTGTCGGACGCGCTCCGGTCGTTGAGATTGTGGCCGGCGCTGACGACCCACGACCCCTCGCACGCGACGTCAATGCTGCGGAACTGCTTTTTCTCCGCTGGCGTGCCGGCGTCGAGATAGGGCAGCCAGAGCTCCGGCGATGTGTTGTCATACGACACGGTCGCGCCAAGCCCGCCGAAGCAGTAAACCATGTCGCCAGATCGCAAAAAGACCTTGTCGCGGAATACCGTGTAGTCGTCGATCGAGAACTCGACGCCGTTAACCGACGGCGTATAGGTCGACCAGGCGCTGATCTTTGAGCCTTCGAACAGGCTAAAAACGGCAATCAGATCGGGAAACACGAGCCAGAAACGGCCCGACGTCGGCTCGATCAGGCCGCCGATCTCGCTCTTCTGGACGCCGGTCAGCGTCGCCAGTTTTTCGACGATCAACGTGTCGATCGGCACTCCGACGTCGTTTGTCGATGCCGCGTTCGACGCGTCGCGGGCGCGGAGCGACCGGACGCCGCTGGCGGCCAAATAGAAGAGATCGCTGTCGCCGAACTGTGTCACGCTGCGCGGGCTGGTCGTGCCGGTATTGTTGAGCGTCTGCTGCTGCGCGTTCTGCGCCGGATCGGGATCGACGTACCAAATCTGCGTCACGCGCTCGGCGAAGACGGCGATCCACTTCTGATATTTCGCAACCGCCGTCAGCTTCTCCGCGCCGGACGCCTGCGCCGACATGTCGACGAAACCCGCGCCAGTGTTGGTGCTCGCGAACCCTGTCGGCGTCAGAATGCCGGAGAAATTCAAGAACTGCGCGGCGGTCACATAGACTTTCGACAGGATCGTCTTCGCGAACGATCCGCTTTGAAACGTCGTGTTGTCGACGAGATCCGCGCCGCCGGCGAGCGTCGGGTTGGTGGGCGCCACCGTGAAATTGCGCAGCAACGTGAACGTTACCGCATAGCCGTTCGACGCCGCATTCGGGAGAGCGGTCAGGATATTGACCTTGTCGTCCGTCACCGTCGCCACGTAATCGGGCGAGCTGGCGTAAGAGTTGATCGAATCGACGATCAGCTGCGCGGTCGTGGCGTTGTCGGTCGTCCAATCGACCGGGCCTGCCAGGATCGACACGCCGTTAACTTGCAGGTCCGCGAGCTGCGAATTGGCCGCTACGGCGCCGCCCGTCATTGACGTGATGCCTGCGACGAGCACGTCGCCGGTCAGGACGAGGACGGGCGTCAGGCCGTTCGCGGCCGGGCCAGTGGCGGCCGCCGTGATCGTGACGACCGCGCCGACAGCCGCGGCCGTATAGTCCGGCGACGACACGAAGGTGTTGATCTGCGCTGCGACTGCGGCTGCTGTGGTCGCGTTGTTGCCGGTGTGCTGAACGGGGGCGCCGAGAATCGAGACGCCGCCGAGCGTGATATCGCCGATCGTGTTGACGATGCTCGCCGAGCCGCTTGTTACCGTGAACTGGCAGCTCGCGCGCGTTGCCGGTTGCAGGCCGCCGCCCGTGACACGGAACGACGCGCGAGCGCGGGCGTCAATCCAGTCGGTGACGCGAACACCATCGTAGAAGTGAAAAAGCGTGCCGTCCCCGAATTCGGCCACCACGTAGATTTTGCCGGCGAACAGGTCGAAGCTGCGCACGCGCACGAGCGGCGTGCTGCCGTCCGGGTGCTGCAGGCGCTGATAGAGCACCCCGCGCGGCATCGCCGGCGCAGCGCCGCTGCCGAACGCGTAAAGGCTGTTATTGTCGCAGGCGAGGCCGAGCGTCGCGCCCGCCGGCAACGCGAACGTCGGGACAAAGGCGGGCCGCTGCTCGAACTCGCCGCCCCGGTTGACGTGGCCGTCATTGGCGCGGATCGCGGAGCCGCCAGGCAGCGCTTCGGCGAGCCGCCGGGTGTCGAGGCCGCCTTTGATGTCCTTGAGCCAGAGCGTGCCCATTTACGCCCCGGGCGGCCGATAGTTGCCGACGATCGGGCGGGTGTAGACAGGCTCGCGCCGGCCGACGCCGAACATCTTGAACTGCCGCCGCGGCGTCAGCCGGCCCTTGATCTTGGCGAGGCGCTTGTTGGCGCGGTTCAGCGCCATCTTGCCTTCCTTGCTGTCCGGCGAGTAGGACGACGCGGCGTAGAGGAAGATCAGTTGGTCGTCGATGTCGGCTCGATCACTGTCCTTGACGAGCGGCGCCAGCTTCCGGATGCCCGTCACCTTGACGTAGCCCTGCAGGGTCGTCGGGTCGCCATTCGTCACTGGTACCGGCCACAGTTCGACTTGCTCGTCGGGCGCGATGCGCCACTTGCGCACGGGATCGGCGCGCTGGTCGAGCTCGGTATTGTAAATCGAATAGTCGTTCGTGTTCAGGTTCGCGAAGACCGGCTGCCAGCGCCCGCCGTTCATGACCTCGATCTTTTCGATGCGCTCGAGATCGAAGTCGGCGCCGAAGTCGTAAAGGTGCTGGCCGGCCTGCAGCGCGTAGTTCTTGTTATCGCGCAGATGCGGCCAGTTGTAGTCCTCCCACAGCCATTCCTGCGTTTTGTTCAGGAAATGGACCTGCTTGTCACGGACCTGATTGTTGTGCGCGGGATTGAGCGACGTGTGAAGCTCGGCGCGCAGTTGGTCGAGCAGTTTTACAAGCGTAGTCCCGCGCGCCATGCTTCACCCGTTCCCGTTACGCGAAAGCGTCGTCGCCGCCCTGCGTGTCGATACCGTCGTCGATGTCGCCGATGCCGTCGTCCTCGACGCCTTCATCCGCGGCCGGCTCGCCGAGCTTTTCGGACAGCGCCTTGCGCGCGGCTTCCTGCTGCGCGATGGCGGCGTCGATCTCTTCCTGCGTGCTCTTCGACGCGTAGCCGGTCGGCGGGTAGGCATCGGCGGCATAGCCGGCGGCGACCCACTCGGATACGGTCGGGCCGTCCTGGCGAACCACACCCTCGGCGCTCATGCGGCCCGTGGCCTTGAAGAAATCGCCCGGCAACTCCAGCTCAGCCAGAGTTTCGTGCACGCGCGCAGCGACGCCGGGGAACAGGCTTTCCACGATCGGGCGGCCGTCCTCGAACTTCGCCCCGCCGTAGATGCCGAGCAGACGATCGCGCTCGGTCCGGTGCGTCGTCTTGATGACGTGGCCGGGCTCCACATCCTTGATGGATTCATCGCCGTGGATCGCGCGCAGCACGGCGATCTCCGCGGCGGTCACGCCAAACTTCGGGACGGTGTTGCCGTGGTGCCCGCCAAGGGACAGAAGGATATTCGCGGTCTGCATGGTATCTCCGGGTCAGTTGCTCGTTGCGGTGATTGGCGGGGCCGAAGCCCCGCCGAAGTGCCTTAGAAGGCGTCGGACGCCGTATGGCGGCAGCGCAGATAGAATTGCACCACACCTTCGACGAAGGCGGTCGTTGCCGAAGCCTTGAGGCCGATCTTCGCGGACTCGTCGAACGCGTTCGCGCCCGTGATCAGCGAGCCGGCCACGGTGACGCCCGCCGGCGTCATGTTGGCCGACGTGAGCGCCATCACGCCGCCGGTCACGTCGACGCCGTTGATCGTCGGGTTGACGCTCGACAGCTTCGCCGCGGTGGTCGCCGGGGTCTGAACGTAGGCCTCGCAGTATTCGATCGTGCCCTTGAAACCGAGCCGCAGGCCCGGGTTCAGCAGCGCGCCGTTCGCGATCGAGGCCAGGTTGTAGGCGATGGTGACGGTGTTGATGACGTTGCCGTCCTGCTTGTCGATGTTCAGCGTGAACGCCGTGCCGGCCGACCACGTCACGCCGGACGTGTTCGTGACGGTGATGTTCGAGCCGCCGAAGGCCAGCGTGAAGCCGCCGCCCGCGATGGTGTAGCGGTCGCTGTTGTTGAGCAGGATCGTCCCCTGCCCCGGCACGGCCAGGCCAGTGTCGAAATACTGCTGCGAGGCGAAGCCGGTCGGATAGGCCACCGTGAAGGTGCCGTTGTTCGCGACGTCGGCGTTCAGGACGCCGCTGATGACCGCGAATTTGTCGTTAAACTTGGGCATGGTCGAATCTTTCGTAAGGTTGATCGGAGAAGCGGAGACGGGCGCCTTGGCGCCCGCCGTATCACGCTGTCTTACGCGATATCGTACACGCCGGACGTGTTGAGCTGCTTCGCAACCATCACGGCCGTGGTGGAGATACCGTTGTACATGACCATGCGGTCATACGGCCGCGCGGGGTTGTGCTTCTTCATGCGCTGGCCGTTGAGGTACAGCATGCGGACGCCCGTCTTGCTGACGTCGAGCACATAGCAGCGCTTGGAGTAGCCGGTGTCGTCGAGCGTCGGGTCCCAAACGATCGGGTTGCCGTGCCACTCGAGCTCGCCCTGCGAACCGTCGACCTTCCCCTTGAGGCCGTTCATGGTGTAGAAGCCGTTCGCCCGCATTTCCTTGCGGTAGCCGGCGATCCAGTCGGAGCCCGCGTAGATCTTGTAGCGGGTGGTGCCCTTCCGATACTTCGAAAGCTGCAGCCATTCCTTCTCCATGAACTCGATCAGCGCGCCGCCGTTGGCGGTGTTCACGGTGATCGGGCCCTGCCCGCCGGCGCCGCCGTATGCGGTCGTGGCGGCGCGGTTGCGCCAGGGCGCGAACGCCACACGCGAGATGTTGCCGGTCGAACCGACGGCCGGCGAGTCGAGGATGATCGAGCGGATACCGGCCAGCGCCTTCGCGTCGGTCGAGCCGTCACCGTGGATCAGGCGATCGAGGCTGAACGCGTAGTCCTCGCCGAGATCGTCCATCTTCTCGTCGAGCAGGTTCGCCAGGGCGTGCTCTTCGCGGCCGTCCATGTTGTTCGGCGTCTGCTCGGCGCCGTCCTCGGTGATCTCGATACCGTCGATCTTGAGCTCGGTATGCGTGACCTGAATGCCGATGAAGTGCTCTTTCCACGGCCACTGCGTCCGCTTCGTGCCGGTCGGGTTGTAGTAGCTGAGCTGATCGTCGCCGCTGTAGCCAGCGAGAGATCCGCCACCCTGCCCGGCCTTGACGGCGAAGCTGACGGTGAGGTTGCCGCCGGAGAACTTGCCCGCCGAAGCGTTGAAGTCCTTCAGCATCGGCTTGTTCGCGATGTTCTGCGCCCACACCTTGCCCTTGTCGATGTACTCGACAAGAGCCGCGTTGTTGATGTTGGCAATTTCGTCCGCAGTAAACGCCATGTTACGCTAACCCTAAGTTAGCTCGCCTTCTTCGCCCGGTTGGCTCGAACGATGTCGAGCGTTGACAGGGGCTTCTTCGGCTGAGCTGCGCCATTTTTGGCCTGACCGCTCGTCACGGGCGCGACCGGGGGTTTGCGGCCGCCTGGCTGGGGAGTCGGCGCTGCGGGCTTGAACGCTTTGTTCACTGCCTCATAGGCCTTCTTCAGCTGAGCGACGACGCCGTCCTTGGTCTTCGGTTTGCCTTCCTTCTGCTGAAGATAGGCAACCTCCCGTTCGAGCATCGGATACTTGGCTTCGAAGTTCGGGTCTTTGACTTTGCGGTCGGATTCCCAATCCATCGCGGCGGTCGCGAGCTCAGTCGACAGGCTGACCTGCGACTGGCGCTGCTGCCGCTGCGCCTCGAACCCCTGACGCGTCTCGTGCGACTTGTCCTTCGCCCGCATGCGGCTCATCTCGAGAGCCACTTCGTGCGTCAGCTCGCCTTTCTCGACACGCGACTTCAGATCGTCCGGCAACACTTCGCCGGCGGCGACCAAGAGGTTCTGCAGCCACGGCTTCAGCTCGGCAAAGGCTCCCGCCGGGTCAAACTTCGCTCGCGCGAAGGTCGACAGGGCGTTCGCCGCTTCCTCGGAGGACAGGTTGTTCTGCTCGAGGTAGTCCGTGATGTTCTTGTAGCGACCGGCGTCTTCGCGGAAGGCGTTGCGCTGGCCGACAAGAGCCTGAAACCGTGGATGCTTGTGGAACGGGACGTCCGAGAAGGTCTCGTTGTCCGGCTCCGTGGACTGAGCGCCGCCGGCCCCCTGCCCGGCTTCTGCGCCTTCGGCTGACGAGGCCGCCGCTGCGGGGCGCTCGCTGACGACGTCGCGAACGACGCTCAGCAAACCCGCATCGGAATCGTCGGTTTGCGCGGTGGATGATGCCGCGCTGGCTGCACCGCCATCTTCGCCGCCCGCAGGCGTTTCGATGTCGGTAACTTCACCCGGGTTTTCGATGGTGGACGATTCCATCTCTTCAATGTCGTCCGTTGAATTAGAGATCGGAGGCATACGTATCCCTAGTTTGCGGTGATGTTGTATCGCGTGTATGTCACAATATCAAGCGATTTGGTACAAAAAGCCCTAAACCCGGTTGTTCCCCATCGGTGCGTCGCTGCCGGGCTGGACTTCCGACGGCCCCTTTTGCGCGTTCTGCGCGCCCTGGCCGCCCTGCGCGGCCGGGTTCTGCTCGGCGCCGGCCGCGCCCGGCTGCTTGATCGCGTTCATCTGCGCGATCGACGGGATGCCGTCCGCCACGGCGTCGGTCAGATCCATGCGGTCGTCGAGGCGCCGCAGCGTTTCCTTCGCGAGCCACAGCGGCTTGATGCCGCCCATCTGGATCAGCAGCGGCAGCATCTGCTTCCAGTTGTTGACTTCGACCTGCTGGTTGGGCTTGCCCATCGAACCGGCTTCGATCGTCAGATAGAGCTCTTCGGCGATCTCCGAGAGCTGCATATGCGGCCACACCGCGCCGGGGCCGACGATCTGCTTGACGCTTTCCTCTGACATCTCCCGCAGCAGGACCATACCGGACGCCCGCGCGAGCTCGGTGATGAACGCGTCGAGATCGTCCACGCTCGAGCTGTCGATCGAATTCGTCGTGCCCGCGGCGATGGCCGCTTCCGTGGCGCTGGACTTCGAGGACGTGCCGCCGAGCTGCGCTTCCTGCGCGCCGACGACGAACTGCGCGTCGGTCATGACCTCGTTGGTGTCGTAGAGGTTCGGATCGACGCCCGGGATCGGGAACCGCTGGATGACCTTTGCGATATCGGTCGACGGGTCCATGTTGAGGCCGATCGCGTCAAACGGCTTCACCTTGCGCAGCCGGTCGACGTCCTCGTCCTCGAACAGCCCGTTGGCGTAGGCCCAGCGCGGCCGCGCGGCTTCCCGGTGCTCCCGCTTGCCCTGGCGTGAGCGGTTGAGCTCCATCTGCATGTCGTGGATCAGCGCCACGTCCGACGGCGGGAAAATCTCGGTCTCGTTCTCGACGTCGTTGAACGTCAGCGCGTAGACGGGCCAGAAGGTGTCGACGAACACGTCAGGCGCGGCAGGCGGCTTCAGGAACTTGTCGTAACCATCGGCGACGTAATAGACGAGCCCGGACAGCTTGTCGTAGCGCTTCCAGACGCGCACCAGGCCGGAATCCTTGTCGCGCCGCGACCAGGCGCCGGTCTCGTCGTAGGTCTCGCCGACGATGTTCGAGAATTCGTGCCCTTCCTCCGTGAATTTGGCGCAGTTCGACAGGTCGACGTCGAACAGTTCCTTGGCGCGGGGGACCGTGTATTCATATTCGATCGTGACGTGCCGGCTACCGACAAAGCCGACGAGCTCTTTGCACAGCCGATCCGGAATGACCTTCGTCGACTTCGGCCAATCGAAGATCAGCCCTTCCCGCACGAGCACTTCAGGCTCTTGCTGCAAGGCTTCCGTCGCGCGCTGCAGCTCGTCCATCTCGGCGTCGCAGTCATAGACTTCGCCTTCCTGCACCTGTTCAGCGAGCACGCGCAGATGGTCGAGCCGTGTCCGGATGTCGGTCAGCTCGTCGTCGAGCCCGGGGCGCGGGCCGTATTCGCGCTGAAACGTCAGCTCGGCATATCCGACGCCGGTCGTCGAGGCGCGCCGGACGCACTGCTTCGCCGCAGCCTTGAAGTCGATCGGTTGCTGGTTGCGCAGCGCCCGCGCGAACAGGATTTCCAGCGTCTTGCCGACCTTGTCGATGGTCTTCCGGCGCTCCATACCCTGCTGGAAGTCCGCCAGCACCGCCGCCCCTTCGACCGCCTGCGGCGGCATCTGGAACGGCTCCGGTTGCATCACAGGGGCGCCGTTGTGGCCCATCAGGGCCGCAGCCATCGGATCCGCGGGCGGCTGCGCCGCCATGACGGCCGCTTGGGCCTGCGCGTGCTGCGCGGCCATCGCCTGCCCCTGCGCGACCGCCATCGTGGCCTGCATCAGGCTCTGCGGATCTTCATCCCACAGGGCGAAGTCGAGCTTTTCGGCGCGGCGCGCCGTGGCCTTCGGGTTCTTCGCGTAGAGCGTCGCGACCTTGTTCTTGACGTGGCGACCGGCGATGTTGGCCTTGTAGTTGCTCTCGGCCCACGTCTCATCGCGGCCATTCGTCGCGATGAACATATCGCGCCGCATCCGCTTGAACGCCTTGGCGTGGTGCCGCTTGTCCAGCCGGATGTCGCGAATGATCTTCGCGACGTGATCCTTCTCGGCCTGCTCGGCGTTGCCTTCCTGCTCGGTCTCTGCCTGGCTGGCGCCGCTGGCGTTCGCGTCCTCTGCCGGCGCTTCCGCGTCGTCAGCAACGAAGTTGCTCATGACAGGCTCGTCGGTGCCTTCTTCGTACGCCATCTCAGAAACCCCTGGCCGATACTTCGGCCTGCTTTTCCTTGGTCCACTTGTCGTTTTGCTTCAGCCAGTTCACGGTGCCGTAGGCGGGCTGCGCCTTCTTTGCTGCGCCAGCGCCGCTGCGGGGCTTGAACTGGCTTTGCAGGCCGAGACCGATATAGGCGAGCGCGTCGACGAAATCGTCGTGGTTGCCGTTCGGAAACGCCAACATCTCGTTGATCGCCTTCTCGGTCCACAAAGCACGCCGCGGGAAATACACCTTGCCCATCGCTACCCGCGCGGCGATCGACTGCGCGCGCTGCTCTTTGTCGATCGCCGGCGTGACTTCGACGAGGTGAAAAAACGTCCCCGTCTCGAGCATCCGCTTGCGCAGGAACGGCCCGATCGACTTCGAGATGTGCCCGCGCTCAGCCCACCACAGCAACGGTCGCTTGTCGCCGCCTCCCATCACGAGCATGGCTTCGACGGCGACGTTGGTCGGCATGCGCCGCCAATCGCACTCGACGACATAGATGTTGTCCTGCCTGTCGACGCCCACCTTGAGAAGGCACGACGGGTCGTTGCGCTGGCCTGTCCCGACGGCGTGGTCGCTCGCCGCGTAGAAACGAAGCTGCTCTGGCAGTTCATCGTAATACTGGATCGTCTCTCGCCGAAACAGCACACCATCGGCGACGGTGGGTCGCTGTTGCGTCAGCGCCGCGAAGCCGAGCGGATCGCGGCGTTGATTGGCAAGGTGGTAATCAAGGTCATAGCGCTCCGGCCACAGCGGCTCGCCAGGCGCCCGTCCTAGCGGGTCGTCTTCTTCGGCCAGCCCCGGAAGCCGGATGATCTTCCACGACTTCGCTTCCTCGGCGTTGTAGTGAGGATTTTCGGGGTCGGTCAGGCGCCCGATAATGTCGTCGCTGTGCCACCGCGTCATCGTGATGATCGTCAGGCGCTTGCCCATGCGGCGATAGAGGGCGACCTTGACGAGCCAATCCCACGCCTGGTCGCGGATCGCCTGCGAGCGCGCCTCGGCGGCGTCTTTGTAAAGATCGTCGACCAGCAGCAGATGCGCGCCGCGGCCGTTGATCTGACCGCCGCGGCCGGCGAAGATCATGCGGCCGCCTTGATCGGTCTGAATGTTGTCCTTCGCGTTCCCACCGCGCCGCAGCTTGTGGTTCGGGAAGACCTGCTTGTGCTGCGGTGAATGGATGATCGCACGCACATCGGCGCCGAAGTCGCCGGCCAGATCGTCACCCGCCGCTGCAACAATGACGTCGTGATCGGGGTGTCGCCCGCTATACTGCGCGGCGAGGCGCTTTGTCGCCATTTCGGTTTTGCCGTGGCGCGGCGGCATGCAAAAAATCAGCTGCGTGCAGATACGGCCGTCTTCGAACGTCAGTTCGCCAGCGAGGAACTTGTCGAGCACCGCCGCCACTTCGCGATGGAATTTGGCGTCTTGATACCGCGACCGCGACAGGTCGTTCGGGTCTTCCGGGTCCGGCATCGTGAATTTGGTATAAGCGAGCAGGCTCGTCGAAGCGCGCAACGCCGCATCTTGCCGCTGAAGCAGGGCAACCTGCCGGCGCAGCGCTACGACTTCGGGATCCTGATGCTTGGGATCGACGAAGTCGAAGCGCTTCCCGGTGCGGGGGTTGATGCGGTTCGCCTGCGGCATTATTTGCCTAGCCACGACTTGATGCCGACGCCGAGCGCGCCGAGCAGGCCTGTGCAGATCGTCGTCACGACGATCTTGAAGCCGAGACTCTGCGCTTCCTCGACGCTCTTCCGCCATTTGCGCAGATGCACGAAATCGGCTTGAAGCTCGATCCGGTCGTCGTCGGAAATGCCGAAAGACTTCAAAATCGTCGCCACCGTCTTGAGCACGGTCGCGTCGATGTCGACGGACTTCTCTTGCTCGGCGAGAACCGCGGCGACGACAGCTCTGACTTCATGCTCTTGCATCACGCGACCGGCTTCCTGAACTTCGCTTTCAACTTCTGCCAGCGCGTCGGCGGCTTCGCCTTCGGCAGCGGTACGGGCTTTTCCTCGATCGACGCCGGTCGCGCGGCGGGGCGATCCCAACCACAGCCTGCGACGCCTGCTTCCGTGATGCGGTTCGCCCACAGCTGGTCGTAGGCCGTCTTGCCAACGATCGCATACTGCGGCCGCTCGAACGCGCTGCACACGCCGGGGCCTTCCTTGGCCGAGTCGGCGCCGAACGTCTGGAAGGTGGAGCTACCGACACACCCCGCTAACAGCGTCCCAAAAGCCGCCATTAGCGCTACAGTCGTCCACCTTTGAAACTGCGCCGCGGACAGCATGGATAGCCTCACTGTTGCGGGCCGCGACGCCGGCGATGGCGGCGTTCCAGCCCTGATTGTATTTGAATAGGCCATAGCCAGCGAAGCCTCCGACGGCGCCCGCCGCGACAAGCGCATAAACGCCGTACTGGACGGCGAGCCGGAGCAGGAATTGCTGAATCACGTCGCCCCCTTGCACTTAAATATCCACGGTAGAAAACACTTCGGCGCCGACTGCGTCGCGGCGACAACGGCCGGTGCTGGTGCAGGCCTCACGACCGGCGCGGGCTTCGGCTCGCGCGCCGCCGCAAGGCACTTCTTCTGTTCGTCGGCCCGTCTATTCACAAGGCCGCGCTGAATGACGAACGGGCCTTTCGGCCCCTTCGGATGCGAGCCGACGCGCCATCCGGTGTACCTGCCGTCGGCGTCTTTCGTCAGGATTTGGCGGCACCCGCCCTCGATATCGCCAGCATTCCATTTCTTCACGATCGAGGACGAGCACACCGCGCCAACGCCCGCGTTGTAGGCGAGCGAGATCGCGGACGCGCGCACGCCATCCGGCAGGTCGACCTTGATGCACTTTCCGATGCCTACGTCGTACTCTTCGACGAGACGCTTCGCGAGTCGATCCGACCAAAATTTTTCCGAATGCGTCTCGCCTAGCTTCACATCTTCTGTTTCGCCGTAACCGCCGGTCGGCAGGCCGTTTGCGAGCTTGTCCGGAACAACGGTAGGCGCGAAGCCTTCCCAATGCTTGACGCCAACCGTAGCCATCGCGATGGCGCTGGCACTCGCAACTGTAATGGCGGTTTTGCGCGCGCTCATTGCGGCTCCCTCTGCTTCGCCAGCCTCGCCAGCGGGATCACGACCGTGTTGACGAACACGCTTACCGCAACGAGGAACCACGGGTTAAAGACGTCCGTGAATGCGCCGAGCACAGCCGCGACGCCATTAAACGCCCCGACGGCTAGCGATGCCCGGATCACCCACAGTCGATGAAATTCTCGTCCCGCATTTGCTATCAGCATGTCAGCCTCACGTTTTGATGCAGGCGAGCAGCGCGACGTTGCGCGGCCGCGTCTCCGCGCCACCCAGGCCGCCATTCACGCCGCCCGTTGTCGACGTCGTGCGCAAATTTTGAACTGTCGCCGCGTTCGTGCCGTCCTGATGCGGCGCCCCGTTCCACTCTTGATAGTTGTGCGTGTGGTCCTTCAGCAGATCGCCTTGGAAGCTGCCGATCGAGCGCGCGGGGTCCACGCCGCGACCGTTGTCCAAGGCGCGGATGAATTCGCCGCGCAGATCGGGCACGCGGAACGTCGTCGTGAGATCGCCGCTCGAAAAGGCGCCGTTATTCGCCGGCCACAAGGCCTCGGTGATGAAGTTGCCCGACCCCGCCGCGAACGCATAAAGCCCCGGATAGGTCGCGCGCGCGACAAGGCTGCCGTCCGCTTTGATATAACCGGCCGGCGCGTTTACCGCGGGAAACCACGCGATGGAGCCGATGGCGGTAGACGCCGCGCTCTCCCATGCGGTCCACAGGATGGTGCCAGAGCCGTTGTCGTAGGAATATCGGCGGAACGCCGTGACTGCCGACGTTCCCGCGGCGGCCTGCGCATACGGGTAGGCTCTCTGCGAGATGTAGAGATCGCTGAACGTGACTGTTTCAATAACCCAACTGGCGAAGCCAGGCGGCATATTGGCGCCCGCCGCGACGACCGCCCAGCCCGATGTGGTCAGGAGGTTGCAATCCGCCACGCTATTCGCGCTCGCGTGCGGCGCCAGACGCCCGACCATGTCCGAGCCGTCGACCTTCGCGGCTTGGATGTTGGCGCGCGCGGTGTCGGGCGCGCCGATCCCGGCCAGGTTGCCCGCCTTCGACAGATAGAGCGACAGGTTGACGCTGGCGGCCGATGCGGCGGCCGCTGCAGCGCTACCAGCCGCATTCGTCGCGCTCGTGCCGGCCGCCGTAGCGCTGCCACTGGCGGCCGTTGCTGCAGCCTGCGCTGCGGCCACTGCGTCCGCGACCGCCTGCCCGTCCGTCGGGTCGAAGATCAGCTGCAGCGCCAGCGCGAGACTATCCCACGTCACGATGCCGTTCTGCAGCGCGCCATCCGAGCGCCTGACGTCCTTGACCGAGTCGACGAGGCCGTCGATGGCCGTCGAGATGTTCGCGAGCTCGTTGTCGAGCGGCAGCGCGGGCAGCGGCGACGTGGGCGAATTCGCCTGAAAGTTTCCGAAGCTGTAGCTGACGGTGTAGCCGGATGGATCGCTCATCAGCCCCTCACGGCAGGACAAAGTAAATCAGGGTTACGTCAGCTGTGGCGGGAGCGCCTTGCGCCGTCCCGACGCGGAAATAGACGGTGTTCGCCGTCGGCAGCGCCGACGCCACACACGCGACGTTGCTGACGCTGGCGTTCACCGAGCACGCATTGTTGGCTGTCGCATCTGCCGCGGACGCGACCGTGTTGGCCTGCGTGGCGAACAGCGCCGTGCCAGCGCCACCCGCTGCGGTGAACAGACCCCATGTTGACGTGGTCAGCGTCTGCGAGGCGTGGTCGATCTGCACGCGGAACGGGATGAACCGCGTGAAGCCCGCAGGCAGGGCGATCGCCATCGCGTTGTCGGAGTTGGCGGCGTTGAAGTTTACGCCGGTCAACTTCGTCATGTAGAGGCCCATGACGTCCGCGGCCGGAACGACAGGCCCCGCGCCGACCATGTCGGAAACGGTCTTGCTGTTGATCTTGAAGGATGTGCCGTTCGCGGTGTTGATAGTCTTGTTGCTGAGAACCGTCGCGGCCGTCTCTTTGGCCGTTGCGAGGCCGCCGAACGGGCCGATGAACGTCGTTTGGGTGCCGTTGTCGGTGAACGACGTGATGAACTCGGTGCTGACCGAATACAGCCTGTTGTCGTTGTTGATGAGGCTCTGGAACTTGCCGCCGAGCAGAATAGCGCCGGTGCTGCCGAACTTGTTGCCAGCCGTCGTGCCCGCGCCGGAGCAGTTGATCAGCACGGGATAGTTGCCGTTCAGCGTCCAGTCTTCGGCCGATCCGTTCGATTCGTTGTCGAGGTTGATGTAGGTGTTGCGCGAAGACGTGGCGTCCTCGACGAGACCGCCCGCGGCGTTACTCTCGATCGTGCCGCCGCGGAAGTAGTTGTTGATCGCGCCCGTCAGCACGACGGCCTTGTTGCCGCTCGCGCCGCAGCCTTCAACGATCAGCTTCTCGAACTGGCACGCTACGGGCTTCGTAAAATCGACGCCACGGCCGGGCTGCACGAGGAATGCGCCGTCGGTGTTGTTCGAGATCCGAATGTCGAAATACGACTCGACGGCAGACGATCCGACCAGGCCGGTATCGGCGCCATACAGGCACGTCGCGCTATCCCGCAGCACGACCTTCATGTGGCCGAAGTGCCAATTGTCGATGTTCACTTCGCGGGTCGTGCCGCCCGCGGGGTTGCCCTTCAGCGCGATGTGCCCGGGGCCGCCGAAGACGCCGCCGATGCAGCCCTGCGATCCCGGGTAGGTGTTCATGCCACTGAACTGATTCGCTATGCCGGTCCCGACGTGGATAAAAGCGGCGTTCTCGCCTGGCGCGGTGATATGCAGATTATTGTAGGCCCAATTCGGCGCGGTCGAGTGCAGGTAGTTGCCGTCCGGCACGCTCAGCGAGACGCCCCGATTCCTGGCCTCCGTGATCGCGGTGTTGATAGCCGCAATATCGTCCGTGCCGTAGACGACGTTCTTTGACACGGCTGTCACCGTCGTGACCGCATTCGCCGCCAGCGTCACATGCTCGGCGTCGGTGAACCCCTGAATGGTGGTCGAAAGCACGGCGCCTGCCGTTCCCGCGCCAGGCACCCATATCCCCTTGCCGACATCCGCGGCCTTGAATACGGCCCCCGTCGCCTGCAATGCGTTCGTGCCGGAGTTGATCGTCACTGTCGCGGTGACGACGATGCCGTCGCCCTTCGCGAAGTCCTTCAGGTCGAGAACCCGGCCTATCTTCGCGTTGACCGTGCTTGCGATCGCGCCCGTGCCGGCCTGCGTGAAGGTCACGTCGACGGCGTCTGGCTGCGTCTGCACGCTCGTGCCGTCCGTGAGGATCGACGATATCCATTTGTGCGCAACCGCGGCCTTGGAGAACACCCCGCCGAGCGCAACCGCTGTCGGCGGCGTGAGCGTGGCGACCGGCAGCGCGACGACGAACGTCCATTTCCCGGCTGCCAGGTCGGTCGCGAAAACGCCCGACGTGTGCGCGACCGCAGCGCGGTACAGGTTGCCGTTCTGGATGACGCCCGTCTCCGCGGCGTAGAACGTCGCCGTGGCCCACGCGGTCGCCGGCGCAAGCCCTGCGGTCTGCAACGACGGCGACAAGCTGTCGTGCGTGACGATCCCGTTCTGAAGCGCGTTGTCCGATCTGATCGTGCCGGAGATGAACGTCTCAAGGGCGGCTATGCTCGCCTCGAGCCCGGCCAGATCCGCGTCGAGCTGCGTCCCCGGGAACGAGTTATCGCCCTGCGACTGCTGGAAGCCGGTGTAGCTGTACGTGATGTCGTAAAGGACCGGATAGGCCAAGGCCGCGCCCCAAATGTATCAATTGGCGCCATACAATGCACGACAAACGCCCAAAAAGCAAGAAAGGCCGCCCGGGTGCATCGGACGACCTTTCGAGGGAGGTACTGTGAGAGCCTGCAGCGGTGCGTTAAGCCGCTGCCGATGTTGTATCAAATCACAAGATACGCGTCAAGACGACGGCTCGGCGTCCGGCACCCCCTGCCCGCCCGAGCGCACATCGGCGTCCGGCACCGGCTGCCAACCCGGGCGCACTTCGACGACTTCGACGTCGGGGTGCAGCGCCATCGCCGGAGCGTAGCCGAACGCCGCCGCGCGGCGCATGAGATCGTTTATCCGCTCCTGCGAAAGACCCGCCAAGATACGCACCCGCCGACCTGGCGATGCGTCGATGAAGGCTTTCGCCGCGACGTCGATTTCGTCTTCGGTCATGATCCGCGTCAGGCCTTTTTCACGGGCGCCAGGCGTCGGCCGTTCTTGGTGACGCGAAGCGCGCCGTTCGCGATCAGGAACACGGCGGCTTCGAGCTCGGCTTTGGTCAGGTCCATTTCGATTCTCCGTGACGGTTGACGAATTCAGGCGCGAATGCTGCGCTACTTCGCCGAAGTGCCTTCGACGCCGCGGCGCATGCGGTCGAGCGTGCGCTTCTGCAGCCAGAGCAGCGCCTGCTCGACGTTCGTCAGCGCCAGCGCGTTCTCACGGCTCGAATACGGCCCCGCCTGGAACGAGCGCAGGCGGTCGGCGACGATCGAAAGCAGCACTTCCTGCGTGATGCCGTTGACGCCGGCCTCGGCGATCGGGCCGTTCTGGAAAAGGATCGTTGCGTGCTCGGCCGGCTGCCCGTGGCGCGCCGTAAACGGGCAGGACGGGTTCGATCCGGTGTTGAAGCCGGTGATCATGTACAGGTGGTTCGCGCCGCCAGCGCCCGGTTCGTCCGTCACGGTGATGACGAGCTTGTCGTTGGCAGGGTTGACGCGGTGATCGGTCACTTCGCGGGTCATTTTGCGGTCCTTCGCGGTCGTTGCGGTGGTCAGTGTTCGTCGCTGTATCACGCTAAAGCATACAACGTCAATTTTTGTACCGTTTCGCATGAAATCAGTATCCCAAAATCGGTTTTTGGGCCGCAAATTTGTAGCGGTGTCCGACGCCGCTTCGGTTTACACGCCGAAACCGTCACCAGGGGGCAGCCGCCGGCCAGGCCGGCAGCCGATCGCCGTTCGAGCACGGCGCCGATGCGCCGTTGCTATCTCATACAGTTAGACAAAGCTAAGCGAATACAGACTCTTCGCTATCCGGGTTGGGCGCATCTTGCGCGCTTTCGCCCTCAATCGGTAGCTCCTTACCGCTTACGACCTTCATTCGGGCTTCGAGCTGGCGCTGTGCCTGGCTCAACAGCTCGCGGATCTTGTCCGGCGGCATTTCGGCCAGGTCGGCTTCAGACAGGTTTGCGGCGCCTGTGATGCCGCTGAGCTGCACCAAGGCCTTGGCGGCCGCACCGCGCGTGCTGCCCTTCTGTTTCACGTCTTCTGCGAGCTCAATCAACACTCTAACGCCCACTTCGGCGCCCTCGGTTTGGAGCCTAAGCCGTGCTCGCCGGCGCACTTCTTCGGCCACGTCGGGATTGCGCATCAGCTTGCTCGCCGCGGCTGGCGCGTGAGCGTAGCCGGCTTTTTCGGCCGAATAGGCCGGATCGCCCGAAACGGCCATTTTGGCCGCAAATGCCCGCTCCATCGCGGTTAACTGCCCCTTTCGCTGCCTCATAACCCTTTTGCTTACTCTGAGAATAACCGCAAAAACTTACCTTAGCGGTTACTTACCTCTTTCGAGCACGATAGGCCGAACGTGAAAAAATCTCAACCCGTCTGTATTTTGTCTCTTGACGATAGCATACAACTGACATACGTTTATTCCATCAACAACGGAGGACACCCGATGCCGAAGGTTATAACTTTCCTCGCCCCTGCTATCGACCCAAAGACCCGCCAGGCAATGACTGTAGAGCGCCGCGGCGTTGTCGCCCTGCTCTACGTCGGCAACATCCAAGAAAAATTCGTTCTGCAGTTTCGCGCTGGCACCGACACGGTCGAGTGTCTCACACACTACGCGTCCGGCTACAAATTCGGCGACCTCGCCCCGATCAAGCTCCGTCACGCCCGCAGCTATCGCACCATGACCGATCGCGCGGCGGCAGAAGAGCTGATCTCCGACGCCGTCGCGAAGCGCGGCGCCGACGACATCCGCAAGATCATGAACGCCATGCCCGTCCTCAACGGCGCCGACGACAAGGTGGAAGCATGAAATACCCCCGCCGCAACTATCTCACAAACGAACAGATCGAAGCCGCCCTGGCCGCGATCATGGCTGCGCTCTACCCCAACTGCGAAGAGGGGTGGAACGCGTGGAGCCGCTACGCTGCAAACGGAGAATGGATATGACCGCGTTCGATGCTCAGCTCCGCAAGGTAAAGGCCCTCGAAGAAAAGCTCGCGGGTTGGTCCAATAAACTCAACGACCCGCGCAAGTTCAAACCCGTTATGCAAATCGAGTGGGGCCGCTGTTTCGACGCCCGCGAGAAGGCCAAGACGGAGCTTTGCCGCATGGACCGCGAGCGCTTCGCGGTCGTCTACCCGAACGAACCGAACGACCGTTAGCTCGCCTGAACTGTATCAACCACCGCAAGACAACACAGGACATCTGACCATGACCGACATCTACGACCAACACGCAAAAGCCTTCGCGAACGTTTCCGCCTATGTCGTCGCGAAGGATGGCGACATCATCGCCCGAATCGCGTTCAAGCACTCAAAGAGCAATTTGCGCGTTACCTGTTATCTGCACATCCTCGGCGCGCAGATGGTGAAGGCCTACGCGACGGGCGGTAACTACGACCGCCACACCGCAGCAGCTCGCAGCGCGATAAGCAAGGTTGTGGCCGAAGATACCGACATCCGCACGGTGCAGCGCGTCGGAGCATTCCGCGACGCTGTCACCGACAACGGCGCGCATTGGGATCAGGATTTGCGCCGCGTCGGCTTCGACGTCTGGCAGGCTGTCTGATCATGACGCGCAAGCAAATCTTGGCCGCTCTCAAAGCCGCAGGCGCGGCGAACGATCGCCAGGCGTGGACACGTCTCTACGTCGAAAACCGCGTCTCCCTTGTGGCCGCAAACCAGCAATGGCGGGAAGGCCAAGCTTGGGCTGAGTTCATCAAATACCGAAACGAACGGGTCGACGCGCTACTCGGTCAAACGCTAGTTGTCATCGACTCTCGCCCCGACTATGGCAGGGACCGGCTCAAAGGCGCGCAGGGAGACTAGGGTCATGATCCTGTGGTTGATCATCGTCGGCCTGCTGCTGGCGTTGTTGATGCTCCCCGCCCGCGCGTTCGGCTGGCTGTGCGGTCAGGCCGCGCGTATCCTGGTTCGCGACCGCAAGCCCCCGCTTCCGCCCCCGATAGACCCGCGATAGCATACCTTGACTTCGGCCTGCCCCCCGCCTGGTTTTGCGCCCGGCGGGGTTTCTGTTGAATAGCATACGTTTTGCCCCAAACGACACGAAGGCGGGGTGGTGGCCTCTGTAGGGCCAACCCCTCCCCGTAGGGGAGGGTCACTTTGATGCAGCACTTTGATGCACTTTGATGCAGACATACAAAGAACGCCTTTTTCCTTTGATTTCAACACGTTCTGCGAGCACTTGATGCAAAACGCAGAGCACTTTGATGCACCTTGATGCAGAAGTGCATCAAAGTGACCTCGATGCAATGATTTCAATGGGTTACGAGAGCACTTCGTGCACCTTGATGCACTCGAAAAAGCACTTTGATGCACTCAGCCGAAGACGCTTTCGTCCGTTTCGGTCGCCGCGGGATGTATGACCTTATAGCCTACAATTGGCATACGGTTAGACGGCTTCCTGCCGACGACGGCGACCGCCACCCGCCCCGCCTTAATGACGCGCTGCCAGCTCGCTTCCACGTCCCCAAACGGATACAGCGCCAGCACGTCCGAGCGCTTCATCAGGACGCGCGGCGCATAGTTGGGCGAGTTGTACCCCTTGACCATCGCGACGCCCTCCACGCACGCCTCCCCTACCGCGGCGAGCAGTGCATCATCGATCGCGTTGCCCATCGATTTAACCGGCCCTACGACCGCGCCAGGCGCCCCCACAGTGGCCGACTCGTCGGCGCCGTCGTCCAATACCGCGCCGGCCTTTGCGCTCTCCAGCGCGAAGCAGCCGCGCTGCCATCGCAGCATGAACACGTCACCGCTCGCCCCGTAATTGGCCTTACGGTTCTCGAGCCTCCGGAATGGTCCTGTGCCGTCTTTCGTGGCGTGCTGCAGATAGAGCCGCGAGCGCACAGACGCGTGCCAGGCCGTCGAACCGGACGTGCCATCGCCGCCAACAGCCTGCCCCGCTTTGCTGGGGTGGCCTAGCGCCAGGACGGCGCCGCCGATCTCTTGTGCGAGCCGGCCAAGGCATGACTGAACGTATTGCCGAACCTGCGAGCGATCGATCTCGGATCCGCCGAACGTGTCGGCGATCGTATCGACGACCAGCAGCTTTGCGCCGAAGGCCTTTGCGTCGCGCAGCAGCATTTCCCAAACGGCCGTGCGCTTCATTGCCGCGCTGCTGGACGTCCAGACGGCGAGCAGGTTGTCCATATATTTCCGCGACGCGATTCGCAGCCAAGGGCTGAGCTCTTCGAGATCCGCACCCATAGCCAGGCAAATGTCGCGCTGGCGCAGGTTCAGCTCGTCTTCGCTATCTTCGCAAAGGAACATCATGACCTTGCAGCGTTCGGTCGCGCGGCCAAGGAATTGGGCGCCGAGTGCCACAGCCGTGCCACCCTGCTGTGCCAATAGCGTTTTGCCGACGCCGCCTGCGCCCGTGAGAAGCGTAACCTCGCCGTCGGGCACCATGCCCGCAATGATCCAGCGACGCTTCGGCGGCGTGACGCCGGCCCACTCTTTCGGGTCCACCCAGCGGATCGGGGCGGCCGCATCTTGGGTCTGGTCTTCTAAAAGGCGTGGCGAATTTTCTATAAACAGGCTTTCGGGTTCATCTGGAATTTCCTCGAACCACGCATCTGTGCGCTTGAAGCTGTTGCCGCTGTGTGTCTCGGCCAGCTCGTAAAGCCATGACGCGCCCCGCCGATACGGCGGCTTCATCCGGCGCCAATCGGCTTCGACGATACCAGGGTCATTGTCCCCGTCGGTCCAGCGCGCGCACCAATCGCTGAAGAGCCCGAAAGCTTCCTGCTCGTGATCGGGGAGCGCGGCCTTGATGGCGTAGCCGAAGTCTCTGTAGGCCTCACGTGTCGGGAATGCCGCCGACGTGTTCGGCGTCGCCTCGACGGCCTTGCGAACGGCATCCAGATCGCCGCGCAGTGACGCCTGGTTGACAACGTCAGTCGCGCCCTCGGTGACGATTGGCTTCGCGGCCGGCAGGATGGAGCGCAGTTCCTCGAGCAGCGCCACGATCTGCGCCGGCGTTGCGATCGGCAGTTCAGCGAACGGTTTGAGCTCGAACGGCCAGGCGTAGGGCAGCTTGGTCTTGGGGTGGATGCCATGCGCGACGAACTGACGGCCGTCTGACAGGATCTCGACGCGGTCGCGCGGCTGGTTGCGCTCGGTTAAAGGCCCGAAGTCAACGCGGCAATATTTGATCGGCTCGGAGATCCGGCACAGATAGCCAGCCTTCGGGAAATTGCCGATGCGCGTAGGCAGCACGCCGATGTGCTTGATGACGGCCTGCTGGATGATGGCTGCGTGCTGCTTGTCGGGCGTGTCGGCGTCGATCAGGACAATGCCCTGCCCGCACTTGATGCCGATGCCGGCGCCCATGCTCTGCCAGCGCCGGCAATCCTTTTCGTCGGCCTCGTGGGGCAGCCAATCGAAGCCGAACCATTTGCCGTCCTGGCCCTTGACGCCGACGGCTTTGCCGCGGCTGTCCTGATGCGTGCCGACGCGCGCGTAGAGGCTGCTGCGCTCGCTGATGTCGGCGTCATGCGGGATGATCGGAACGAGGCGTGTGTAACCCAGGCGCCAAAACGCCTCGAACGTGTTGACTGTCATTTTTGCGGCGGATCACACATCAGGGCGTAGCCGCCCCCGTAGTTATGTTCAGCGAGAAAGCCGGCCATCTTGTCTTTGTGGCCCGTCGCGATAGCGATCAGTTCGGCTAACCACGTTACGGGCACTTCACCGTCGTGGACGATGACGCAGGACCACCCAACGCGCAGTCTGACGATCTCGTCGCGTTCTGTCGGCTCGATGTCTATGAAGCATCCGCCCCGCGCGCCCTCGCCGGCAAAGCGGTTCGGACAGATATGCCCTCGTTTCATGCCTGCACCTTCTCCACCAACTCGCCTTTGAGCCACTTCGCCAGCGCGACCTTGCCGCCGTGCAGGGTGCAGTAGGGCTTGCCGTCGATCTCGACGACGCTCTCACGCTGACAGCGCGCCGGGTCCGTGTGTGGCCGCAGATCGGCGTATCGACCTTTGCGCCAGGTCTCGAAATGCGTGTTCGCTGGCACGACCGTCGTGCATTGCGGCGTGATGACGCGCTCCGGCGGCGGGGGCGTCTGCTTAAGCTTGCTGATCATCGTCACCCCGCAGCCAGCGCGCAAAACGACGTGCGCGAGACGGCCCTGTTCCCGGCGCCATTGCGCCAGCGTAGGCGCAATAACAGCCGTGTTGTTTCATGCCTATGCAGTCCTCGCAATCGAACATCGGCCACGCGAAGTCGCGCAGCCAGCGCCAACGTCGGAACATGCGCCTCATTGCCGCGTGTCCTCTGTGCCGTGCTTGGCGTTGAGCGCAGCCATCATGAGATTGCACTTCACCACGCCGTGATGCTGGACCATTGCGCCGAGCGACGTCTTCGCCAGTTTAGCGACGAGCGTGTTCGGGTTGGAGCACGCCAGGATCGCCTGCTCGAAGTCGTCGAGCTCGGCCTGTGTGAACGGGCGCGCGTGCGCGAAGGTGACGGTGCCGGTCATTTGCCCTCGCTCTGTGGGCGCGTGAGTGGGGAAGTATCGAAGACGTGCGTGATTGCAGCGTCGTCCATCAGCCGCGTGCGGCCCCTCATCGCATAGACCGCATCTTGGATGTTCTTGAACAGCCCCTCGGGACGGTGCTCGGGCTCGATGCCGGTCCTGATTTGCTCTCGGATCGTCTCCAACAGCTCGTGTAATTTTGACTGGCGTTCGTCCTCCGCCATAAGCAAACGGAGCGCCGCCGCCATGTCTTGCAATCTCTGCGGTGGAGCGCTGAGCGCTTCAATGATGCGGTCAATCTGCTCTGCCTTCAGGTGCACGAGATGGTCTCCGTTCTCGTAGCATTGAAGATGCTGAATCAGCTCATCATTGCCGGCAGAACAGCGTTCAGGTGAATCGGTCATTTGCACCTCACGGATTTGATGATCCAAGCCACGACGACCAGGCCGAGCACGGTCGGCACGATGGCGAACAGCCAGGCGAGGACGGGGGTGATGTACGGAGCTGCTGCGGGGATCGGGAAACTCATTCGTGAGCCCTCCGGTCGTGCGGCGCGCAGTACGGCTTCCCCGCGCTGAAGTTGGCGCCCGTGCATCCGCAGAAGACGAAACCCGCCTCGCCTGGCGCACCTTTCGGCCAGCGGCACATGTCGTTCTTGAGCTCGTCCAGCGAAACGCCGACGCCATCGCTCGGCTCTTCGTAGCGGCTAATATCTCCCACCACGGGCTTCGCGCCGATCAGGTGCATGCCGTTGAGCGACGAGCGCTTCGGCTCTTTCGGCAGATGCAGCACCGGCCGGTCGAGCTTCCGCTGCGCGCGCTGCTCTTTGAGTTTTTCGCCGCGCGTCTTGCGCACGTAAGGCGCTGCGGGTTTTACGGAACGGGCGTGCTGATTCGTGTTGTGGACCGCTCGTGTGAAGCCTTTGCGGTCGATCAAGCTGATGACTGAGTTGCGCGATCGGCCGTTGAGCTGGCTCGAGATCTGGCTTGCAGACCAGCCTGCGGCCCACTTTTCACGGGCGAACTTGATCTCTTCGTCAGACCACCCACGGCGTTCGTGCGTGACGCCATCTACTGAATATTGATTTCCATGCGGGATTGTTTTAAGCATGAGTCGTCCTTCGCTCCGGTCAGGGCGGTGGGCATTGCGGTGGGCATTGCGGTGGTGATTGGCGGCGGGCTTTTTGCGGAGCCCGCCGTTTTATTTTGAGCAGCGGGACGTTACCCTACCGCTTTGTATTACGCTGTCAAACGCTATTCGATACAGCGCTAGCCGAGCACGCCGGTGGTTTGCTGCCCCTGCTTCAGGAAGATCGGCAGCGGCTCTGCCGTGGACATGTGGGCGCGCAGCCGGTCAACGTTCGGGGCGTCGTCGGCTCCACCGAGCACGGCGCCCTCGTGAATGAACGTGACGGTGTGGGGCTGGCCGGTCAGCTGCGAAAGCTTCTCGGCGTCGGCGTGCAGCGCATCCTGCAGTTCCGGAGGGAAGCCCTCTTCCGGACAGCCCGCGCTGTGGCCGCCGAACACTCCGCACGTTGTGCATTCAGTTGACGCGACCTGATGCTCATCGCCGCTATCGCCCGACACGGGCTCGGCGCCAGCGGTGTCCTGCTGGCCCTGGTCGATGACAGGCAGCTCCGGCCTGACGTCGGTTTTCTCCGGCTCGAGCGCCGCGGTAACAGCGTCCGTGACGCTCTGAAGCACAACGCCAGTAACCCCGCCCTGCGCGTTGGTCTCAACAGTTGACGGCTCGATCGTGAGGGGCGCGACGCGGACCTTCAGCAACGCAGTCGTGCCCTCGCTGGCGGATGTTGGCCCGGCCTGCGGGCGCGACACTTTCAGCATGGTCAACGCGGCCGTAGCGACGGCCTGCGCGTGCTGGCGGGTCTCGTCGAAGAGCGCAACGGCTTCGCTGTGGCGCGCCTGCAGCGCGGCGTGGTCGTTCTGCAGGGACGACAGCGCGGTCTTCAGCTGTGCGTTCTCGGATCTCACGCTGTCGAGGTTGGCGAGCGCGACGGAAAGGTCGTGTTCGATCGTGGCGACTTGGTCGGCAATTGCAGGCATCGGTCAGAGCTCCCTGAGTTGTGGCAATAGTTCTTCGAGCGCGTCGCTGATTGCGGCGAGAAGTTCATCGTTGGTCATCTCGTTGACCTTGTCGGTGGCGTAGGCCTCTGCGACCAGCGCCAATTGGTGCTTGCGGCATTGTCTCTCGTGGAGTTCGCGCACGGCGCGGTAAACGGCGCTCACGCGAAGTCCCCGCGGATCGGCAGCGCGCGTTCGAGCGTCTTGCGGACGGCGTTGGCGCCGAACGGGCTGAGCTCGGAGAACCGGCCGACGCGCCAGAACCGGCGCGCTTCCTCGACGCGCTGGTGCGCGTAGGCCTTGCCGAAGTTCACGGTCAGGCAGCGCACGGTCGCCCGCAGGCTCTCGTGCTCGACGCTCTCGTAGGTGTGCATCGCGATTGTCCTCAGTCGAAGATGCTGCGGTCAGGCAGTTGCGGTGGTGAAGGCGCCGGCGGCGCAACAGGCCGCGGGTCGTAGGGGTCGTCGGTCGCCGGCGCGGGAAAAGCCGCCAGGATCGCGTCGGCCTCGGTCTCGCCCTTGAAGGTGTAGACCTGGCCGCCGTCGTAGATTTCGAGCGTCACGCTCCGTCCCGGCTCCATCGCGTAGACGGCCAGTGCGAGATCCGGGCGCGCCGCGCGCAGGTCATCCAAAGATGGGCGCATCGGCCTTGCCCTCGGTCGCCGCCGGCTGCGTCTTCAGGCCGAGACCCTTGCGCAGCGTCATGTCGATCGTGCTCGCTAGCGAGCGGCCTTCCTTGCTGGCGCGCTCGTCGAGCTTTGCGCGCAGGCCGTTGTCGAGCCAGATGCAAGTGCGCTTCGAGCGCTGGTTTTTAGGCTTGGTTTTCGCCAAGTGCTGCTCCGATGGTGGCGGGAATCTGTTGTATCAAATGTATGTCGTTTGTATTCCATTGTCAACAAGCGCGAAAGACAATACATTCGGGAACCGCTAATTTTGCGAGGCGCTATGGCCTATTCACAGAATCAAGCGCTGTTCTCGGCGCGCACGACCGACGGCAACAGCAACGCGGTTTCATGGCCCGGCGGGCGCGGCGTCTTCGCGGTGTTCGGCACGTTCGGCGGCGCGACCTGCAAGCTGCAATGGTCGCCTGACGCTGATGCAGGCGGCTCGACTTGGCTCGATGTCGACGCGGCCGGCGACGCTTACGTTACCAGAACCGCGAATGGCGCTGGCGGCTTCGAGCTCCCGCCCTGTCAGATCCGCGCGGTGCAGTCGGGGTCGACAACGACGAGCCTTACGGCCACCGTCGGCGGGTTGCGACTCTGATGCCGGCGATCTCTTTTCCCATTTCTGGCGCGCTCGGCGGTAGCGGCGGCGGAAAGGTCAACGTCCGCGTCGTTCCGGACACCGCAAACAGCTTCTATGTCATGGCGCGCAACGTGCGCGGGACCGCGTTCGCTTATCACTTCATTCGCAATACGGGCGGCAACTCAGCGACTGACCAGGGCGGATCGTGGCCGAATTGGCGCTACGTTGGCTGCGCTGAATTTGCCAGCGTGCTTAGCGTCCCCACCGGCGCGCCCATCCGAACATTCTCTAACGACACGGGCGCGCAGGATTACGCTTTCGTGTTGCCGACGTCGTCGGGCAAATTTTCCGGTTCATACCACGGTATAGGCTCCGGCTCGCTGACCGCTGAAGCGTTGACGATCGACGGTCAAGCATTCGACCCCACGTCCAGCGTCGCTTCCGGCAACCAGATTGTTCTCACGCATAGCGTGTCGATCACAGACGGCTCTAGCACCGTTACCGTGACAGGATTCACCGTCACGATCAACGCTGCTGGTATCTTCTTCGATTCCGGCACGGTCTCGTCATCGGCCGTACTTGCGACTGCCTACATCGGGATGGGCATCGCTACAGGCACTTACGACGAAGGCACCTTTACGCTTGCAAGCGGTGGAACCGAATACAAAACACCGATATCGGTCGGCACGACGACCTACGGCCGCGTCTATCTGCAAAAAGCCAACATGGTCAGTCTGCGCAGAACAGCAGACGGCGTGACGATGAGGTTTACAACCAACGCGCCCAACCAGGCGAACTATCGTCGGACGTCCGTGGTGCGCGACACCACGATCGGGCGGTCGAAGTTCTATTTCGATATGGGCAACGCCAGTGCATTCGGCTCGGTGTCCGGCATATCGTGGTCGCAGACGTTCGAGCTCGGCGCGACCGGGGCGACTTCATTTGCAGCCAACATGATTACGAACGGAACTTTCCCGGCGAACATATCCGGGTGGACGACTAACCAAAACCCGTCCGGGGTGGTGTGGAACGCGGGTGGCTTCCTTCGCATGACGCGCGGCGCGAGTGGCACTGACACTCGAACTATTCAAGGCGTGACGACGGTGATTGGTGCGCCCTATCTGCTTTCCGCGGAGAACGTGTATACGCCGAACGTAGGCGGAACCTATTTGAACCCAGGTTCGCTCGGCTTGACAAACAACAGCAACGGCAGCACGTCGTCCCCCACACCCGCCTATGCGCCGATCAACTACGACCAGAACGGCTATAACGCGCACGTTGTCATCCCGACCGCGACGACGCAATACGCTATGCTGGCGCTTCCCGCCGACACGGTGTCCGGCAACGATACGACCAGCGACACGAGCGATTGGGACAACGTCCAGATGTTCCCTCTCGCGGCCTAGTCCTTCCGGTAGCGCTTCCCGACGAACCCGCTCGCCGTCAGCGGCAAGCCCTTTGCCCACGGCGGCAGCCGGCAGATCAGCTCTTCGAAGAAGCGGACGTCGCCGCTGCCGCGCACCTTCTCGGTGATGATCTCGTCATGCACATGGCCGATGACGGGGTAGCCGTTCGCTTCGGCGAGCCGGATCCCGTTCTCGAGCAGGTCCAGCGCGATGGCCTGCACGATGTTCTCGAAAGCGAGGCCGCCGTAAAGGGCGAAGCGGACCCACCGCTTCGTGACGCTGTCGACGCCGAGCGCGGTCGGGGACGGCTTCGCTTCGCTCTCGATCTTGACGTCGCCCTTCGCGGCCATGCGCTCGGCCTGCGTGCGCTCCATGACCTCGGACGATTCGGCCCATGAGCCGTCGGCCTCCCGCCGGCGCACCCAAACCTGTCGGGAGAGCCGCGGCGAGCCATAGGCCAGGCAGCGGCCGCTGGGCAGCCGGCACCACAGGAAGCCCATCTTGACGAGGTAAGAGACCTTTTTGACCGTGACGACCTGCCCGGGGTTCTGGATGGCCTGCGCGATGCCTTCCTGCAGCGCCGGCCAGCAGCCGACGATTGCGGGATGGGTGGCGCGCCAGCCGACCTTGACGAGCTCAGCGGCCAGCCAGGCCTTGCGGGAGAGCACCTTCGTGGTCGGGTCGCCGCGCTTCAGGCAGGCCTCGTAGCGCTTCTCGGCGGCCTCCCGCCGCTGTTCTGGCGCCACACTCCACACGGGGTCATAGACGGGCTCGATCTTGAGGCTGTAGTTGCGCGCCATCGACCGGAACGCCCCCACCCCGCCCTGATATTGCAGCGACAGCTCGGAAACCTTGCCGACCTGGCGGCGGGGGTCTTTCTTGCCGAGCAGGTCGACGTCGGTGTTGAAGATGCCCGCGGCCGCGCGCCGGTACAGGTCCGGCAGGTCCGGATTGGCGATCAGGTCGAACATCGCCTTGACCTTCCAGTCCTCATCCGCGAACCACGCCGCGACCGCGCCCTCGATGCCGGAATAGTCGGCGACGCAGAGTTCGTGCCCCGGCGCGGCCCAAATGAAGCTGCGGAGCGCGTCGGAGACGAGATGTAGCGGCTTGCCGAGCTCGTCGCCATAGCAGAGCTTCAGCCACTCCGGATCGCCGTGGCGGAAGTTCTCGAACAAGGTCTTCAGGTCGGGGTGCGTGTCCCCGTAGACCTTGCGCGGGCGCGGCAGGTTGTGCAGCTGCGCGTCGACGGACGAATAGCGCCCCGTGCCGGCCGCGCGGAACAGGAAGGCGCCCCGCACGCGATCGTCGGCGCCGGCGCGCTTCAGGAATGCGACCAGCTTCGACGTCGACGTCTTGGCGGCTTCCTGGCGCAGCTCGAGCGCCTGCCGGACCTTTGCCGGTAGATCGTCGGTCTCGAGCAGTTCTTCGATCTCGGCCTTCGCTGCCGACGGGATCGGCACACCCTGCGCGTTGATCCACTCGACGAGCTTCGTGACCTGGCTGCAGGCCGTGACGTAGCCTTTCGGGTACGCCTCCGACGCCGTGGTCGCGGCCATCTGCCGGTCGAGCGGGATCTTCGCCCGCTCGACGAGACGGAGCGCGGCGCGGGCCGACTTGACGTCGATGCGGATGCCGCGGTCGTTGATGCGCTGGTCGATCCAGTACATTTCTTGATCGGCGTCCGAGAGCGGCACCATGCGGCTGTCAGCTTCGGCTTCCGATTCGACGTCGTCGTCGCAATAGTCGTGGAAGCGGTCGAACTTTTCCGGATAGTCCTCTGGCTCGTTGAAATAGAGCCCCGGCGGCTCGTCCTTCTTCTGCCGGCGCGGGATGCTGAAAAAGCGGATCAGCGCCCCGCCCTCTTTGTCCTTTTTGATCTTGAGGCCGAGCGCGTCGCCGAGCCCTTCGAGGCTGCGCGGGAGCGCCATCGCAGCAGCCGTGGCGGCCGTGCAGCGGAACTGCTCGAGCTTCGGCATCGGCCAGCCTATGCGGGCGAGCACGCGTTGCATCAGCAGGCGCTCGAAGCCGGCTTGGTGCGCGGAAATCGTGCCGCCGCGCTCGATGTGCTGGCGGATGTCGTCGGGGCACGGCTGACCGTAGCGCCAGCGTTTCCGCGGGCCGCCGTTGATCTTGTAGGACGCCATCAGCGCCTTGGTGTGCAGCGATTCGAAATAGCGGTAGCCGCCGGCGACCTTGATGTCGACGTCGGAGCGCGTTTCGAAGTCGATTTCGAGTCCGCTCACGCCGACGCCTCGTCGAAAAATCCCTTCTGCTGCAGAAGGTGCCGCTGACGGTGCCAGTTATTGTTCTGCTTGATGGTAGACCACGTCAGATTGTCGCGGCAGTTGTTCGCGCTGTCACCGTCCCCGTGGTCGCCGATCGTGTGGTGCATGCTGCGGCGCCGCTTCCCCGCCCGTTTCAGGATCTCTTTGTGCATGTAGACTTTGCGCTGCTTCCGCGTGCCGTCGGGCAGTCGCTCCGTCGTCATGCGGGTCGCGTAAAACTTTTTGCCGGTGCTGTTGAACGTCGCATGCCAGCGCCACTGCTGCGCCCACTCGTAGTCGATCGGGTCGACCACGACGTACTTTGTGTCGTCCAGCCAGATCTGGCACTCGCTCATGCAAACACCCCCGACGCCAGGCTCAGTCGAAGATGTTCGGTGTCGAGGTAGGCGCGGACGAATTCTTCCGCTTGCTGCGCGACGATGGCGTTGCCGTAGGCGCGCAGGCGTCCCACTCTGGTGGCAGCCCCATGAGCCAGCGGGAATGTGCCGGATTCAACTGGCCGCCACTTGCCATCCCGGCAGAGGAGCCAGTCAGGATCTCGCCAGTGGCCGTTAGTCGGGCCGGCTGCATCTCCGCAACCATCTGTGAGAGCGGCACTCCCTTGTCGTGCGGCCGCGGCGGTTTGCTGCCCCGCCGATGATCCTCTGCCGTCGGTGTCGCCCAATTCGCGAGTTCGACCGTCTTCCTGCTGCTGTCGTTGTTGCCCGCCGCGTTGTAGCCCTTCTGTGCTGGCGTCCCTGCCATCGGCGTCGGCCAGCCCGCTACGTTCAGCCAGTGATGCGCCGCCGCGTCCAGCCGCATCCCCTTCTTCCCGCCGCCCCGTTCCTCGTAGGACAGCGACGGCGCCCCCTTGAAATCCGTGGTGGTGGGCGTGGGCCAGGCCGCCAACATCGTCACGTCGCATAAGCGCGGGCCGCGATCCCGGTTCGTCTCTCTGATCGCCCGCTCGTTCACGCCGCTGCGCGTGTCCGATTGGAGCGGCGTCGGCCATCCAGTAGAGTCGTTGTCGGATATGCGGCGCACCGAAGCCCGCAGCGCAGAGATCGAACGCCCCGCCGGCGTAGTCCTCGCCTTCCAAGTCAGCGAGAACAAGGTCGATCCAAGCGAGGCCGTCTTTGCTCGCAACCTGCTCTCCAAAGACGACATCCGGGCGGCATTCGCGGATGAGATGGAAGAACGCAGGCCATAGGTGCCGCTCGTCAGCAAACCCTGCGCCTCGGCCTGCCGAGCTGAAAGGTTGGCAGGGGCAACTTCCGGTCCAGCCTCGCCGGTCGTCGGGCCAGCCGGCGCGTCGCATTCCGTAAGACCACACGCCGACGCCGGCGAAGAAGTGGCATTGCGTGTAGCCTCGCAGGTCTGAAGGTCGAACATCCCGGATATCTCTTTCGTCGACGTCGCCCGGCGCGATCAGACCCGCTGCAATCAGGTTGCGCAGCGTCGCGGCGGCGAACTTGTCGATCTCGTTGTAATAAGCCGTCATCCGAAAACGCTGTCTTCCGGATCTGGCAATTCAGGTTCGAAGACTTCGCGCGCAGACACCATTTCGGCGTCGCTGACTTCGAGCCCGGGCGTGTCGCTCAGCAGCTCGGCAATGGCCTCGCCCGGCGTCGCGCCGTTACGGATGCGCCAGGAATTCGAGCCGACAGCCAGATTCGCCTGGTAGCCGCCCTGCGACGGCCACAGCGAGAATCCGTGCATCTTGCCGGCGAAATGGAGCCCGTTAAGGCGCGCGATCAGATCGTCGGTCAATCGAACACCCCTGTCGGTTCAGCGGGTTCAAGCCCGATCGCCACTTCGCGCGCTTCGCGGGCGTTGAAGTCCGCCCAATGGCTGTTTCGATCAGCAGCCACTTGTTCGTCCTTCGCGCGCTCAGAGACGGCCGCCGCCCCGTATTTCATGTCGTAGGCCTCCGTGGCCGGCACCTTCTCGATCGCCTTCGCGAGCGCGGAGGACGGGCTGTCGTCGATCTGTGCGATGTGGCTGCCGGTCGCGCCGAGCGTCAGGTAGCATTGCCAGCCGCCACCGTGGCGCCGGGCGAGCGATACGTTCGTCACGCGGCCGTCTGCCGCCAGGTTGTCGAGCTCTTCCATGCTCACGCGACAACCTCCGGAACGGGGTCTTGCAGCATGTAGCCCCTGCCCCAAATCGTCTTGACGACGTCGAGGCCGGCGGCGGTCAGCTTCTTCCGGAGCTTGCAGATGAAGACATCGACGATCTTCAGCTCCGGCTCGTCCATGCCGCCGTACAGGTGGTTCAGCATCATGTCCTTGCTGATGCACATGCCTTTGCGCAGGCACAGCAGCTCGAGAACCTGATACTCTTTGCCGGTCAGATGCAGCGGCTGCCCGGCGGCGCTGGCGGTTCGCGTGTCGAGGTTGAGCGCGAGATCGCCCGTCTGGATGATCGACGCAGCGTGGCCGCTTGAACGGCGCACAACGGCGTGGATATGGGCGACGAGCTCGTCCTTGTGGAACGGCTTGGTGAGATAGGCGTCGGCGCCGACGCCGAGCGCCTTGACCTTGTCGACGACGCCGGCGAGGCCGGAGCAGACGACGATCGGCGTCTTGATCTTCGCGACGCGGATTTCGCGGATCATATCGTAGCCGGACATGTCCGGCAGATTGAGCTCCATCGTGACGACGTCGTAGTCGTAGAGCTTCGCCAGGTCGGCGCCTTCTTCGCCGAGATCGGTCGTGTAGACGTTGAAGCCTTCGGACTTCAGCATCAGCTCGATCGACTGCGCGACCGAGCTATCGGGTTCGATGACCAGCACTCTCATGCGAAAATCCCCAGCGCCTGGCAGTAGGTGTCGAGAATGGCTTCGTGCTCGGCCCGCTCGTTCGGGTCTTGTTTGCGGATCTTGACGACCGCGCGGATTGCCTTCGTGTCGTAGCCGTTGCCTTTGGCTTCCGCGTAGACATCGCGGATGTCGTCACCGATCGCCTTCTTCTCTTCTTCGAGCCGTTCGATCCGCTCGACGATCGACTTCAGCTGATCCTTGGCGAACTTCGTCGCCGCGCTGTTGTGGCCCTCTACGGCCCGCTCGTTTTCGGCTTTTGCCATGTGGTCTCCGGTCAGGATTTGCGGTGGTCGGGAGACGTTCTGTCTCCCGGTGTATTACGCCACTTGATACAACAGAGTCAGCCGAAAAGGCCGCCCGCCCCTGCGCCGCCCTTCGTGCTGGCGGGCGCTTCGCCCTCGTCGGGAATGACTTCGGCCCACTTCTCGACGTCGACGCCGCCCCCGCCGCCAAGACGATCGCCGTCCTTGACTGCCTGGAACATGTCGATGCCGAACGTCAGGCCCTTGCCCTTTTCCTTGTTCTCCCAAGTGAAGACGTGCAGGACAGCGAAGCCGTAGCAGCCAGAGTAGATCGCGCCGCCAGCCTTGGTGACGGGCAAACGCTTCCGGTCAACCAGCGCCGGCGGATAGTTCTCGCCGGACTTCACGCGGATGAACCAATGCCCGGGGAAGCCCGGATGCGACTCGCCGGTCTGTTTGTTCTTACCCTGCGGGCCGTCGCCGTCGAGGATCGGGTTGTGGATCAGCTTGTCCTTGATCAGCTGCTTCACCTTCGCTTCGCCGCCCCACTCGCCGGCGGCCGCCTCGAGCGCGGCCTTTTCGTAGACTGCCAGGCTGTCGCTCTTCGGGATCAGCAGAGAGCACGTCCAGCTCTTGTTGCCGCGATCGTCGGTCTGGAGCTCGAAGAGCCCGTTGGAAAACGCCACGCGCACGAGCGCGGGCGTCTTAAACTGTTCTGACCTGCTAGCCATTTAAGTTGCGCTTTCGTCGTTGAAGAAACGATTGACGCCCGACGGGATTGCCTGGCGTGTCGTTTTGTCGGCCCGAACGAGGTTCGTGCCTCCCGCTGGCGTCTCGGACAGGCCGGCAACCAGCGATTCCTTTTTGCCAAGCGCTTTGCGGACCTGCTTCGGGGTCTTCAGCTTGGCGGGGTTGAGATATTTTTCGGGCTTCAATTCCGAGTGGTCGAGGATGTTCAACACAGCCTCTTCCTCGCCGTCTTTCCATTTTTCGCGCTTCTGCTGCGGCACGAGGATGTAGTTCGGGATCTCCGTACCGCCTTCGGCCATCTTGTGCGCCAGCGCGCGGCGAGCGCTGATCCAGTCTTGGATCATGTCGAGCATGTCGAGATCGGCCGCTATCTGCTCCGGCGTGTCGAAAATCGCCTTGTTGCTGATCTGCGGCCGGTCGAGATCGTCGAACCAAACGTGCGCGGCGTCGAGCGCGCGCTGCTTCAGCGCCGGGCAATTGCCCTCCGACGGACAGAATTTGCAGTTGCCGGGTTTGAGCCACTTCGCCGACCAGGCGGCGAACGCCATCGTCTCGAACTCGTCGTCGGCCTGCTTTGCGAGCTTCATGCGCTCCAGCAATTCCGCGGTCCACTCAACGAGATCGGCGACATGAGGCTCATCGCTTCGAATCTTGCCGTCCTTGTGCGGCGCTCGCGGCTGCACGATCGTGGTTTTGACCTTCTCGACGTCGAGGCCCGGGTTTGCGAGCAGCGAGCCGAGCCCGTAGGTGCGCAGCTGCTTGTTGTCGGCAGCTTCGACCAGGCCGCGCCCACCCTTTAGGTCAACGACTTCGAGCAGTTTCCAGCGCGGAAAGTACATCACGGTGTCGCCCGTGCCGCCGGCATCGTAGGGGCCGCCGAGACGGTCGAGCGGCAGCGGCTGTTCGTGGACAACGATCGGCTCTTCGCCGAATTCCTGCACGTAAGCCGCAATGCGGCCGCGCACATAATCGACGTACATTTCGGTCGTTTCGGCGACTTCCCCGTCGACATCGATCTTGTGTTGCTTGGTCGTCTCGACGGTGCCAATGTATTCGTCGGGGTGGCGGTTGTGCTTGAAGCACTTCTCGGCGAGCTGATGGCAGGCCGTCCCCCAAGCGGCCGCCTCGCTCTCAACCTCCGGGGCTGGATTACGTCGGTTGAGAGCGATGGCGCCGCTACAATTCCAGTTGCGCGCGGTAGAGCTGGCCGCCCAAGTTGCGTGATCGCGGTCTGCGTGAACGGCCAGCTTGGTCATGTCGGCTCCTACTTCACAGCCTTGGCGGCTTCGACGATCGGCTTCAGCTCGGCGATCTTCTCAGCCGAGATGCCGTCGCCGGCCATGTCGCGCTTGTTGGGGTTCTTCTCGATCCCGTCCGCGATGGCGATGACCGCCTTGGCGATCAGCGCCTGGTCGTCGGGCACTTCGCTGATCTTCGGGAAGCCGACGAAGCCGGGGCCGTCGGCCTGCGCCTTCTCCATGCCGTAGGCCATGACGTAGCCGCCGAGCATCGTCCGGATGTGGTCGTGCGTCAGTTTCAGCGGCTCCGGTGCCTTCTGCTCGGCCGCCTCGTCCTTGGCGTCCTGCTTCTCGGTTTCGGTCGGCGGGGCCTTCGCGGCTTCAGCGGCGGCAGCGTCCGCTGCGGCCTTTTCGGCGGCTTCCTTCGCCGCCTTCTCGGCAGCGCGCTTCTGTGCGGCCGTCTGCTTCGGTTCGGGCTCGATCGGCGCGAGGGGTGCCGTGGCCCCCGAGACAGTGATGACCGCCGTACCGGCAAGCAGGACGCGCAGCTGCGCCTGCATGTCTTCGACGTTGTCGGCGTTGATGGTTAGCGAGATGTTCATGCGTTTTGGTCTCCTATGACTTCGCGGATTGCGGTCCAGAGCATTAACAGCCTGGCTTGGATGGCCTCGTCGATTGAGTTTTCGATCACGCATACCCGGACGACGGCCTGGCGGGTCTGCGTGTGGTTGGTGATCCGCAGCGACATCTGCTTCATGTCTTTCGGCGTGAATGACGCCTCGACGAACCAAAGGACGGCCGCGCTGCTGAGATCGATGGCTTCGCCGGCTGCGACAATCTGCGCGAGAAAGACGCGCTTCGACTTGTCGGTCAGCCACTGCTGCTCGATGCTGCCGCGCTCCGCGGCGGGCGTGGAGCCGTCGAGCCGGAGCACGCCGAACTCGGCGAGCTCGTCGGCCAGCACGTCGCCGACTTCGCGGTGCCAGTAGGCCAGGACGATCTTGTCGAGGCCGCCGGCGAACTCTTCGCGCACGGCTGCGGCCACTGCCGGCGCCTTGATGACGCCTGTCTGCCGCCGCAGCGGTCCAAGATGCATTTCGAGATCGCGCGTCTTGCCGGCGTCGATCGCGACGAGCACGGCCGACAGATCGGCGTCACCGTCCGCCGCGCGCCGCGCAGCATCGGGCACCATCAGCGGCAAGAGCTCATAGACAGGCGGCCGGATACCGACGTCCTCTTGCGTGCGCAGCAGGAAGAAGCCCGCCATGCGCTCGCGCAGCTCGTCGAGGTTGCGCCCACCGACGACAACCGGGATCTTTCGGAAGCGCGACGTCGCCTTCATCCGCACGACGCAGTAGCGGTGCAGGAAATCCTGATATTTCGTGACGTCGGGCCAGCTCTTCGCCTGGTCGGCGACGAGCCGCATCGGCGCCAGCGCGCGCAGCATCGGGTAAGCGTCAGCCGGCGAGTGTGGCAGCGGCGTGCCTGTCAGGCACCACACGCCCTCGCCTATGGCGGCCAGCGCGCGCTTGTTCAGCAGATGCGAGCCGCCCGCGTCAAGATCGCCGTAAACGGCACAGGTTCGCTTGGCGTCGAAGCTCTTCGCGTAGTGGCTCTCGTCGAGGATGACACGGTCGAATTTCTGCGCCAGCAGCGCGGCGCGCATCGCCGGTTCGGCAACCTGCGGCCAGCCGATGATCACGACGCCGGACAGCTTCTCGCGGGGCGGCCGCGTCAGGATGCGCACTTCCCGGGGGAAGATCGACCATGCGGCGATTGCGCGCTTCCAGACCGGCCGCCCCGACGCAGTCGTGACGATCAGGATCGTGAATTCGAAGTTCAGATCGGCGGCGATGACCGCTGCGCCCGTTTTCCCAACCCTCGGTTGATCGGCAAGCAACGCGTATCTGTTTCTCGCAAGAAACAGCGCGCCGCTGACCTGTGTCGGCAGAGGGTTCATGCGCATTTGCCGCGCCCCCGTTCGACGATGACGCCGCTGGGCGCGATCCAGTTGCGAGTGTTGATGACGTTCCAGATCGTGCGCTGACTGACGCCGTAAATTGCGGCCAGTTCATATTGGTTCGCTTCAAACGCCGTGTAGGCGCGTCGAATCTCAGCTGCCTTTTCGTCTGTCAGCTTCGCGTGTGCCTGAGCGGTGCCGCGTCGGCGCAAGACGGTCGCGCGCCGCTTCGCCCACATGTCGTCGACGTTCGCGAACGCGTCGCCAACAAAAAGGTGATCCGGGTTGACGCAGGGCGGAAAGTCGCAACGGTGCAGGACGTCGGCGCTGTCCGGCACTTCGACACCGGCCGCCTTGAGAGCGAACCGGTGCGCCTTCTCCAACCTTTCACCGTTCCAGAACACGCCGTAGCCGTGCTCGTTGAGGCCACCAATCCAGATGTGGCACCCGCAGTTCGGCTCCGGAATCCACTTCCGGTCAAATCGCTGCTGGCGTGTCGGCAAAGGTTGCATGACAGGTTGAACAGGCTCGCTAGGAAATCATTAACTGTATGTCGTTGTATCACGTCACTTGATACAGTCAAGACGCGATTTTGCGCGGCCTGTCGTCTGCACCCTCGCTCCGCGCTTCAAACGCGATCAGAAACATCAGGCAACACGACGCATGCCACAGATGAGGCTTGCCGGTCTCGGCGTCGTTCTGTTCGCCGCGCCACCAGGCCCACATGTGGCGCATCAGCGCGCCGAACGGCCGCGACCATGACATACCTTTTTCCCAATTGCGCTCGCCGTATTTTTCAGCGCCGAACGACAGGATTTCGGCCGTGCCGAACAGCATTTCCGGCGCGATCAGGTCGATGCGCGGCTTGCCGCCGTCGAACTTTGATCCGGCCTCTTGCTTCTGCTGGCTCACGCGAAAACTCCGTTGTTGATCGGCGTCACTCGGATCTCGGTGCGCGGCCGATCGCTGTAGAACTTGCGCACGCGAGCATCGACGACCTGTTTGTCGTCGATCCAGACTATGAGGTTGAGCGCGTCAGTGAGCTTGCCGCCGTTATCCCAATCGGGCTTCACGGTCGGCCGTATTTTGCCCGCCAGCGCGTCCTGACGGAAACGCGCCGGCTTGGAAGCCGGCACGGCGAAGTACATGACGACGTCGAGCTCGAGCGGCCCTTCGAGTGGGGGCCGACCTGCCATCGCGAGCTGAGCCGCATAGGCAAGTCGGCCCTCAAACGAGACGGTTCGTTCGGGTGTGTAGGAATGTCCGTCGGCAGCGGTCTTGACGCGTTCCTTGCCGCGCGGGGCGCCTGCCAGGGCGAACTCGATCACGCTATCATCGGCATCAGGGGGCGACGATGCTCTCGGATCGTCGCGGAGCAGGCCGCCCGGAGGCGATCGCTCTCTGTATGCGTATGCATGGCATACAGTTCGTTAATATGGAACTCGACGTCTTCGGCATTTCCTGCCCGGAATGCTTCGTTAAGTTCCCGTTTTATCTCAAAATAATGCTTCAGCTCTGTGGATTGTCGCTTGGTCAGCATTTGCGGTGATGCCCAACATGAGGAAGTGTTTTTAGATTTTTTGTATGCACCTGTAATTCAATGTATGACACTCCAAAGACAAAAAGTCAACGCGCTTTAACTTATACTAATGTCCGTACAACTACCGCGACATAACGCCACAAGTTGTTAACTTATTGACCTACAACCGTAAGATTTGCACGCTATTGGGCATAATTAACTCTTGACGTATGCCACTCGACGCGGTATGCATGACATACAACAGGCATACGACCAGTGTAAAATAATGTAGAAAAGGCGTCTAAAAATGGCTAGGACTACGCGCACTCATCTACCCCCAACATCAAAACAGTCGAAGTCGCCGCTCATTCCAAAGCACCTTGCCAAAGAAGAGTTCGCTCGCCGCTTGTATAAGCTGATGCTCGACAGAGGTTGGCGACAGGCGGACCTTGCGCGTGCAGCCGGCCTGCCCCGCAACGCGATCTCCGTTTACCTGCGCGGTGCTTCGCTGCCGACGCCGAGCAACCTCGAGAAGCTCGCCAAGGCTCTCGACATGAAACCCGAAGTGTTACTCCCGAACTATACGGAAAGCGCTATCGAGCGCGACAACCCGGAGTTGGAATTCCGTGTGTCGCCCGGCGATCCGTCGAAGGCGTGGCTGCGCATCAACAGACTCGTGCATACGTCGACCGCGGTGAAGATCCTGGCGCTGCTCGAAGCCGATGACGCAAACAAAACTTCTCACTGAAGAAGAAGCCGCGGTCGAGCTGCGCTGCTCTCCATCGACAGTGAAGCGCCTCCGGCTAAGCGGTCAACTCGGTTATCTTAAACGTCGGCCGGTGCTCATCGGTAGCGACGACATCGCGGTATATCTGGACCGTATCAAATGCCGACCTACAACTTGCAACAACACGACAACGGGGTCTTCTACATCCACTGGACCGAAGGTCGACGTTCAAAGCGTCACAGCACGGGCCAGACGGAAGAAACTGCAGCGCAAATTTACCTTGGCGAGTTCCTGAAGGGTGAAGCCGCCGATCGCGGCGAAGCCGCGCCCGTGTATCTCATCGAGGACTTGCTGCCGTTCTACACGAACTACCTTGAGCGCAAGGGATCCAGCCCGCGCAAATACGAATGCAAGAATCTGCTGCGTCACTTCGGAAAGCTTACTCTCGCTCAAGTTGCAACGTCAAGCCGCCCCGACGAACCGACGAAGATCGACGAATACATCGATCTGCGGGAAGCCGGCGAGATCGGGCAGAAACCAGCTTCGCCGGAGACGATCCGCAACGAGCTCGGCGTCTTGAAGTCGGCCCTCAATTGGTGCGCGGCGCCGAAGCAGGCCTTGATCAAGCCCTCCGATCTGCCGGTGTTCGAGCTACCGCCCGGCAGTCCGCCGCGTGACCGCTGGCTGCGCGCCGAGCAGGTCCAACTATTCCTGGCAACGGCCGCCGAGATGGTGAAGAGCGGCGACTTGCCGCAGAAGATGGAATGGCTCGCGTGGATCGCGCTCGAGACAGCGGCCCGATGCACGGCGATCCTGCAGCTCAGCAAAAAGCGGATCGACTTCGAGCTCAAGACGATCGACTATCGCCTCCCCGGCGCCAGGGAGACACGGAAACGGCGCACCGTCGTGCCGATCTCTGCCGCGCTGGAACCGCATCTGCGCGCCGCCTGCGCAGCCGTGAAGGGCGACCTGCTGTTCGACGGATTCTCGCGCGGGTCGTTCTACGGCTACATGCGCAAGATCGGGAAGCGCGCCGAGATCGAACTGAGCACGGGGCCGCATGTGATGCGACACACCGCTGCGACGCACATGCTGCGCAACGGCGTCGCGCCGTGGATCGTCGCCGGCGTCCTGGCCGACACGATCGCGACCGTGGAGCGCGTCTACGGGCACCACATCCCTAGCGACTTGCGCCAGGGCGTCGAGAACATCTACGGCGGGCTGCGGCCCGCAGAATAGGAGCAATGATGGACGACCAGCAGTACGCAGACCTGTTCGCAAAAGCTCTGGATAGCGCCATGTACAAAGTCATGACCGGAGGCCCGGCGAAGGCGCAGCCACCGCGCGCCGTCACGTTCCGCTATGGCCGCTTCGAGACCGTCGAGCTTGACGCCGAAGGCAAGATCGTCGAGCCGTCTCCGCGGTGCTGCTGGGGTGTCGTTTTGCACGCGCCGAACTGCAAAACCGGGTTTCTCTGCACCTGACAACGGCGGGCTGCGACCCGCTAAGTGAGAGGAACGCCTGATGACGATTAACGAGCAACAGCTCAAGGCTATTTTGCTGGCAGGCATTAAGGATCAATTCGATTACGTCCGGCAGCGAATCAGCGACGAGTTCGAGCCGATGCCAGATCACTACACTCTTGACACGCCAGATTTTGACTTTGCCAGGTTTGCAGCTTTTGTCCTGGCGAGCGAGCGGAACGCGCCGATCGACGATCTGGTCGGCGTGGTGATGAAGAACAGCGGCGGCTCGGCCAACCCCGACACGGTGCGGAAGGTCATTCTAGCGCTCCGCGGCGAGCGGGTTTCCTTCGTGGAGCTGCCAAACGGCGGGCTGCGGCCCACAGAATAGGAGGCTACGTGGTCAACTATATCGTCGTGGCGCCGGGCCACATCGCGCAGTTCTGTCACTACGAAGCCGCTCGAATCTTTGCGTCGGATTCCGATGGCGTCCTGCTCAACATGGCCGGTTTCATTAACTCGCGTTGCTTCGTGCGCGGGAGTTTTCACGACTGCACGTTCGGTCCTTGCAAAGAGGCTGGAGCGTGCCAATGCTGAGCGCAACTTGGGGCGCAAAACGCCCAAAATGAGCGTCCGGCGCAATACATTCTGAGCTACAAAGCGCCATACAGAGCTGAACAAATTAAGGGAAAATCAGCCTTAAAGGCAAAAACGCTAGAAGATACAACGAGAGACAAAAGCATACGTTTCTAACTAAGCCATTAAGCCAAACGTATCAACCCAAATCGCTGTTTAGGCTTGGTTTTGTTGGGTTTTGTCTCTCGTATGTATGCCACTTGATACAACGTTTTGGGCGCATTTTTGGGCGCTCTTTACTACTTGCCGTTGCGTGTGTATGTCTACTCAGCCAAGGAATTAAATCATGAAAAAGCCAAAACTTACCGTGGTCGGATGGGATAGCGATGACCGGCCCGTGCTGGGCAGGGGTTCATCTTTCCGACCCGACATCGTTGTTGGAATCGCCGCTGTTATCTTCCTCGCCTCCGTAACCGCCTTGATCTTGCTGAACTAGCCGTACAGCCCTGCCAGCCCGCCGCCAATGGCGGCGCGGCGCCGTTCCTCGTCCTGTGCTGCGGCCACTGCCCGCTGCCGCGCGAACTCATCGTCGACCGGCTGCACGAACGAGAGCGCCAGCCCCGCGGGCGCTGCCGGCATGGCTGCGGGCTGCATTGCCGCTGCGACCGGGCCCGAAGTCGGAATTCCGACCGCGGGTTCACCGGCGAGCTCGGCGGCTTTGCCGTAGCGGTTGCCCCACCCGTGCCCGGCCTCCGGATTGGCCGTCGTCCAGCCCTGCGGCCGCTCGTAGCCCATGCCGGCGCGGACGGCGTCGCGAACATTCGTCGCGCCGAAGAGCGCGTCGCCGGATCGCTTCTCGGTCGTGTGCAGCTCGTGGTCCATATAGCCGAGTTGCGCGTCGAGGCTGTCCGGCCGCTGCCCCGTCGATCGCGCGTAGTCGTAGAGCCCGGCCAGGCGCGAGCCACGCCACTGGAAGGCGCCATAGGCCGTCCCGTTGTCGCCGGTCGCGTTCGGGTTCAGCCCGCTTTCCTGCACGCCGTGGCCGACCATCGCCGCAGCCTGCGGCAAGCCGTAGCCTCGCTTTTGCAGCCACTGCAGCGCGTAGGAAACGCTATCGGCCATTGTCTTTCCTCATGACGGCGTCGCGCGTCTCGTCCTTCGGCTCCGGCCCGTTCAGCAGGTCGGTCACGCTCGAGGCCTCGTTGCCGAGATAGCCCTTCGCCGTGCGCGCCAGGGCGGCCCGATTCGCCGGGTTGTTCTCTTTCAGCAGCTGCGCGGCCAGGTCCGGATCCAGCAGCGCGCGATCGAGCAGCTTTTCGATGGCCTCCCCCTGCGCGCCGCGCACGAGCCGGCGGGCCGCCACGGAGCCCAGCGCGGTCAACATGAAGCCAAGCGATGTCTGCCCGCGCTTGTAGGCGTAGAGGCGGCTCTGCAAGGTCTCCGGCGTGAGCACGTTGGAAATGCTCTGCGCCGTGCCCGACGTGTTCACAGCCTTGCCGCGGGTCCGCAGGTCGACGTTCTGCAGCTCGTCGGAGATCTTCCGGATATTGGCGAGCTGTTCCGGGTCGTCCCGGTAAAGGCGCTCGGCGACGGCCGCTGCCGCGGGGTCGTCGAGGAAGTTCTTCAGCCGATTCGGCATCCACGGCTGCGCGCCGTCGACGGTCTTCGTCGTCTCGCCGTTCGACCTGGCCCTGCTCTGCATCAAGTCCCAAAACGACTTGCGCGCGCCGGCGACGGCTTCCGGGGCGTCATTGACGAACCGCAGCATCTCGTCGATCGCCGCGGCCGGATCTTTCGACGCCAGCACGCCCTTCAAGGCGTCCTGCGACCTTTCGTCGCCATACTGCAGATACTTGCCGACAGTGCTCGTGCCGGGGCGCTCGGCGGTGCCGAGCTCGCGCGTCAGCTGCGTCTCGGCGGCAGTTGATTCGTCGAGCGTGCGCCGGAGGCCAGCTGCATTATCAAGTTCACCGCGGACGCCGGCGAATCGACGATCGGAGAGGATCGTGTTGTATCGGGCGAGGTAGTCGCGAAGCTGGTCGGGCCGTTCAAGCAATCCGCGATCGCGGACATCAGCAAGAATCTGATCGCGGACAGCTGCAACTGTGCGTTGGTCATTGCCGGCTTCCCTCATAAGCGCCTGAAAATCAGCGATTCGGCCCTGATCGTCCTGCACGAACTTGCGCGTCACGGCGCTGTCCGGCTGCCGGTACTGGCCTTCCTGTCGGTCCAGCGTCTGCGCGATGGCCGTCTGCGGCCGCGTGAAACGGTCGTGGTAGTCGACCGTCGCGGCGCGCGCCTCGTCGTAGCTCTGGCGCAGCTCCGGCGGCACGGCGTCGTCGAGATAGCGGTCGAGCGCTTCGACGTGCTGGTCGATGATTCGGGCCTCGTTGGTACGGCCGGCGGTGCGGGCTTCGCGGCTGGCGTCCGTCAAGGCGCTGCGCAGGCCCGTCACTTCGTTGATGGGCTGCGTGATCGGCTCGGTGACGGCCGGCTGAATGACGTTGCCCTCCGCGTCTGTCACAGCGGGCGACACTTCGCGATCGCCGGACAGGCGCCGCGGGATGTCGGTCTCGTTCGGTTGGAAACGCTCGGCCTCCGCGGTGGACATGCCACGGCGCACGCCTTGGAACTCGTCGGCGAGCGGCGCCATGTCGACACGCGCGCCGCTGTTGTTGACCGGCTCCCATGCCGCCCGCAGGATATTGCGCGCGCCCTCGCTGGCCGCCTCGAGCGCCTGGCGGATGTCCGCGCCGCGCCCTTCGCCTGTGAGAGCGGGCTGCAGGGCCTGCGTCGCGCGGTCGAAGTCTTCCTGCGCGTTCTGCCGGTTCACGCCGGCGTCGGTCAGACGCCGCTCGCGCTCGAGCGCCAATTCGGCCCGCAGCGCCGCCGGGTTGCCGTCGGGCGCGTTGGCGTTCATCGCGTTGTCGACCGCGGTCGTGTTCTCGGCGCGCTGCTGGACGAACTTGCCGGCGTTCGGACCTGACTGACGGCCGTATTCGAGGGTGGCGAGGCCTGCATCGCCCGTGCGATCAGCGACGCTTTCCTTGAAGCCGGGTATCGTGTCGCTGACACGCCGGCCGCCCATGATGGCGTCGATCAGCGGCTGCGCGTCGATCGGCTGGCCTTCCGTCTTCGGCACCGAATCGGCGTTGTTCAACAGGCGGTCGGTGACATTTTCCTGCACGACGCGGTTGTTGAATTTATCCCGGGAGAAAATCGCCTGTCGGATGTCGTCGAGCGGCTTCGCCGTAATGCGCGCCGCGCCGAGCAGGCCCGCGCCGCTGAGCGCGCCGAGAATGTCGGCCAGAGTAAACGCGGTGTCTCCTTTCTTCGCTCCGGAGGCGCGCGCAATCTCGTCGGCCGCTGCCGCGCCCGTGCCGGCCGCAACGGCCGTCGCACCTTCCTTGGCGGCGAACTTCGCGGGATCGATCGCGGCGGGCTCTACGAACGCGCGCACGAGCCCCGGCAGTTTGCGGGCCGCATCGACGCCGATCTTGGCGCCCTTTGTGATCGCTCCAGCGACCGGAACGAGCATTGCGCCGACTTCCTGGCCGACGCGGTTCGTGCCGCGCTCGAGGATGGTCGTGCCTTCCTGAACCGGCCGCGCGACGCCGAGCGTGTCCGCCGTGGCGTTGTTCGCCGTGTCGAGATAGTGCTGCAGAGCGTCGCCGCCGACATAGGGCTGCAAGGCCGCAACGCCGTTCACCGCAGCGCCAGGCGGCGAGTTGCGGATCGCAGCTTGAACAATGTCAGGCACTCCGACCTTGTCCGCCACATAGCCGCTAACAGCCTTCGCGCCCGCTGCGGCGTCAGCGGGCAGGCCCGCTACCGTCGTCAGGCCCTGCGCGACACCGCGCACACCCTGATCGACAACGCCCATCACGCCGCGGTTGCCGTCGAACACGGCGTCGCGCAGCGTGTCCATCCAGCCTTTCGGCTGCGCGGCCTGCGTCAAGGCCGTCGTGTCGGCGTTGGCACGCGCAGCGGCGACCTGCGGCTGAGCAGCGGTATCCGGTGCCGTAGATGCGGCCACACTCGACAGGCTCGGCGGATAGTTCTGTTTCATCACGCCGACGATAGTTTCGTCAGGCGTGCCGTCCGGAAATTGAACGATACTTCCGTCCGGGGCTTTGATCTGGATCATTCAAGCTGCCCCGTGGCCGGGTTCCAAGTACGGACTGTCGGCGTTGCCGGCGCCGCCGATGCTGGCGTCGCGGGAGTGGGTGGGATTGCGGCCTGTCCAATCTTCGCGGCGCCAGGCGCGGCCGGCGAGAGCAGCGCGCGCCTATCGGTGATGATCCTGTCGAGCTGGTCGAGCGTCGCGATCGTGCGCTGCGAGTTGCCGGTCATGCCGCCGGCGCCGAGCGCCTTCGCGACCTGTTCGTAGCGGTCGTTCGAGATCCGGCCGTTCGGGTCGAGCACCTTCGCGACCTGCGCCGTCAGCAGGGTTTCCAGCATGTTCACCGCGGGGATGTTCGGATCGAATTTCGAGAACTTCGCCACCACGGCCGGATCGACGCGGCCCGCCGCGATGTCTTCCTGCATCTTCTTCATGTTGACGTCGAAGAGCTGGCCGACTTCGCCGCCGGCGGCGAGCACGTCCTGCACTGTGCCGCGGATCGCACCGACGAGCCCCTGCGCGCCAGGGTTCTTCGTGACGATGTCGCGAAGACGCTTCGACGTCTGATCGGTCAGCGCCAGGTCGACGAGCTGGCCTTCGACGCTGTTCTTCGTGCTGGCGCCGAGCCCGGTCGCGTCTTTGTCGCCCTGCAGATTGGCGCTGTAAGTCTGGATGCCGGCGGGCAACACTTCCTTCGTCTGCGTGTCGATCCATCGGCCGTCGTCGGCAAGCGACGCCGAGCCAACGCTGCCGTCCGGCCGCTTATAGTTCGCCACGGTCGGCTTGCTGTTGTCCTTGACGTAAGCCTGCTTCCCGACGGCGTCGGGGGTGAACGACACGACCGGGTTGCCGTCTTTGCCGACGACGTTCGTCGTGCCGACGCCCTGCAAGGCGGCCGCGCGCTTCTCGTTCTGCGGCAGATCTTGCAGGATCGCGCCGCGCACCTCACTATCCGTCAGCGGCTTCGGCGCGCCGCTGATAACTTCGCCGCCCGGCGTCGCGACGATATCGCCCGGCTTGGCCGTGATGTTGCCGCGGAACATACCCGGGAGACCGCGCGCGGTGGCTTCTTCCGGCGGCAAATATGCCGTGGTCCCGTCCGTGACGAGGACCGGCTTGGCGCGCTCGAGCGCGAGATCGCTTGCGTTTTTCTCGCGCCCGAACTGGATGTTGGCGGCATTCGTCGCGGCGTTCTTCTTCAGATCCGTCGCGTTGTTCTGATCCTGCGCGTAATAGCTCTGAATCGGCGTGTAGTTGCCTGCCGCGACGTTGCGGCGGTCGAAGTTCGGGTCGTTCGGGTTGTCGAACAGGTATTGCAGCCGCGACGCCTTCTGCTTCTCGGCGCCGGCCTTCGCGTAGGCCAAAACATCGGTCGCCTTCGGGCCGGAGAACGCTTCGGCCAGGTTGTCGAACGCGGTCGAGAAGGCCGGATCGTAGTAGAGCCCGTTTTGCCGCACAGCCATGTTAGCGCCCGTAGGTTAGGAACGGCGTGGCGCCGCCCGAAAACACGTTGTTGACAAGCGGCGCCCCGCCGACCGACGTCGGGCCGATCGCGCCCGGGATCGCCCCGGCTGCCGTCGTTGCCCCGGCGCCAGCGCCGGCCAGCACGGGCGACAGGCCGGCGGTCAGTCCGACCTTGCCGAGCCCGCCGAGAATATCCCCGAAGAACTTGTAGCTGTTGCCCGCACGGTTCGCATTGTCGAGCTCGAGCTGCGTGACAGCCTCCGAGCCTTTCTTGAAGCTGCCGATCTGGCCGACTTTCGACGCATCGTCGGCCACGCCGCGCCCGGCTGTGCCGATGACGTCACCAAAGGATCGAAGCTGTGCCAGCTTGTCGGCCTGATCGGCACCGTAGGCGCTCGCGAGCGACTTCTTCGCGTCGATCTCACGCTGCACGACATCGCTGCTTGCCGCCGGCAGCGCCGCGGCGTTGTAGGTCGGCGTGTTCACGCCGTTGACCGGCGTCGTAAAGAGCGTCTTCAGCCGGTCCTTGTCGGACGCCATCTGCTGATCGAAGTTGACGTAGCGCCCGAGCGACTGATCGGTCAGGCCCTTCGCTTCGGTGTCGAAACCCTGCTGCCGCGCGCGCTCGGCGTTGAGCACGTTTGCGCGAGCCGCGTTGACTGCGTCGTTCGCCGCGCCGTTGAGGTATGACGACGCGATGCTCGATATGATGCCTGCGCCAAGGGAAAACGGTTCCATTATGCCGTCACCTTTACCGATCCGGAGGGCGCGAACAGGCCGGTGTAGAACGGCGCCTGCACCGCGCCGCCGCTATAGGCCTGCGCCTTCTCCGCGTTCGCCTGCGTGCTGAGCGCGCCCGTGAAATTCGCGAATACCTGCCCCAACGGGCTGAACTGCGTCGGCGCCGACAGCGCCGTCACACGGCCGAGCGCGTCGTTGATAGTCTGCGTCTGATCGCCGGTCGTGTTAAGTTCGTTGATCAGATCCGACTTCGCGCCGGCGACGGCGGTGCGCGCCTGGTTGGCCGTCGAGTTTGCAGTGTCGTTGATCTGCAGCTGCGCGGCGTCGGCCGTCTTTTGGAGCTTGCCTTCCTGATCGGCCCGGGTCGAACTGTTCAGGTTGCCGCCGCGCGCGAGCGAATAGGTCAGCTGCTTGCGCGCGTCGGTCAGCTGATCCTGCAGCTGAGGCGTCGCATAGTCCTGATAGGACTTCGCGATGTTGCTGTAGAAATTGTCGTTGAAGCCGCCGAACGTGTTGCCGGCCAGCGGGTCGGGCGTGGTGCTGGTTGTCGTGCCGCCGAGCCGCGATGCGAGTGCATTCCCGGCGTCCCCGACGAAGCTGCCGCCAGCAAACGGCTGCGTGGCTGGTGTGCTGGTCGTATCGGCCGGGACCGGCGTGCCGTCGAACAGCGCATTGATGCGCGCCGTGCCGTTCCGAATTTTGGCCTGACGCGCCTGCTCGTCGGAGCGCGATTGCTGCGCCAGCTGCGCGGCCGCGTCGTCACCGCCCTTTTTTGACATTCCGAGCCCCGAACTTGCGCCGGACGAACGTTCCGACCGGCTCAAAGCCGAAGTGGCCTAACAGCCTGGTCGTGCGTTCCGTCGTCAGGTTGTTGTCGTTGCCTCCGGTGCTCTCGACGGCGCCTAGACCGTCGCTCCACCGGCAATATTCGGCAATCAACATCGCGGCCGCCCGAGTGCCGCGTTTATCGGGACGAACGAATGTACCACAAAGCGTCGTAAAAACGCCATCGGAGAAATCGTAGGACGAGATCCCGGCCTGCAGCACCCCTATCACGTCGCCGTCCTGATCGGCGAAGAAGAAGGTCGGGTGCGCGGTGTTGAGGTAGCGCTGGTAGGTCTCCCGGGCGACCGGCTCACTGAAAACCTGATCCGGGTAGCTCTCGGCGAGCATCTGCCGCGCCAGGCCGACGAACAGGTCTTCTTCCTCCGGCATGCCGAGCCGAATCTTAATCATGTGTCACCGTCAAACTTGACGGCGGCCGCGGAGATCTTCTTCGGTCCGCGGCCGGTTCCCTTGAAGCGCAGACTGATGTGGGTGTATTCGACTTCGTGGGGGATGCTGTCCAAGCCGTAGGTCGTTTCGCTGATGGTCGCAATCTTGTCGGACGCGCTCCGGTCGTTGAGATTGTGGCCGGCGCTGACGACCCACGACCCCTCGCACGCGACGTCAATGCTGCGGAACTGCTTTTTCTCCGCTGGCGTGCCGGCGTCGAGATAGGGCAGCCAGAGCTCCGGCGATGTGTTGTCATACGACACGGTCGCGCCAAGCCCGCCGAAGCAGTAAACCATGTCGCCAGATCGCAAAAAGACCTTGTCGCGGAATACCGTGTAGTCGTCGATCGAGAACTCGACGCCGTTAACCGACGGCGTATAGGTCGACCAGGCGCTGATCTTTGAGCCTTCGAACAGGCTAAAAACGGCAATCAGATCGGGAAACACGAGCCAGAAACGGCCCGACGTCGGCTCGATCAGGCCGCCGATCTCGCTCTTCTGGACGCCGGTCAGCGTCGCCAGTTTTTCGACGATCAACGTGTCGATCGGCACTCCGACGTCGTTTGTCGATGCCGCGTTCGACGCGTCGCGGGCGCGGAGCGACCGGACGCCGCTGGCGGCCAAATAGAAGAGATCGCTGTCGCCGAACTGTGTCACGCTGCGCGGGCTGGTCGTGCCGGTATTGTTGAGCGTCTGCTGCTGCGCGTTCTGCGCCGGATCGGGATCGACGTACCAAATCTGCGTCACGCGCTCGGCGAAGACGGCGATCCACTTCTGATATTTCGCAACCGCCGTCAGCTTCTCCGCGCCGGACGCCTGCGCCGACATGTCGACGAAACCCGCGCCAGTGTTGGTGCTCGCGAACCCTGTCGGCGTCAGAATGCCGGAGAAATTCAAGAACTGCGCGGCGGTCACATAGACTTTCGACAGGATCGTCTTCGCGAACGATCCGCTTTGAAACGTCGTGTTGTCGACGAGATCCGCGCCGCCGGCGAGCGTCGGGTTGGTGGGCGCCACCGTGAAATTGCGCAGCAACGTGAACGTTACCGCATAGCCGTTCGACGCCGCATTCGGGAGAGCGGTCAGGATATTGACCTTGTCGTCCGTCACCGTCGCCACGTAATCGGGCGAGCTGGCGTAAGAGTTGATCGAATCGACGATCAGCTGCGCGGTCGTGGCGTTGTCGGTCGTCCAATCGACCGGGCCTGCCAGGATCGACACGCCGTTAACTTGCAGGTCCGCGAGCTGCGAATTGGCCGCTACGGCGCCGCCCGTCATTGACGTGATGCCTGCGACGAGCACGTCGCCGGTCAGGACGAGGACGGGCGTCAGGCCGTTCGCGGCCGGGCCAGTGGCGGCCGCCGTGATCGTGACGACCGCGCCGACAGCCGCGGCCGTATAGTCCGGCGACGACACGAAGGTGTTGATCTGCGCTGCGACTGCGGCTGCTGTGGTCGCGTTGTTGCCGGTGTGCTGAACGGGGGCGCCGAGAATCGAGACGCCGCCGAGCGTGATATCGCCGATCGTGTTGACGATGCTCGCCGAGCCGCTTGTTACCGTGAACTGGCAGCTCGCGCGCGTTGCCGGTTGCAGGCCGCCGCCCGTGACACGGAACGACGCGCGAGCGCGGGCGTCAATCCAGTCGGTGACGCGAACACCATCGTAGAAGTGAAAAAGCGTGCCGTCCCCGAATTCGGCCACCACGTAGATTTTGCCGGCGAACAGGTCGAAGCTGCGCACGCGCACGAGCGGCGTGCTGCCGTCCGGGTGCTGCAGGCGCTGATAGAGCACCCCGCGCGGCATCGCCGGCGCAGCGCCGCTGCCGAACGCGTAAAGGCTGTTATTGTCGCAGGCGAGGCCGAGCGTCGCGCCCGCCGGCAACGCGAACGTCGGGACAAAGGCGGGCCGCTGCTCGAACTCGCCGCCCCGGTTGACGTGGCCGTCATTGGCGCGGATCGCGGAGCCGCCAGGCAGCGCTTCGGCGAGCCGCCGGGTGTCGAGGCCGCCTTTGATGTCCTTGAGCCAGAGCGTGCCCATTTACGCCCCGGGCGGCCGATAGTTGCCGACGATCGGGCGGGTGTAGACAGGCTCGCGCCGGCCGACGCCGAACATCTTGAACTGCCGCCGCGGCGTCAGCCGGCCCTTGATCTTGGCGAGGCGCTTGTTGGCGCGGTTCAGCGCCATCTTGCCTTCCTTGCTGTCCGGCGAGTAGGACGACGCGGCGTAGAGGAAGATCAGTTGGTCGTCGATGTCGGCTCGATCACTGTCCTTGACGAGCGGCGCCAGCTTCCGGATGCCCGTCACCTTGACGTAGCCCTGCAGGGTCGTCGGGTCGCCATTCGTCACTGGTACCGGCCACAGTTCGACTTGCTCGTCGGGCGCGATGCGCCACTTGCGCACGGGATCGGCGCGCTGGTCGAGCTCGGTATTGTAAATCGAATAGTCGTTCGTGTTCAGGTTCGCGAAGACCGGCTGCCAGCGCCCGCCGTTCATGACCTCGATCTTTTCGATGCGCTCGAGATCGAAGTCGGCGCCGAAGTCGTAAAGGTGCTGGCCGGCCTGCAGCGCGTAGTTCTTGTTATCGCGCAGATGCGGCCAGTTGTAGTCCTCCCACAGCCATTCCTGCGTTTTGTTCAGGAAATGGACCTGCTTGTCACGGACCTGATTGTTGTGCGCGGGATTGAGCGACGTGTGAAGCTCGGCGCGCAGTTGGTCGAGCAGTTTTACAAGCGTAGTCCCGCGCGCCATGCTTCACCCGTTCCCGTTACGCGAAAGCGTCGTCGCCGCCCTGCGTGTCGATACCGTCGTCGATGTCGCCGATGCCGTCGTCCTCGACGCCTTCATCCGCGGCCGGCTCGCCGAGCTTTTCGGACAGCGCCTTGCGCGCGGCTTCCTGCTGCGCGATGGCGGCGTCGATCTCTTCCTGCGTGCTCTTCGACGCGTAGCCGGTCGGCGGGTAGGCATCGGCGGCATAGCCGGCGGCGACCCACTCGGATACGGTCGGGCCGTCCTGGCGAACCACACCCTCGGCGCTCATGCGGCCCGTGGCCTTGAAGAAATCGCCCGGCAACTCCAGCTCAGCCAGAGTTTCGTGCACGCGCGCAGCGACGCCGGGGAACAGGCTTTCCACGATCGGGCGGCCGTCCTCGAACTTCGCCCCGCCGTAGATGCCGAGCAGACGATCGCGCTCGGTCCGGTGCGTCGTCTTGATGACGTGGCCGGGCTCCACATCCTTGATGGATTCATCGCCGTGGATCGCGCGCAGCACGGCGATCTCCGCGGCGGTCACGCCAAACTTCGGGACGGTGTTGCCGTGGTGCCCGCCAAGGGACAGAAGGATATTCGCGGTCTGCATGGTATCTCCGGGTCAGTTGCTCGTTGCGGTGATTGGCGGGGCCGAAGCCCCGCCGAAGTGCCTTAGAAGGCGTCGGACGCCGTATGGCGGCAGCGCAGATAGAATTGCACCACACCTTCGACGAAGGCGGTCGTTGCCGAAGCCTTGAGGCCGATCTTCGCGGACTCGTCGAACGCGTTCGCGCCCGTGATCAGCGAGCCGGCCACGGTGACGCCCGCCGGCGTCATGTTGGCCGACGTGAGCGCCATCACGCCGCCGGTCACGTCGACGCCGTTGATCGTCGGGTTGACGCTCGACAGCTTCGCCGCGGTGGTCGCCGGGGTCTGAACGTAGGCCTCGCAGTATTCGATCGTGCCCTTGAAACCGAGCCGCAGGCCCGGGTTCAGCAGCGCGCCGTTCGCGATCGAGGCCAGGTTGTAGGCGATGGTGACGGTGTTGATGACGTTGCCGTCCTGCTTGTCGATGTTCAGCGTGAACGCCGTGCCGGCCGACCACGTCACGCCGGACGTGTTCGTGACGGTGATGTTCGAGCCGCCGAAGGCCAGCGTGAAGCCGCCGCCCGCGATGGTGTAGCGGTCGCTGTTGTTGAGCAGGATCGTCCCCTGCCCCGGCACGGCCAGGCCAGTGTCGAAATACTGCTGCGAGGCGAAGCCGGTCGGATAGGCCACCGTGAAGGTGCCGTTGTTCGCGACGTCGGCGTTCAGGACGCCGCTGATGACCGCGAATTTGTCGTTAAACTTGGGCATGGTCGAATCTTTCGTAAGGTTGATCGGAGAAGCGGAGACGGGCGCCTTGGCGCCCGCCGTATCACGCTGTCTTACGCGATATCGTACACGCCGGACGTGTTGAGCTGCTTCGCAACCATCACGGCCGTGGTGGAGATACCGTTGTACATGACCATGCGGTCATACGGCCGCGCGGGGTTGTGCTTCTTCATGCGCTGGCCGTTGAGGTACAGCATGCGGACGCCCGTCTTGCTGACGTCGAGCACATAGCAGCGCTTGGAGTAGCCGGTGTCGTCGAGCGTCGGGTCCCAAACGATCGGGTTGCCGTGCCACTCGAGCTCGCCCTGCGAACCGTCGACCTTCCCCTTGAGGCCGTTCATGGTGTAGAAGCCGTTCGCCCGCATTTCCTTGCGGTAGCCGGCGATCCAGTCGGAGCCCGCGTAGATCTTGTAGCGGGTGGTGCCCTTCCGATACTTCGAAAGCTGCAGCCATTCCTTCTCCATGAACTCGATCAGCGCGCCGCCGTTGGCGGTGTTCACGGTGATCGGGCCCTGCCCGCCGGCGCCGCCGTATGCGGTCGTGGCGGCGCGGTTGCGCCAGGGCGCGAACGCCACACGCGAGATGTTGCCGGTCGAACCGACGGCCGGCGAGTCGAGGATGATCGAGCGGATACCGGCCAGCGCCTTCGCGTCGGTCGAGCCGTCACCGTGGATCAGGCGATCGAGGCTGAACGCGTAGTCCTCGCCGAGATCGTCCATCTTCTCGTCGAGCAGGTTCGCCAGGGCGTGCTCTTCGCGGCCGTCCATGTTGTTCGGCGTCTGCTCGGCGCCGTCCTCGGTGATCTCGATACCGTCGATCTTGAGCTCGGTATGCGTGACCTGAATGCCGATGAAGTGCTCTTTCCACGGCCACTGCGTCCGCTTCGTGCCGGTCGGGTTGTAGTAGCTGAGCTGATCGTCGCCGCTGTAGCCAGCGAGAGATCCGCCACCCTGCCCGGCCTTGACGGCGAAGCTGACGGTGAGGTTGCCGCCGGAGAACTTGCCCGCCGAAGCGTTGAAGTCCTTCAGCATCGGCTTGTTCGCGATGTTCTGCGCCCACACCTTGCCCTTGTCGATGTACTCGACAAGAGCCGCGTTGTTGATGTTGGCAATTTCGTCCGCAGTAAACGCCATGTTACGCTAACCCTAAGTTAGCTCGCCTTCTTCGCCCGGTTGGCTCGAACGATGTCGAGCGTTGACAGGGGCTTCTTCGGCTGAGCTGCGCCATTTTTGGCCTGACCGCTCGTCACGGGCGCGACCGGGGGTTTGCGGCCGCCTGGCTGGGGAGTCGGCGCTGCGGGCTTGAACGCTTTGTTCACTGCCTCATAGGCCTTCTTCAGCTGAGCGACGACGCCGTCCTTGGTCTTCGGTTTGCCTTCCTTCTGCTGAAGATAGGCAACCTCCCGTTCGAGCATCGGATACTTGGCTTCGAAGTTCGGGTCTTTGACTTTGCGGTCGGATTCCCAATCCATCGCGGCGGTCGCGAGCTCAGTCGACAGGCTGACCTGCGACTGGCGCTGCTGCCGCTGCGCCTCGAACCCCTGACGCGTCTCGTGCGACTTGTCCTTCGCCCGCATGCGGCTCATCTCGAGAGCCACTTCGTGCGTCAGCTCGCCTTTCTCGACACGCGACTTCAGATCGTCCGGCAACACTTCGCCGGCGGCGACCAAGAGGTTCTGCAGCCACGGCTTCAGCTCGGCAAAGGCTCCCGCCGGGTCAAACTTCGCTCGCGCGAAGGTCGACAGGGCGTTCGCCGCTTCCTCGGAGGACAGGTTGTTCTGCTCGAGGTAGTCCGTGATGTTCTTGTAGCGACCGGCGTCTTCGCGGAAGGCGTTGCGCTGGCCGACAAGAGCCTGAAACCGTGGATGCTTGTGGAACGGGACGTCCGAGAAGGTCTCGTTGTCCGGCTCCGTGGACTGAGCGCCGCCGGCCCCCTGCCCGGCTTCTGCGCCTTCGGCTGACGAGGCCGCCGCTGCGGGGCGCTCGCTGACGACGTCGCGAACGACGCTCAGCAAACCCGCATCGGAATCGTCGGTTTGCGCGGTGGATGATGCCGCGCTGGCTGCACCGCCATCTTCGCCGCCCGCAGGCGTTTCGATGTCGGTAACTTCACCCGGGTTTTCGATGGTGGACGATTCCATCTCTTCAATGTCGTCCGTTGAATTAGAGATCGGAGGCATACGTATCCCTAGTTTGCGGTGATGTTGTATCGCGTGTATGTCACAATATCAAGCGATTTGGTACAAAAAGCCCTAAACCCGGTTGTTCCCCATCGGTGCGTCGCTGCCGGGCTGGACTTCCGACGGCCCCTTTTGCGCGTTCTGCGCGCCCTGGCCGCCCTGCGCGGCCGGGTTCTGCTCGGCGCCGGCCGCGCCCGGCTGCTTGATCGCGTTCATCTGCGCGATCGACGGGATGCCGTCCGCCACGGCGTCGGTCAGATCCATGCGGTCGTCGAGGCGCCGCAGCGTTTCCTTCGCGAGCCACAGCGGCTTGATGCCGCCCATCTGGATCAGCAGCGGCAGCATCTGCTTCCAGTTGTTGACTTCGACCTGCTGGTTGGGCTTGCCCATCGAACCGGCTTCGATCGTCAGATAGAGCTCTTCGGCGATCTCCGAGAGCTGCATATGCGGCCACACCGCGCCGGGGCCGACGATCTGCTTGACGCTTTCCTCTGACATCTCCCGCAGCAGGACCATACCGGACGCCCGCGCGAGCTCGGTGATGAACGCGTCGAGATCGTCCACGCTCGAGCTGTCGATCGAATTCGTCGTGCCCGCGGCGATGGCCGCTTCCGTGGCGCTGGACTTCGAGGACGTGCCGCCGAGCTGCGCTTCCTGCGCGCCGACGACGAACTGCGCGTCGGTCATGACCTCGTTGGTGTCGTAGAGGTTCGGATCGACGCCCGGGATCGGGAACCGCTGGATGACCTTTGCGATATCGGTCGACGGGTCCATGTTGAGGCCGATCGCGTCAAACGGCTTCACCTTGCGCAGCCGGTCGACGTCCTCGTCCTCGAACAGCCCGTTGGCGTAGGCCCAGCGCGGCCGCGCGGCTTCCCGGTGCTCCCGCTTGCCCTGGCGTGAGCGGTTGAGCTCCATCTGCATGTCGTGGATCAGCGCCACGTCCGACGGCGGGAAAATCTCGGTCTCGTTCTCGACGTCGTTGAACGTCAGCGCGTAGACGGGCCAGAAGGTGTCGACGAACACGTCAGGCGCGGCAGGCGGCTTCAGGAACTTGTCGTAACCATCGGCGACGTAATAGACGAGCCCGGACAGCTTGTCGTAGCGCTTCCAGACGCGCACCAGGCCGGAATCCTTGTCGCGCCGCGACCAGGCGCCGGTCTCGTCGTAGGTCTCGCCGACGATGTTCGAGAATTCGTGCCCTTCCTCCGTGAATTTGGCGCAGTTCGACAGGTCGACGTCGAACAGTTCCTTGGCGCGGGGGACCGTGTATTCATATTCGATCGTGACGTGCCGGCTACCGACAAAGCCGACGAGCTCTTTGCACAGCCGATCCGGAATGACCTTCGTCGACTTCGGCCAATCGAAGATCAGCCCTTCCCGCACGAGCACTTCAGGCTCTTGCTGCAAGGCTTCCGTCGCGCGCTGCAGCTCGTCCATCTCGGCGTCGCAGTCATAGACTTCGCCTTCCTGCACCTGTTCAGCGAGCACGCGCAGATGGTCGAGCCGTGTCCGGATGTCGGTCAGCTCGTCGTCGAGCCCGGGGCGCGGGCCGTATTCGCGCTGAAACGTCAGCTCGGCATATCCGACGCCGGTCGTCGAGGCGCGCCGGACGCACTGCTTCGCCGCAGCCTTGAAGTCGATCGGTTGCTGGTTGCGCAGCGCCCGCGCGAACAGGATTTCCAGCGTCTTGCCGACCTTGTCGATGGTCTTCCGGCGCTCCATACCCTGCTGGAAGTCCGCCAGCACCGCCGCCCCTTCGACCGCCTGCGGCGGCATCTGGAACGGCTCCGGTTGCATCACAGGGGCGCCGTTGTGGCCCATCAGGGCCGCAGCCATCGGATCCGCGGGCGGCTGCGCCGCCATGACGGCCGCTTGGGCCTGCGCGTGCTGCGCGGCCATCGCCTGCCCCTGCGCGACCGCCATCGTGGCCTGCATCAGGCTCTGCGGATCTTCATCCCACAGGGCGAAGTCGAGCTTTTCGGCGCGGCGCGCCGTGGCCTTCGGGTTCTTCGCGTAGAGCGTCGCGACCTTGTTCTTGACGTGGCGACCGGCGATGTTGGCCTTGTAGTTGCTCTCGGCCCACGTCTCATCGCGGCCATTCGTCGCGATGAACATATCGCGCCGCATCCGCTTGAACGCCTTGGCGTGGTGCCGCTTGTCCAGCCGGATGTCGCGAATGATCTTCGCGACGTGATCCTTCTCGGCCTGCTCGGCGTTGCCTTCCTGCTCGGTCTCTGCCTGGCTGGCGCCGCTGGCGTTCGCGTCCTCTGCCGGCGCTTCCGCGTCGTCAGCAACGAAGTTGCTCATGACAGGCTCGTCGGTGCCTTCTTCGTACGCCATCTCAGAAACCCCTGGCCGATACTTCGGCCTGCTTTTCCTTGGTCCACTTGTCGTTTTGCTTCAGCCAGTTCACGGTGCCGTAGGCGGGCTGCGCCTTCTTTGCTGCGCCAGCGCCGCTGCGGGGCTTGAACTGGCTTTGCAGGCCGAGACCGATATAGGCGAGCGCGTCGACGAAATCGTCGTGGTTGCCGTTCGGAAACGCCAACATCTCGTTGATCGCCTTCTCGGTCCACAAAGCACGCCGCGGGAAATACACCTTGCCCATCGCTACCCGCGCGGCGATCGACTGCGCGCGCTGCTCTTTGTCGATCGCCGGCGTGACTTCGACGAGGTGAAAAAACGTCCCCGTCTCGAGCATCCGCTTGCGCAGGAACGGCCCGATCGACTTCGAGATGTGCCCGCGCTCAGCCCACCACAGCAACGGTCGCTTGTCGCCGCCTCCCATCACGAGCATGGCTTCGACGGCGACGTTGGTCGGCATGCGCCGCCAATCGCACTCGACGACATAGATGTTGTCCTGCCTGTCGACGCCCACCTTGAGAAGGCACGACGGGTCGTTGCGCTGGCCTGTCCCGACGGCGTGGTCGCTCGCCGCGTAGAAACGAAGCTGCTCTGGCAGTTCATCGTAATACTGGATCGTCTCTCGCCGAAACAGCACACCATCGGCGACGGTGGGTCGCTGTTGCGTCAGCGCCGCGAAGCCGAGCGGATCGCGGCGTTGATTGGCAAGGTGGTAATCAAGGTCATAGCGCTCCGGCCACAGCGGCTCGCCAGGCGCCCGTCCTAGCGGGTCGTCTTCTTCGGCCAGCCCCGGAAGCCGGATGATCTTCCACGACTTCGCTTCCTCGGCGTTGTAGTGAGGATTTTCGGGGTCGGTCAGGCGCCCGATAATGTCGTCGCTGTGCCACCGCGTCATCGTGATGATCGTCAGGCGCTTGCCCATGCGGCGATAGAGGGCGACCTTGACGAGCCAATCCCACGCCTGGTCGCGGATCGCCTGCGAGCGCGCCTCGGCGGCGTCTTTGTAAAGATCGTCGACCAGCAGCAGATGCGCGCCGCGGCCGTTGATCTGACCGCCGCGGCCGGCGAAGATCATGCGGCCGCCTTGATCGGTCTGAATGTTGTCCTTCGCGTTCCCACCGCGCCGCAGCTTGTGGTTCGGGAAGACCTGCTTGTGCTGCGGTGAATGGATGATCGCACGCACATCGGCGCCGAAGTCGCCGGCCAGATCGTCACCCGCCGCTGCAACAATGACGTCGTGATCGGGGTGTCGCCCGCTATACTGCGCGGCGAGGCGCTTTGTCGCCATTTCGGTTTTGCCGTGGCGCGGCGGCATGCAAAAAATCAGCTGCGTGCAGATACGGCCGTCTTCGAACGTCAGTTCGCCAGCGAGGAACTTGTCGAGCACCGCCGCCACTTCGCGATGGAATTTGGCGTCTTGATACCGCGACCGCGACAGGTCGTTCGGGTCTTCCGGGTCCGGCATCGTGAATTTGGTATAAGCGAGCAGGCTCGTCGAAGCGCGCAACGCCGCATCTTGCCGCTGAAGCAGGGCAACCTGCCGGCGCAGCGCTACGACTTCGGGATCCTGATGCTTGGGATCGACGAAGTCGAAGCGCTTCCCGGTGCGGGGGTTGATGCGGTTCGCCTGCGGCATTATTTGCCTAGCCACGACTTGATGCCGACGCCGAGCGCGCCGAGCAGGCCTGTGCAGATCGTCGTCACGACGATCTTGAAGCCGAGACTCTGCGCTTCCTCGACGCTCTTCCGCCATTTGCGCAGATGCACGAAATCGGCTTGAAGCTCGATCCGGTCGTCGTCGGAAATGCCGAAAGACTTCAAAATCGTCGCCACCGTCTTGAGCACGGTCGCGTCGATGTCGACGGACTTCTCTTGCTCGGCGAGAACCGCGGCGACGACAGCTCTGACTTCATGCTCTTGCATCACGCGACCGGCTTCCTGAACTTCGCTTTCAACTTCTGCCAGCGCGTCGGCGGCTTCGCCTTCGGCAGCGGTACGGGCTTTTCCTCGATCGACGCCGGTCGCGCGGCGGGGCGATCCCAACCACAGCCTGCGACGCCTGCTTCCGTGATGCGGTTCGCCCACAGCTGGTCGTAGGCCGTCTTGCCAACGATCGCATACTGCGGCCGCTCGAACGCGCTGCACACGCCGGGGCCTTCCTTGGCCGAGTCGGCGCCGAACGTCTGGAAGGTGGAGCTACCGACACACCCCGCTAACAGCGTCCCAAAAGCCGCCATTAGCGCTACAGTCGTCCACCTTTGAAACTGCGCCGCGGACAGCATGGATAGCCTCACTGTTGCGGGCCGCGACGCCGGCGATGGCGGCGTTCCAGCCCTGATTGTATTTGAATAGGCCATAGCCAGCGAAGCCTCCGACGGCGCCCGCCGCGACAAGCGCATAAACGCCGTACTGGACGGCGAGCCGGAGCAGGAATTGCTGAATCACGTCGCCCCCTTGCACTTAAATATCCACGGTAGAAAACACTTCGGCGCCGACTGCGTCGCGGCGACAACGGCCGGTGCTGGTGCAGGCCTCACGACCGGCGCGGGCTTCGGCTCGCGCGCCGCCGCAAGGCACTTCTTCTGTTCGTCGGCCCGTCTATTCACAAGGCCGCGCTGAATGACGAACGGGCCTTTCGGCCCCTTCGGATGCGAGCCGACGCGCCATCCGGTGTACCTGCCGTCGGCGTCTTTCGTCAGGATTTGGCGGCACCCGCCCTCGATATCGCCAGCATTCCATTTCTTCACGATCGAGGACGAGCACACCGCGCCAACGCCCGCGTTGTAGGCGAGCGAGATCGCGGACGCGCGCACGCCATCCGGCAGGTCGACCTTGATGCACTTTCCGATGCCTACGTCGTACTCTTCGACGAGACGCTTCGCGAGTCGATCCGACCAAAATTTTTCCGAATGCGTCTCGCCTAGCTTCACATCTTCTGTTTCGCCGTAACCGCCGGTCGGCAGGCCGTTTGCGAGCTTGTCCGGAACAACGGTAGGCGCGAAGCCTTCCCAATGCTTGACGCCAACCGTAGCCATCGCGATGGCGCTGGCACTCGCAACTGTAATGGCGGTTTTGCGCGCGCTCATTGCGGCTCCCTCTGCTTCGCCAGCCTCGCCAGCGGGATCACGACCGTGTTGACGAACACGCTTACCGCAACGAGGAACCACGGGTTAAAGACGTCCGTGAATGCGCCGAGCACAGCCGCGACGCCATTAAACGCCCCGACGGCTAGCGATGCCCGGATCACCCACAGTCGATGAAATTCTCGTCCCGCATTTGCTATCAGCATGTCAGCCTCACGTTTTGATGCAGGCGAGCAGCGCGACGTTGCGCGGCCGCGTCTCCGCGCCACCCAGGCCGCCATTCACGCCGCCCGTTGTCGACGTCGTGCGCAAATTTTGAACTGTCGCCGCGTTCGTGCCGTCCTGATGCGGCGCCCCGTTCCACTCTTGATAGTTGTGCGTGTGGTCCTTCAGCAGATCGCCTTGGAAGCTGCCGATCGAGCGCGCGGGGTCCACGCCGCGACCGTTGTCCAAGGCGCGGATGAATTCGCCGCGCAGATCGGGCACGCGGAACGTCGTCGTGAGATCGCCGCTCGAAAAGGCGCCGTTATTCGCCGGCCACAAGGCCTCGGTGATGAAGTTGCCCGACCCCGCCGCGAACGCATAAAGCCCCGGATAGGTCGCGCGCGCGACAAGGCTGCCGTCCGCTTTGATATAACCGGCCGGCGCGTTTACCGCGGGAAACCACGCGATGGAGCCGATGGCGGTAGACGCCGCGCTCTCCCATGCGGTCCACAGGATGGTGCCAGAGCCGTTGTCGTAGGAATATCGGCGGAACGCCGTGACTGCCGACGTTCCCGCGGCGGCCTGCGCATACGGGTAGGCTCTCTGCGAGATGTAGAGATCGCTGAACGTGACTGTTTCAATAACCCAACTGGCGAAGCCAGGCGGCATATTGGCGCCCGCCGCGACGACCGCCCAGCCCGATGTGGTCAGGAGGTTGCAATCCGCCACGCTATTCGCGCTCGCGTGCGGCGCCAGACGCCCGACCATGTCCGAGCCGTCGACCTTCGCGGCTTGGATGTTGGCGCGCGCGGTGTCGGGCGCGCCGATCCCGGCCAGGTTGCCCGCCTTCGACAGATAGAGCGACAGGTTGACGCTGGCGGCCGATGCGGCGGCCGCTGCAGCGCTACCAGCCGCATTCGTCGCGCTCGTGCCGGCCGCCGTAGCGCTGCCACTGGCGGCCGTTGCTGCAGCCTGCGCTGCGGCCACTGCGTCCGCGACCGCCTGCCCGTCCGTCGGGTCGAAGATCAGCTGCAGCGCCAGCGCGAGACTATCCCACGTCACGATGCCGTTCTGCAGCGCGCCATCCGAGCGCCTGACGTCCTTGACCGAGTCGACGAGGCCGTCGATGGCCGTCGAGATGTTCGCGAGCTCGTTGTCGAGCGGCAGCGCGGGCAGCGGCGACGTGGGCGAATTCGCCTGAAAGTTTCCGAAGCTGTAGCTGACGGTGTAGCCGGATGGATCGCTCATCAGCCCCTCACGGCAGGACAAAGTAAATCAGGGTTACGTCAGCTGTGGCGGGAGCGCCTTGCGCCGTCCCGACGCGGAAATAGACGGTGTTCGCCGTCGGCAGCGCCGACGCCACACACGCGACGTTGCTGACGCTGGCGTTCACCGAGCACGCATTGTTGGCTGTCGCATCTGCCGCGGACGCGACCGTGTTGGCCTGCGTGGCGAACAGCGCCGTGCCAGCGCCACCCGCTGCGGTGAACAGACCCCATGTTGACGTGGTCAGCGTCTGCGAGGCGTGGTCGATCTGCACGCGGAACGGGATGAACCGCGTGAAGCCCGCAGGCAGGGCGATCGCCATCGCGTTGTCGGAGTTGGCGGCGTTGAAGTTTACGCCGGTCAACTTCGTCATGTAGAGGCCCATGACGTCCGCGGCCGGAACGACAGGCCCCGCGCCGACCATGTCGGAAACGGTCTTGCTGTTGATCTTGAAGGATGTGCCGTTCGCGGTGTTGATAGTCTTGTTGCTGAGAACCGTCGCGGCCGTCTCTTTGGCCGTTGCGAGGCCGCCGAACGGGCCGATGAACGTCGTTTGGGTGCCGTTGTCGGTGAACGACGTGATGAACTCGGTGCTGACCGAATACAGCCTGTTGTCGTTGTTGATGAGGCTCTGGAACTTGCCGCCGAGCAGAATAGCGCCGGTGCTGCCGAACTTGTTGCCAGCCGTCGTGCCCGCGCCGGAGCAGTTGATCAGCACGGGATAGTTGCCGTTCAGCGTCCAGTCTTCGGCCGATCCGTTCGATTCGTTGTCGAGGTTGATGTAGGTGTTGCGCGAAGACGTGGCGTCCTCGACGAGACCGCCCGCGGCGTTACTCTCGATCGTGCCGCCGCGGAAGTAGTTGTTGATCGCGCCCGTCAGCACGACGGCCTTGTTGCCGCTCGCGCCGCAGCCTTCAACGATCAGCTTCTCGAACTGGCACGCTACGGGCTTCGTAAAATCGACGCCACGGCCGGGCTGCACGAGGAATGCGCCGTCGGTGTTGTTCGAGATCCGAATGTCGAAATACGACTCGACGGCAGACGATCCGACCAGGCCGGTATCGGCGCCATACAGGCACGTCGCGCTATCCCGCAGCACGACCTTCATGTGGCCGAAGTGCCAATTGTCGATGTTCACTTCGCGGGTCGTGCCGCCCGCGGGGTTGCCCTTCAGCGCGATGTGCCCGGGGCCGCCGAAGACGCCGCCGATGCAGCCCTGCGATCCCGGGTAGGTGTTCATGCCACTGAACTGATTCGCTATGCCGGTCCCGACGTGGATAAAAGCGGCGTTCTCGCCTGGCGCGGTGATATGCAGATTATTGTAGGCCCAATTCGGCGCGGTCGAGTGCAGGTAGTTGCCGTCCGGCACGCTCAGCGAGACGCCCCGATTCCTGGCCTCCGTGATCGCGGTGTTGATAGCCGCAATATCGTCCGTGCCGTAGACGACGTTCTTTGACACGGCTGTCACCGTCGTGACCGCATTCGCCGCCAGCGTCACATGCTCGGCGTCGGTGAACCCCTGAATGGTGGTCGAAAGCACGGCGCCTGCCGTTCCCGCGCCAGGCACCCATATCCCCTTGCCGACATCCGCGGCCTTGAATACGGCCCCCGTCGCCTGCAATGCGTTCGTGCCGGAGTTGATCGTCACTGTCGCGGTGACGACGATGCCGTCGCCCTTCGCGAAGTCCTTCAGGTCGAGAACCCGGCCTATCTTCGCGTTGACCGTGCTTGCGATCGCGCCCGTGCCGGCCTGCGTGAAGGTCACGTCGACGGCGTCTGGCTGCGTCTGCACGCTCGTGCCGTCCGTGAGGATCGACGATATCCATTTGTGCGCAACCGCGGCCTTGGAGAACACCCCGCCGAGCGCAACCGCTGTCGGCGGCGTGAGCGTGGCGACCGGCAGCGCGACGACGAACGTCCATTTCCCGGCTGCCAGGTCGGTCGCGAAAACGCCCGACGTGTGCGCGACCGCAGCGCGGTACAGGTTGCCGTTCTGGATGACGCCCGTCTCCGCGGCGTAGAACGTCGCCGTGGCCCACGCGGTCGCCGGCGCAAGCCCTGCGGTCTGCAACGACGGCGACAAGCTGTCGTGCGTGACGATCCCGTTCTGAAGCGCGTTGTCCGATCTGATCGTGCCGGAGATGAACGTCTCAAGGGCGGCTATGCTCGCCTCGAGCCCGGCCAGATCCGCGTCGAGCTGCGTCCCCGGGAACGAGTTATCGCCCTGCGACTGCTGGAAGCCGGTGTAGCTGTACGTGATGTCGTAAAGGACCGGATAGGCCAAGGCCGCGCCCCAAATGTATCAATTGGCGCCATACAATGCACGACAAACGCCCAAAAAGCAAGAAAGGCCGCCCGGGTGCATCGGACGACCTTTCGAGGGAGGTACTGTGAGAGCCTGCAGCGGTGCGTTAAGCCGCTGCCGATGTTGTATCAAATCACAAGATACGCGTCAAGACGACGGCTCGGCGTCCGGCACCCCCTGCCCGCCCGAGCGCACATCGGCGTCCGGCACCGGCTGCCAACCCGGGCGCACTTCGACGACTTCGACGTCGGGGTGCAGCGCCATCGCCGGAGCGTAGCCGAACGCCGCCGCGCGGCGCATGAGATCGTTTATCCGCTCCTGCGAAAGACCCGCCAAGATACGCACCCGCCGACCTGGCGATGCGTCGATGAAGGCTTTCGCCGCGACGTCGATTTCGTCTTCGGTCATGATCCGCGTCAGGCCTTTTTCACGGGCGCCAGGCGTCGGCCGTTCTTGGTGACGCGAAGCGCGCCGTTCGCGATCAGGAACACGGCGGCTTCGAGCTCGGCTTTGGTCAGGTCCATTTCGATTCTCCGTGACGGTTGACGAATTCAGGCGCGAATGCTGCGCTACTTCGCCGAAGTGCCTTCGACGCCGCGGCGCATGCGGTCGAGCGTGCGCTTCTGCAGCCAGAGCAGCGCCTGCTCGACGTTCGTCAGCGCCAGCGCGTTCTCACGGCTCGAATACGGCCCCGCCTGGAACGAGCGCAGGCGGTCGGCGACGATCGAAAGCAGCACTTCCTGCGTGATGCCGTTGACGCCGGCCTCGGCGATCGGGCCGTTCTGGAAAAGGATCGTTGCGTGCTCGGCCGGCTGCCCGTGGCGCGCCGTAAACGGGCAGGACGGGTTCGATCCGGTGTTGAAGCCGGTGATCATGTACAGGTGGTTCGCGCCGCCAGCGCCCGGTTCGTCCGTCACGGTGATGACGAGCTTGTCGTTGGCAGGGTTGACGCGGTGATCGGTCACTTCGCGGGTCATTTTGCGGTCCTTCGCGGTCGTTGCGGTGGTCAGTGTTCGTCGCTGTATCACGCTAAAGCATACAACGTCAATTTTTGTACCGTTTCGCATGAAATCAGTATCCCAAAATCGGTTTTTGGGCCGCAAATTTGTAGCGGTGTCCGACGCCGCTTCGGTTTACACGCCGAAACCGTCACCAGGGGGCAGCCGCCGGCCAGGCCGGCAGCCGATCGCCGTTCGAGCACGGCGCCGATGCGCCGTTGCTATCTCATACAGTTAGACAAAGCTAAGCGAATACAGACTCTTCGCTATCCGGGTTGGGCGCATCTTGCGCGCTTTCGCCCTCAATCGGTAGCTCCTTACCGCTTACGACCTTCATTCGGGCTTCGAGCTGGCGCTGTGCCTGGCTCAACAGCTCGCGGATCTTGTCCGGCGGCATTTCGGCCAGGTCGGCTTCAGACAGGTTTGCGGCGCCTGTGATGCCGCTGAGCTGCACCAAGGCCTTGGCGGCCGCACCGCGCGTGCTGCCCTTCTGTTTCACGTCTTCTGCGAGCTCAATCAACACTCTAACGCCCACTTCGGCGCCCTCGGTTTGGAGCCTAAGCCGTGCTCGCCGGCGCACTTCTTCGGCCACGTCGGGATTGCGCATCAGCTTGCTCGCCGCGGCTGGCGCGTGAGCGTAGCCGGCTTTTTCGGCCGAATAGGCCGGATCGCCCGAAACGGCCATTTTGGCCGCAAATGCCCGCTCCATCGCGGTTAACTGCCCCTTTCGCTGCCTCATAACCCTTTTGCTTACTCTGAGAATAACCGCAAAAACTTACCTTAGCGGTTACTTACCTCTTTCGAGCACGATAGGCCGAACGTGAAAAAATCTCAACCCGTCTGTATTTTGTCTCTTGACGATAGCATACAACTGACATACGTTTATTCCATCAACAACGGAGGACACCCGATGCCGAAGGTTATAACTTTCCTCGCCCCTGCTATCGACCCAAAGACCCGCCAGGCAATGACTGTAGAGCGCCGCGGCGTTGTCGCCCTGCTCTACGTCGGCAACATCCAAGAAAAATTCGTTCTGCAGTTTCGCGCTGGCACCGACACGGTCGAGTGTCTCACACACTACGCGTCCGGCTACAAATTCGGCGACCTCGCCCCGATCAAGCTCCGTCACGCCCGCAGCTATCGCACCATGACCGATCGCGCGGCGGCAGAAGAGCTGATCTCCGACGCCGTCGCGAAGCGCGGCGCCGACGACATCCGCAAGATCATGAACGCCATGCCCGTCCTCAACGGCGCCGACGACAAGGTGGAAGCATGAAATACCCCCGCCGCAACTATCTCACAAACGAACAGATCGAAGCCGCCCTGGCCGCGATCATGGCTGCGCTCTACCCCAACTGCGAAGAGGGGTGGAACGCGTGGAGCCGCTACGCTGCAAACGGAGAATGGATATGACCGCGTTCGATGCTCAGCTCCGCAAGGTAAAGGCCCTCGAAGAAAAGCTCGCGGGTTGGTCCAATAAACTCAACGACCCGCGCAAGTTCAAACCCGTTATGCAAATCGAGTGGGGCCGCTGTTTCGACGCCCGCGAGAAGGCCAAGACGGAGCTTTGCCGCATGGACCGCGAGCGCTTCGCGGTCGTCTACCCGAACGAACCGAACGACCGTTAGCTCGCCTGAACTGTATCAACCACCGCAAGACAACACAGGACATCTGACCATGACCGACATCTACGACCAACACGCAAAAGCCTTCGCGAACGTTTCCGCCTATGTCGTCGCGAAGGATGGCGACATCATCGCCCGAATCGCGTTCAAGCACTCAAAGAGCAATTTGCGCGTTACCTGTTATCTGCACATCCTCGGCGCGCAGATGGTGAAGGCCTACGCGACGGGCGGTAACTACGACCGCCACACCGCAGCAGCTCGCAGCGCGATAAGCAAGGTTGTGGCCGAAGATACCGACATCCGCACGGTGCAGCGCGTCGGAGCATTCCGCGACGCTGTCACCGACAACGGCGCGCATTGGGATCAGGATTTGCGCCGCGTCGGCTTCGACGTCTGGCAGGCTGTCTGATCATGACGCGCAAGCAAATCTTGGCCGCTCTCAAAGCCGCAGGCGCGGCGAACGATCGCCAGGCGTGGACACGTCTCTACGTCGAAAACCGCGTCTCCCTTGTGGCCGCAAACCAGCAATGGCGGGAAGGCCAAGCTTGGGCTGAGTTCATCAAATACCGAAACGAACGGGTCGACGCGCTACTCGGTCAAACGCTAGTTGTCATCGACTCTCGCCCCGACTATGGCAGGGACCGGCTCAAAGGCGCGCAGGGAGACTAGGGTCATGATCCTGTGGTTGATCATCGTCGGCCTGCTGCTGGCGTTGTTGATGCTCCCCGCCCGCGCGTTCGGCTGGCTGTGCGGTCAGGCCGCGCGTATCCTGGTTCGCGACCGCAAGCCCCCGCTTCCGCCCCCGATAGACCCGCGATAGCATACCTTGACTTCGGCCTGCCCCCCGCCTGGTTTTGCGCCCGGCGGGGTTTCTGTTGAATAGCATACGTTTTGCCCCAAACGACACGAAGGCGGGGTGGTGGCCTCTGTAGGGCCAACCCCTCCCCGTAGGGGAGGGTCACTTTGATGCAGCACTTTGATGCACTTTGATGCAGACATACAAAGAACGCCTTTTTCCTTTGATTTCAACACGTTCTGCGAGCACTTGATGCAAAACGCAGAGCACTTTGATGCACCTTGATGCAGAAGTGCATCAAAGTGACCTCGATGCAATGATTTCAATGGGTTACGAGAGCACTTCGTGCACCTTGATGCACTCGAAAAAGCACTTTGATGCACTCAGCCGAAGACGCTTTCGTCCGTTTCGGTCGCCGCGGGATGTATGACCTTATAGCCTACAATTGGCATACGGTTAGACGGCTTCCTGCCGACGACGGCGACCGCCACCCGCCCCGCCTTAATGACGCGCTGCCAGCTCGCTTCCACGTCCCCAAACGGATACAGCGCCAGCACGTCCGAGCGCTTCATCAGGACGCGCGGCGCATAGTTGGGCGAGTTGTACCCCTTGACCATCGCGACGCCCTCCACGCACGCCTCCCCTACCGCGGCGAGCAGTGCATCATCGATCGCGTTGCCCATCGATTTAACCGGCCCTACGACCGCGCCAGGCGCCCCCACAGTGGCCGACTCGTCGGCGCCGTCGTCCAATACCGCGCCGGCCTTTGCGCTCTCCAGCGCGAAGCAGCCGCGCTGCCATCGCAGCATGAACACGTCACCGCTCGCCCCGTAATTGGCCTTACGGTTCTCGAGCCTCCGGAATGGTCCTGTGCCGTCTTTCGTGGCGTGCTGCAGATAGAGCCGCGAGCGCACAGACGCGTGCCAGGCCGTCGAACCGGACGTGCCATCGCCGCCAACAGCCTGCCCCGCTTTGCTGGGGTGGCCTAGCGCCAGGACGGCGCCGCCGATCTCTTGTGCGAGCCGGCCAAGGCATGACTGAACGTATTGCCGAACCTGCGAGCGATCGATCTCGGATCCGCCGAACGTGTCGGCGATCGTATCGACGACCAGCAGCTTTGCGCCGAAGGCCTTTGCGTCGCGCAGCAGCATTTCCCAAACGGCCGTGCGCTTCATTGCCGCGCTGCTGGACGTCCAGACGGCGAGCAGGTTGTCCATATATTTCCGCGACGCGATTCGCAGCCAAGGGCTGAGCTCTTCGAGATCCGCACCCATAGCCAGGCAAATGTCGCGCTGGCGCAGGTTCAGCTCGTCTTCGCTATCTTCGCAAAGGAACATCATGACCTTGCAGCGTTCGGTCGCGCGGCCAAGGAATTGGGCGCCGAGTGCCACAGCCGTGCCACCCTGCTGTGCCAATAGCGTTTTGCCGACGCCGCCTGCGCCCGTGAGAAGCGTAACCTCGCCGTCGGGCACCATGCCCGCAATGATCCAGCGACGCTTCGGCGGCGTGACGCCGGCCCACTCTTTCGGGTCCACCCAGCGGATCGGGGCGGCCGCATCTTGGGTCTGGTCTTCTAAAAGGCGTGGCGAATTTTCTATAAACAGGCTTTCGGGTTCATCTGGAATTTCCTCGAACCACGCATCTGTGCGCTTGAAGCTGTTGCCGCTGTGTGTCTCGGCCAGCTCGTAAAGCCATGACGCGCCCCGCCGATACGGCGGCTTCATCCGGCGCCAATCGGCTTCGACGATACCAGGGTCATTGTCCCCGTCGGTCCAGCGCGCGCACCAATCGCTGAAGAGCCCGAAAGCTTCCTGCTCGTGATCGGGGAGCGCGGCCTTGATGGCGTAGCCGAAGTCTCTGTAGGCCTCACGTGTCGGGAATGCCGCCGACGTGTTCGGCGTCGCCTCGACGGCCTTGCGAACGGCATCCAGATCGCCGCGCAGTGACGCCTGGTTGACAACGTCAGTCGCGCCCTCGGTGACGATTGGCTTCGCGGCCGGCAGGATGGAGCGCAGTTCCTCGAGCAGCGCCACGATCTGCGCCGGCGTTGCGATCGGCAGTTCAGCGAACGGTTTGAGCTCGAACGGCCAGGCGTAGGGCAGCTTGGTCTTGGGGTGGATGCCATGCGCGACGAACTGACGGCCGTCTGACAGGATCTCGACGCGGTCGCGCGGCTGGTTGCGCTCGGTTAAAGGCCCGAAGTCAACGCGGCAATATTTGATCGGCTCGGAGATCCGGCACAGATAGCCAGCCTTCGGGAAATTGCCGATGCGCGTAGGCAGCACGCCGATGTGCTTGATGACGGCCTGCTGGATGATGGCTGCGTGCTGCTTGTCGGGCGTGTCGGCGTCGATCAGGACAATGCCCTGCCCGCACTTGATGCCGATGCCGGCGCCCATGCTCTGCCAGCGCCGGCAATCCTTTTCGTCGGCCTCGTGGGGCAGCCAATCGAAGCCGAACCATTTGCCGTCCTGGCCCTTGACGCCGACGGCTTTGCCGCGGCTGTCCTGATGCGTGCCGACGCGCGCGTAGAGGCTGCTGCGCTCGCTGATGTCGGCGTCATGCGGGATGATCGGAACGAGGCGTGTGTAACCCAGGCGCCAAAACGCCTCGAACGTGTTGACTGTCATTTTTGCGGCGGATCACACATCAGGGCGTAGCCGCCCCCGTAGTTATGTTCAGCGAGAAAGCCGGCCATCTTGTCTTTGTGGCCCGTCGCGATAGCGATCAGTTCGGCTAACCACGTTACGGGCACTTCACCGTCGTGGACGATGACGCAGGACCACCCAACGCGCAGTCTGACGATCTCGTCGCGTTCTGTCGGCTCGATGTCTATGAAGCATCCGCCCCGCGCGCCCTCGCCGGCAAAGCGGTTCGGACAGATATGCCCTCGTTTCATGCCTGCACCTTCTCCACCAACTCGCCTTTGAGCCACTTCGCCAGCGCGACCTTGCCGCCGTGCAGGGTGCAGTAGGGCTTGCCGTCGATCTCGACGACGCTCTCACGCTGACAGCGCGCCGGGTCCGTGTGTGGCCGCAGATCGGCGTATCGACCTTTGCGCCAGGTCTCGAAATGCGTGTTCGCTGGCACGACCGTCGTGCATTGCGGCGTGATGACGCGCTCCGGCGGCGGGGGCGTCTGCTTAAGCTTGCTGATCATCGTCACCCCGCAGCCAGCGCGCAAAACGACGTGCGCGAGACGGCCCTGTTCCCGGCGCCATTGCGCCAGCGTAGGCGCAATAACAGCCGTGTTGTTTCATGCCTATGCAGTCCTCGCAATCGAACATCGGCCACGCGAAGTCGCGCAGCCAGCGCCAACGTCGGAACATGCGCCTCATTGCCGCGTGTCCTCTGTGCCGTGCTTGGCGTTGAGCGCAGCCATCATGAGATTGCACTTCACCACGCCGTGATGCTGGACCATTGCGCCGAGCGACGTCTTCGCCAGTTTAGCGACGAGCGTGTTCGGGTTGGAGCACGCCAGGATCGCCTGCTCGAAGTCGTCGAGCTCGGCCTGTGTGAACGGGCGCGCGTGCGCGAAGGTGACGGTGCCGGTCATTTGCCCTCGCTCTGTGGGCGCGTGAGTGGGGAAGTATCGAAGACGTGCGTGATTGCAGCGTCGTCCATCAGCCGCGTGCGGCCCCTCATCGCATAGACCGCATCTTGGATGTTCTTGAACAGCCCCTCGGGACGGTGCTCGGGCTCGATGCCGGTCCTGATTTGCTCTCGGATCGTCTCCAACAGCTCGTGTAATTTTGACTGGCGTTCGTCCTCCGCCATAAGCAAACGGAGCGCCGCCGCCATGTCTTGCAATCTCTGCGGTGGAGCGCTGAGCGCTTCAATGATGCGGTCAATCTGCTCTGCCTTCAGGTGCACGAGATGGTCTCCGTTCTCGTAGCATTGAAGATGCTGAATCAGCTCATCATTGCCGGCAGAACAGCGTTCAGGTGAATCGGTCATTTGCACCTCACGGATTTGATGATCCAAGCCACGACGACCAGGCCGAGCACGGTCGGCACGATGGCGAACAGCCAGGCGAGGACGGGGGTGATGTACGGAGCTGCTGCGGGGATCGGGAAACTCATTCGTGAGCCCTCCGGTCGTGCGGCGCGCAGTACGGCTTCCCCGCGCTGAAGTTGGCGCCCGTGCATCCGCAGAAGACGAAACCCGCCTCGCCTGGCGCACCTTTCGGCCAGCGGCACATGTCGTTCTTGAGCTCGTCCAGCGAAACGCCGACGCCATCGCTCGGCTCTTCGTAGCGGCTAATATCTCCCACCACGGGCTTCGCGCCGATCAGGTGCATGCCGTTGAGCGACGAGCGCTTCGGCTCTTTCGGCAGATGCAGCACCGGCCGGTCGAGCTTCCGCTGCGCGCGCTGCTCTTTGAGTTTTTCGCCGCGCGTCTTGCGCACGTAAGGCGCTGCGGGTTTTACGGAACGGGCGTGCTGATTCGTGTTGTGGACCGCTCGTGTGAAGCCTTTGCGGTCGATCAAGCTGATGACTGAGTTGCGCGATCGGCCGTTGAGCTGGCTCGAGATCTGGCTTGCAGACCAGCCTGCGGCCCACTTTTCACGGGCGAACTTGATCTCTTCGTCAGACCACCCACGGCGTTCGTGCGTGACGCCATCTACTGAATATTGATTTCCATGCGGGATTGTTTTAAGCATGAGTCGTCCTTCGCTCCGGTCAGGGCGGTGGGCATTGCGGTGGGCATTGCGGTGGTGATTGGCGGCGGGCTTTTTGCGGAGCCCGCCGTTTTATTTTGAGCAGCGGGACGTTACCCTACCGCTTTGTATTACGCTGTCAAACGCTATTCGATACAGCGCTAGCCGAGCACGCCGGTGGTTTGCTGCCCCTGCTTCAGGAAGATCGGCAGCGGCTCTGCCGTGGACATGTGGGCGCGCAGCCGGTCAACGTTCGGGGCGTCGTCGGCTCCACCGAGCACGGCGCCCTCGTGAATGAACGTGACGGTGTGGGGCTGGCCGGTCAGCTGCGAAAGCTTCTCGGCGTCGGCGTGCAGCGCATCCTGCAGTTCCGGAGGGAAGCCCTCTTCCGGACAGCCCGCGCTGTGGCCGCCGAACACTCCGCACGTTGTGCATTCAGTTGACGCGACCTGATGCTCATCGCCGCTATCGCCCGACACGGGCTCGGCGCCAGCGGTGTCCTGCTGGCCCTGGTCGATGACAGGCAGCTCCGGCCTGACGTCGGTTTTCTCCGGCTCGAGCGCCGCGGTAACAGCGTCCGTGACGCTCTGAAGCACAACGCCAGTAACCCCGCCCTGCGCGTTGGTCTCAACAGTTGACGGCTCGATCGTGAGGGGCGCGACGCGGACCTTCAGCAACGCAGTCGTGCCCTCGCTGGCGGATGTTGGCCCGGCCTGCGGGCGCGACACTTTCAGCATGGTCAACGCGGCCGTAGCGACGGCCTGCGCGTGCTGGCGGGTCTCGTCGAAGAGCGCAACGGCTTCGCTGTGGCGCGCCTGCAGCGCGGCGTGGTCGTTCTGCAGGGACGACAGCGCGGTCTTCAGCTGTGCGTTCTCGGATCTCACGCTGTCGAGGTTGGCGAGCGCGACGGAAAGGTCGTGTTCGATCGTGGCGACTTGGTCGGCAATTGCAGGCATCGGTCAGAGCTCCCTGAGTTGTGGCAATAGTTCTTCGAGCGCGTCGCTGATTGCGGCGAGAAGTTCATCGTTGGTCATCTCGTTGACCTTGTCGGTGGCGTAGGCCTCTGCGACCAGCGCCAATTGGTGCTTGCGGCATTGTCTCTCGTGGAGTTCGCGCACGGCGCGGTAAACGGCGCTCACGCGAAGTCCCCGCGGATCGGCAGCGCGCGTTCGAGCGTCTTGCGGACGGCGTTGGCGCCGAACGGGCTGAGCTCGGAGAACCGGCCGACGCGCCAGAACCGGCGCGCTTCCTCGACGCGCTGGTGCGCGTAGGCCTTGCCGAAGTTCACGGTCAGGCAGCGCACGGTCGCCCGCAGGCTCTCGTGCTCGACGCTCTCGTAGGTGTGCATCGCGATTGTCCTCAGTCGAAGATGCTGCGGTCAGGCAGTTGCGGTGGTGAAGGCGCCGGCGGCGCAACAGGCCGCGGGTCGTAGGGGTCGTCGGTCGCCGGCGCGGGAAAAGCCGCCAGGATCGCGTCGGCCTCGGTCTCGCCCTTGAAGGTGTAGACCTGGCCGCCGTCGTAGATTTCGAGCGTCACGCTCCGTCCCGGCTCCATCGCGTAGACGGCCAGTGCGAGATCCGGGCGCGCCGCGCGCAGGTCATCCAAAGATGGGCGCATCGGCCTTGCCCTCGGTCGCCGCCGGCTGCGTCTTCAGGCCGAGACCCTTGCGCAGCGTCATGTCGATCGTGCTCGCTAGCGAGCGGCCTTCCTTGCTGGCGCGCTCGTCGAGCTTTGCGCGCAGGCCGTTGTCGAGCCAGATGCAAGTGCGCTTCGAGCGCTGGTTTTTAGGCTTGGTTTTCGCCAAGTGCTGCTCCGATGGTGGCGGGAATCTGTTGTATCAAATGTATGTCGTTTGTATTCCATTGTCAACAAGCGCGAAAGACAATACATTCGGGAACCGCTAATTTTGCGAGGCGCTATGGCCTATTCACAGAATCAAGCGCTGTTCTCGGCGCGCACGACCGACGGCAACAGCAACGCGGTTTCATGGCCCGGCGGGCGCGGCGTCTTCGCGGTGTTCGGCACGTTCGGCGGCGCGACCTGCAAGCTGCAATGGTCGCCTGACGCTGATGCAGGCGGCTCGACTTGGCTCGATGTCGACGCGGCCGGCGACGCTTACGTTACCAGAACCGCGAATGGCGCTGGCGGCTTCGAGCTCCCGCCCTGTCAGATCCGCGCGGTGCAGTCGGGGTCGACAACGACGAGCCTTACGGCCACCGTCGGCGGGTTGCGACTCTGATGCCGGCGATCTCTTTTCCCATTTCTGGCGCGCTCGGCGGTAGCGGCGGCGGAAAGGTCAACGTCCGCGTCGTTCCGGACACCGCAAACAGCTTCTATGTCATGGCGCGCAACGTGCGCGGGACCGCGTTCGCTTATCACTTCATTCGCAATACGGGCGGCAACTCAGCGACTGACCAGGGCGGATCGTGGCCGAATTGGCGCTACGTTGGCTGCGCTGAATTTGCCAGCGTGCTTAGCGTCCCCACCGGCGCGCCCATCCGAACATTCTCTAACGACACGGGCGCGCAGGATTACGCTTTCGTGTTGCCGACGTCGTCGGGCAAATTTTCCGGTTCATACCACGGTATAGGCTCCGGCTCGCTGACCGCTGAAGCGTTGACGATCGACGGTCAAGCATTCGACCCCACGTCCAGCGTCGCTTCCGGCAACCAGATTGTTCTCACGCATAGCGTGTCGATCACAGACGGCTCTAGCACCGTTACCGTGACAGGATTCACCGTCACGATCAACGCTGCTGGTATCTTCTTCGATTCCGGCACGGTCTCGTCATCGGCCGTACTTGCGACTGCCTACATCGGGATGGGCATCGCTACAGGCACTTACGACGAAGGCACCTTTACGCTTGCAAGCGGTGGAACCGAATACAAAACACCGATATCGGTCGGCACGACGACCTACGGCCGCGTCTATCTGCAAAAAGCCAACATGGTCAGTCTGCGCAGAACAGCAGACGGCGTGACGATGAGGTTTACAACCAACGCGCCCAACCAGGCGAACTATCGTCGGACGTCCGTGGTGCGCGACACCACGATCGGGCGGTCGAAGTTCTATTTCGATATGGGCAACGCCAGTGCATTCGGCTCGGTGTCCGGCATATCGTGGTCGCAGACGTTCGAGCTCGGCGCGACCGGGGCGACTTCATTTGCAGCCAACATGATTACGAACGGAACTTTCCCGGCGAACATATCCGGGTGGACGACTAACCAAAACCCGTCCGGGGTGGTGTGGAACGCGGGTGGCTTCCTTCGCATGACGCGCGGCGCGAGTGGCACTGACACTCGAACTATTCAAGGCGTGACGACGGTGATTGGTGCGCCCTATCTGCTTTCCGCGGAGAACGTGTATACGCCGAACGTAGGCGGAACCTATTTGAACCCAGGTTCGCTCGGCTTGACAAACAACAGCAACGGCAGCACGTCGTCCCCCACACCCGCCTATGCGCCGATCAACTACGACCAGAACGGCTATAACGCGCACGTTGTCATCCCGACCGCGACGACGCAATACGCTATGCTGGCGCTTCCCGCCGACACGGTGTCCGGCAACGATACGACCAGCGACACGAGCGATTGGGACAACGTCCAGATGTTCCCTCTCGCGGCCTAGTCCTTCCGGTAGCGCTTCCCGACGAACCCGCTCGCCGTCAGCGGCAAGCCCTTTGCCCACGGCGGCAGCCGGCAGATCAGCTCTTCGAAGAAGCGGACGTCGCCGCTGCCGCGCACCTTCTCGGTGATGATCTCGTCATGCACATGGCCGATGACGGGGTAGCCGTTCGCTTCGGCGAGCCGGATCCCGTTCTCGAGCAGGTCCAGCGCGATGGCCTGCACGATGTTCTCGAAAGCGAGGCCGCCGTAAAGGGCGAAGCGGACCCACCGCTTCGTGACGCTGTCGACGCCGAGCGCGGTCGGGGACGGCTTCGCTTCGCTCTCGATCTTGACGTCGCCCTTCGCGGCCATGCGCTCGGCCTGCGTGCGCTCCATGACCTCGGACGATTCGGCCCATGAGCCGTCGGCCTCCCGCCGGCGCACCCAAACCTGTCGGGAGAGCCGCGGCGAGCCATAGGCCAGGCAGCGGCCGCTGGGCAGCCGGCACCACAGGAAGCCCATCTTGACGAGGTAAGAGACCTTTTTGACCGTGACGACCTGCCCGGGGTTCTGGATGGCCTGCGCGATGCCTTCCTGCAGCGCCGGCCAGCAGCCGACGATTGCGGGATGGGTGGCGCGCCAGCCGACCTTGACGAGCTCAGCGGCCAGCCAGGCCTTGCGGGAGAGCACCTTCGTGGTCGGGTCGCCGCGCTTCAGGCAGGCCTCGTAGCGCTTCTCGGCGGCCTCCCGCCGCTGTTCTGGCGCCACACTCCACACGGGGTCATAGACGGGCTCGATCTTGAGGCTGTAGTTGCGCGCCATCGACCGGAACGCCCCCACCCCGCCCTGATATTGCAGCGACAGCTCGGAAACCTTGCCGACCTGGCGGCGGGGGTCTTTCTTGCCGAGCAGGTCGACGTCGGTGTTGAAGATGCCCGCGGCCGCGCGCCGGTACAGGTCCGGCAGGTCCGGATTGGCGATCAGGTCGAACATCGCCTTGACCTTCCAGTCCTCATCCGCGAACCACGCCGCGACCGCGCCCTCGATGCCGGAATAGTCGGCGACGCAGAGTTCGTGCCCCGGCGCGGCCCAAATGAAGCTGCGGAGCGCGTCGGAGACGAGATGTAGCGGCTTGCCGAGCTCGTCGCCATAGCAGAGCTTCAGCCACTCCGGATCGCCGTGGCGGAAGTTCTCGAACAAGGTCTTCAGGTCGGGGTGCGTGTCCCCGTAGACCTTGCGCGGGCGCGGCAGGTTGTGCAGCTGCGCGTCGACGGACGAATAGCGCCCCGTGCCGGCCGCGCGGAACAGGAAGGCGCCCCGCACGCGATCGTCGGCGCCGGCGCGCTTCAGGAATGCGACCAGCTTCGACGTCGACGTCTTGGCGGCTTCCTGGCGCAGCTCGAGCGCCTGCCGGACCTTTGCCGGTAGATCGTCGGTCTCGAGCAGTTCTTCGATCTCGGCCTTCGCTGCCGACGGGATCGGCACACCCTGCGCGTTGATCCACTCGACGAGCTTCGTGACCTGGCTGCAGGCCGTGACGTAGCCTTTCGGGTACGCCTCCGACGCCGTGGTCGCGGCCATCTGCCGGTCGAGCGGGATCTTCGCCCGCTCGACGAGACGGAGCGCGGCGCGGGCCGACTTGACGTCGATGCGGATGCCGCGGTCGTTGATGCGCTGGTCGATCCAGTACATTTCTTGATCGGCGTCCGAGAGCGGCACCATGCGGCTGTCAGCTTCGGCTTCCGATTCGACGTCGTCGTCGCAATAGTCGTGGAAGCGGTCGAACTTTTCCGGATAGTCCTCTGGCTCGTTGAAATAGAGCCCCGGCGGCTCGTCCTTCTTCTGCCGGCGCGGGATGCTGAAAAAGCGGATCAGCGCCCCGCCCTCTTTGTCCTTTTTGATCTTGAGGCCGAGCGCGTCGCCGAGCCCTTCGAGGCTGCGCGGGAGCGCCATCGCAGCAGCCGTGGCGGCCGTGCAGCGGAACTGCTCGAGCTTCGGCATCGGCCAGCCTATGCGGGCGAGCACGCGTTGCATCAGCAGGCGCTCGAAGCCGGCTTGGTGCGCGGAAATCGTGCCGCCGCGCTCGATGTGCTGGCGGATGTCGTCGGGGCACGGCTGACCGTAGCGCCAGCGTTTCCGCGGGCCGCCGTTGATCTTGTAGGACGCCATCAGCGCCTTGGTGTGCAGCGATTCGAAATAGCGGTAGCCGCCGGCGACCTTGATGTCGACGTCGGAGCGCGTTTCGAAGTCGATTTCGAGTCCGCTCACGCCGACGCCTCGTCGAAAAATCCCTTCTGCTGCAGAAGGTGCCGCTGACGGTGCCAGTTATTGTTCTGCTTGATGGTAGACCACGTCAGATTGTCGCGGCAGTTGTTCGCGCTGTCACCGTCCCCGTGGTCGCCGATCGTGTGGTGCATGCTGCGGCGCCGCTTCCCCGCCCGTTTCAGGATCTCTTTGTGCATGTAGACTTTGCGCTGCTTCCGCGTGCCGTCGGGCAGTCGCTCCGTCGTCATGCGGGTCGCGTAAAACTTTTTGCCGGTGCTGTTGAACGTCGCATGCCAGCGCCACTGCTGCGCCCACTCGTAGTCGATCGGGTCGACCACGACGTACTTTGTGTCGTCCAGCCAGATCTGGCACTCGCTCATGCAAACACCCCCGACGCCAGGCTCAGTCGAAGATGTTCGGTGTCGAGGTAGGCGCGGACGAATTCTTCCGCTTGCTGCGCGACGATGGCGTTGCCGTAGGCGCGCAGGCGTCCCACTCTGGTGGCAGCCCCATGAGCCAGCGGGAATGTGCCGGATTCAACTGGCCGCCACTTGCCATCCCGGCAGAGGAGCCAGTCAGGATCTCGCCAGTGGCCGTTAGTCGGGCCGGCTGCATCTCCGCAACCATCTGTGAGAGCGGCACTCCCTTGTCGTGCGGCCGCGGCGGTTTGCTGCCCCGCCGATGATCCTCTGCCGTCGGTGTCGCCCAATTCGCGAGTTCGACCGTCTTCCTGCTGCTGTCGTTGTTGCCCGCCGCGTTGTAGCCCTTCTGTGCTGGCGTCCCTGCCATCGGCGTCGGCCAGCCCGCTACGTTCAGCCAGTGATGCGCCGCCGCGTCCAGCCGCATCCCCTTCTTCCCGCCGCCCCGTTCCTCGTAGGACAGCGACGGCGCCCCCTTGAAATCCGTGGTGGTGGGCGTGGGCCAGGCCGCCAACATCGTCACGTCGCATAAGCGCGGGCCGCGATCCCGGTTCGTCTCTCTGATCGCCCGCTCGTTCACGCCGCTGCGCGTGTCCGATTGGAGCGGCGTCGGCCATCCAGTAGAGTCGTTGTCGGATATGCGGCGCACCGAAGCCCGCAGCGCAGAGATCGAACGCCCCGCCGGCGTAGTCCTCGCCTTCCAAGTCAGCGAGAACAAGGTCGATCCAAGCGAGGCCGTCTTTGCTCGCAACCTGCTCTCCAAAGACGACATCCGGGCGGCATTCGCGGATGAGATGGAAGAACGCAGGCCATAGGTGCCGCTCGTCAGCAAACCCTGCGCCTCGGCCTGCCGAGCTGAAAGGTTGGCAGGGGCAACTTCCGGTCCAGCCTCGCCGGTCGTCGGGCCAGCCGGCGCGTCGCATTCCGTAAGACCACACGCCGACGCCGGCGAAGAAGTGGCATTGCGTGTAGCCTCGCAGGTCTGAAGGTCGAACATCCCGGATATCTCTTTCGTCGACGTCGCCCGGCGCGATCAGACCCGCTGCAATCAGGTTGCGCAGCGTCGCGGCGGCGAACTTGTCGATCTCGTTGTAATAAGCCGTCATCCGAAAACGCTGTCTTCCGGATCTGGCAATTCAGGTTCGAAGACTTCGCGCGCAGACACCATTTCGGCGTCGCTGACTTCGAGCCCGGGCGTGTCGCTCAGCAGCTCGGCAATGGCCTCGCCCGGCGTCGCGCCGTTACGGATGCGCCAGGAATTCGAGCCGACAGCCAGATTCGCCTGGTAGCCGCCCTGCGACGGCCACAGCGAGAATCCGTGCATCTTGCCGGCGAAATGGAGCCCGTTAAGGCGCGCGATCAGATCGTCGGTCAATCGAACACCCCTGTCGGTTCAGCGGGTTCAAGCCCGATCGCCACTTCGCGCGCTTCGCGGGCGTTGAAGTCCGCCCAATGGCTGTTTCGATCAGCAGCCACTTGTTCGTCCTTCGCGCGCTCAGAGACGGCCGCCGCCCCGTATTTCATGTCGTAGGCCTCCGTGGCCGGCACCTTCTCGATCGCCTTCGCGAGCGCGGAGGACGGGCTGTCGTCGATCTGTGCGATGTGGCTGCCGGTCGCGCCGAGCGTCAGGTAGCATTGCCAGCCGCCACCGTGGCGCCGGGCGAGCGATACGTTCGTCACGCGGCCGTCTGCCGCCAGGTTGTCGAGCTCTTCCATGCTCACGCGACAACCTCCGGAACGGGGTCTTGCAGCATGTAGCCCCTGCCCCAAATCGTCTTGACGACGTCGAGGCCGGCGGCGGTCAGCTTCTTCCGGAGCTTGCAGATGAAGACATCGACGATCTTCAGCTCCGGCTCGTCCATGCCGCCGTACAGGTGGTTCAGCATCATGTCCTTGCTGATGCACATGCCTTTGCGCAGGCACAGCAGCTCGAGAACCTGATACTCTTTGCCGGTCAGATGCAGCGGCTGCCCGGCGGCGCTGGCGGTTCGCGTGTCGAGGTTGAGCGCGAGATCGCCCGTCTGGATGATCGACGCAGCGTGGCCGCTTGAACGGCGCACAACGGCGTGGATATGGGCGACGAGCTCGTCCTTGTGGAACGGCTTGGTGAGATAGGCGTCGGCGCCGACGCCGAGCGCCTTGACCTTGTCGACGACGCCGGCGAGGCCGGAGCAGACGACGATCGGCGTCTTGATCTTCGCGACGCGGATTTCGCGGATCATATCGTAGCCGGACATGTCCGGCAGATTGAGCTCCATCGTGACGACGTCGTAGTCGTAGAGCTTCGCCAGGTCGGCGCCTTCTTCGCCGAGATCGGTCGTGTAGACGTTGAAGCCTTCGGACTTCAGCATCAGCTCGATCGACTGCGCGACCGAGCTATCGGGTTCGATGACCAGCACTCTCATGCGAAAATCCCCAGCGCCTGGCAGTAGGTGTCGAGAATGGCTTCGTGCTCGGCCCGCTCGTTCGGGTCTTGTTTGCGGATCTTGACGACCGCGCGGATTGCCTTCGTGTCGTAGCCGTTGCCTTTGGCTTCCGCGTAGACATCGCGGATGTCGTCACCGATCGCCTTCTTCTCTTCTTCGAGCCGTTCGATCCGCTCGACGATCGACTTCAGCTGATCCTTGGCGAACTTCGTCGCCGCGCTGTTGTGGCCCTCTACGGCCCGCTCGTTTTCGGCTTTTGCCATGTGGTCTCCGGTCAGGATTTGCGGTGGTCGGGAGACGTTCTGTCTCCCGGTGTATTACGCCACTTGATACAACAGAGTCAGCCGAAAAGGCCGCCCGCCCCTGCGCCGCCCTTCGTGCTGGCGGGCGCTTCGCCCTCGTCGGGAATGACTTCGGCCCACTTCTCGACGTCGACGCCGCCCCCGCCGCCAAGACGATCGCCGTCCTTGACTGCCTGGAACATGTCGATGCCGAACGTCAGGCCCTTGCCCTTTTCCTTGTTCTCCCAAGTGAAGACGTGCAGGACAGCGAAGCCGTAGCAGCCAGAGTAGATCGCGCCGCCAGCCTTGGTGACGGGCAAACGCTTCCGGTCAACCAGCGCCGGCGGATAGTTCTCGCCGGACTTCACGCGGATGAACCAATGCCCGGGGAAGCCCGGATGCGACTCGCCGGTCTGTTTGTTCTTACCCTGCGGGCCGTCGCCGTCGAGGATCGGGTTGTGGATCAGCTTGTCCTTGATCAGCTGCTTCACCTTCGCTTCGCCGCCCCACTCGCCGGCGGCCGCCTCGAGCGCGGCCTTTTCGTAGACTGCCAGGCTGTCGCTCTTCGGGATCAGCAGAGAGCACGTCCAGCTCTTGTTGCCGCGATCGTCGGTCTGGAGCTCGAAGAGCCCGTTGGAAAACGCCACGCGCACGAGCGCGGGCGTCTTAAACTGTTCTGACCTGCTAGCCATTTAAGTTGCGCTTTCGTCGTTGAAGAAACGATTGACGCCCGACGGGATTGCCTGGCGTGTCGTTTTGTCGGCCCGAACGAGGTTCGTGCCTCCCGCTGGCGTCTCGGACAGGCCGGCAACCAGCGATTCCTTTTTGCCAAGCGCTTTGCGGACCTGCTTCGGGGTCTTCAGCTTGGCGGGGTTGAGATATTTTTCGGGCTTCAATTCCGAGTGGTCGAGGATGTTCAACACAGCCTCTTCCTCGCCGTCTTTCCATTTTTCGCGCTTCTGCTGCGGCACGAGGATGTAGTTCGGGATCTCCGTACCGCCTTCGGCCATCTTGTGCGCCAGCGCGCGGCGAGCGCTGATCCAGTCTTGGATCATGTCGAGCATGTCGAGATCGGCCGCTATCTGCTCCGGCGTGTCGAAAATCGCCTTGTTGCTGATCTGCGGCCGGTCGAGATCGTCGAACCAAACGTGCGCGGCGTCGAGCGCGCGCTGCTTCAGCGCCGGGCAATTGCCCTCCGACGGACAGAATTTGCAGTTGCCGGGTTTGAGCCACTTCGCCGACCAGGCGGCGAACGCCATCGTCTCGAACTCGTCGTCGGCCTGCTTTGCGAGCTTCATGCGCTCCAGCAATTCCGCGGTCCACTCAACGAGATCGGCGACATGAGGCTCATCGCTTCGAATCTTGCCGTCCTTGTGCGGCGCTCGCGGCTGCACGATCGTGGTTTTGACCTTCTCGACGTCGAGGCCCGGGTTTGCGAGCAGCGAGCCGAGCCCGTAGGTGCGCAGCTGCTTGTTGTCGGCAGCTTCGACCAGGCCGCGCCCACCCTTTAGGTCAACGACTTCGAGCAGTTTCCAGCGCGGAAAGTACATCACGGTGTCGCCCGTGCCGCCGGCATCGTAGGGGCCGCCGAGACGGTCGAGCGGCAGCGGCTGTTCGTGGACAACGATCGGCTCTTCGCCGAATTCCTGCACGTAAGCCGCAATGCGGCCGCGCACATAATCGACGTACATTTCGGTCGTTTCGGCGACTTCCCCGTCGACATCGATCTTGTGTTGCTTGGTCGTCTCGACGGTGCCAATGTATTCGTCGGGGTGGCGGTTGTGCTTGAAGCACTTCTCGGCGAGCTGATGGCAGGCCGTCCCCCAAGCGGCCGCCTCGCTCTCAACCTCCGGGGCTGGATTACGTCGGTTGAGAGCGATGGCGCCGCTACAATTCCAGTTGCGCGCGGTAGAGCTGGCCGCCCAAGTTGCGTGATCGCGGTCTGCGTGAACGGCCAGCTTGGTCATGTCGGCTCCTACTTCACAGCCTTGGCGGCTTCGACGATCGGCTTCAGCTCGGCGATCTTCTCAGCCGAGATGCCGTCGCCGGCCATGTCGCGCTTGTTGGGGTTCTTCTCGATCCCGTCCGCGATGGCGATGACCGCCTTGGCGATCAGCGCCTGGTCGTCGGGCACTTCGCTGATCTTCGGGAAGCCGACGAAGCCGGGGCCGTCGGCCTGCGCCTTCTCCATGCCGTAGGCCATGACGTAGCCGCCGAGCATCGTCCGGATGTGGTCGTGCGTCAGTTTCAGCGGCTCCGGTGCCTTCTGCTCGGCCGCCTCGTCCTTGGCGTCCTGCTTCTCGGTTTCGGTCGGCGGGGCCTTCGCGGCTTCAGCGGCGGCAGCGTCCGCTGCGGCCTTTTCGGCGGCTTCCTTCGCCGCCTTCTCGGCAGCGCGCTTCTGTGCGGCCGTCTGCTTCGGTTCGGGCTCGATCGGCGCGAGGGGTGCCGTGGCCCCCGAGACAGTGATGACCGCCGTACCGGCAAGCAGGACGCGCAGCTGCGCCTGCATGTCTTCGACGTTGTCGGCGTTGATGGTTAGCGAGATGTTCATGCGTTTTGGTCTCCTATGACTTCGCGGATTGCGGTCCAGAGCATTAACAGCCTGGCTTGGATGGCCTCGTCGATTGAGTTTTCGATCACGCATACCCGGACGACGGCCTGGCGGGTCTGCGTGTGGTTGGTGATCCGCAGCGACATCTGCTTCATGTCTTTCGGCGTGAATGACGCCTCGACGAACCAAAGGACGGCCGCGCTGCTGAGATCGATGGCTTCGCCGGCTGCGACAATCTGCGCGAGAAAGACGCGCTTCGACTTGTCGGTCAGCCACTGCTGCTCGATGCTGCCGCGCTCCGCGGCGGGCGTGGAGCCGTCGAGCCGGAGCACGCCGAACTCGGCGAGCTCGTCGGCCAGCACGTCGCCGACTTCGCGGTGCCAGTAGGCCAGGACGATCTTGTCGAGGCCGCCGGCGAACTCTTCGCGCACGGCTGCGGCCACTGCCGGCGCCTTGATGACGCCTGTCTGCCGCCGCAGCGGTCCAAGATGCATTTCGAGATCGCGCGTCTTGCCGGCGTCGATCGCGACGAGCACGGCCGACAGATCGGCGTCACCGTCCGCCGCGCGCCGCGCAGCATCGGGCACCATCAGCGGCAAGAGCTCATAGACAGGCGGCCGGATACCGACGTCCTCTTGCGTGCGCAGCAGGAAGAAGCCCGCCATGCGCTCGCGCAGCTCGTCGAGGTTGCGCCCACCGACGACAACCGGGATCTTTCGGAAGCGCGACGTCGCCTTCATCCGCACGACGCAGTAGCGGTGCAGGAAATCCTGATATTTCGTGACGTCGGGCCAGCTCTTCGCCTGGTCGGCGACGAGCCGCATCGGCGCCAGCGCGCGCAGCATCGGGTAAGCGTCAGCCGGCGAGTGTGGCAGCGGCGTGCCTGTCAGGCACCACACGCCCTCGCCTATGGCGGCCAGCGCGCGCTTGTTCAGCAGATGCGAGCCGCCCGCGTCAAGATCGCCGTAAACGGCACAGGTTCGCTTGGCGTCGAAGCTCTTCGCGTAGTGGCTCTCGTCGAGGATGACACGGTCGAATTTCTGCGCCAGCAGCGCGGCGCGCATCGCCGGTTCGGCAACCTGCGGCCAGCCGATGATCACGACGCCGGACAGCTTCTCGCGGGGCGGCCGCGTCAGGATGCGCACTTCCCGGGGGAAGATCGACCATGCGGCGATTGCGCGCTTCCAGACCGGCCGCCCCGACGCAGTCGTGACGATCAGGATCGTGAATTCGAAGTTCAGATCGGCGGCGATGACCGCTGCGCCCGTTTTCCCAACCCTCGGTTGATCGGCAAGCAACGCGTATCTGTTTCTCGCAAGAAACAGCGCGCCGCTGACCTGTGTCGGCAGAGGGTTCATGCGCATTTGCCGCGCCCCCGTTCGACGATGACGCCGCTGGGCGCGATCCAGTTGCGAGTGTTGATGACGTTCCAGATCGTGCGCTGACTGACGCCGTAAATTGCGGCCAGTTCATATTGGTTCGCTTCAAACGCCGTGTAGGCGCGTCGAATCTCAGCTGCCTTTTCGTCTGTCAGCTTCGCGTGTGCCTGAGCGGTGCCGCGTCGGCGCAAGACGGTCGCGCGCCGCTTCGCCCACATGTCGTCGACGTTCGCGAACGCGTCGCCAACAAAAAGGTGATCCGGGTTGACGCAGGGCGGAAAGTCGCAACGGTGCAGGACGTCGGCGCTGTCCGGCACTTCGACACCGGCCGCCTTGAGAGCGAACCGGTGCGCCTTCTCCAACCTTTCACCGTTCCAGAACACGCCGTAGCCGTGCTCGTTGAGGCCACCAATCCAGATGTGGCACCCGCAGTTCGGCTCCGGAATCCACTTCCGGTCAAATCGCTGCTGGCGTGTCGGCAAAGGTTGCATGACAGGTTGAACAGGCTCGCTAGGAAATCATTAACTGTATGTCGTTGTATCACGTCACTTGATACAGTCAAGACGCGATTTTGCGCGGCCTGTCGTCTGCACCCTCGCTCCGCGCTTCAAACGCGATCAGAAACATCAGGCAACACGACGCATGCCACAGATGAGGCTTGCCGGTCTCGGCGTCGTTCTGTTCGCCGCGCCACCAGGCCCACATGTGGCGCATCAGCGCGCCGAACGGCCGCGACCATGACATACCTTTTTCCCAATTGCGCTCGCCGTATTTTTCAGCGCCGAACGACAGGATTTCGGCCGTGCCGAACAGCATTTCCGGCGCGATCAGGTCGATGCGCGGCTTGCCGCCGTCGAACTTTGATCCGGCCTCTTGCTTCTGCTGGCTCACGCGAAAACTCCGTTGTTGATCGGCGTCACTCGGATCTCGGTGCGCGGCCGATCGCTGTAGAACTTGCGCACGCGAGCATCGACGACCTGTTTGTCGTCGATCCAGACTATGAGGTTGAGCGCGTCAGTGAGCTTGCCGCCGTTATCCCAATCGGGCTTCACGGTCGGCCGTATTTTGCCCGCCAGCGCGTCCTGACGGAAACGCGCCGGCTTGGAAGCCGGCACGGCGAAGTACATGACGACGTCGAGCTCGAGCGGCCCTTCGAGTGGGGGCCGACCTGCCATCGCGAGCTGAGCCGCATAGGCAAGTCGGCCCTCAAACGAGACGGTTCGTTCGGGTGTGTAGGAATGTCCGTCGGCAGCGGTCTTGACGCGTTCCTTGCCGCGCGGGGCGCCTGCCAGGGCGAACTCGATCACGCTATCATCGGCATCAGGGGGCGACGATGCTCTCGGATCGTCGCGGAGCAGGCCGCCCGGAGGCGATCGCTCTCTGTATGCGTATGCATGGCATACAGTTCGTTAATATGGAACTCGACGTCTTCGGCATTTCCTGCCCGGAATGCTTCGTTAAGTTCCCGTTTTATCTCAAAATAATGCTTCAGCTCTGTGGATTGTCGCTTGGTCAGCATTTGCGGTGATGCCCAACATGAGGAAGTGTTTTTAGATTTTTTGTATGCACCTGTAATTCAATGTATGACACTCCAAAGACAAAAAGTCAACGCGCTTTAACTTATACTAATGTCCGTACAACTACCGCGACATAACGCCACAAGTTGTTAACTTATTGACCTACAACCGTAAGATTTGCACGCTATTGGGCATAATTAACTCTTGACGTATGCCACTCGACGCGGTATGCATGACATACAACAGGCATACGACCAGTGTAAAATAATGTAGAAAAGGCGTCTAAAAATGGCTAGGACTACGCGCACTCATCTACCCCCAACATCAAAACAGTCGAAGTCGCCGCTCATTCCAAAGCACCTTGCCAAAGAAGAGTTCGCTCGCCGCTTGTATAAGCTGATGCTCGACAGAGGTTGGCGACAGGCGGACCTTGCGCGTGCAGCCGGCCTGCCCCGCAACGCGATCTCCGTTTACCTGCGCGGTGCTTCGCTGCCGACGCCGAGCAACCTCGAGAAGCTCGCCAAGGCTCTCGACATGAAACCCGAAGTGTTACTCCCGAACTATACGGAAAGCGCTATCGAGCGCGACAACCCGGAGTTGGAATTCCGTGTGTCGCCCGGCGATCCGTCGAAGGCGTGGCTGCGCATCAACAGACTCGTGCATACGTCGACCGCGGTGAAGATCCTGGCGCTGCTCGAAGCCGATGACGCAAACAAAACTTCTCACTGAAGAAGAAGCCGCGGTCGAGCTGCGCTGCTCTCCATCGACAGTGAAGCGCCTCCGGCTAAGCGGTCAACTCGGTTATCTTAAACGTCGGCCGGTGCTCATCGGTAGCGACGACATCGCGGTATATCTGGACCGTATCAAATGCCGACCTACAACTTGCAACAACACGACAACGGGGTCTTCTACATCCACTGGACCGAAGGTCGACGTTCAAAGCGTCACAGCACGGGCCAGACGGAAGAAACTGCAGCGCAAATTTACCTTGGCGAGTTCCTGAAGGGTGAAGCCGCCGATCGCGGCGAAGCCGCGCCCGTGTATCTCATCGAGGACTTGCTGCCGTTCTACACGAACTACCTTGAGCGCAAGGGATCCAGCCCGCGCAAATACGAATGCAAGAATCTGCTGCGTCACTTCGGAAAGCTTACTCTCGCTCAAGTTGCAACGTCAAGCCGCCCCGACGAACCGACGAAGATCGACGAATACATCGATCTGCGGGAAGCCGGCGAGATCGGGCAGAAACCAGCTTCGCCGGAGACGATCCGCAACGAGCTCGGCGTCTTGAAGTCGGCCCTCAATTGGTGCGCGGCGCCGAAGCAGGCCTTGATCAAGCCCTCCGATCTGCCGGTGTTCGAGCTACCGCCCGGCAGTCCGCCGCGTGACCGCTGGCTGCGCGCCGAGCAGGTCCAACTATTCCTGGCAACGGCCGCCGAGATGGTGAAGAGCGGCGACTTGCCGCAGAAGATGGAATGGCTCGCGTGGATCGCGCTCGAGACAGCGGCCCGATGCACGGCGATCCTGCAGCTCAGCAAAAAGCGGATCGACTTCGAGCTCAAGACGATCGACTATCGCCTCCCCGGCGCCAGGGAGACACGGAAACGGCGCACCGTCGTGCCGATCTCTGCCGCGCTGGAACCGCATCTGCGCGCCGCCTGCGCAGCCGTGAAGGGCGACCTGCTGTTCGACGGATTCTCGCGCGGGTCGTTCTACGGCTACATGCGCAAGATCGGGAAGCGCGCCGAGATCGAACTGAGCACGGGGCCGCATGTGATGCGACACACCGCTGCGACGCACATGCTGCGCAACGGCGTCGCGCCGTGGATCGTCGCCGGCGTCCTGGCCGACACGATCGCGACCGTGGAGCGCGTCTACGGGCACCACATCCCTAGCGACTTGCGCCAGGGCGTCGAGAACATCTACGGCGGGCTGCGGCCCGCAGAATAGGAGCAATGATGGACGACCAGCAGTACGCAGACCTGTTCGCAAAAGCTCTGGATAGCGCCATGTACAAAGTCATGACCGGAGGCCCGGCGAAGGCGCAGCCACCGCGCGCCGTCACGTTCCGCTATGGCCGCTTCGAGACCGTCGAGCTTGACGCCGAAGGCAAGATCGTCGAGCCGTCTCCGCGGTGCTGCTGGGGTGTCGTTTTGCACGCGCCGAACTGCAAAACCGGGTTTCTCTGCACCTGACAACGGCGGGCTGCGACCCGCTAAGTGAGAGGAACGCCTGATGACGATTAACGAGCAACAGCTCAAGGCTATTTTGCTGGCAGGCATTAAGGATCAATTCGATTACGTCCGGCAGCGAATCAGCGACGAGTTCGAGCCGATGCCAGATCACTACACTCTTGACACGCCAGATTTTGACTTTGCCAGGTTTGCAGCTTTTGTCCTGGCGAGCGAGCGGAACGCGCCGATCGACGATCTGGTCGGCGTGGTGATGAAGAACAGCGGCGGCTCGGCCAACCCCGACACGGTGCGGAAGGTCATTCTAGCGCTCCGCGGCGAGCGGGTTTCCTTCGTGGAGCTGCCAAACGGCGGGCTGCGGCCCACAGAATAGGAGGCTACGTGGTCAACTATATCGTCGTGGCGCCGGGCCACATCGCGCAGTTCTGTCACTACGAAGCCGCTCGAATCTTTGCGTCGGATTCCGATGGCGTCCTGCTCAACATGGCCGGTTTCATTAACTCGCGTTGCTTCGTGCGCGGGAGTTTTCACGACTGCACGTTCGGTCCTTGCAAAGAGGCTGGAGCGTGCCAATGCTGAGCGCAACTTGGGGCGCAAAACGCCCAAAATGAGCGTCCGGCGCAATACATTCTGAGCTACAAAGCGCCATACAGAGCTGAACAAATTAAGGGAAAATCAGCCTTAAAGGCAAAAACGCTAGAAGATACAACGAGAGACAAAAGCATACGTTTCTAACTAAGCCAGTGAGCGATCCGGTCAACTGCCTGCCGCATCTCATCTGCCGAGCGTGCATAGGAGAATCGTATGAACGAGCGCCCATGGATGGGATCGAAATCGACGCCCGGTGTGGCCGCAACATGGGCCTGTTCCAGCATCTGCTTGGCGAACTCGAAACTGTCGGAGGTGAAGTCCGAGACGTCGGCATAGAGATAAAATGCGCCATCGGCCGGCAGGAACTTGCTGAGGCCCGCTTTCGGCAATCCCTCGATCAGAATGCGCCGGTTTTCCTGATAACCGTGCTTGATCTCTTCCATCTCGGCTGCGCCGTCGAAGGCCGCCTCCGCCGCGATCTGCGACAGCGACGGCACCGAGATCGAGAGGTTCTGCTGCAGCCGCTCGATCGGACGCACCAGGATCTCGGGCACGACCATCCAGCCGACGCGCCAGCCGGTCATGCAAAAATACTTCGAGAACGAGTTGATCACGAGTGCGTGCTCGGACAGCGCCGCCGCGGTCACCGCGGGAAACGCGTAGTCGAGCCCGTGATAGATCTCGTCGGAGATGAAGCGGATGCCGGCGTCTTCCGCCGCCGTGATCAGGCCGGAGAGCGCCTCGCGGGACATCATCGTCCCTGTCGGATTGGCGGGGCTGCCGACCAGCACGCCCTTCAGCGGCGCCTTGCGATGCGCCGCGAGCAGCGCCTCGCCGGTCAGTGCATGGCGCGTGTCGTTGGTGGTCTCGATCAGCACCGGCTCGCAGCCGAGCGCCGTGAGGATGTGACGATACGGCGGATAGCCCGGCACCGTCACGGCGACGCGGTCGCCGGGCTCGAACATCGCCAGGAAGGCCAGGATGAAGCCGCCCGAGGAGCCGGTCGTCACCACGATCCGCTCGGGGCTGACGTCGCAGCCATAGGCATCGCGATAATGCCGCGCGATGCGTTCGCGAAGGCTGGGGATGCCGAGCGCCGAGGTATAATCGATCCGCCCCGCCTCCAGCGCCGCATGGGCGGCCGCGATCGCGGTCTTGGGCGCCCCGGCTGCGGGCTGGCCGACCTCCATGTGGATGACATGACCGCCGGCGGCCTCGATTCGGGCCGCCGCGGCCATAACGTCCATCACCATGAACGGGGGAACATCACTGCGGCGGGAGGGCTCGAGCCACTGCCCCAACCGGTTCCTCAAGGTCGCATCGTGCATCGATTTCTGCTATTCGCTGGCGGACCGGTTCGTCCGGTCCGGGAAACGGGGCGCTTGCGCCCCAGACTGGCCGCATTGTACGGCTCATAAGGGGAACGGCTCATAAGGGCATATCGCGTATCCGGTCCGCCGCCAATCGCCAAAAACCAATCACGAAACTGCTTGATCTAGACCGTTTGACCCAGACCGCCTGATGTTGCTCCAGATCGCATTGCGCAAGAAGGCCTCCGCCCTCGCCGCCCTGGTCACGGCTGCGGCCATCGCATTGTTGCCGGTCCCGGCTGCGCATGCGCAGGCCAAGGGGCCGCCCGTCCTGCGCGACACCGAGACCGAGCAGCTTCTGCGCGAATACACCCGCCCGATCCTGCGCGTCGCCGGTCTGGAAAAGCAGAACATCCAGATGGTGATCGTCAACGAGGCCTCGTTCAACGCCTTCGTCGCGGACGGCCGCCGCATCTTCGTCAATTACGGCGCGATCCTCCAATCGGAGACGCCGAACCAGATCATCGGCGTGCTCGCGCACGAGACCGGGCATCTGGCCGGCGGCCATCTGTCCAAGCTCCGCGAGCAGCTCGCCAACGCCCAGACCCAGATGATCATCGCGATGCTGCTCGGCGCCGGTGCGATCGCCGTCGGCAGCACCCGCGGCTCGAGCAGCGCCGGCAACAACGGCCTTGCCAACGCCGGTGCGGCCGCGATCGCCGGTCCGCAGGAAATGATCCGCCGCTCGCTCCTGTCCTATCAGCGCCAGCAGGAGGAGAACGCCGACCGTGCCGGCGTGAAATTCCTGACCGCGACCCAGCAGTCGCCGAAGGGCATGTACGAGACCTTCAAGCGCTTCACCAGCGAGAGCCTGTTCGCCGCACGCGGCGCCGATCCCTATCTCCAGTCGCACCCGATGCCCGCCGAGCGCGTCGCCGCGCTCCAGGAATTCGCCAGCACGAGTCCTTACTGGGACAAGAAGGACGATGCCGCGCTGCAGCTCCGCCACGACATGGTGCGCGCCAAGATCTCGGCCTTCATGGAGCGCCCGGAGCTGGTCTATCGCCGCTATCCGCAGACCAACGACAGCCTGCCGGCACGCTACGCCCGCGCCATCAGCACCTATCTGCACGGCGATCTGCGCAGCGCGCTCGCCCAGATCGACGCGCTGATCGCGGTGCAGCCCAACAACCCGTACTTCTACGAGGTCCGCGGCCAGGCCCTTCTGGAGAGCGGCAAGGCCGCCGAGGCGATCGCGCCCCTGCGCAAGGCTGTCGCACTCTCCAACAACGCCCCCCTCATCGAGATGTTACTTGGGCAGGCTCTGGTTGGAACCGATAATAAGGCCTACACCGAAGACGCCGTACGGATTCTCCGCGCCGCGGTGGCCCGGGAGCCCGAGGCCATCCTCGGTTATAGCCAGCTCGCGATGGCCTATGGCCGGAAGGGCGATTATGCCGAGGCGGATCTCGCATCGGCCCAGGCCGCCTCCTTGCGCGGCGACAACAAGACCGCCCGCGAGCTCGCCACGCGCGCGAAAACCCGTTTCGCCGTCGGCACGCCCGGTTGGGTCAAGGCCGACGATATCGTCGCGGCGAAGCCGCCGCGCAACTAACGAGAACGACGCCTGACACCACGACGTCACGACACCGAGCTTTAAGTCCGCCGGGACGTTTTCCGAAACCTGCTTTGGATAAGAGGATTTGCCTATGCCTTCGCTGCGTCTGCTTGCCCCCGCGCTGTTTGCGCTCGCCATGTTCGGCGCAGCCGTGCCCGCGTCGGCCGACAGCTTCTCCGATGCCCAGCGCACCGACATCGAGGCGATCGTCAAGAACTATCTCGTCACCCATCCCGAGGTGCTCGAGGAAGCCATGGCCGAGCTCAGCAAGCGCCAGGCCGATGCGGAGACGAAGAAGCACGAGGCCAGCATCACGCAGAACTCGGATGCGATCTTCAACTCGCCGCGCCAGGTTGTGCTCGGCAACAAGGATGGCGACGTCACCTTCGTCGAGTTCTTCGATTACAATTGCGGCTACTGCAAGCGCGCGATGGACGACATGCTCAACCTGATGAAGGGCGACCCCAAGCTCAAGGTCGTGCTGAAGGAGTTTCCGGTGCTGAGCCAGGGCTCGGTCGAAGCCGCGCAGGTCGCGGTCGCCGTGCGCATGCAGGATCCCACCGGCAAGAAATATCTCGACTTCCATCAGAAGCTGCTCGGCGGCCGTGGCGCGGCCGACAAGGCGCGCGCGATGCAGGCGGCCAAGGAAGCCGGCCTCGACACCGCGAAGATCGAGAAGGACATCGCCAGCCCCGAGGTGCGCGCCACCATCGAGGAGAACTTCAAGCTCGCCGAAGCGATGGGCATGAACGGCACGCCGAGCTACGTCATCGGCAAGCAGATCGTGATCGGCGCCGTCGGTCTCGAAGGCCTCAAGGAAAAGATCGGCGTTGCCCGCTGCGGCAAGGCAACTTGCTGATCGCGCATCTCGCAACTCACTCATGCAACGAGGCCGGCTGAAAAGCCGGCCTTTTTCGTTGGCCGAATATCGGCGCGAATACGGCGCGCGCGTTCATCCCGCGTTTAGGAAACAAATACCCCGGAACCCCCAATGTTCCGGAACAACTCAAATCTCCTTTCGTTGTCGGCGCGGGCAATGACGCAAAGAAACACGTGAGGAGAATATAGATGTCGAACCGCTTTATGATCTCGGTTGCCGCACTCGCGCTCGTGGCGGGCACCGGTCTGGCGAACGCACAAGGCAATATGAACCGCGACAGCGGCAGCGCCGGTGGCGCGCAGATGCAGCACTCGCAGCCCCAGGGCGGCGCGGCTGAGCGCGGCGCGATGGGCAAGGAAGCCGCTCCCGAGAAGGGCACGGTCGGCCAGTCCGGCGGCGCCATGAAGTCCGGCGGAGCGGCCGAGGAGAAGTCGTCCGGCGCGATGGAAAAGTCCGGCGGGATGGACAAGTCCGGCGCGATGAATAAGAACGCGGCTGACGAGAAGGCCGGCGCAGCGAAGGGCGAGCACGCCCAGGGCATGCAGGACAAGTCCGCACAGGACAAGTCGAAGAGCACGATGGACAAGTCCCAGATGGACAAGTCCAAAAGCACGGAGACCGACACCAAGAGCGGCAACATGAACGCCCAGACCAAGGGCGCGGACAGCAAGGCGGCCGACACCAAGTCGCAGACCACGACGGGCACCGCTTCCGCCACAGCGACCGCCGCGCCCCCCGCCGAGAAGCGGAGCGAGATCTCGACGGCGATCAAGTCGACCAAGATCGAGGAGACCACGAACGTCAACTTCAACATCGCGGTCGGCACCGCGGTCCCGGCGTCGGTCCGCTTCCATCCGCTGCCGCCCCGGATCGTCGAGATCTACCCGGAGTGGCGTGGCTATGAAGTGATCTTCGTCCACGGCCAGTACGTGATCGTCCGTCCGCAGACCCGCGAGATCGTGTACATCATCGAAGGCTAAGCTGCTTCGCTGACTGCCAAACGAGCCCTTGCCGAGAGATCGGCAGGGGCTTTTGGCCTATGGACAGGCCTCCCCCGCGCGTCCGGGCGGCCAGCCATCCTTCGGACTGGTTAACAAGCGATTTCCGTAGTTTCCGCACAGGTTTTTGCGCACTGGATGAGGTACCTGAACCACCCCCGGAGGCCCTTCGAGGCTTCCCCTGACGCGCTTTGTTACCTATAACCCCGCCACGCCGAAGCACCTCTTCCGGGATTGGAATGGCCGAACCTGCAACCGACACGATCCTCGTCCTCAACGGGCCGAACCTCAACATGCTGGGGACGCGCGAGCCTGAGAAGTATGGTCACGCGACACTGGCCGACGTCGAGGCGCTGTGCCGGGAGACCGCGGCGACGTACGGCCTCAAGGCCGATTGCCGCCAGTCCAACCGCGAAGGCGAGCTGATCGACTTCATCCACGAAGCGCATGCGCGCAAGATGAAGGGCATCATCATCAACGCCGGCGGCTATTCGCACACCTCGATCGCGCTGCACGACGCGCTGCTCGCGGTGCAGATCCCGACCGTCGAAGTGCACGTCACCAACATCCACGCCCGCGAGAGTTTTCGACACCACTCCTACACCGCACGCGCGGCCTTCGCCTCGCTCTGCGGTTTCGGCATCGAAGGCTACCGCCTCGCCATCCAGGGCCTTGCCGCCAAGCTTGCCATCAAGCCCAAAGCCTGACGCTCCCCTTCAACAGAACATTCGGATCAGACAACATGGCGCGCCAGCCAGACGACAAAGCAGCCGCAAAGTTTTCCAGCGAGGATTCCGCACTCGTTCGCGAGCTCGCCCTCCTGCTCGATGAGACCAGCCTCACCGAGATCGAGATCGAGCGCGCCGGCCTGCGCCTGCGCGTCGCGCGCAACATCAGCGTCGCTGCGACCATGCCGATGCCGGTCGCGGCCGCTTCCGTCGCCCTGCCTGCGGCCGTCGCCGCTGCCGCGCCCGCCGCGGCCGCTGCCGATTTGTCGAAGCATCCGGGCGCGGTGACCTCGCCGATGGTCGGCACCGCCTATTGGGCGCCGGAGCCCGGCGCAAAGCCGTTCATCGAGGTCGGCAGCAAGGTCTCGGTCGGCCAGACGCTGCTGATCATCGAAGCCATGAAGACCATGAACCAGATCCCTTCGCCGCGCGCCGGCACGGTGACGCAGATCCTGGTCGAAGACGGCCAGCCGGTCGAGTACGGCGAGCCGCTCGTCATCATTGAATAAGCGAGTGGCGAATGGCGAATAGCGAATGGTGCCTGTCCTGCCATTCGCCACTCGCTACTCCCTATTCGCCCGCCGAGGCACCATGTTCGACAAGATCCTCATAGCCAATCGCGGCGAGATCGCCCTTCGCATCCTGCGCGCCTGCAAGGAGCTCGGGATCGCGACCGTTGCCGTGCACTCCACCGCCGACGCCGACGCCATGCATGTGCGCCTGTCGGACGAGAGCGTCTGCATCGGGCCGCCGGCGTCCAAGGACAGCTATCTCAACGTGCCCGCGCTGCTCGCGGCCTGCGAGATCACCGGCGCCGACGCCGTGCATCCCGGCTACGGCTTTCTCTCGGAGAACGCGCGCTTCGCGGAAATCCTCTCCGAGCACAATCTGCATTTCATCGGCCCCAAGGCCGAGCACATCCGCCTGATGGGCGACAAGATCGAGGCCAAGAAGACCGCCAAGAAGCTCGGCATCCCCGTGGTGCCCGGCTCCGACGGCGCGGTCGGCCCCGACGATGACGCGATGGCGATCGCCAGGAAGATCGGCTTCCCCGTGCTGGTGAAGGCGGCAGCCGGCGGCGGCGGCCGCGGCATGAAGGTCGCCCAGAGCGAGGCCGACCTCCAGCTCGCGCTGTCGACGGCGGCCAATGAGGCCAAGTCGGCCTTCGGCGATGCCTCGGTCTATCTGGAAAAATATCTCCAGAAGCCGCGCCACATCGAGATCCAGATCCTCGGCGACGGCCGCGGCGGCGCGATCCATCTCGGCGAGCGCGATTGCTCGCTGCAGCGCCGCCACCAGAAGGTCTGGGAGGAAGGCCCCTCGCCCGTGCTGGCTGCCGCTGCGCGCGCCAAGATCGGCGAGACCTGTGCGAAAGCGATGCGCGAGATGAAATATCTCGGCGTCGGCACCATCGAATTCCTGTTCGAGGACGGCGAGTTCTACTTCATCGAGATGAACACCCGCATCCAGGTCGAGCATCCCGTCACCGAGAGCATCACCGACATCGACCTCGTGCTGGAGCAGATCCGCATCGCCGCCGGCGGCGAGCTGCCGGCCAAGCAGAGCGAGGTGCAGATCATCGGCCACGCCATCGAGTGCCGCATCAACGCCGAGAACCCGCAGACCTTCCGCCCCTCGCCGGGCCGCATCACGCAATACCACCCGCCCGGCGGCCTCGGCGTACGCATCGATTCCGCGGTCTATCAGGGCTACCAGATCCCGCCTTATTACGACTCGCTGGTCGGCAAGCTGATCGTGCACGGAAAGACCCGCGCCGAATGCCTGATGCGGCTGCGCCGCGCGCTGGACGAGATGGTGGTGGAAGGCATCGAGACCACGCTGCCGCTGTTCCGCGACCTGGTCCGCCAGGACGACATCATCAACGGCGACTACCACATCCACTGGCTGGAACAGTATCTGGCCGGCAAGGCGGAACCTGCCGCGAAATAATCCAATCGCCCCATGGAACCCTTTGGCCCCAATCGCGTTCTCGACCCTGGGGTTAGTTCCAAGGGGCCGTTTTGAACTCCAAGAAGCCTGATACGAAGCCTGACAAGGCGGATCCGTCGTGACGGTCGAGGCGCAGCGGCGGCGCGCATTCTGGCAGATCCTGCTGCTCGCGGCGGGGCTTCTGGTGCTGACCGTGATCAGCGCCGGCTCGGTCTATCTGGTCAACAAGGCGCGCGACGACAACAAATGGGTGGTTCACACCATCGAGGTGGAGAACCAGCTCAATGCCCTGCTGCTGGAGATTCGTCGCGCCGAGAGCGGTCTGCGCGGCTACCTTCTGACCCAGGGCGACAACTTCAAGGCCGACCACGACAAGGCGGTCGCCGCGATCATTCCCGCGCTGGACCGGGTGACCCGCCTGAGCGTTGACAATCCGACGCAACGCGAGGGCACCGAAAAGCTCAGCGCGGCGATCGAGACCCGGCTGGGCCAGTTCTCCCGGGAAACGGACTTCGTCCGGAAGGGCCAGGTCGACAAGGCCACAGCCCTGATGAATGAGGCCGCCGCGGCCAATACCACCGCCGCGATCGGCAGTGTGGCAAACGCGATGATCCAGGAGGAGGAACGTCTGTTCCGGCTCCGGTCGACCAACGCCGATCGCAGCCAGACCCTCGCCGCATCGATGACGGGCATCGGCTCCGGCCTGGTCGTCCTGCTCGCCATGATCTCGATCTGGCTGGTGCGGCGCTCGGCGCAGGCGCGCGACGACGCCGAGGCGCGGCTGCGCGATGCCAACGTCAATCTGGAATCCGTCGTCGACGAGCGCACGGCGGACCTGCGCGAGGCCAACAACGAGATCCAGCGCTTTGCCTATATCGTGAGCCACGATCTGCGCTCGCCGCTCGTCAACATCATGGGATTCACCAGCGAGCTCGAAGAGCTCGGCGGCGATATCTTCCGACGCATCGGCGGCCTCACCCACGTTCCGGCCGACGGCCCGCCGCTGCCCGCTGGCGAGGTCTCGCTCGAAGGCCCCGACAAGCAGCTTTCAGCGGATTTCTCCGAGGCGCTCGGCTTCATCAAATCGTCGATCGCCAAGATGGACCGGCTGATCTCGGCCATCCTCAACCTCACCCGTGAGGGGCGGCGCGAGTTCCAGCCGGAAAAAATCGAGACGCGCGACTTCGTCGAGGCGATCGTGTCGACGCTGGCGCATCAGGCGGCCGAAGCGCAGGCCGAGATCCACATCGAGCCGCTGCCCAATATCGTCAGCGACCGCCTTGCGCTGGAGCAGATCTTCTCCAATCTGATCGACAACGCGATTAAGTATCTGAAGAACGGGGTCCCCGGCGAGATCAGAATTCGCGGGCGCACCAAGCTAGGCTACGCTATCTTCGAAATCAGCGATAACGGCCGCGGTATCGATCCCAAGGATCATCAGCGGATTTTCGACCTGTTCCGTCGTGCGGGAACCCAGGACAAGCCCGGACAGGGCATCGGTCTTGCGCATGTACGTGCACTTGTGCGCCGCCTCGGCGGCACCATGTCGGTATCGTCGGAACTGAACACGGGCAGCGCCTTCACCATCACGCTGCCCATTGCCTGGAACACCAGCAACCGGAACGCAGATCGATGACCCAGCCTGTCAGCATCATCATGATCGAGGACGACGAGGGACATGCGCGACTGATCGAGCGCAACATCCGCAGGTCCGGCGTCAACAACGAAATCATCTCCTTCGCCAACGGCACCGACGCGATCAAGCACCTGTTCGGCGCCGACGGCAGCGGTCTCGTCCAGAAGGGCAATGCGCTGCTGATCCTGCTCGACCTCAACCTGCCCGACATGACGGGGATCGACATCCTCAAGCAGATCAAGGAGAACAAATACCTGAAGGCTTCGCCCGTGGTGGTGCTGACCACCACCGACGACAGCCAGGAAATCAAGCGCTGCTACGAGCTCGGCTGCAACGTCTACATCACCAAGCCCGTCAATTACGAGAATTTCGCCAACGCCATCCGGCAGCTCGGGCTGTTCTTCTCGGTCATCCAGGTCCCGCCTGCCGCCACATGAACCAGACAACGCCGACGCTGCTCTACATCGACGACGACGACGCGCTTGCGCGCCTGGTCGACCGCGGCCTGACGCGGCGCGGCTACAAGGTCATTCATGCCGCGAGTGGCGAGGAAGGCCTCGAGCACATCCGCCGTGCTTGCGCCCAAAGCAGCACCGAAGGCGGCATCGATGTCGTTGCGCTCGACCAGTACATGCCGGGGCTCGATGGCCTGGAGACGCTCGAGCAGATCATGGCGATCCCGGGCGCGCCTCCGGTCGTGTTCGTCACGGCCTCGCAGGATTCCAGCATCGCGGTCACCGCGCTGAAGGCGGGCGCGGCCGATTATCTGGTCAAGGACGTCAAGGGCGACTTCATCCCCCTGCTCCACGTCGCCGCCGACGGCGCGCTGCGCCAGGCCGAATTGCAGAAAGCGCGCGAGGAAGCCGAGGCCGAGATCCATGCCTCGCGCGACCGCTATGCGGCGCTGGCCGCCGAGCGCGAGCTGTTGCTGCGCGAGGTCAACCACCGCGTCGGCAACTCGCTCCAGATCATCGCCTCGCTGTTGCATCTTCAGGCAAGCTCGGCCGGGCAGGACGAGGTCAAGGCCGCGCTGACCAACGCCATGGGCCGCGTTGCCGCCGTCGCGCAGGTGCATCGCCGCCTCTACACCTCGCAGGACCTCAAGAGCGTGGTGCTGAACCAGTATCTGGACTCGCTGCTGGAGGACCTCAGGCGGTCGGCCGAAGGTAACCGGATGTCGCGCCTGACGCTGAAGGCCGAACCGATCGAGATCGACCCGGACCGCGCGGTCGCCGTCGGCATCATCGTCAACGAGCTGGTGATGAACGCGGTGAAATACGCCTATCCCGACGGCGCCGGTCCCATCCATGTCGAGCTGACCTCGCAGGGCGAGGATCTGCAACTGTCGATCGCCGACGACGGCGTCGGCGACAACGTCAAGGCCGATCCGCGCTCCACCGGCATGGGCCAGCGCATCGTCGCGGCGATGGCCACCAAGCTCGATGCCACCGTCGAGCGCGACCCCGCCCATGACGGAACCCGCGTCATCCTGAGGTTCCGGCGTTTGCCCTCGGCGCCCAAGGCCAACAACGCCGCCGCCGCGAGCTGATCCGCGCCGCCATCGCAACCGCGATCCAATCCTGCTATTGTCGCATCATGACTTCGCGCGACTCCGCTTCGTCTGAGATCACACCGGCCGTGCTGTTGCGCGCCTATGCCTGCGGCATCTTCCCGATGGCCGAGAGCGCCGACGATCCGACCCTTTTCTGGGTCGAGCCGGAATTGCGCGGCGTGATCCCGCTCGAGGGCTTTCGCGTCGCCTCGCGACTCGCGCGTACGGTGCGTTCGGACACGTTTCGCGTCACCGTCAACACCGCGTTCAAGGCCACGATCGCCGGCTGCGCCGCGCCGCAGGAAGGGCGCGAGGACACCTGGATCAACAAGCGCATCCGCGACCTCTATGGCGGCCTCTACGAGCTCGGCCATTGCCACAGCGTCGAAGCCTGGCAGGGCGACGACCTCGTCGGCGGTCTCTACGGCGTGAGCCTAGGACGCGCCTTCTTCGGCGAGAGCATGTTTCACACCGCGCGCGATGCCTCGAAGGTCGCGCTGGTGCATCTGGTCGCGCGGCTGATCCATGGCGGCTTCGAGCTGCTCGACACGCAATATGTCACCGAGCATCTGAAGAGCTTCGGCGCGGTCGAGATTTCGCGGCGGCGCTACACCGCGCTGCTCGACAAGGCGCTCGCCGGCGATCCCGGCGATTTCCTGCGGCTCTCGCCCGGCGATGCGATCCCGGGCGCGCGCGCGCTCGAGATCATCGCCTCACGGCCACGAGGCTAGCGGCTGCCGAAGCCGGGGAAGCCGAACAGACCGCGCTGCTCCTGCGGCTGCGGAGGCGGCGGTGCAGGCTGCGCTTGCGGCGGTGGCGGCAGAGGCTGCGGCGGACGCTGCTGCACGGCCTGCTTGGGCGCTGCCTTCTTCTGCGCGGGAGGTGGCGGCGGAGGCGCGGGCTTGTTCGCCGGATCGGGCGCAGCTGTCGCGATGGTCTGCTGCGGCTCTTTGCAGTCGGTGAGCCAGATGTCGTAGATCGGATGCTCGACGCCGTGCAGGCCGGGGCTTGCCGCGTACATCCATCCCGAGAAGATCCGCTTCACCTCGCCCTGCAGGGTGATCTCGTCGACCTCGACGAAGGCGTCGGTGTTGGCGGCTTCCGTCGCCGGCCGCGTGTAGCAGGCGTCGGTCTTGACCCTGAGCGCGCCGAACTGGACGGTCTCGCCGATTTCCTCGTCGAAATTGATGATGCGCCCGGTGATCTTGTCGAGGCCGGAGAACGTCGCCTTCTTGTTCACGATCTTCTGGGCCGGCGGCTCGGTCACGACCTCGTCGCCCGGCTGCAGGCTCGCCGGCGTCTGCGGCACAGGGCCACCCGGCGCGCCCTTCTGCTGCGGCTGGCGCTGACCAGGGGCGCCCGGCGGGACGGCTCCCGGTGCATTGGGCGGAGCGACCGCCACGGAGGGCGGCGGCGCGACCGGGGAGCCCGGCGGCGGCGCCAACGGCTGGCTCTCGACCGGTCCCGGCATCACGTTACCCTGCCGTCCCTGCGGAGGCGGGGCCATCGGGCGCGACGGCAGCACGCGGCCCTGCGGCGGCAGCGCGGGCACTTCCTCGTCGTCGTCATCCTGAGGCGGCGGCTGCGGCTGGCCGCGCGGAATCGCGCCCGGCGGCCGCGGCGGCGGATCCGAGAAGATCGTGCCGATCTGCGCCTGCGCCGGCGTCGCAACCGTCAGCGCGGTGGCGGCCAGCAGCGCCGCAAGGCCTGTCAGGGTAAAGGTTTTAAACATATCGCGCGGCTTCAACAGCGAATCGGGCTTGTTGCACATTCTACAGGGGATACCGCCGCTCGCAGGCCATCCGGTTAACACGCCGAATACGGCGGGGAAAGGGCGGCATCCCAGCCCTGCCCGCCGCCTGCTGGCCAGAGCCGCCCCCGGATGGGATAGTCCGAACAGCTCTCCCCAGGCCGAAACGGGCATTTCCCCGATAACCGACGTCCGCCCCTCACCAGAAACCGCAAGGCCGCTCCGCCATGCCCGTTGTGCTCGATCCCGACGCCGCCGCCGTCTACAAGGCGTTCCTGGAGGCCGCCCGCCCCGCCTACGAGACCCTGACGGCGCCGGAGGCGCGCGCCTCCTACGCGCAGGCCCGCTTTGCCACCAACCCCGAACCGCCCGAGCTTGCCCGCGTCGCACCGCTTTCGATCCCGGCGCCGCACGGGACGATCCCGGCCCGGCTCTATGTGCCGAAACAGCCGCGCCTGAAGAACGGCGTCTCGCCGGCCCTGGTGTTCTTCCACGGCGGCGGCTGGGTGATCGGCGATCTTGAATCCCACGACGTCGTCTGCCGCCAGCTCGCGGTCGAAGGCGCCATGATCGTGATCGCGGTCGACTACCGCCTCGCCCCCGAGCACAAATTTCCCGCCGCCGTCGATGACGCTATTGCGGCGACCAAATGGATTGCCGCGAACGCGCGCGCGCTCGGCATCGACGCCTCGCGCCTTGTGATCGGCGGCGACAGCGCCGGCGGCAATCTCGCCGCGGTCGTCGCGCTCTCCGCGCGCGATGGCGACGGCCCCGCGATCGCGGGCCAGGTGCTGATCTACCCCGCGACCGATTTCGCCATGACGCACGGCTCGCACAGCGAGCCCGAGACCAGCGTGCTGCTGACGCATTCGGTGATCCGCTGGTTTCGCGACCATTACCTCAGCGGCGCCGCCGACATCCACGACTGGCGCGCCTCGCCGGCGCGCGCGCAAAGCCTGGCCGGCCTGCCGCCGGCCTATGTGCTCACCGCCGGCGCCGATCCGCTGCGCGATGAAGGTAGTGAATATGCTGCGCGCCTGAAGCAGGCCGGCGTGCCCGTCACGTACAAGCACTTCCCCGGCCAGTTCCACGGGTTCGTCACCATGGGCAAGCTGCTCCGACAGGCCGATATAGCGATCAGCGAGATCGGCGCATGGTTGAAGGGATTGGGATAGTCCCGTAGCCCGGATGAGCGATAGCGACATCCGGGTCCGCTCTCGCCTTCAATGACACCTTCAATGATACCTGCCCCGGATATCGCTTCGCTCATCCGGGCTACGCACCAACGCTCACGACCATGCTGTCCATCCTCAAAACCGTCTTCGCCATTCCCTTGCGCGCCCTGACATGGCTCGGCGACCAGGGCACGCGCGCCGTGGCGGCGATCGCCTTCATCGCGGTTGCGGTGCCGCCGCTCGGCGCATTGCTGCGCCCCTACGTCACCGAGGCGATCCTCTGCCTGCTCTGCATCTCCTTCATGCGGGTCGATCTCGTCGCGCTCTATGGCCATCTCCGCCGGCCGGCGCTGATCGCGAGCGCAACGGCCTGGACCACGATCGCCGTGCCGCTGATCGTCGGCCTGCTCGCCCATGCGACCGGGCTCGACACCAGCTCGCCCGGCCTCTTCCTCGCGCTGATGCTCCAGGGCATGGCCTCGCCGATGATGGCAGCACCCGCGCTCGCCGCGCTGATCGGCCTCGATGCCACGCTGCCGCTGGTCACGCTGGTCACCGCCACCGCGCTGGTGCCGTTCACGGCTTCGCTGTTCGCCAGCCTGTTTCTCGGCGGCATGCTCAGCATCTCCCCGCTCGTGCTCGGCACCAAGCTCCTCGCCATCCTCGCGATCTCGCTGATCGGTGCGACCGCGATCCGCTGGATGTTCGGCGCCAAAGCGATCCAGCGCCACAAGCGGCCGATCGACGGCTTCAACATCCTTATCCTGCTGGTGTTCGCATCCGCCGTGATGGGCGACGTCGCGCACGACTTCGTCGCCGATCCGCTGTTCACGATCGGCGTCGCGCTGCTCGCCTTCGCGGTCTATTTCGCGCTGCTCACTGTCACGACACTGATCTTCCGCCGTGCCGGCTATGAGCGCGCCTTCGCGGTCGGCCTGATGGTGTCACAGCGCAATCTCGGCCTGATGCTGGCCGCGACCGCGGGCGCGCTGCCGGCCACGACCTGGCTCTATTTCGCGCTGACGCAGTTTCCGATTCACCTTGCGCCCTATCTGCTGACGCCGATCGCGCGGCGATTCACGGCGCGCGCAGAGGCGTCCGGCGCGGCGGCCGCAAACAGCACGAGCTAGGGGCGCTCTCAGAGAAGTTATTCAGCAGGTTTCGACGCACTGAAGATATAGCGGCAGGTGCTGAAGAAATATTGGCCCGCTCCGGTCAAGCGCTCGAACTCGCTGTGCCAGGCGTTGAGATCGTCGGCCGAAACGTCGTTCCTGCGGCCGACGAAGCCCCGAACTCCCTGCGCCAATCCCTTGCTGTAGGTATCGTCATCATACCGCAAATTCAGGATCGGAAAGACGGACGCTCCATCCAGATGAAATCCCGCATTGATCAGTCTGGAGGCCATCGACCGCGGGAGCCGCGGATGGGCACAATGTGCTTCCCATGATTTCATGACCGAGGCCATACGCTCCCGGTTTTCAGAATGCCACACCACGGCATCCCAATCGGTTGCGACAAAAATCGTCCGTCCGCCCGGCTTCAGGACGCGAAATGATTCCATGAGGACTCGGTCGACGTCCGGGACGTACTCGGCGACCTGAGTGCACACGACGACGTCAAACGATGCATCGGACTGGCCCAGTTCCGTCGCGTTGCCGATGGCATATGAAATCCACTCCGAAGCCTTCTGCCGGTTGCAGACGGCGATCAGGTCGGTCGACACATCGATGCCGACGACAGCACCGTCAGGCCCGACGAGCTGCGCCATGCTTTCACAGAGATAGCCCGGACCGCATCCAATATCGAGAACGCGCTCGCCGGCGGACAGATTGAGCTGCCGGATCGTCTCGGCGCGCTGGGCCTTCACATCGCTGGTGAGATAAAGTCTCTGGAGCCGCTTGGCGTTCTCATTGCTGTACTCCATCCCGCTCATCGTCGCTGCCTCCGTCGAGTGGCAAGTTACAGTCCCTACCCCGCCCGCGCCGCGCGCCGGAGCGCCTGCGAAAACCTGACCGACATTGAAGAGTTACTCGGGCAACCCCGCTTTGCGAAGTCCCTCGATCAATCGTTTCGCCTTTGCCTGCCCACCTCGGGCGATATAAGTGGAGATGGTAAAGGCAGGGTCGTGCTCGAGCACACCAGCCGCTGCCTCGCGTGCCTCCGCGTCCAGACCGAGGTAGGCGAACGCGCATGCCAAACACCGGTATGACGCAGCATGAGCAGCATTCTGACGAACGGCTTTCTTCGCGGCCGCGATTGCCTCGTCAAAGCGACCGAGCTCAATAAGGGCCATCGCCATTCCAATGAACGACCGATGAAGTAGCGGATCAATCGGGCTTACGCGGATGGCGCGCTCAAAGCTGCTGATCGCCTCCTCATACAGGCCCGCAATCCGGTACACCCAACCTCTGCCATGCCACGCCTCAAACGCATTCGGGTTGATTGTGACCGCGCGATCCGCCATCTCGATCTCGCTCTCGGAATCACCGACCATGAAGGCTGACACGGTGGCAGCATAGGCCAACGTTACGGTATCGCTGTCGTCTATACTCAGGGCCAGACGAAACAGGCGAATCGCCTCTTTACGATCCAATTGCGGATCGACGGAGAAGCCCATGGTCACGGTGAGCGTGTGGCACAGGCTTGCCAAGGCCGCGGCGATGCCGAATCGAGGATCCAGCTCCAACGCACTGTGAGTGAGCTTTATCGCCTCGGCGAGCCCTTCGCGGGTTGAGGCGTAAAACTGCGGCAGAGCCCGAAGATAAAAATCGTAGGCTGTGAGATTCTCCAGTGGTCGTCGCGTTGCGATCGCAATTTCCGTTTGAAGCAATTTCGGCTCGATGGCCGAGACGACGGCGACCGCGACCTCATCCTGGAGCGCGAACACGTCCGTCAAGTCACGCTCGAACCTGTCGGCCCAGATGTGCGCGCCTGTCACCGCATCGATCAACTGCCCCGCGATGCGAACCTTGCCGGAGGACTTGCGCACTGACCCCTCAAGAACATAGCGCACGCCAAGGCTGCGCCCGACTTCCTTGATATCGACCGCCTTGCCCTTGAACGTGAAGCTCGAGTTTCGAGCGATGACAAACAACCATTTGAACCGCGAAAGCGCCGTGGTGATCTCTTCGACCATACCGTCGGCAAAGTACTGCTGCTCGGGATCGCCGCTCATATTCTCGAACGGCAATACGGCGATCGAGGGCTTGTCGGGCAGCGCAAGCGAAGGCTTTGGCGAATCTACGTGGCCGGAAGCCCCCGCGACGGCAGGCGGGAGGTCCTCCTGGACCACGCCGACGAAACGAAAGCCCTTTCGCGGCAACGTCTTGATGAGGCGCTGTTCCTCGCCAGAATCGCCAATCGCGTTTCGAGCCGCATTGAGACGGGTGGTCAGTGCGACGTCGGACACGATACGTCCATTCCAGATGACAGTTACAAGGTCGTCCTTACTGACGACACGCCCCCTGTTGCGGATCAGGTAGTCGAGCAGATCGAAAACCTGCGGTGCGGTCGGGACGACACGGGATCCACGACGGAGTTCGCATCGGTCGGTGTCGAGAGCGTAGTCCTCGAAGAAATAGCGCACGCTACTGCTCCTTGGTCACCTCACAGATTGCCTGATGCGCTCCAGCTCCCTTGGGAGCCGCAAGAATAAGCTGCCGGTAAGCAAAATGTAAGCCGATTATAAAGCGCCGCCTGCGGCGTCCTGACATTCTTGCCTGGTCGCATACCAGGGAGAGTTCTGATGGCTACAACCTACGATGTGTCCTCGCCGAGACAGACCTTCGTGCCGGTTCGACCTGGGCTGGGCCCGCTCGCCAATTGCTACGCCGCTCTTCGTGAATGGCGCGAACGTCGACGATTACGAGCAAGGCTGTCGGAACTGAGCGACATGGCGCTCCACGACATCGGTATCTCGCGCGGCGAGATCGACTACATCGCTGCGAACCGGGATGTCGATCCGCGAGGCGTCTGATCGGCCGCCCTACCCCGCCCGCGCCGCGCGCCGCAGCGCCTGCGGCGGCTGGCCGAAGGCGCGGATGAAGGCGCGCCGCATGCGTTCGGGGTCGCGAAATCCCGTCGTCTCCGCAACGAGCTCGATCGCCTCGCGCGAGGACTGCACGCGCTCGCGTGCGACTTCGAGCCGCAACCGCTCGATCGCCTTGGACGGTGTCGTGCCGGTCTCGGCAGCGAACGCGCGGGCGAAATGCCGTGCGCTCATCCCGGCGCGATCGGCGAGATCCTCCACGGTCAGCGGCGCGTCGAGATTTTCGCGCGCCCAGGATAAGAGCTCACTGAAGCGGCCGTTCGGCGTCTTCAGCTCCAGCAGCGAGGAGAATTGCGACTGGCCGCCGCTGCGGCGGTGGTAGAGCACGAGCTGCCGCGCGGTCGCCTGCGCGATCTCCTCGCCATGGTCCTCGGTGACCATCGCGAGCGCAAGGTCGATGCCCGCCGTGATCCCCGCGGAGGTCCACACATTGCCGTCGCGGGTGAAGATCTGGTCCGGCTCGAACTTCACTTGCGGATAGCGCGCAACGAAATCGCGCGTCCGTCCCCAATGGGTGGTGGCGCGGCGGCCGTCGAGCAGGCCGGCTTCGGCGAGCACATAGGCGCCCGAGCAGACGCTCGCGACCCGCACGCCGCGCCTGGCCAGCCTCTGCACGAAAGCGCGCGTGGCCTCGCAGCGCGCGGCGTCCGCAACGCCGGCACCGCCCGCGATGACCAGCGTCGTGAGCGCATTCGCCGACTTGAAATCGCGCGCCATCATCTCGACGCCCGAGGAGCTGCGCACGAGGCCCGCCTGCGCCGCCAGCACGCGGAGCACCAGCGGCTTGCCGCTCGCACGTGCCGCGATCTCGAACACCGAGATGGGACCGGCCGCGTCGAGCAACTGGAAATCCGGGAAGATCAGGATGCCGATCATGGGTTATGTCCGAAAGTGAGGGAATTACGCCATTTTGGACAGCAGGGCATCATGCCAGTTTGCGCCCGTCAAGCTCTTCATTGGAGGTTCTCATGTCGGCACCGCTCCAGATCGGAATTCTGGTGTTTCCGCGCGTCACCCAGCTCGACTTCACCGGCCCGCTGCAGGTGTTCTCCATGCTTCCCGACGCAAAACTGCACCTGATCTGGAAGCGGATCGAACCGGTGCCGAGCGATTCCGTCATGGCGCTGACGCCGACGACGAATTTTGCGGACTGCCCGCAACTGGACGTGATCTGCGTGCCCGGCGGCGGCGGCACCAACGATTTGCTCAACGATGAGGAGGTGCTCGGCTTCCTGCGCAGGCAGGCTGAAGGCGCAAGCTACGTCACTTCGGTCTGCACGGGATCGCTGGCGCTCGGCGCCGCCGGCCTCTTGAAGGGCTACCGCGCCGCCACCCATTGGAGCGCGATGGAGATGCTGAGCCAGTTCGGCGCAACGCCGACCAAGACCCGGGTCTGCGTCGACCGCAACCGCATCACCGGCGGCGGCGTCACCGCCGGCATCGATTTCGCCCTGACGCTGGTGTCGATCCTGCGCGACCGCACCACGGCCGAAGCGATCCAGCTCCAGATGGAATACAACCCCGCCCCGCCCTTCAATTCAGGCTCGCCCGACACCGCGCCGGCCGAGGTGCTGGCGTTGCTGAAGGAGCGCGGCGCACAGAACCAGGCGCGGCGACTGGAGGCGGTCAAGCGCGCGGCTGAGCGGGTGAACTAGCTTCCGTTCTCGTGTCCCGGACGCGCTGCAGCGTGCAACGCTGCTGCGCAGAGCCGGGACCCAGAATGCCACACGGATCGCTGCAGCGTGGGCCCCGGCTCAGCAGCGCATCACTGCGTGCTGCGCCGCGTCCGGGGCACGAGACCGGAGTTTGGCGCAAGCTCCATCGGCATCATCCGGAACGATGTTGCTGACACGACGCTGTCAGGAGCCTGTCGCGACAATCCGAACCGCGACCGTCCACTTCCCGGTCGCGCGCACGGAAGGACCTGACCATGGCGCGATACCGGCTGCACTGCGTCGGAGCTTCGGGCAATTCCTTCAAGGTCGCGCTCTTTCTCAACTGCGCGGGGCTGGACTGGGAGCCGGTCGGTGTCGACTTCGCGGGAGGTGAGACCCGCAAGCCCCACTGGCGGGCCGCAACCAACGTCATGGGCGAGGTCCCGGTCCTCGAAGCCGATGGCCGGCAGATGAGCCAGTCGGGCGCGATCCTGCTGTGGCTCGCCGAGACTCACGGCGTATTCGTTCCGACACGCGAGGACGGATTCGAGGCGATGCGCTGGCTGCTGTTCGACAACCACAAATTCACATCGAGCTTTGCCCAGCACCGGTTTCAGCGCTGCTTCATGCCGGAGCCTGCTCATCCCGCCGTGCTCGCGTACTTGCGGGCGCGGACCGAAAGCGCATTCTCGATCGTCGAGCGACATCTCACGGGCCGCCACTTCATGCTGGGCGACCGGCCGACGATCGTCGATTTCTCGCTGCTGGGCTATTTGTACTATCCAACGGAGGAGACGGGCTTCGATCTCGCGGCGGCCTTCCCGGCCATCGACGCCTGGCGCCGGCGTATCGCCGAGTTGCCGGGCTGGAAGCCGCCTTATGAGATGATGCCGGTCGGCAACTCACCGCCGCTCCATCTGTATCTCTGAGTGGGAAAGCGCTGACCTGCAGCAGCATTCGTCGCTCTCCTGTCCCGGACGCGCTGCAGCGTGCAACGCTGCTGCGCAGAGCCGGGACCCAGAATGCCACGCGGATAGCTGCAGCATGGGCCCCGGCTCTGCGGCGCAACACTTCGTGCTGCGCCGCGTCCGGGACACAAAACTCCACCCCAACAGAAAAAGGCCGCTCGGTTTCCCAAGCGGCCTTTCCTGTCTTACGGCGGCTGCACATTCACATCGGGCGATTTCGGAGCTTCCAGACCGGGGGCCTATCTCCCGATCGAGTCCTTGTCGGCGGCCGCTGCATTTCGGGACAGTCGCGAACTGTTGCCCGAACCGAACGCGATGGTCTCCCATCTCCGTAAGATGGGATCATTGAGCCGCATCGTCCGTGTCGGTGCAACGCCCGCGCAAGCGCCATCCCCGCTGTTCCCGTTGTTCACAGCGGCATGAAGCGGATGCCTGTGCATCCAGTCGAACGAAGAAGAAGCGCGGGGCGGCTAAAGCGCGATGAGATTTGGATCAAACATCATCGCGCTTTAGGTTATTGTTTGAGCATGATCTTTTCGGAAAACCGCTGCGCACTTTTCCGGATCATGCTTTAGCCAGGGGTCCAGGGCTGGTAGTCGCCGGTCGCCTTGGGACGCTTGCCGCTGGCGAGCGTCGAGCCGGAGGGCCGCCAGGCCTTCGCCGTGCCGGTCAGGTTCGGCTGGTGCGGCTTTTCCCACTCGCGGGGCTGGTAGTTGATCTCGGTCGGCGGGGTGTCGACGACGTGATGGATCCAGCCGTGCCATTCCGGCGGGATCCGGCTTGCTTCCGCATAGCCGTTGTAAATCACCCAGCGCCGCTGAAAGCCGAGCGTCGGATCGATCGCTCCGCCGCGGGTGCGATAATAGAGGTTGCCCTGCTCGTCCTGGCCGACCAGCTCGCCATAGCGCTTGGTCCAGAGCTGGGTGCCAAACGTCTGACCACTCCACCAGGTGAAAAACTTGAGGAAGAATTGTTTCATTGCGGCAAGGGCCCTGCTTCGTCGGGTCCTGATGCCATCCGGACGGCAAAATGTCCAGTTCGCCGGGGGCAGCCGTCCCCGCCGCAAAATGCGTGACCGCCGCAAATCGGACGCGATCCGTTCATGCCGGGTACAGCGGACGCGTGAAAATCTGCCCGCACACGCGCACAGCCGCGTGAACCCAGGAACCACAGCCCTTTCAAGGGGTTTGCTTCCGGGAATAAGGAGTTTGAACATGAACACTATGAGAGTTCTGGGCGCAGCCGCGGCGTTGGCATTGATTCTTCCCTTGGCGACGCCGAGCTTCGCGCAGGGCCGTGGCGGACACGGTGGCGGCGGCGGAGCCCATTTTGGCGGTGGCGGCGGCGCTCATTTCGGCGGTGGTGGTCCGCGCATGGGCGGCGGTGGATTCGGTGGCGGCCCGCGGTTCGCTGGCGGTGGCGCTGGTTTCGCGGCGGGCGCGGCGGTGCGTCCTGGTGGCGGTAGCTTCGCCGGCGCGACGGTTCGTCCCGGTGGCGGCGCTGCCTTCACAGGCGGCGGTCGCAACTTCGCAGCCGCGGGCAACAACTGGCGTGGCGGCAACAACTGGCATGGCGGTGGCTGGCATCGCCGTGGCGGCTTCTGGCCGGGCGTCGCGGCAGGCGCCGCGATCGGCGGCCTCGGCTCGTATGCTTACTACGGCGGCGGCTACTACGATGATCCCTACTCCTATGGCGACAGCTACTATGACGAACCGTCAGTGGCGGTTGTGCCCGACAGCGGCGGCGATTCCTCCGCCTACTGCGCGCAGCGCTACAGGTCGTACGACCCGGCCTCGGGCACCTATCTCGGCTATGATGGCCAGCGTCATCCCTGCCCGTAAGCAGATCGACGCAACGCTTGAACGAAAGGCGCCGCAGCGATGCGGCGCCTTTTTCGCGCGCACCGTGCGCGTTGCTTGCGGCGTTCTGTACAAGTTGAAGCAATCGGACCTCTATTCACCGCACCGTGCATATCTACCCTGATCCAATCCAAAATTGACCCGGCCCACGATTCGCGGATATCACCAATGCGGGGACTTCGATCTACTGGGAAATGTCATGCCGCGTATCCTCGTGGTAGATGACGATCCGATGGTCGGTGCGACCATCGAGGTCCTCCTCCAACGTCAGGGCTTCGACGTCACGCTGGCTGACGGCGGTGAAACGGGGCTTGCCGCGCTGGAAGCGCAGTCTTTTGATGTGATGCTGGTCGACATCTTCATGCCGCACATGCGCGGCTTCGAATCCATCCGCATCTTTCACGAGCGCGCGCCCGCGATCCCGCTGATCGCAATGTCCGGCTACGCCTTCGCCTCCTCCGCCTCGCCCACACCCGACTTCCTGCGCATGGCGCTGGAGCTCGGCGCGACGCGCTGCCTGCGCAAGCCATTCACGCCGGATGCGCTGCTGACCACGATCCGGGAATGCCTCGGCGAGGCCGCACTGCCCAAGGACAAGAAAGAAGCCCCTTGATCCCCACGCAGCGCGTCATTCTCGGTGCCGGACTTGCCATCCTCCTGATCATCACCGCAGCCTCGATCGGCCTCGACGTGAAATCGCGGTCCGACACGATTTGGGTCAATCACACCGTCCAGGTGCTGAAGAAGATCTCGGATCTGCGCGTGCTGCTGCGCCGCGCCGAAAGCGCCGCGCGCGGTTACGAGATCTACCGGGAGCCGAGCTTCCGCGACGAATTCCAGGCGGTGCAGGCCCAGATCGCGCCGGCCCTCGCCGATCTCAAGCGGAATTTGCGCGATAATCCCGATCAGGTCGCGCTGATGGAGGGCACCGAGCCGCTGGTGCTGCGCCGGATCGAGATCGCCGCCGAGGCGATCCGCCTGCGCACGGCCAATGACCAGGCCGGCGTGACCGCGCTCCAGGGCAAGGGCGAGGGCCGCGGCCTGATGGATACGGTGATGGCCGATCTCGACCGTTTGAGCACGGAGGAAGAACGATTGCTCAGCGCGCGCTCGCAGGATTCGCGCCGCACCGGCATCGTGCTGCTCGGCATCGACGTCGCCGGCGCGCTGGTGATCCTGCTGCTGGTCGTGATGGTGATGCGCGAGAGCCAGCGGGCCCAGGTGGCGCTCAAGAGCACGCTGCTGGAGACCACGGCGGAGAAGCATCAGCTCGAGGCGGCGGTGGCCGAACGCACCCAGCATCTCGTCGATGCCCATGACGAGTTGCGCCTGTCGGTCAACGTGCTGCAGAGCACCTTTCACAGCATGGCGGAAGCGGTTCTGGTCATCGATGCCGACGGCACCGTGCTGCTGTCCAATCCGGCCGCCGAGCGGATGCTGCTGCATCGAACCGGCATGAACCTCGGCAATCTGCGCGCGCTGTCGGAGGTCTATCACGGCGACGGCGTCACGCCGATGAAGGCCGACGAGCTGCCGTCGGTGCGCGTGCTGCGCGGCGAGCACTTCGAAGAGCTGGAGATGATCGTCCGCCCGCACAGCGACAATTCACCGCGTCATCTCATGATCAGCGGCCGGCCGATGCGGGACGGGCAAGGCGGCATCTCGGGCGCGGTGCTGGTCTATCACGATGCCACCACCTCGCGCGAGACCGAGCGGCTGCTGCACCAGTCGCAGAAGCTCGACGCGATCGGCCAGCTCACCGGCGGCGTCGCGCACGATTTCAACAACATGCTCACCGTCATCTCCGGCAACACGGAGACGCTGGTGGCGAGCCTGAAGCAGCAGCCGGAGCTGCAGCGCGTGGCGCGCCTGATCGACGATGCCGCCGAGCGCTGCGCCGAGCTGATCCAGCATCTGCTCGCCTTCGCGCGAAGGCAGCCGCTGCAGCCGCGCAATGTCGATATCAACGGCGCGATCACCGATATCGCAAAGCTCTTGCGCCCCACCCTCGGCGAGCAGATCCAGATCGAGACCGTGCTGGAACAGGGACCGATGGCCTCGCACATCGACCCGTCCCGGCTCACCAATGCCGTGCTCAACATGGCGATCAACGCGCGCGATGCCATGCCGAACGGCGGCAAGCTGCTGCTGGAGACCCACCGCGTGGTGCTGGACGAGGCCTATGCGCAGGCCAATGCCGAGGTTCGGCCGGGCCCCTACGTGATGCTCGCGGTCAGCGACACCGGCACCGGCATGCCGCAGGACGTCCAGGAGAAGGCGTTCGAGCCGTTCTTCACCACCAAGGAGGTCGGCAAGGGCTCGGGCCTCGGCCTCTCCATGGTCTACGGCTTCGTCAAGCAGTCCGGCGGCCACATCAAGATCTACAGCGAGGAAGGCCACGGCACCACGATCAAGCTCTATCTGCCGCCGGGCGAAGGCGCGACTGAACTGGCGCCGGCCGCAACAGTGCAGGCCGAAGGCGGCGCCGAGACGATTTTCGTGGTCGAGGACGATTCCCTGGTCCGCAACTTCGTCACCGCGCAGCTCCAGAGCCTCGGCTACAACACGGTTGCCGCCGCCGACAGCCGCGCCGCGCTGCAATTGATCGAGGCCGGCCAGGCGTTCGACCTGCTCTTCACCGACGTCGTCATCCCCGGCGGCATGAGCGGGCGCGAGCTCGCCGACAAGGTGGCGGCGCTCCGCCCCGGACTGAAGGTGCTCTACACCTCCGGCTACACCGACAATGCCATCGTCCATCACGGCAAGCTCGACGACGGCGTGCTGCTGCTGACGAAACCGTACCGCCGCAACCAGCTCGCCGAGATGATCCGGAAGGCGCTTGCGGGCTGAGATCGTAGAGACGGTAGGATGGGTAGAGCGCAGCGAAACCCATCAATGAATGTATGGCGACGATGATGGGTTTCGCTGCGCTCTACCCATCCTACATTCACGCTTCAGCGCGTCGCCAGCACCACCGCTGCCAGCGTGAAGATCAGCGACGCGATCTGTCCCGGCCCGAGCGGCTCTCCAAGCGCCAGCGCGGACGCGACCACGCCAATCACAGGCACCGCCATGGTCCCGATCGCGGCGACGGAGGCCGGCAGGCGCGCCAGCGCCGCGAACCAGCTGACATAGGCGATGCAGAACTGCACCACGGTCGAATAGACCAGCAGCCACCAGCCGACCGTCGTCACCCTGTCCAGATGCGTGGTCTCGACCAAGAGGCCGATGATCGAGATCGGCAGGCAGCCGATCCCGATCTGCCAGGCCGCGGCTGTGATCGGCGGCAGATGGATCGGGTACTTCTTCGAGAACACCGTGCCGACGGCAAAGCCGAACGCGCCGCATAGCGCCATGATGATCCCCGGCAGCTTCTCCACGCTCGCGGCAATTCCGTTGCCGCCCATGATCGAGGCAAGGCCGACAAAGGCCATCACCAGCCCCAGGGTGCGCAGCACGGTCGGCCGCTCGCCCAGCACCGGCCAGGCGATGATCGAGGCCCAGACCGGCATGGTGTAGGCGATCAGCGCCGCCTCGCTCGCCGGCAGCCAGAGCAGCGCCAGCCCCATCAGCACCATCCAGCCGGTGACGTTGAGCATGGCCGCCGTGAACAGGCGCGGCCAGATCTGGGGGGCGACCTTCAGGCTATCCCTGCGAACCAGAGCGAGCGCGGCCAGCAGCACCGCGCCGAGCACGCCGGTCACCCCGCGCAGGGTGAGCGGCGGCAGCTCGCCGATCAGGAACTTCGTCACCGGCCAGTTGAAACCCCAGCCGATCGAGGTGATGGCGAGGAACATCAGGCCGGCCGGGGCGATGCGCGGCCGCGCATCCCGGCGAGTCGAATCAAGCATGTCGGCAGTCCGGCGAAATCAGGGGCAGCTTGGCGCGGATTCGGGCAGCCGACCACCACCTCGGCGGGCATGCCTGCCCTCAGCTTCCGTACCGCTACGTGAGTCCCGCCGACGCAATCCCGTTGCTCAAAAAAATAGCTGCCCTGTGAACAGCGGGATGAAGGCTCCCTATCGTCACCGGACGCGAATTTTTTCAGTTGGGAATCCCTGAGGACTCACTGATACTTGGCTCAACAACAGGTGTGGGCTTGCCCCCTGTTATCCCCCGCAATCCACCATATTTAGTATTTGATTCAGGAACTCGCACTAGTTCTTGACGGGCGCAACGGAGAGTCCTAGCTTTCGGTCCGTTCGGCGCGAGTGAGTTTGCGTCCCGCCGGCACTCCCCCAAAGGGTCTCGCAAATCGTCACTCCGCCAGCCAGCCAAAGGTAGCGGGATGAGGGCTTGTCTGCCCGCGAAACGCGGACTTTTCGGGCGCCAGAACGGGCCGGCAACAGGCTCGGAAGGCATCAGTAGACGTTGTGACGTTGTGGGGCGTTGAACGCATGTCGCGCACATCCCGTTGGGGCGGATGGGTGTGGACATGCCGGCGGATGATCGGTGCGCGCATCGATGAATCGCGTCGGGAGAAACTGGGCCGGATCCACCGGCTTAACTGCGATACCTGAAGGTCAGACGGCCGGGAGGAATCGCGAAACGAAATATCGACCGGCACGCCTGAACGGAGGCGGTCCGGTCAAAGAATAGGACGGGGCAAGACGATGCGGATTGAGCGGCGCCACACCACTTCGGGACAGTCACCTTATGCGGGAATCGAGTTCCGCCTGACCACGTCGGAGATTCGCAATCCCGACGGCTCGGTCGTGTTTAAAATGGACGGCGTCGAGGTCCCGACCGAATGGTCGCAGGTCGCCTCCGACGTGCTCGCCCAGAAATATTTCCGCAAAGCGGGCGTCGCCGCGCGCCTGAAGAAGGTCGAGGAAGAGTCCGTCCCCTCCTTCCTGTGGCGCTCCGTGCCCGACACCGAGGCCCTTAGCCTGCTCCCTGAGAAAGAGCGCTATGTCAGCGAGCTCTCCTCCAAGCAGGTGTTCGACCGCCTCGCCGGCTGCTGGACCTATTGGGGCTGGAAGGGCAAGTACTTCTCCACCGACGAAGACGCCCAGACCTTCTATGACGAGCTCCGCTACATGCTCGCCATGCAGATGGTCGCGCCGAACTCGCCGCAATGGTTCAACACCGGTCTTCACTGGGCCTATGGCATCGACGGCCCCGGCCAGGGCCATTATTACGTCGACCCCTTCACCGGCAAGCTGACCAAGTCCAGGTCGGCCTACGAGCACCCGCAGCCGCACGCCTGCTTTATCCAGGGCGTCGGCGACGACCTCGTCAACGAGGGCGGCATCATGGACCTCTGGGTCCGCGAAGCCCGCCTGTTCAAATACGGCTCCGGCACCGGCTCGAACTTCTCGCGCCTGCGCGGCGAAGGCGAGAAGCTGTCCGGCGGCGGCCGCTCAAGCGGCCTGATGAGCTTCCTCAAGATCGGCGACCGCGCTGCCGGCGCGATCAAGTCGGGCGGCACCACGCGCCGCGCCGCCAAGATGGTCGTCGTCGACGTCGATCACCCCGACATCGAGACCTATATCGACTGGAAGGTGAAGGAGGAGCAGAAGGTTGCAGCCCTCGTCACCGGCTCCAAGATCAACCAGAAGCACCTCAAGGCGGTGCTGAAGGCCTGCGTGAACTGCGAAGGCTCGGGCGACGATTGCTTCGACCCCGAGAAGAACCCTGCCCTGCGCCGCGAGATCAAGCTCGCGCGCCGCAGCTTGGTGCCCGACAACTACATCAAGCGCGTCATCCAGTTCGCCAAGCAAGGCTACAAGGACATCCAGTTCGACACCTACGACACCGACTGGGATAGCGAAGCCTATCTCACGGTCTCGGGCCAGAACTCCAACAACTCGGTCTCGCTGAAGGACGACTTCCTGCGCGCTGTCGAGACCGATGGCGACTGGAACCTGAACGCCCGCACCTCCAAGAAGGTGACGAAGACGCTGAAGGCGCGCGACCTCTGGGAGAAGATCGGCTACGCCGCCTGGGCGTCGGCCGATCCGGGCCTGCACTTCAACACCACCATGAACGACTGGCACACCTGCAAGGCGTCCGGCGACATCCGCGCGTCCAATCCGTGCTCGGAATACATGTTCCTGGACGACACCGCCTGCAACCTGGCGTCCGCGAACCTGCTCACCTTCTACAACACCACGACGAAGCAGTTCGACGTCGCCGGCTACGAGCACCTCTGCCAGCTCTGGACCATCGTGCTCGAAATCTCCGTCATGATGGCGCAGTTCCCGTCGCGCGCGATCGCCGAGCTCTCCTATGAGTTCCGCACGCTCGGCCTCGGCTACGCCAATATCGGCGGCCTCTTGATGACCATGGGCCTGTCCTACGACTCCAAGGAAGGCCGTGCGCTCTGCGGCGCGCTGACCGCGGTGATGACCGGCATCACCTACAAGACCTCCGCCGAGATGGCGGCCGAGCTCGGCACCTTCCCCGGCTACAAGAAGAACGCCGCGCACATGCTGCGCGTGATCCGCAACCACCGCCGCGCCGCGCATGGCGAGACCTCCGGCTATGAGGCGCTCTCCGTCAACCCGGTGCCGATGGACCTCGTGTCCTGCCCGCAGGCCGACTTGGTCAGCCACGCGCAGGCGGCCTGGGATGCGGCGCTCGAGCTCGGCGAGAAGCACGGCTATCGCAACGCCCAGACTACGGTGATCGCGCCGACCGGCACGATTGGCCTGGTCATGGACTGCGACACCACCGGCATCGAGCCCGACTTCGCGCTCGTGAAATTCAAGAAGCTCGCCGGCGGCGGCTACTTCAAGATCATCAACCGTGCGGTCCCCGCAGCGCTGCGCGCGCTCGGCTATCGCGAGAGCGAGATCGCGGAGATCGAGGCCTACGCCGTCGGCCACGGCTCGCTGTCCAACGCGCCGGGCATCAATGCCTCGACGCTGAAGGCCAAGGGTTTTACGGACGAAGCCATCGCCAAGGTCGAAAAGGCCCTGCCGACCGCCTTCGACATCAAGTTCGCCTTCAACAAGTGGACCTTTGGCGAGGACTTTATCCGCGACCAGCTCGGCATCGGTGCCGAGGCGATCGCGGCCCCCGGCTTCGACCTGCTCCAGGCCGTGGGCTTCACCAAGCGTGAGATCGAGGCCGCCAACGTCCACATCTGCGGCGCGATGACTGTCGAAGGGGCCCCGCATCTGAAGGCGGAACATTACTCCGTGTTCGACTGCGCCAACCCGTGCGGCAAAATTGGAAAACGCTATCTGTCGGTCGAGAGCCACATCCGCATGATGGCTGCGGCGCAGCCCTTCATCTCGGGTGCGATCTCCAAGACCATCAACATGCCGAACGACGCGACCGTGGAGGACTGCAAGTCCGCCTACATGCTGTCGTGGAAACTGGCATTGAAGGCCAACGCGCTCTATCGCGACGGCTCAAAACTCTCCCAGCCGCTCAACTCGCAGCTCATCAGCGACGACGAGGACGAGGAGGATGCGGTCGAGACGCTCTACGAGAAGCCGATGGCCGCACGCGCGACCCAGGTCTCGGAGAAGATCGTCGAGAAGCTGGTCGAGCGCATCATCGTGATGCGCGAGCGCGAGAAGATGCCGGATCGCCGCAAGGGCTACACCCAGAAGGCGGTCGTCGGCGGCCACAAGGTCTATCTCCGCACCGGCGAATATGACGACGGCCGTCTCGGCGAGATCTTCATCGACATGCACAAGGAAGGCGCGGCGCTCCGCTCCTTCATCAACAACTTCGCCATCGCGGTGTCGCTGGGCCTCCAGTACGGCGTGCCGCTGGACGAATATGTCGACGCCTTCACCTTCACCCGCTTCGAGCCGGCGGGCCCCGTGCAGGGCAACGACAGCATCAAGTACGCGACCTCGATCCTCGACTACGTCTTCCGCGAGCTCGCGGTGAGCTACATGTCGCGCTTCGATCTCGCCCACGTCGATCCGACCGAGTCGAACTTCGACGCGCTCGGCAAGGGCGTGGAAGAAGGCAAGGAGCCGGACGAGGCCCACCACGCCACCAAGCTGGTGTCGCGCGGCCTCACCCGCTCCCGCACCGACAACCTCGTCGTGATGCGCGGCGGCAGCGCCGCGATCGCCCAGGGCAACGACAGCGCGCCATCCGGCGGCAGCAAGGTCACCGCGCTCGCCTCCCACGGCACGTCGGCCCGCGTCGGCGACGCCCTCGAAGGCGCCGTCGCCCTGAAGCAGGAAGCCAGCCACGACCTCTCCCCCACGGAGAAGCTCGAGGCGCTCCAGTGGAGCAAGGCCGGCAGCGCCGCAACCGTCGCCGCCCCCTCAAAGGCCGAGCGCCGTGCGGAAGCCAAGGCCAAGGGCTACGAGGGCGAGATGTGCAGCGAGTGCGGCAACTTCACGCTGGTGCGGAACGGCACGTGTATGAAGTGCGATACTTGCGGAAGCACGACGGGGTGTTCGTGAGGCGGTGGAGGGCGGGCAACGAACATTCGGCCCTCGCTTGACCGAAACAACCAGAAGGGCGGCCGAGAGGTCGCCCTTTTCTTTTGCGCAACTATCGCCTAGGTTGAAACATCAAAACCTCAAGTGATGCATTATAGAGGCCTAAATTGTCTCAAGATGCCAAACCTAGCGATCGTGATTGGCTAACGATCGCGATCCCCTCGTACGAACGTCTGTCGGTCGCAGCGTCATCGCTGATAGAAAACATAATAAGAAAAAACGAGATCGAATATCTCCACGTCAGCGCCCGAACGAAGTCAATCGAAGGAGCCTTAGAAAAGATTCAGCGGAAAGGATAACCTCACCCACTATGTGAATTATAGCGACACAGTTGAATTGCGGTGACGGGGCACCAAATTCACCCGCTCGGTCCTTCCGATCTGCGGCTTCAGCTCGCGCTTGATGGGCGGCGTCAGTCAAGTGCACTGCCCCCAAAATCGCAGATCGGTTCCGGCTTCGATGCTCATTATGACTCTGCCGCCGAAATTGCCTTTGCGGTCGAGCCCTTCCCCCCTAAACTCCAGACACCACCGGCATGGGTTCCGACGGGCCCGGTAGAAGCGGAGTTAAGTTATGCCCAAACCGGAAAGCTTCCCGATCGAGAGGATCTTCGTTCCCACGAAGCAGAAGAAAGCTCTCAAGCCCGAGACCGTCGGGGAGATCGCGGAGAGTATTCTGGACATCGGACAACAGGCCCCCATTTCCGTTCGGCTCGACGGAGACCGCCTCGTCCTGGTCGAGGGACTGCATCGGTTAGAGGCCTGCAAGGCGCTCGGCGAGACAACCATTATCGGCGTGCTGGTCCCGGCCGAGCTTGCTCAACCCAAGCCGCTGCTGTCAGACGGACCCGAAGTCGAGGCAGAGCGCATCAAGATGGCGCGATTGAAACAGTTGCGCCTGGAGAAGGAAGCCGCAGAGGCATCGGCCGCTGCCTTGAAGAGCGTCAACAAAGCGGAAGCGCCGCGCGCCCGCCCGACGAAAGGCGTCCGCGACAATCCGAAGGCATCACTGGGCCGGACTGCGAAATCGCCACCGAAAACATTGTCGGACTGGATCACGCAGCAAAAGGGCAGCGGCGGCCGCTATTGATTGCCGGCTCGGAGCGGCGCCCAGCCGATCCCTTGACAAAGGACGCCGCGCCCCCGGCCAGGATCCCCCACGTCCCTTCGATCAAGGGATCGGATCGATGAGGTCGCCTTCCAAAGTGCATTGCATGAGAATGTCGCCCGTCTGGGTCGTGGCGACTTCCACGAACGGGAATCGTGACTGGCCGACCAGGTAATCCGCGTGCAGGGTCGTGTTCGACGTATAGCTGCCGCCCGAAGCCACGGAGGGTCCCACCGGCATGGGCATCACCCGCGTCATCCCGTTGGCGGCACTGCTCGTGGTTGAAATGCGAAAGGTTGCCATGCGCGCGGGAGCAGACGACACGACGTTGCAAGCGACATGGTGGAGCACCGTGAGCTTGTCCGAAGGCAATTGCGAGAAGACGGCTGCGCAGGAGGCGCCGGCGGGGCAGTCGATGACGATGGTCTCGTCATAGAAGGTCCCGTATCTCGTCGGCTGCGCATGGGCCGGGTTGGACATCATCAATGCGATGGTGGCGGCAAAACAAATCAGGCGGGCAAACATTCGGACCTCTCCTGCGCGTCAAAACCTCTCTTGGTCGGGTCCGGTCTCGATCCGGTTCAATCGGCAGCCCGTAGGATGGGTAGTGCCCTTGCGAAACCCATCGTTCGATGTCGGCGCTTGATGGGTTTCGCTGCGCTCTACCCATCCTACGAACTTAGCTCTTAGGGACGCAATTCTTGCATTTCCCGGCACGGCGCCTCGATCCGCCCGCCCCCCGAGCCCGCCATAATTTCTCCTTCGCACGCGCGTTGTGTTGGACGACGGTGAGGCCTATCCTTCCCAAGATCGGACTGCCGCACTCCCATTAGCGCCCGACTGGATGGAGCGTGCATCGGTGCCTGAAGCTGATAACCCCAAACCTGATCCGCAAGAGCCGGATGCCGCCAGGCCGGACGAGGTGCGCCCCGATGGCGGACTGACGCGGGCCTATGACAAGATCAAGAGCGCAGAGAAAGATCTTGCGCGGCTGGACCGGCTGGTTTCCGGAATGGAACACAGCAGCGGAGGCCCGCGCGCCTCGCAGGCAAGCGCCGGTGCGGAGGCGGCCAAAACTTCTGAAAACAAAACTTCTGAGAACAAGAATTCTGGGAACAAGACTTCCGAGAACAAGACTCCCAGCCTCAAGGCGGCGGTCAGCAAGGCTCGCAATCAAGGCCTGAAGGGGGATCGGCCCATGCTGCGCGCTTTGGTTGGCCTCGTGCTGGCGATCGGCATTCTCGGCGCCGCCTTCGCTTCGCAATATCGCGACGGGGCCAAGTCGACCATGGCGTCGATCATGGCGCGATGGGCTCCGCCGGCCGCGAACAAGGCCCCGCAAGCGCCCGCGGTCGAGAGTCCTGCACAGCCTCCGGCCATGCGACTGGCTGCTGCGGATCAGCCCGGTCAGGTGCCCGCGCCGCCGGCCGGCAAGGACGCTGAAAGCGCTCCAGGATTTGACGCCCCAAGATTTGACGCTCCAAGAGCTGACGCGCCAAAACCTGACGTTCCAAAACCCGCCGCCGCAGCGCCGGACCAATCGTCTGCCGATCTCGCGCAATCGCTCAAGACCATCACCAGCGAGCTTACGAACATCAATGGAAAACTCGAGCAACTGAAAAGCCGCAACGAGCAGGCGCTGCGCGAGCAGGCCGACACCATTCAACAGCTCAAGGCGGCGCAGGAGAAGGTTGCGGCGGACAATGCGCGCCTCGCCGCGCAGGTCCAGGCGCTGCAAACGCAACCGACGGCTCCACCCGCGTCTGCACCCGCGAAACCCGTCGTGCGGAGCGCGGTGACCAACGAGACGTCTGCGCCTGCACGGCCGCACGCGCAAGCAGCCGCACCCCGGCGGCCCATGCCGCCGCCGCGAAGACACTGGATGCCCCCGCCCTATATGCTCGACCCCTACGATCCCGATTGGTAGGCCCGCAGGCCGGATGATTGCGCACGGCGGCGAGGACGCCGTGCAGCCCGGATGTCGCTTATGCTCCACCCGGGCTGCCCGCTCTTCACCGCTCATCGTTCGTCACCGCATTTCGACGCGCCTGTCTTGCAGCCTGTCTTGCAGCTTGCCTCGCCGCCCTCCTCGCAACCCAGCGCGCGCGAAACTGTGTCGCGGCACGAAAGGTCCGCGGTGCTATGACCTGAAATGCCAAAGAGGCGATTCCAGCGACCACCCCTTTGACCACGTCGAAAGCGAAATCGGGTCCGAAATACTCCCACATGACCCTGCCTCCTTCTCGCGAAGGCTCCGCCGGGCTGGAGTGGGCAGATTGCGAACATGAAAAAGGCCCCGTCCTTCACCGGCGGGGCCTCAAGACAACTCCTGCGCGCCTTGTTCAGCGCACGCGAAATCTCTCGGTACACCCGCTCATGGTGGACTCGATGAACCAGCTGCAAAGCATGGCCGTGCGATGAAAAACGCCCATAGCGATCACCCAGGAATTGCGAAATGCGAAGGCGCCAGGTGCGCAATGCAAAGCGTGCGCACGAGGGGCCATTTGGCGGCAGATAAACAGACAGGACGGCCGCCGTCTGTGGGCCAATTCACAATTGCGGTATGACTTTTTTTGGACGCTGTGCGATTGAGCCTTTGCGATTCAGCCCTGCCGCTGCGCCAGCCGGAACCCGCACGGTCAGGCAGGCTATCCGCTTCCATCAATTGCTGGCCGTCAGCATCGTTCTCGCAGCCCTGATCGCTGACCATGCCCGGAAAAAACCGAAACCTCCTCCCTCGCCCGCGCAGCGTCAGGCGGCGCGCCCGCTGGGCACGCAAGATTTTCGCGCGTGCACCGCGGACGGTTCGGATCGCTGGCGGCACGGCGATCCTGCTTGCCGCCCTCGCCCTCCTGAACATCGCCTATCACGTCATCCGCAAGCCGACCGAGCTGTTCGTCTTCGTCGGCAATTCCCTCGACAAGGAGCCGGCCGAGACCTGGCGGCAATACGGGGCGCTGTTCCGCACCTATTCCACCGCGACGATCACGCCCGAATTGCTGGCCGCGCTGGCGCAGATCGAGAGTTCAGCCAACCCGGTGGCGCGCACCTATTGGCGCTGGCGATGGAGCTTTAATCCCTTCGCGATCTACAAGCCCGCCTCCAGCGCCGTCGGTCTCTTCCAGATGACCGATCCGGCTTTCGCCGAGGTCTCGCGGTTCTGCATCCGCGGCAACGCGGTCACGGAGACCGGCTGTGGCTTCACGCGTCTCTACACCCGCGCGATCCCGAGCCACGCCATCGAGCTGGCGTCGGTGTATCTGGATCGCAATGTCGCGCTCGTGCTCTCGCTGGCGGGCGACGTGAAGGCAAGCCGCGAGCAGAAGCAGGATCTGGCCGCCTTCATCCATCTCTGCGGCGCGGGTCCCGCGACGGCCTATGCGCGGCGGAAGTTTGTGATGACATCCGGCGAGCGGTGCGGCGACCATCTCGTCGCGAGCTATGTCGCCAGGGTCAATGCGATGAAGCGGCAGTTTGTGCGGCTTGCGGCGGGTGATGGCGGTTAGCGCGTAGCCCCGTAGGATGGGTAGAGCACTTGCGAAACCCATCACATTCCGCAACGATTTTTGATGGGTTTCGCTTCCGCTCTACCCATCCTACGCGTCCGATCAGCCCCTCACCACCAATACGGCCAGCGCCACGCCTGATAGCGAATATAGGACGGCACCAGCGGCGGGCCGTAGGGATCGACCCGGTCGTCTTCGGGGCGGTACCGATAGCGCGGAATGACGTTGTAATCCCACGGCGTCGGCCGCAGCACCGGGACGTCCACCCTCAGCCGCGGTTCGGCAACGACGACGGCCTTCCGCGTCTTGGCTTCAACGCCTGTTGTTCCCAGGCTCGACAGCACCAGGGCCGTTCCGAGCGCGCACGCGACGGTCATTTTCTTCATGCTTGGGTCTCCTTGGCGAGGAGAGTGCAAAAGGACGCGAAGCAAGGCAAGTCAATTCGCCGTCGTAGGCGTAGCCCGGATGGAGCGAAGTAGCGTAGGATGGGTAGAGCGAAGCGAAACCCATCAATGGCGGTGGTGGAATGATGGGTTTCGCTTCGCTCTACCCATCCTACGTCGCCGGGCTGAACGCCCGTAGCCCAGATGAGCGAAGCGACATCTGGGAATGCTTCTGCAGCAAAACTCCCGGATGTCGCTCCGCTCATCCGGGCTACCAAGACCCGTCGTTGCCGCTAGGCCGCGTGCGGCCGGCCGCCGGCCTGAGCTGCGGCGATATCCTGCCAGGACGGATCGCTCTGATGCACCGCGACGATGTTGATGCCGAGCGCCAGGAACTGGTAGCCGTTGGCGCGCAGCCACTGCTCGAGCTGCTGGGGGTCCGTCTTGATCTTTTCGATCAGCAGGATCGGGCGATACCGCCTGATCGTCTCCTGGCCGCCCGCGAGGGCCTCCAGCTCCATGCCCTCGATGTCGATCTTGATGAAATCGACCCGCGGCAGGTTGAGCTCGTCCAGCGTCATCGTGCGGACGAGGACGGTATTCTCAACATAGTCGATCGGGTGGCCGATGAATTCGTTGCCCGGACGCTGGCGCAATTCCAGGCTGCCGAAGCTGGACGGCTTGAAATAGTCCGGGTTCGGAATCTGCATCGTGCCGGATTCGGAGGACACGGCCGCGTTCACCGCGAGCGCGTTGAAGCAGTTGTTGATGGCGATGTTGCCGGCGAGCGCATAGTAGATTCGTTCCTGGGCCTCGATCGCGATCACCGAGCCCCAGCCCGTCATTGCTGACGCCCATTCGACCGTGTGCACGCCGATATTGGCGCCGCAGTCGATCGCGATGACGCCGTCACCGTGGTGCTTGCGGCGCAAGCCCAGCAAATCGAGCGCGACGTTGACCTCGCCCCGGTCGAAAGCGCCCGTTTCCAGGATCTGGAAGCCCACGCCGTAGCCGCGGTCAGGTGTGACCATGCGGTAGTCGAAGCGGTTGACGATCATCGTGCCATGGTTGGACGACGCCATGACGAAAGCCAGCTTTTGCCCTGCGATAGGCATGCAGAATCTCCTCTCACCCAGAGTAGGTTCCACTATCGCAGTGCCCGCTTACGCGAGGCTTGTCCCGGCCTCGGAGCGTCCCCATTGCGACCGGCGCCATCATGTCACCATAGCCCTGTTTTGCCCGTCGAGGCCGAGCAAGAACTCGGCATTTCGGGGAGTTGATGTACGATTCTGTTCATGACGAATCGCACATTCAAGTCCGGCGAGAGCCGAGAGCAACTCAGTCTGCTTCCAGCGCG
>JAESFI010000057.1_pt1 | contig 168689 bp, 153 predicted proteins | sample 9269361 | NCBI WGS metagenome assembly JAESFI01 (sample SAMN14504119, study PRJNA617095) | algae metagenome | isolation source: Brasilonema angustatum HA4187-MV1 and co-occurring heterotrophs from moss... | place: USA: Manoa Valley, Honolulu, Hawaii | collected 2009-07-20
TAGGTGGGTAGCTGTCTGCGACAATAGCTCGATGCCAGGATTTGATTTCAACTCATTACAAAAGGCAGTTGCTAAATTTAGTAACTGCCTTTTGTTCGTTTTACTTTGACATCCAATATCCACAAAACTAAAGAACCCAGAAACTCACTGAGTAAACGCGCAGTTGAGCGGAAAAGTTTCCTTCAAACTGACACCAACCGTCTCTACTAGCCCCTCAGTAGTTATTTTCATAAGAGTTTTATACACTCATCTCTAGCATTCGTTGAATTGGTCGCAATGCTGCCATGCGAATATTCTCTGGCAAGGTGATTTCGGGAGAGCGATTTTTCATCGCACTGTAGAGTTTTTCTAAGGTATTTAACCGCATAAAAGGACACTCGTTACACGCGCAGTTATTCAATGGTGGTGCGGGTATAAAGTGCTTGTAAGGCGCTTGTTTTTGCATTTGGTGAATGATTCCAGGCTCTGTAGCAACGATAAATTCTTGGGAAGGGCTTTGTTCACAATACTTGAGTAAAGCCGCTGTAGAGCCGATGAAATTTGCGTGGCGCAAGACACTAGTTTCACATTCTGGATGGGCGATCGCCTCTGCTTCTGGGTGTGCGATTTTTAACTGTACAATTTTCTTTTCAGAAAAGGTTTCATGGACAACACAGCTCCCTTCCCAAAGCACTAAATCTCGCCCAGTTTTTTCCATAACATACCGTCCTAAATTCCGGTCTGGGGCAAAAATAATTGGCTGATCCATAGGAATCTGCTGGACAATTTTGACGGCGTTGGAACTAGTGCAGATAATATCGCTCATTGCCTTAATATCAGCAGAGCAGTTGATGTAAGAAACCACCAAATGGTTTGGGTGTGCTGCTTTAAAAGCTGCAAACGACTCTGTTGGACAACTATCGGCTAAAGAACAACCAGCATTTAAATCTGGTAAAAGAACCATCTTGTCGGGATTAAGAATCTTTGCAGTTTCTGCCATGAAATGGACACCAGCAAAGACAATGACATCTGCATTTGTATCAGCTGCAGCTTTGGCAAGCTGTAACGAATCTCCAATAAAATCTGCAATATCTTGAATGTCGGGTTCTTGATAGTAGTGTGCCAGGATAACCGCATTGAGTTCTTGTTTAATAGTCTCAATTGCTGCAAATAAGTCTAGTGGTAGATCACCCTGTTCGGTTTTTTCTCGTTGAGCAAGTGCAGTCGTAAACACAGTTAGACGTTACTGAATGTTACAAGTTTTTGTCTGGTGGATTTAATTATAGTAGTTTTTACCAAAAATGTTTGAGGGGTAATGCTCCTCTGTGAAATTGTGTGAAGAATAATTCAGAACGCACCAACTCAGCTTGGGCACTTGTTATGAGCAATTGGTGACCCGCGACTCAGCATGTTGACCACATGCATCAAATATTTGCTGAAAGCTTGTACCTTCCTACATCGCACTGATTAGGGAGATCCAACAAAAAAAATATCCAACCTAAGCCCTCCCTTGCCCGCTACGCGAACAACAACGAGACTACGACTAATTAACGAGTTTAGGCTGTTTCCAGCCCAGAGGGCTGGAAACAAGGTTGGATATTTTTTCGCATGTTTGTGCCTTACGCACAGAACTCATGCAGCAATCGGTGATATCTAAACTTCTTTTATTTTTCTGAGTTGGTGCGTTCTGTCTTGGTCAAAATCCTCTAATTTTCCTATGCTGGAAACAGATGGCAAGGAAAGTGGCATGACCAGTCAGAAAACAAACTCAAAAAATTTGAAAATTGCTGTAGTAGGAGATGTTCACGACCAATGGGAAGAAGAAGACGGTATTGCACTCAAGCATCTGGGTATTGACTTAGTACTGTTTGTTGGAGATTTTGGCAATGAGTCGGTGGAAGTGGTAAGAGCGATCGCATGCCTTGACATTCCCAAAGCAGCAGTCATGGGGAACCACGATGCCTGGTACACTGCCACAGAATGGGGACGCAAGAAGTGTCCTTACGACCGCACCAAGGAAGACTGGGTACAGCAGCAACTAGATTTATTGGGTGAAAGCCAAATCGGTTACGGTAAGCTAGATTTTCCAGATCTAAATTTAACGGTTGTTGGAGGTCGTCCGTTTAGTTGGGGTGGATCAGAGTGGAAATATAGTGATTTCTACCAACAGTGGTATGGTGTGACTAGTTTTGAAGAGTCCACAACGCGAATCGTGTCAGCAGTTAAAAGTGCAGCTTACCAAACGATAATTTTTATAGGTCACAACGGTCCTACAGGGTTGGGCGATCGCCCAGAAGATCCCTGCGGCAAAGATTGGCACCCCATAGGGGGTGACTTTGGCGATCCAGATTTAGCTGAGGCGATATCTCAAACTATCACAACTGGTAAAATTATTCCCCTCGTCACATTTGGTCATATGCACCACAGCCTGCGACATACAAAGAAAGAGCCGCGAAAGCGCATTTTTAGAAGTCCAGAGGGGATAGTTTACTTGAACGCCGCAAGTGTACCCAGGATTGTAGAACATGGCAGCCATAAACAGCGTAACTTTTCCATTGTGCTGCTGGAAGATGGTGTGGTCTCCCAAGTCTCCCTCGTCTGGGTTGGAAAGGATTTGAGCATTATATCTGAGGAAATTCTTTATAAAAAACCTAGTCCAGTAGTGCAAACTGCATAGAGAATGAGATATAATTCGTATCTGGTTGGCTTAGTTTTTGGCTGACCGCTGACAGCTAAACGCTGACAGTTTTACTGGAGAGGTGGCAGAGTGGTCGATTGCGTCCGACTTGAAATCGGATGAACCGAAAGGTTCCGGGAGTTCGAATCTCCCCCTCTCCGTTGAAAGATTTGTGATGACTTGATTGAGCGTAACAGCACAAATTAGGCATTTGATCACCTGTAATAATATTTAGGTGAGATTTAAGTTGTTTCCCTTAAAACTTTATAGCTTCCTCCGCGTTCCTTAGCTCTTTGCACAGGCTTGTTAGTTGCCTCCTGAGCAATTTTTTCCCAATCTGCTTGCTCTAATACTGCATCCAGCACATCAGAGATATTACAACGTTGCTCATATGCAATTCGTCTGAGAATATCGTGATGTTCTGGCTGAATATATACGGGCTTTCTTTGTGTCTGTGCCATTTGCCCTTTTAGGATAAATAGTTTTTCTCAGTATACCTTAGCTAAATAGCTGTATTGACAATTGGCTAATTAGCTAATCTAATAATGAAGAGACGGCTTACCTCTGCCTAAGTATGTATAAACAGCTAGATTTGTTTGAACTGCCCTACCTGGAACCAAAGGTTCTTGAACCTATTACAACCACAAAAACCGTCATTGAGTTATTTGCTGGGGCTGGTGGTTTGGCACTTGGTTTAGAAAAGGCTGGACTGGTAGCCAAAGCACTAATTGAAATTGACAAAGACGCAGCAGCAACACTTCAGCATAACCGTCCAAAATGGAATGTCATTCAGGCTGATGTGTCTAAAGTTTCTTATGCAGGAATGAGTGCAGACGTTGTAACTGGAGGTTTTCCTTGCCAACCTTTCAGCTTGGCAGGTAAAGGTTTAGGGTTTGAAGATACCCGTGGAACCTTATTTTATGAATTTGCTCGTTGTGTTAAAGAGGTACAGCCTAAACTATTTCTGGCTGAAAATGTCAGAGGTTTAATAAGTCATCAGAAAGGAAAAACACTGAAAACAGTTCTATCTGTTCTGGAATCTCTTGGTTATAACGTCCAGTATCGTTTACTAAATGCAGTTAACTATGATGTTCCTCAAAAGCGAGAAAGAGTCATCATTGTCGGAACTCGTCCAGATATTCGCTTTCAGTACCCTGGTCCTTGTTCTAAAATTCTGACTTTGAGAGATGCCTTGAAAGATGTTCCACCTTCTGAAGGAATGAAATACAGTCCTAAGAGATCTCAAGTTTTAGAGTTAGTTCCACCAGGCGGCTGCTGGCGAGATTTACCTGAAGATATTCAAAAAAGCTACATGATGAAAAGCTACTATCTCACAGGTGGACGTACTGGCATGGCACGTAGAATTTCTTGGGATGAGCCAAGTCTAACTCTGACTACCTCTCCTTCGCAAAAACAAACGGAACGCTGTCATCCGGAAGAAACTAGACCTTTTACAGTAAGGGAGTATGCCCGAATTCAAACTTTTCCCGATGATTGGGAATTTATCGGTGGTGTAGGCTCAAAATATAAACAGATTGGTAATGCAGTTCCTGTAAATTTTGCTTATCACTTAGGAAGAGCTATAGTTAACGTGCTAGAAAATGCATGCCATTGATTTATTACGTCAGTAAGCCCTATCAAATATGCTTCTATAGCTTGCTAGCTGTTGCTTACTGAGTCTATCAAGTTCGGAAACTTCACAGATCACGTCTGGTAATACATCAAAAAGCATACTTAATGCTCCTGGTACACCAGTTGCCAAATCGTAAAATGCTTGACCACTGATTTGTCTGATTTTTTCATTTAAAGGTCTTCTTGTGCCAGTAGTCCTATCTGAAGGAGTAAAAGGTTTATTGTATAGTTCTTTTCTACTAGGAATAATTTCCACATAGTATGCTGTAAAACCTTGATAATCTGGTTCGTTTAAGCGGCTTGATAAATAATCGTATATTCCAAATTTATCGCTTCCTTTAACCGTGTTATGTTTATTTTTAATTTCCGCAAAAATTTGCTTTGTATCGTTACAGATATCGAATCCTTTAGGAAGTACTCGCCAGCCAGGAATACTACCTAAAATATTCTGATGAAAATAACCTATTTGATTTTGTACAGTTTTTTGAGTTTGTCTAGCTCTTTCCATTTTGAGCCAATCATCTAAGTTAAAACCTTGCACAGCACCATCAAAAATAGCTGAAAATGGATCGAGCACATTTTTATACATTGCTTCTTCAGCTTTTTGTTGAGTTTCAAGAATACAGTCAACAACTTTTTTGACGGCAGTTTTAAGGTCATCATCGGCTATATAAGAAAGATAACTCATGGTCAATAATTAAGTAGTTCTAACAATTGTATATACTAACCAATCCTCAGTTATACCTCAGCACAATCAGGGTAATGGGTTCGACTAGTTCAAACTTTGTGTAGTAGAAATTTGCCATTGCGCTGTTGAGAGCGATCTGCCTCACGCTCATGCTGAGCGCTTTGCGCGTGAGGCAAGCTAAGCTATCGCCCTCCTTTTCCCCTCCAACCCACGCCAATTGCATCGTGCTATCATGTCCAATATCAACAAGGAGTTTGACAGATGGCTATCCTTCATGACCTAGATTTACCTGATAAATTGTATTAAAAACTACAAGAAATAGCAACAGCCGAAAACAGCTCAATCAACGCTCAAGTCATCACTCTATTACGAAATGCTTTGTCACCAGTTGAGATACAGCGCAGGGAAGAACAGAGGCGACGAGATGTACCAAAAATTTTGGAACAAATACGTCGTCGTCGTGAGAGTCGTAGGACTGATGTCGAATGGCCCGATAGTACAGTCTAATCCGAGAAGACCCTGACAGATGTAACTTACCCTCACCTCATCTGCAACCTCACTGCTGAGCACTTTCTGAAAAAATATTACAAAAATTTAAGCTAACTCCGCATATCTGCTGAACTCAACCAACTACGTAGTTCCGTGTATTCGCACTAGTAAGTATCAGATTGCCAGTGCTAGCCTGACAGCATTACTCAAAATACTTTTCTTGTATAAGAATTTGAACTAGTACAGGCAGGGACTAAATGATTGTTGGGCATGAGGAACAAAGTAGCAAATTTATCACGACGGAACCGTTAAAAGCTAGCAGTGAAGCAGGTGAGCAGAAAGTTTGGGATGCTGTTAAGAGTGCTTTTTCTGATAGAAACTGTATTGGCTACTGGCGTTATCCAATTTTCTCGAAGGTGGGAGAGATTCGTAAGGAACCTGACATTCTCATTGCTGATAGAGAATTTGGTTTAGTGGTTATTGAGGTGTTGCCAGTTGCGATTGAGCAAGTTGTTGCTATTAATGGTGATATTTGGCAGTTGCAAAACTATCACACCACAGAAGCTAACCCTTATCAACAAGCCGAACATCAACTGCGAGCATTAATTGCATATACAGACCGTGAACCTGCTATCTGGCGCAGGGTTACCGGACGAGCGATCGCTGCATTACCTCTGATTACCCAAGAACAATGGCAACAAAAAGGCTTTGACCAATTACCCAACTGTCCTCCTGTGATTTTCCAAGACCAGTTAGGTAAAGTTGGTTTTACCGAATGCATTCAACAAACTGATCATGTAGTTCCAGGGGAAAACCTGGAAGATAAAGACTGGGAATTGCTACTGTCAGTTATGAGTGGGACACCCGTGTTTCGTAAACCTCCTCGTGCGACAGTTTCGACCACAGGCAAAACCCGCGCCAGTATTATGGACTGTTTGCGTCAAAGACTATACGAAATAGATTTACAGCAAGAACACATAGGAAAAGAAATTCCCCCAGGTCCTCAGCGGATTCGGGGTATTGCAGGTTCAGGCAAAACTGTGCTGCTATGCCAAAAAGCCGCTCATATGCACCTCAAGCATCCAGACTGGGATATTGCTTTGGTGTTTTTCACGCGATCGCTCTACGATTTGATAATTGGATTGCTGGATCAGTGGATACGCCGTTTCAGTGGTGGTGAGTTGCAGTATGATCCCAAAACTAATCTCAAGCTGCGAGTGCTTCATGCGTGGGGAGCAAAAGAACATCCAGGTTTGTACAGTATCATCTGCGACTACCACGGCAAAAGACGCGGAACGGTTGTAGACACAAAACAAAGACAACCTAACCGGGGTTTAGCAGACTTATGTAAACGGCTACAAGAAGAGGTAAAAATTGAGCCGATTTTCGATGCCATCTTGATTGATGAAGGTCAAGATTTAGTAGCCGAAGATGATTTGAAATATGAAGATAAACAAGCAATTTATTGGTTGGCTTATCAAGCTTTACAACCTGTCAGTCAGGAAAAACCAGAGGAACGCCGCTTAATTTGGGCTTACGATGAAGCACAAAGTCTCGATAGTATCGTAGTACCAAAAGCCAAAGAGGTATTTGGCGAAAATTTGAGCAATCTTTTGAGCAAGCAACCGCAATACTCTGGTGGTATTAAACGTTCTGAAGTGATGCGCCGCTGTTACCGCACTCCTGGACCAATTCTCACAGCTGCGCATGCAATTGGTATGGGTTTGCTACGTCCAGAGGGGATGCTTGCAGGTATCACTAATAAAGATGATTGGAACAAAATTGGTTACGAAGTTAAGGGAGACTTCCGGCGTATTGGTAAGCCGATAACTGTACATCGACCGTCTCAATATTCACCCAACCCTATTGCTGAACTTTGGGGCAACCCTATATTAGAATTTCAAACTTACGGTTCTCGCCAACAAGAAATGACAGTTCTGGCGCAGAACATTATGCATAATATTGTTCATGATAGTCTTAATCCCAGCCGTGATATCTTAGTCGTCATTTTAGGTTCTACTTCCGAAGCAATAGAGTTAGAAACTGAAGTTGCGGGTTTCTTAATGGACCAAAAAATCGATGTCTATATCCCCACTGCTTTGACTTTAAATGATTTAGTTCCCCAATGGCCCAACAACGACCCAGATAAATTCTGGCATGAAGGTGGGGTTACGGTGTCCCGCATCAATCGCGCTAAAGGACATGAAGCTGATATGGTCTATGTGGTTGGCTTTGATAATGTCGCTCGCAATGAAAGTGATGTCAATTGCCGTAACCAATTGTTTGTCGCATTAACTAGGGCGCGGGGTTGGGCAAGTCTGAGTGGTGTCGGTCATTATCCGATGTATGATGAAATGCGGCAAGTGATTGCTAGTGGTGATACTTTCACATTTACCTACAAGCGACCACCTAAACGGGATATTGGTGATGGGGAAGCAGTCTAACAACGGATGTAGTAGAACTTTTTGCCAATGAATACTGGCAAGTTCTCTTAGAACCTGCGTTGTGCAATAGTGACTACGGAAAGGGGAAGTGGTGATACGCGTCTCTTGCGCGTGTCCCCTTGGGACTCAGGGTCAAGCCTCCGGCTTATCGCCTTCGACACTTACCCTTGGGCGATGGCCCGTATCACGCCCGGAGGGTTTTCTTCCAGAAAACCCTCCGGGCGTGCTGAAAGCGCAGCCGGATTGGGGCGTAGGGCAGCTTCGTTGCCATCGCCCCAAAGAGCGATCGCACCCTTAGCAATCTTCTTGACTAACAAATATCTATTCTGAAATCTTATTCCTTGCTCGTTCTGCACGCGCCTGGGCTGATACCATCACCTCATCCATATTTTCTAGCATCTCACCAGGGAAATTTTCCAGAACTCTAGTGGAAAGAGCAACCCGACCTTTGCCTTGATCTAAATCTATAATGACAGCTTTTATTGGTTGACTAACTTGAAACACTTTTTCCAAATTGTCAATAAATTTCTGGCTCACTTGCTTAATATGAAGCAAAGCGCTTGTGCCATCTAAATCTACAAACACGCCAAAGGGTTTGATACCAGTTACTTTTCCGGACACTAGCTGACCAATTTCTAACATACTGAAGCTAGCAGATTGGGTTGCGATGCGCTGGGAAAGAATAAGCTTGTTGTTAGTACGGTTAACTTCTAAAAAGCCAGCAGTGAGAGATTGACCTTTGAGTGCTTCTAAATTATCTCGCTCAACCAAGTGCGATCGCGGAATAAATCCCCGTAAACCCAGCACATCAACAGTCACTCCACCCTTATTTAAATTCATTACCCGCACTTGTGTTGTTTGGGAATTCTCTTGCATTTGCGCAAGTCGTTCCCAAATCTGCTTGATTTCTAATTGCCGTCGCGAAAGGGTGACTTGACCTTCTGCATCTTGATCTCTGATGATTAAGAATTCTAAACTCTCATTTAGTGGCAGCACCTCCGATAAATTGGTTACTGCTCTCAAAGAAGCCTCATCGCGGGGAATAAACGCTGACGATTTGCCACCAATATCGACATATGCCCCATCTGAATCAAGTTGGAATACTCTGCCATGCACCACTTGCCCCTTTTGAAACTGATAATCGTGTGTTTCGAGTGCTTTGGCAAAGTCGTCCATTGTAAATGACGAATCGGCTTTTTGAGAAAACTTGGCTTCGGAATCCATGACTCTTAAAGATAAATTGCTATTCTAGCTAACGCCACTGAAGTTTGATTCAACACCAAACAACACTATTCGAGTGACTATGATTGCTTATAAAAACTGTCCTTAGTCATTTGTTATGACTCATGACTAGGGACTAGCTTAAGGCAAAGCGGACGTAAATCAATTGAATAGTTATAGTTGTTTAAACAGTTGTTTTACCTGCTCCCAAGCATCGGCTGCGGCTATAGAATTATAACTGGGACGTTGGTCGCAGAAAAATCCGTGGTCAGCTCCATCGTAGCGAAACACACGATGAGGAATCTTGTATTTTTCTAACTCTGCCTCAATTTGGTCTACTTGTTCCTGTGGGATGCTAGCATCTTCTATGCCAAAAAAGGTGTAAAGCGTGCCTTTAATATCTGGGGTAAGCGTGATCGTGGGATTCCCACCTCCTGGTGTGCGAGTGGTGATACCAGCACCATAGAAGGAAGCGGTGGCTTTGATTTCTGGTAAAGTAGAAGCAAGATAAGCAACATGACCACCAAAACAGAAGCCGATGCAACCAAAGCCGTTTTGCTTTACATTCGGTAAAGTTTTCAGATAGTCAATGGCTTTTTGAATGTCGCTTAATAGTTCTGAAGCTTTTGTGTGCTGTACGTATTGTCTACCCACCTCTATATCTTCCTTGGTGTAGCCAGTTTCAAATCCTGGGGCAACTCTTTGGAAAAGTGCGGGTGCAATTGCCAGATAACCTTCCTTGGCAATACGTTCTGTTACGTCCCGAATGTGGGAGTTGACTCCAAAAATCTCTTGCAAAACTACAACTCCTGCGTAAGAACCTTGTTCAGAAGGCTGTGCCAGATATGCCTCTATTTGCAAATGATCTTGCGAAAGATTAACTGTTGTGGTATGTATTGCTCGCTCTGCCATAATAGTTTTTACCAGTTCTCTGTGACTATATAGATATAGCTATGTTGATCGCTCAAAGCAATGTCCAATCAAATTATCAACTACAAGTAACAATCGCACCAGAATTTTTCAATAGAGAAATTCAATATATGAGTAAAATATTTGACGCTTAGCAGTCACAGCTGGTCAATAAGAGCCATTATCACGCAGGAGATTCGGTAATGATTCAGTTTCGTATTCAGCCAGACAGTGAAATCCCCGCATCAACCCAGCTGTTTAATCAAATCCAATTTGCGATCGCCTCTGGACAATATCCACCCAGTTACAAACTGCCGAGTACGCGGGCGTTGGCAATGCAGACTGGGTTGCACCGCAACACTATCAGCAAAGTTTATCGTCAATTGGAGGAGGAAGGATTTGTAGAAAGTCTTGCTGGCTCAGGAATCTACGTTCGCGCTCAAGGTCATGAGGGTGGTAGTAAGCTGCAATCGCCAATTCTCAAACAATATCCTCAAGCATACAAAGTTGTCCAGCAAGCAGTTGACGAACTGCTCTCCCAAGGTTGCTCGCTTAATCAATCGCGTGAGATATTCTTAGCTGAAATTGATTGGCGCTTGCGTTGTAGTGCGAGGGTGCTAGTAACAGCTCCAACTCAAGACATCGGTGCTGGAGAATTGATGGTGCATGAATTGGAAGAATCCCTCAAAATACCAGTACAGTTGGTAGCTATGGAAGAATTAGCTGCTGTGCTAAATCAAACTTCCTCAGCTACAGTGGTCACACATCGGTATTTTATTGGGGAAGTGGAAGCGATCGCAGCGCCAAAAGCTGTGCGCGTCATTCCCCTTGACATACAAGACTATGCCAAAGAGTATAACCAATTTAAAAATCTACCAAAAGACAGCTGTCTTGCGATCGTCAGCCTCAGTCCTGGCTGGCTTCGAGCTGCTGAAGTTATCATCCACGGTTTACGAGGTGATGAAATACTGGTTATCACTTCGCAACCAAAAGATGCCTACAAACTTCAGGCGATGGTGAAGCGGGCACAGGTAATTTTTTGCACCGACAAACCCAGTTTTGCTGCGGTGCAAGCAGCTATACAAGTCGTTCATGAAGACATTATTCGTCCACCCAAGCTGATGTGTGGTGACAATTTTATCGGTAGTAACTCGATTAACTTGCTCAAACGGGAGTTAGGGTTGGGGTAATAAATAACAGTTAACAGTTAACTGTTAACTGTTAACTATTGCAAAAACTCTTGCACCCGTTTGAGGTAAGTAGCTGCATCTTCCAACATTGGAAAATGAGCCGTTTTTGGAATCATGACAAACTCAACTTTATCGTTGAGTGCAGCTGCCTGACGACCCATCTCGGCTGGAATAATTTTGTCATACTCACCTGCCACGAGTAGAGTAGACACACTCAGTTGAGCAAACTCCTGTGGCATCAATTCAGCTGCGGCTTTACTCACAGATGTAAAAATTGTGCCTAAAGCTGCATCATAGTCTGCTTTAAGAAAATCTTCTAAGAAAGCCTGACGTTCTGCCGCTGGTATGGAACGATGCAGAAATCGTGCCATAAACATCCGGTCAACAAACGGTATTTTACCCAGCCACTTTGGACGAAATTTGACCACGTAGCCACCGAACTTATGAAAAGTTGTAAATGCTTTTTCGTCGTACTCAAAAATACCACTGCAGGTCAAAATCGCTCTTTTCACTCGTTGTGGGTAACGGTTGAGAAACAAAGTAGCAATGGATGCGCCCATCGAATGAGCAGCAATATATACGCGTTGAATCTGCAACTTATCTAGCAAAGCTGCTAAGTCGTCAGCATATTCCTCTAACTCATAAGTTAACTCTTGAATTGCTGATTCTGCCTGCGGTGACTCCAACTCAATAGACTCAACGACAGATTCACTCGCTTTGGTTACGCTTGGTTGCCCATAGGAACGCCCAAATCCCCGCAAATCATAAAGTAAGCAATCAAATTGTTCTGATAAAGCATGAGCAGTACCCTGCCAATACCCACAAGAGCCAGCCCAGCCGTGGATAAAAACCATCACAGGTTTGTCCTCACTATCTGATGGCTTCTTTATCCACTCGTAGTAATGCTCAGTACCACGAACATTTGTGTAGGACATTTTTCAAAAGTCAAAAGTCAAGAGTTAACAGTATTTTACTCATGACTGATGACTGATGACAATTAAGCTGATTCTGGCTTAGGTAGTGTGGATGGGTGCATCAGTAGTTCGGCAGTAGAACGCTTCTCTACCATTTCCGACGTGACTGTGCAACGAGTGAGATCTTTACGCGAAGGCAACTCGTACATCACATCCAGCATCAATTCTTCCACAATGCCCCGCAGCGCTCTCGCGCCGGTTTTGCGGCGGTATGCTTCTTGAGCAATAGCTCGCAGAGCGTCTGGTTTAAACTCTAACTGGACGTTATCCATCTTCAATAGCTTTTGGTACTGCTTGACCAAGGCACTACGCGGTTGGGTCAAAATTGCCATCAGCGCCTCTTCATCCAGCGGTTCTACCACCGCCACCATTGGCACCCGTCCAATAAATTCCGGAATCATCCCAAATTTCACGAGGTCATCCGGTTCTAAATAGCGGAGAGTGTCGGCTGTACGCTTGTCTTTGGACTGACCTTCTCCTGGTTGTACAAAACCCATTGACTTTTTGCCAGTTCTCTGCTCTACAACTTTTTCTAAACCAACGAAAGCACCGCCGCAGACAAACAAGATATTACTCGTATCAATTTGTATACAGTCTTGATAGGGGTGCTTGCGTCCTCCTTGGGGTGGTACATTGGCAACTGTCCCCTCTAACATCTTCAGTAAAGCTTGCTGTACGCCTTCACCAGAGACATCTCGGGTAATTGAAGGGTTCTCGCTCTTGCGAGCAATCTTATCTATTTCGTCGATGTAGATAATTCCGCGCTGCGCTTCTTCGACATCCAAGTCTGCAACTTGCAATAATCGCAGCAAGATATTTTCTACATCTTCCCCCACATAGCCTGCCTCTGTTAGGGTTGTGGCATCAGCAACGGCAAAAGGCACATCAAGAATTTTTGCCAGAGTTTGCGCTAGTAAAGTTTTGCCACAGCCTGTGGGACCAATAAGCAGAATATTAGATTTTTGCAGTTCTACCGCATCATCCAAACCTTTGCCACTGGCTTTAGACTGAACCAGTGACAGCCGCTTGTAATGGTTGTAAACTGCGACGGAAAGTACTTTTTTAGCTTCGTCTTGACCGATGACGTGTTCATCTAGATACTTTTTAATCTCTCGTGGCTTAGGTATTTGATTAAATGAGAGATTAGAGGAGCGGGCACGGCGTTTTGGTGGTGGTTCTGACTTGGGTGCTGGCTGCGACGATGCAGCCGCATTTGTGTCGAGTAACTCCTCATCCAGAATTTCATTACACAAGTCAACGCATTCATCGCAGATGTAGACTCCCGGTCCGGCGATTAATTTACGTACCTGCTCCTGAGACTTTCCGCAAAACGAACATTTTAAATGGGAGTCGTACTTAGACATACCAGCCTCTTATTTCAGAATGGTGACGTTTTCCCCTGGTGAGGGAAGATTTTGCCTGGAGATGACTTGATCAATCAACCCGTAGTTTTTTGCCTCTTGGGCCGACATAAAGAAATCGCGCTCAGTATCGGCTTCAACTCTTTCTAACGGTTGACCAGTGTGCTGAGCGAGTAACTGGTTCAACTTAGACTTATGATAAAGAATTTCTCTGGCTTGTATCTCGATGTCAACGGCTTGCCCTTGTGCACCGCCTAGTGGTTGGTGAATCATAATCCGGGAATCAGGAAGAGACATCCGTTTACCAGCGGTTCCTGCGGTTAACAAGAACGCCCCCATGCTTGCGGCTAATCCAAAACATATGGTGACCACATCAGGACGAATCTGCTGAATGGTATCGTAGATTGCCATACCTGCTGTCACGGAGCCACCAGGAGAATTAATATACAGTTGAATGTCCTTTTCTGAATCTTCAGCATCTAGAAACAACAACTGGGCAATAATTGAGTTGGCAACGTTATCGTCTATTGGCGTTCCTAAAAAGATAATCCGTTCGCGTAGCAAGCGAGAGTAGATGTCAAAGGCACGTTCTCCCACACCCGATTGTTCTACCACCATCGGGACGATGTTGCTAGGACTGTTTAGGGAGTAGAGTTTAAAGTCATTCAAACTGTTAGGTTGGTAGTTTCCCGACTGCGATACAAGCATAAAAGAACGTTTAACACTAAGTGTAACAATAATTTCCACAGCAACTGCTGCCTTTTTGATCAGCCTGATTTTTGATGTGGCTATGTGTTAACCATTATGCCTCATATAAATTCTTATCGTGTAAAACAGTATCAAACCAAGACGGTGATGTGTACTGGTACTCAAATAAAGTTTCTTAAACTTCTACCTTAGGACAGGGAGATGGGGGAGAGTCAGGGAGTGAGGGAGGGAAACTTCTCACTATGTTTATCCTTATCCCCTTATCATCTATTATCCCTCTGTTGACTCTGTGTCAACAGACGCAGTTTGAGTACTGGCTGGAAGAGATTGTTCAACAGTTTCAGTTACTGCGACTGGTTCACCTAGCGTGACTTCTTCAGTCTCAGTTTCTACTGTACTCAAAGAACCTTCAGGTACCAACTCAATTGTTGAGCGTTCTAGAAGCCAATCGATGATTTTTTCGGTCAACAATTCGTTTTCTACAACCTCAAACATTCTTTTCTCATCAACATCTTTTTCAGAGTACTGCTGCATCAATTCTTTGACTCTGGCTTCGATTTGATCTGCTGACACTTCGATGGACTCGCGTTTAGCAATTTCCAGCAGCGCTAGAGAACGTTTAATACGCTCAACTGCTTCACCACGAGAACGCTCCCGCAATTGAGGAATCACATCTTGAGTAAATAACTTTCTAACATCAAGCCCCTGCTGAGAAAGCCGCATAGCTGTTTGCGTCAGCATCTCATTGACTTCTTGTTGAATCATCGTTTCAGGCAAGTCAACTTCTACGTGCTTGAGCAGTTCAGCTAACAAGGCTTCTTGCTGATGTGATTTTGTTTTCTGTTGGGCTTCTTTTTGAAAACGCTCTTCCAAAGAACTGCGAAATTCGTCCAAAGTATCATAATCACTGACTTCTTGCGCAAAGTCATCATTCAATTCAGGCAGTTCTTTTTCCTTGAGTTCTTTGACGGTGACAGTGAAAAGAGCAGGTTTTCCTGCTAGATCTTCGTTAACATAAGGATCTGGAAACTGAGCAGAGACTTCTCTGGTTTCTCCAGGATTCATTCCCACTATCCCTGTGACAAAGCCAGGAATGAATTTGTCTTCCTGCATCTCCAATTGGAAATCAGTTGCTTCGCCTCCCGGTATTGGCTGGGGTTCACCAGTTTCGTCTTCGCCTTCAGTAGCAGCTATAACCCCTTTGAAATCTACCACAGCTACATCACCTATTTGCGCTGATCTCCCTTCCACAGGAATTAATGTTCCCATTTGTTGGCGTTCGTCTTCTAAGGCTTTGTCTACCTGCTGTGGATCGTACTTCACTTCCTCAGCTTTGAATTGCAAGCCCGTATATTCACCCAAATTTGGTTCTGGTTCCACATCTACAGATGCAGAAATTATCAGCGCTTTTCCTGGTTCATAATTACTAATCAATTCCTCAAATGAAGAGCGTAGCTGTGGTTGACCGAGCACCTGGATTTTTTCTTGTTCTAAGGCTTGCTCAATGCCATCTTGAATAACTTCTTCTAGCGCTGCTGCCTTGATTCGAGTTGTGCCAAGGCGCTGCAGGAGTATCTGCCGAGGTACCTTGCCTTTACGAAACCCAGGAATATTTGCAGTACTCGCTAAGTTCTTAACAACTTTTTCGTAAGTTTCCTTGGTCTTTTCTGGCGTAATCTCTATTTCCAGACCAATTTGACTGGCGGGAAGTTTTTCCTGGGTGACTTTCATGCTTCGTCTCTATTATTTGTATTTCTTTTTACTTGTTGTCTACTGACGCCAAAATTTGCGTCTTTAAGTTAAAGTTTCCTGACTTGGATTAAAAGTGGCTACATGGCTTGATTATATCCAAGTGCGCCAGGGTCTCCTTATAACATTTTATCAGTTTACTTTTGTTGTCAAAAACCTTGACATTTGAGCGCAAACTAGTTTCCTGTTCTCAACTCCAAATTGTTTTTTCCCAAAGGGCTAACACCGTGATATCCTGGTTCTCAACTAGCAGTTTGCACGCCAAGGTTGTCGCATTGGGGCTGGCTGCTATATCGAACTGAGCCCTGCTTTTGCCTAGCTCCTGTGTTGTGAGAATAGGTTAGCTTATCGCAATGCTCTCTAAAGTCCATTGAATCATAGTACACCAATCATCTTGACAACGCATCTATTCAAGGATAAAACCTGTTTTCAGTTATGCAAAAGTTTAGCTCATCCAAATATTAAAAGATGATCTACTCTATAATAGAAATCTTAATTTTCACAAAAAGTTTCGTCATAAAGTATTGTAAATCGCCATACGAATCAGGATGAGTAACAAAATAAATGTATTAGATTAAAATAAATGTATTAGATTAAAAATGACAACTATTTTATCAACAAAGAAAACTATTAAAAGGTTTATTTAATGTCTGCTATTGCCATTTAAGCTTTGAATTTCTACAAGAAATTGCACAGAACATCTCGTAAAGGAGGAAGTCAATTTGTCTAAATCCTACAGGGTAGCTATTTTGGGAGCAACGGGTGCTGTTGGTCAAGAGTTGCTGGAATTATTGGAGAACCGTCATTTCCCGGTTTCTGATTTAAGGTTATTGGCTTCCGTTCGCAGTGCAGGACGAACACTGCCTTTTGAAGGGGAAAATTTGCCAGTAGAACCAGTGAGTGAAAAAGCCTTTGAGAATGTGGATCTGGTGTTGGCGAGTGCAGGTGGTTCCATCTCAAAAATTTGGGCACCAAAAGCTGTCGCGGCGGGTGCTGTGGTGGTTGATAATTCCAGTGCGTTTCGCATGAATCCGGAAGTTCCTTTGGTGGTTCCGGAAGTCAATCCAGAAGCAGCAGCGAACCACAAAGGTATCATTGCTAATCCCAACTGTACAACGATTCTAATGACAGTGGCAGTGTGGCCCCTACATAAAGTATCACCAGTACAGCGCCTTGTGGCTGCAACTTACCAATCAGCCAGTGGTGCTGGTGCTAAGGCAATGGAAGAGGTGAAAATTCAAGCAAGTGCTATTTTAGAAGGCAAGCAACCTGTTGCTGAAGTTTTTCCCTATCCATTAGCATTTAATGTATTCCCGCACAACACCCCTTTGAACGACTTTGGGTATTGTGAGGAAGAAATGAAAATGGTTAACGAGACCCGCAAAATCTTTGGGACTCAGGAGATCAGAATCACTGCAACTTGTGTACGGGTTCCCGTACTACGTAGCCATTCGGAAGCGATTAACCTAGAATTTGAGGTACCATTTAGCCAAGATTTGGCGAGAGAAATTCTCACTCAGGCACCGGGTGTGAAATTGGTAGAAGATTGGAAGGCAAACCATTTCCCAATGCCAATTGAAGCCACAGGTCAAGATGAAGTTTTGGTAGGGAGAATTCGTCAGGATATTTCTCACCCGTGTGGCTTGGAACTGTGGCTGTGTGGGGATCAAGTCCGCAAAGGTGCAGCCTTGAATGCAATACAAATTGCTGAGTTATTAGTAGAAAAAAATCTGCTCAAAGGGGCAGTAGCGGTTAGTCATTAGTGAGACAATCTGCTGCTTTGAGGGTATCCTACCAGTTCTGGCTCTGCCGTTGGGTTGTTAGTCATAAGTGATTTGGTTATGAGTGCCAGACAAAGGACAAATGACATAAAAAGAATGTGTAAATTACGCTTGAAAGTAATAGTCAAATAAGTTATCACAATATAACACCACCAAGATCAACAAAAAGCAAAGAACAAAGAACTATCTATAAAGAAGAATATTTAGGAGTGAAAAGAGGGTGGTAGATTTTGGCAGAGTTCTAACCGCTATGATTACGCCGTTTAAGGAAGACGGCAATGTGAATTATGATGTAGCTGCAGCACTAGCAGCACATCTAGCTGACAATGGTACAGATACAATTGTGGTATGTGGAACTACGGGAGAATCTCCTACCCTGAGTTGGGAGGAAGAATACCAGTTGTTTTCTGTTGTATTGCAGGCGGTGGCGGGAAAAGCTTTTGTGATAGCAGGCTGTGGCTCTAATTCAACAAAAGAAGCAATTGCTGCTACCCAAAAGGCAGTTAAAATAGGAGTACATGGTGTACTGCAGGTTGTTCCTTACTACAACAAACCCCCCCAAGCAGGGCTTTATCAGCACTTTGCTGCGATCGCTCAGGCAACACCTGACTTACCGTTGCTGTTGTACAATGTCCCTGGTCGTACAGGTCAAAATCTCCAACCGGAAACTGTTGTTCGGTTAGCTGAGATTGACAATATTGTTGGAATTAAAGAATCTACAGGCAATATAGATCAAGCAAGTGAAATTCGTCGCTTGACGCCAAAAGAATTCCAGATTTATTCTGGTGATGATTACATGACTCTGCCTCTGTTGGCAATAGGGGCAAAAGGTGTTGTCAGTGTGGCTTCTCATCTGGTAGGAAACGAACTACAAAAGATGATTCAAGCCTTTGATTCGGGTAAAATTCAAGTAGCTAGGGAAATACATCTCCAACTCTTTCCTCTGTTTAAAGCTTTATTTGCAACGACAAGCCCCATCCCAGTCAAGAAAGCATTAAATCTTTTAGGTTGGGAGGTTGGTTCAACTCGTCCCCCATTGTGCGAACCGGACTCACAAATAAGTGAAAAGTTAAAACTCGTTCTCAAAGAACTTGGTTTAATTTAATAGGAATATAATGAAGGCAGACGGGGTAATTTTCTGAAGATTTTTATAAAAAAAGTGCTTTATTTTACCAAAATATGGGTAAAACCCTGTGCTAAGACTGGATAAATATATTATGAATTTTGAGCTTTTAAAGCCGAATTAATGAAGCAACAATTGAACATCTGATAAAAAATCAGCTGTTTTCAGACTGATTTCATAACCTGTTTGTCTTGTCAGTTTTACAACAATTGATTGGCAAAGAACAATCTTTAAATTTCACATTTTTATCAACAAAGAACACTCTAAGGAGAATATGGCTAAAAACGAAACTTTAGCCGCCCTAAAAATCATTCCGTTGGGCGGTTTGCATGAAATTGGTAAAAATACCTGTGTTTTTGAGTATGAGGATGAAATTATCCTGCTAGATGCAGGGTTGGCTTTTCCCACAGACGGAATGCATGGAGTTAATATAGTACTCCCAGACATGACTTATATACGGGAAAATCGCGACAAAATTAAAGGTATGATTGTCACCCACGGTCATGAAGACCATATCGGTGGGATAGCCTTTCACCTAAAGCAATTTGAAATTCCTGCGATTTATGGTCCAAGACTAGCACTGGCAATGCTAGAGGGGAAATTGGAAGAAGCGGGAGTGCGCGATCGCACTGAGTTAAAAACCGTCCTCCCCCGCGATGTGGTGAGAATTGGCAAACATTTCTTTGTGGAATACATTCGCAATACCCACTCCATTGCTGATAGCTTTACTGTAGCAATTCATACACCAGTTGGAATACTTATCCATACAGGGGATTTTAAAATTGACCATACGCCTGTAGATGGTGAGCATTTTGACTTGCAAAGACTAGCCGAACACGGGGAGAAAGGCGTACTGTGCTTGATGAGCGATTCAACAAACTCAGAAGTACCAGGATTCACGCCTTCAGAACGTTCTGTGTATCCAAATCTGGACAGAGTCTTCAGTCAAGCCACTGGGCGATTATTTGTGACAACCTTTGCCTCCAGCGTGCATCGCATTAACATGGTTTTGCAACTGGCGCAAAAGTATAAACGTGTCGTGGGCGTGGTAGGTCGTTCCATGCTGAATCTGATTGCCCATGCCCGTAATTTAGGATACATCAAGTGTGATGAGAATCTCCTTCAGCCGTTGCATGCTCTGCGCAATCAGCCAGATGCAAATGTGTTGATTTTGACGACTGGTTCTCAAGGTGAGCCAATGTCCGCAATGACCCGGATAGCCAATCAAGAACATCCCCATATTAGAATTCGCCAAGGAGATACGGTCGTCTTCTCAGCCAACCCCATTCCTGGAAATACAATTGCTGTAGTCACCGTCATCGATAAGTTGATGATGCAGGGAGCAAATGTCATCTATGGTCGGGATAAAGGAATTCACGTCTCTGGTCATGGATGTCAGGAAGACCAAAAGCTGATGATAGCTTTGACTAGACCCAAGTTCTTCCTACCAGTTCACGGAGAACATCGGATGCTCGTCAAGCATTCCCAAACAGCTCAGAGTATGGGGATTCCTGCAGAAAACATGGTGATTATTCAGAATGGGAATATCGTTGAACTCACTGAGGAATCAATCCGTGTTGCTGGTAAAGTCGCATCTGGTCTGGAACTGGTAGATACTTCCGGTAGTGGTATGGTTAGTGCCAAAGTGCTCCAAGAACGGCAACGTATGGCAGAAGAAGGTATCGTCACAATTGCGATGGCGTTAGATTGGAATGGCAAGCTGATAGCGAAGCCAGAAATTCACCTGCGAGGTGTTGTCACGAGCATCGAGCGCCCCTTGCTGCAAAAGTGGGTACAACAGCGAATTGAAGAAATCCTCAGCGTTCGCTGGTCAGAATTTGCTCCCTCTTTTGATGGTGAAAATCAAGAGGTGGACTGGGGTGGATTGCAAGGGCTTTTGGAGCGGGAATTAGCACGCTCACTACGAAAGGAACTGCATTGTCAACCGTCCGTAACTTTATTGATGCAAATTCCTGATGAACCACCAGTAAAAGTTTCTGACGGTAGAAGGCGGCGTACTCGTACTGCGGCTCAAGTTGCATCGTAGCTGACATCTTTATTCAAGCCCCTGGATTCATGAGCTAGTGCGTTGGGGAGGACAGTGCCGGGGTGAGGCAGCGCGGTCTTGGGGGTTTCCCCCATGAGCGACTGCCGAAAGGGTTTCCCGACAGTCGCGCACCTGTCCGTTGAGCTAGTACTTGATGAGGGTTTCCCTCACTTGGTATCTGGCGTCCGGGTTAAGCGACTTGTAGACGCCCGTTAGGCACAGCCGTGGCGTTAGCCATAGGGCGGCTTCCCGTAGGGTAGCACCTGGCGTCCGTGGGGTCTTCAATTTTGAATTTTGTTAGCGCAGCGGGACGCAGTCCATTTTGAATTTTGAATTCCCCGAAGGGGATTATCCCGCTCATGCATGGGTGGAATGGTGCTGCTATCCACCCTAATTTTTACTATTCACGTGAAGTAGAGCTTAAAGACGCCAGGTAAGTCAACCCTAATACGTCATAGATTGCAAGTTGTCCGAGGAGGATGACAAATTTATGATGCTGTTATCAACAGTTCTGTAGCTATCAGCAAAATTACTCATATTCCAATGTCAGCTCACCACTTTTCCACTGAGAGTGAAAATATGGGTAAAATCGCGGAAAAATGGGTTTTAAAAAATTGAAATTCTTGATTCTTAATTAATTTTCTTCCTTGTATTCTTTTTCTCTCCTACTTAGTCTCTCTTATCTATAAGTATTTTTTTGGGGAAGGTTGTAATATTTAAAAGTCACTATCAGCGTCGAATTTACACAGTTTTGCTCTTAGCTAATGACTACCTGAATGCAAAACTGTAGTATTTCTACTTACGCAATCAAGAGTGATGTCAAATGTATTTTATTTTGTGACAAAGTTTTAGTAAACGTTACACCTTTATCTACCCAAAGGTAGATGTCTTTACTAAAAATTTAATTACGTCAAGTGAAAAAGAAGATATCTCTACTGCACCTCTGATCAAAAGGAAATTGCGCTTAACTTGACGTAATATAGAACAGGCTCTGATGCCAGTAGCTACTCAGTCATCAGATCAGACAAATCATCAGATTGTATCTCAGTCAGGACAAGGTTCTTCCGGAACAAGTCGTGGCAAAGTTGTAAATGTTCATCGGGTAGTTCAAGAGCCTCAGTCGAAATAGAGGAGTGAACCATGAAGGTATACCATAATACCACAAAAAAAATATTTTTGGCAAGCTGGGTGCCGCTAAATCAAGCACAACAAGACGCCCCAGCCGCCCAGATGCATCGTCCTTCGCCTAAGCCTGAGTTTGGTATTCTCCAATCCATACGGCGATGGTTAGACAATGTTCCAGTTCGCGATCGCCAACTAGCTCATCGCTTGTGCAAGTTCATTCCTTCCCAGTGTCCTTTTGAGCGCGATGTGAAATTATTTGGGAAAACCCTGTTTCATATTCCGCCAATGTGCAAGCTCAACCCTGTTTACGAAGAGTTGGTTGGCTTACGTTTTCGAGCGCTATGCTATCTAGCTGATGAATGCGGCGAAGATGTGACACAGTACTGCTAATAAATCAGTACCGTTTAGTTAAGGATTGTTTTCGGAGATTTCACACGTGTAGAGACATTGCACGCAACGTCTCTACTCATGACCAAAAACTAGTGCAAGGAGTCAGAACTCACCAACTCACCAACTCACAAGAGAAAAATTCCTCCAGAATCAGGATTTTAAGCTATTCCTAACCGTCTAGTTATTTCTGTCATCCTGTACTAATAACTATTTACCGTTTTTTTGCCATTGTGCAATTGCATTCTGCGCTTGTTTGTATGTGGCTGTTTCCTCTGGAACTAAAGCAGCGGTTTCAATCGCAGCTTTGAATTCTTTTCGGTTTGCTCGTTGTTTGGCAAGACGCAAAATATTTTCACTCCATGAGTTGATAGATTTTTGAGCAACATCAAAACCTGGTTCATCTCGTGGAACTTTTTTAGCAACTTCTATAGCGCGATTGTAGGTAGAAGCCTGTCCATCCCGAATTAAGCCAACAGCAGCATCAATAAGGGTTGTATTGGTTACATACTGCTTTGCTTCTAGCCGCCACTGCTTAATAGATGTTTGTGCTTTTGAGTATACAGCTTGGTCTTTGGGGACTAACTGTGCAGCGGAAATAGCATTTGCATACAGTTTTTGTTTAGCACGAGCTTGTGCTAAATCTAAAATCATGCGGCTCCAAATCTTGATGTTTTCCTGAGCTTGTTCATACTTAGGATCATCATGAGGAATTTTACCAGCCGTATTAATTGCTTGTCTCAAATCACTCGCTTGAGTTTGACTCAGGGACATTTTCTGCAATTCCAACACTGCTTGGTTGGATTGTTTTGATTCGTCAGGAGTTGGAGTGACTTGTGGACTAGAAGTGACTTCGGGGATTAATTGGGTTTCTGGTTGGGTGAGTATGGTTGGTGATGGTGTCAGACTAGGTTGTGGTGATACATTAACAATCTTTCTGTTGTTAGCCACACTTGTGAAAGATGGTGGTAGTATATGCGCTAACCGCAATCCTGCGCGATCGCGCAACAAAACAACCACAATTAAGCATAGAACAAGCATTGTAGCTATGCTCCACAGTAGAACCAGCGGCAAAAATTGGTTGTTCGACGACTTTTTGTGAGGATGAGGGGATGGATCAGATGAGAAAGATGAGGGAGTATTTTTTCCTGCGACTTCTGCGACTTCCCTTGCTACTTCCTTGACTGTTGCTTCACGTTTATCCTCCAATTGTGGGGAGGCAGCAACTTGTGTCTGTCGCTTGGGTACAAAAACAATGACAGGATTTTGTGTGGGACGCCAGTAATGTTGACACAGTTCTGGCGTGCGAAAACTCAGGTATTTTTCTAAATGCGTTAAATTACTGCCATTACCGTAACGTAAAGCTTCTAACAGCGCGGCTGTAAAGAATCCATGCCCGAGTTCGCGACTTTCGTGGGAAAATTGCTCTGGTTGACAAGAAAGAATAGTAGAAATTTGTAGTTCTTTAGCTAGTTCTATTGTTTGTTTGCCAATGTGAGCATCTGTGTAAGTTCCGAAAGCACGGTTGATATCAAGCAATAATAATGCATCAAGGTTCGCAACTTGCAGACTCTGCATGAGCGATCGCACTTCTATACCCGTCTGTTCAACGCGATTGGGATCGCCTTCGGCGGGCATTAAATAATCTTGTCCTTTATAGTTGACGCCATAACCGCTGAAGAAAAACCATAATCGGTCTTGCGGCTGCCAGGAAGTCGCAGCAAAATCTTCAAACAGTAGTAAAATATTTTCTTTAGTGGGATAAGTAGATCTATCTCCAAACGGTGGCGAAGTCTCTGTAATCAGCAGACAGTGTTGCGGCAAAAAACCACCATTCGTCACCAAAAAATCTTTGACTGCTTCAGCATCTGCTTGAGCGCAGTCTAAAGGTTGAAAGAACTGATATTGATTGATACCAATTGCGATTGCCCAGTTTTTTGCCATCGCGATTTTTCTTACTCGTTGTTTAATTGCCTAGGAAAGTGATTGACTTTGTAAGGAACAAGGCTAACCTATGTCTACTAACCTTGTCTAATAGTCTAAGTGATTCTGATTCAACCGTTATAGGATCTGCGGTCTCCTCAGAGTCTAAGACAAGCGTGGAACTTAAGGAGTTGCAATTTTTTGGTTGCTTCAAGGAGAAAGACCGACGCAAACCATAAGATAGCGATTTCTACTCAACAACTCACTACATTTGTTTGTATGCCTTAGAATAAAAAGGTTGTCTACATTTAGAGTACCCGTTACTATGGCTGTTCCTAAGAAGAAAACATCGAAGTCCAAACGAGATAAACGTCGAGCTACATGGAGGCACAAAGCCACAGTTGAAGCTCAGAAAGCTCTTTCTCTAGGCAAGTCTATTTTGACTGGACGTTCTACTTTTGTCTATCCAAATGCTGAAGAAGAGGAAGAAGAAGAGGAATCATAAGACGACTATTCGGTAATTGGTAACTGGTTGCTTGTGGGATGTTAGTTGTTAGTTATTATCTCACTAACCACTAACTGGTTACCGTTGCCCTTTACCTCTGACTGATTACTTAATATTCATATGAAAATTACAGTATTTTAACAAAAGTTATTTTTCTGCAACTATGGTGAGAAAATTTTTTCACAAGCCTACAGAACAAGAAGGAGAACGCGTTCCTCCCGGTCAGCACTTGGCTAAGGGGTTTCCTGTATTAACCTACGGTGCGACTCCTCAAGTTAGCACAGACGAATGGGAGTTTCAGGTATGGGGTTTGGCAAAACCTGTAACCTTTACTTGGCCGGATTTTCTGGCGCTTCCGCAGCACGAATTCACAGCGGATTTCCATTGTGTGACGCGCTGGTCAAAACTTGATGTCAAGTGGACTGGTATCAAGGTTACAGATTTTATGAAACTCATTGAGGTAGACACCAAAGCAGATTATGTTATGGAACACTGCTACGGTGGCTACACAACTAATATCTCAATGAAAGACTTTGTGCGAGAAGAAAACTTCTTTGCCTTTCAAGTCTTCGGAGAATCCTTACCAGCAGAACATGGCGGTCCAATGCGGCTTGTCGTTCCTCATCTCTACGCTTGGAAAAGTGCCAAGTGGATCAATGGTTTAGAGTTCTTGGAACGCGAAGAGTTGGGTTTTTGGGAACGCAATGGCTATCACCGTCGTGGTGAACCTTGGGCTGAGGAACGTTACAGCAATTAAAAGGTTAGTGGGGCGTTACCCCATTGGTGTCCCCGCCCTACTGACTTAACTTATAAGTACCTATAACTTTTTTTGTTTTGGGATGACAAACAGCGTTGCATATGACAAGGCTAATTTCAGTCACCCGCATTTCTCCAATATAAATATTTTCCAGTTCTTTGACTTTATTTTGAAATAATGCGCTCGGCTCATCTGTAAATCTACATAAGGTCATGTTTCCAAAAAATACTGTATTAGAGATATATTTTTTATTATCTGGTACACCTATTTCTCTTAAGCCCAAATCTAAGGCTTGAACTAACTTTTTTAGCGTCTCATCACAATACCCTGTTAGAGAAACACTCGTTGGAAATAAAATTAAACCCTCCAAACTAAAAGTGAATGATTGAAATTTTGGAACTATTTGAGTAAATAATTCATGGACTTTCACCACATCTTCGTTTTTAAAAAGCGGAGGATTGTGGACAGTTCGTATACTTTTAATAGTTATATGCAGGCATTCACTCGAATAATAGAAATGGTGAGAATCTAAGCTTTGTAACGGAGTAATAATTTCTTTTGATATTGTTTGGGTAATGTCTTTTGGCGGAAATGTTAATGATGCTAGACAAATAGCGTCATCGTTTTCATAATCACTTCGCATTTCAAGAATGCTCAATTGACTTTGCCCTTGATAAATATTGTCTTTCACCTGTTGGATGATTTTCTTTTGCTGTGTGATGTAGTTGTCACTCATTATGAAGTACTTGTTCTATTACAAAGAAACGCCCATAGCTGGACGTTAATAAGACAATTCCATCTTAATAACTAAAATTGCTAACCAATAACTCGCTTTAGTATAGATAGCTTATCTTTATAAGGAGCGTACAGTAATTTTAAATCAAGTAAAAAGGAATTGTGGAAGACACTTTTGTAATGGGAAAAAGTGTCAAAGCTGGATTTGCCGTGATACTTGCCAATTCCACTATCACCTACACCACCAAATGGTAAAGATGAAACACTATAATGCTTCATTGTATCGTTAAGACAAACTCCACCAGAGGAAGTTTCCTTCAAGATTTTTTGTTGGAAATTTTTATTCTTAGAAAATAAGTACAAAGCCAAAGGTTTTGGTTTAGACTTAATTAAGTCAATTGCTTCGGTTATGTCTGTGTATTCAATCACAGGAAGAATTGGACCAAAAATTTCTTCCTGCATTACGGTGGCTGTTGAAGAAATATCCTCAAGGACTGTTGGGGCAATATAAAGTTCTGAAGGGTTGGTTTCTCCGCCAATGCGAATTTCGCCCTCTTTCAGGAAATTAGATAACCTGTCAAAATGTTTTTTATTGATAATCCTTGCATAATCAGAACTCCTTGCAGGATTGTCTCCATAAAATTCCTGCAAGGTTTTCTGAATTTCATCTAAGAAATTTTCTTTGATTTTTTTGTCTACTAAAAGATAGTCTGGTGCGATACAACTTTGTCCAGCGTTGAGAAATTTTCCCCAAGTAATACGTCTGGCAGTGTGTTCGATGTTAATATCAAAATCTACGATGCAAGGACTTTTACCGCCCAATTCTAGGGTGACAGGTGTCAGGTTTTTTGCAGCTGCTTCCATAATTATTTTACCTACAGCCGTACCACCAGTAAAAAAGATATGGTCAAACTTTTCTGCTAGTAACTGTTGACTTGTTTGCACACCTCCTTCGATAACTGTAATATAAGCTGGCTCGAAATATTGTTTGATCATCTCACTGAGAAGATGAGAAGTGTTTGGTGCAAGTTCTGAAGGCTTGAGAATTGCACAGTTGCCTGCTGCAATTGCACCTACTAATGGTGAGATAATTAAAGAAAATGGATAGTTCCAAGGACCAATAATTAAAACCACTCCTAGCGGTTCTGGATAAATGCGTGCCGATGCAGGAAATAATTGTAGGGAAACAGGTGCTTTCTTAGGTTTCGTCCAAGTTTTAATATGCTTGATAGCATAGCTAATTTCTTGGATGACTCCAATTTCTGTGGCATAACTCTCAAATTCTGGTTTATTTAAGTCTGCTTTTAGTGCATTGATAATTGCGTCTTTGTGCTCAGTGACTGCTTGTTTTAAAATTTTCAGTTGCTCAAGTCGAAAATTAATGTCTTTTGTCTGACCAGTATTGAAATAAGTGCGTTGTTTGTGGATAATATCGGCAATTGACAGTTCTTGAGAAATCATTGTTCTTGTCCTCGTTAGCTAAGTTTAATCAATTCTTCAGTAGTGCTAAATTTTATGAAAATTCTGAGCGATGAGTACGGAAGTTCTTTTTGCTAATTTTCAAAATTGTACTTAATATTCAGTACTCAGGATTGTTTGAGTGAAAGTGTGTTGTTTGCCCATATCTGATTTATAACGAATTATAGATAAGCAATAATAATTACTGTTTGATGGGCAAACGTACAATGAATACACTCCCTTTGCCGACTTCTGAATTCACGAGAATCGTGCCTTGATGTGCTTCGACAATTCGTCGCGAAAGGTACAGTCCTAAGCCACTACCAGAATGATTATGACTTCCTTGGCGAAATCGTTCAAATAAAGTGAGTTGTTCTTTAGGAGAAATGCCTCGACCTGTATCTGTGATTTTAACTGTTATGCAATTATCTGAAGGAGTCGCTGGAGTGATGCTGATGGTTATTTCGCCGGTGTCAGTAAATTTGACAGCGTTACCTATCAAGTTGGTGAATAGTCTGTGGAGTTCTAAGCGATCGCCCATCACTGTACTACTCCCTGAGTCCTCACCTAAATCTAAATTGACTGCAAGCTGCTTTTGATCTGCTAGAGGACTCAATTCTTGTGAAACTTCTTCTAGTAACTGACTGAGATTAACTGGTTGAAACGCCAGAGTTTTGCGACCTGCTTCAAAGCGATAAACTTCCAGTAAGGTATTTACCATAGCTAGCAAATTGCTGTTACTGCGAGCCATGATCTCTATCACTTCCTGCATTTGCGGTGACAGTTCTCCCAAAGCACCCTCCGCAAACAGCAACAGCATTCGATCCGCTGCTACCAAGGGTGTGCGCAAGTCGTGGGTGAGGCGAGAGGCAAAATCTTGACGTTGACGGGCAATTTCATCGCGTTCATCTATACTGTGCTTGAGACGGAGAAGCGATCGCACTCGTGCCAACAATTCATCCACAGTCACAGGCTTGCGGATAAAATCATCTGCACCCAAATCTAATCCATGAGCAACATTAGGTGAGTCATGTGCGGTAATCAGCAAAATTGGGATAAATGGCAAAGTCATATTTTGCCGAATACGCTTAGTAACTTCATAACCATCCATTCCCGGCATCATCAGATCCAGCAACACTAAATCACAAGTCGATCTTTCAAGTTGTGCCAATGCTGAAGCACCATTCGCTGCCGTGCTAACCGTGTAGCCTTCTTCCTGCAAAATCGTTTTCACCAAAAATACATTATCAGCAGAATCATCTACAACCAAAATCTTGTCAGAGTTAGAAGATTTAGACATACAGCACTGAAGAAACGCTCATTCCACAAGAAAGAAAATAGCTTTAGCCCTTGCTATTTTCCCCTTAACCAATACTACTCACTTATGTGGATATTATGTTGTTGTGGTTGCTTAGGTAAAGATTTTTGCGGTGTTTTGAGTAAAACCCAATGAAAGTAGAGTAAGAGAATCTGCTTTTTTAGCAAGTGGTTAAGGAGTTTAGCGATTGTTATGTCAGCCGTGAAGTCAGACAAAAAATTGAGGATACGTTGCTGTTACCTATGGCGGAGATTGAAAAGCGGCAGAAGTGAGGCGATCTTTGAAGAAAGTGGGCGATACGCACAAGCTAAAGCCTCCGGCTTATCGCCTTCCCAAATAGCTTAAATATCGTGAAATAAGTTCCAATGCTACTGTGGTGATATCCTTTAGCCTTTAGCTAGCAATGAACACCATTACTATCCAAATTTCCAACGACCGTTTGGTGAAGCTGCAAGAAACCGCCTCTCGTCTTGGCGTATCAATAGAAGAATTAGTGCTAATGGGTGTAGAACAATTGCTTAATCAGCCAGAAGCATCCTTTCAAGATGCTATGGACTATGTACTCAATAAAAATGCTGAACTGTACAAACGGCTAGCTTAATGCGCTATTTCAGCATAAAAGAGGTTTTACAACTTTATCATCGCATAATCGAGCAGTCTGGTGGCTCGGCAGGTATTTCCAACATCGGCGGACTCGAATCCGCCTTGGCTCAACCACAGATGACATTTGCCGGGGAAGAACTTTACCCAACTATAGTTGAAAAAGCTTCAGCACTTGGTTTTTCTTTGATTAAAAACCACTGTTTTGTAGACGGTAACAAACGCATCGGTCACGCTGCAATGGAAGTTTTCTTAGTGTTAAATGGCTTTGAGATTAATGCAGCAGTAGATGAGCAAGAGCAGGTAATTTTGCAAGTAGCATCTGGTGAATTAGGTCGAGATGAATTTACTGAATGGCTTCGCAGTCATATCACACCTAAATCAGGTTTTGCTAATTCTGTATAGATTTTTTCGCTTCCTTACACTGTAGTGTCTGGTTCAATCGCTTCTAAAATATCACATAACTTTTGCCAAGCGCTCAATACTTGTCACGTACCACATTCTATATGCCTCCTCGTCACTTCTCAATTCTTGTTTAAAACTACGCACAAACTCCTCTGGCAATACCATTATCCAGTCAAGAAGCATTAATTTCTTTTTTTATTAACGGGATTAAGCGATCGCTCCCAGCGACTAAATGCTTGGGAAGAAAGCAGCGTCAGGAATAAATAAACCAGGGCGACAGTGGCGTAAATCTCAAACGAGCGATAGTTTTCCGCTACAATCAGCTGCCCCTTGCGGAACAACTCTTCAAACCCGATGACAGCGACTAAGCTGGTGTCTTTTAGCAGGCTAATGAACTGATTGCCCAGAGGTGGCAAGATCCGCCTTTGGGCTTGAGGAAAGATCACATAGCGCATCGTTTGCACTGAACTCAAGCCCAGTGATTGGGCGGCTTCTGCTTGCCCCGGCTCAATTGATTGGATGCCTGCGCGGACAATTTCAGCAATGTAGGCAGCGCTATTGAGACTCAATGCGATCACTGCTGCCGCCAGACGATTTAAGTTGAAGGTGAAACCAAAATTCTGAGCTACAGCAGGCAACCCAAAGTAAATCATAAAAATCTGCACCAGCAACGGCGTCCCCCGGAAAAAATCTACATACGCCCTAGCAATCCAGCGCAAAGGAACAGATGCTTGTAGGCGAACAATCCCAATTAGTGAACCCCCGATCATACCCAGCAATACTGAGAGTGCTGTGAGTTCAAGTGTTACCAAAGCCCCACGCAGCACAACCGGTAGTGACTTCAAGATAATGCTTAGTGAGCTAAATAGCTGGGATACGCCTTTTTCGCTAGTCTGGTTTTCAATGGGTGATTTTTCTGGAAGTTGTGGCGGCTGAGTACCAAACCACTTTTGGTAAATTTTAGTATAACTGCCATTTTTCAGCACCGTTGCCAGACCTTGGTTAATCAGGTCTAGGTTGGGCGATCCTTTAGGTGTAGGAATGCCATAAAATTCTTCTGTAAGCAGACTGCCGACCACTTTGAGTCCCTTAAGGTTGCCGCTTTTTATACCATATAAAATAACGACGCGATCATTAAGAACGGCATCGACACTGCCATTGAGTAATGCCTGAAGGGTTAAGGGTGAATCATTAAAAGTGCGAACTTCAGATCCAGGAAGACTTTTAGCCTTGAGTGCGCCAGTCGTCCCGATTTGCACGCCAATAATCTTGTTCTTAAGACTGTCTAAATTGGTAATGTTTTGATTGTCTGTGCGGGTGGCGATCGCTAAGCCCGATTTGAAGTAAGGGCGCGAGAAGGAAATTGTCTTGACTCGTTGGGCAGTAATTGCCATCGCCGCAACTGCCGCATCTACAGTTTGCGTCTGCAACGCTGGAATCATACCATCAAAAGGTATATTTTTATATTTAACTTGAAATCCAGCAGATTGCGCGATCGCATTCATCAAGTCAATGTCAAAACCCTGCAACTCACCAGTTGCAGATTGAAACTCGAAAGGCGGAAACGTTGGTTCTGTAGCAACAGTAAGTGTTTTACCAGCAGTGGAACCGTTCGTGAAACTACAACCGCAAAGTAGAAATAGACAGCTTAAGCCAAGAACTAGCCAACGGATAACAGTCAACCTTTGCATATTTTTTAGACTTTTCTCATCTCTGGAGTTTCATTTAAAGGATTATTGCTCATTCCTTCAGGCGATAAATTTCCAGAGAACAAGTTGTATACAAAAAACCTGGTTAAGCAAAGCGAGTTTTTGACTAGTTAACCATAATTTCTGCGAGCAATTTTCTTAACCTGTCACACATGCGGGAGAGCCTATAAATGTCCAACTTGCCCAATATGTTCCAACGAACTTACTTGAATAGTCAGTAGAGGCATCCTGAACAAACCACTCAGGAATAACTTTTTGCTGTGCAATTTTTTTTTCCAAGCCGATCTGTAGGCACAGATTCTCGTAAACAATGTTTGCTTTTGCAGTTTCCAGCATTTTTTCTACTAACTTTTGTAGCCATTCCGCTCGAACAAACAGACTATGATTTGGATGGTTGCCATAATTAAGTCCTATAATTATGATCAGATATCCTTTGTCGCTTATTATCTTGTCCAGACAAAATTGAATGATTTCCTGCTCATTTTTGCGTTGTTGGCTTTCCTTATCAACTGTGTGATATATCATTCCGCATAGTACCACTGCATCAAACTTTTTATTTTCTGTAGCAAGTTTCCGCAGAAATACCCATAAATCTTCGCACACAAAGGTTCGCTTGGGGTATAGGTTTGAACAGTATTGAATGGCATATTCACTGTGATCTACCCCAACGTAGTCGCATTGAGAAGGCAGATATTTGAGCAAAGCTCCATTCCCACACCCCAGATCCAACAAAGAGAACGACCTTTCTTTAAAAGCATCCTCTAGAAAATGAATTGGTAGTGTATAGCGAGTAGCATTTTCCGGCTGTTCCAAGTAGGAATAACTGTCTGATTGAAAACGTTCTTCTTCAGACATTTTACGCTGAGGGTTATTATCTTCCATATTGTCAGGATGTCAAATGAATGGTGTGAAGAGCGGAAACTTATAAACTATCTTCTTGGTAAGGTTCTAGTGGCGGGTAAATTTATCGCCTACTTGACTATTTTACAAGTAATGCTACCCACAGTGCCAAAAATACGTACGTTGTATGCTCCATCAGGATAATACTTGTAAAATTGCTTCTATTTGCTGCTTCAGGTTTGGCAAATCTCGCTCAATAGCAGACCAAAAAACTACGTCTAAGTCAATTTCAAAGTAATTGTGAGTCAAAATATTTTGCATCCCGATCATTTGTGACCAAGGTACTTCGGGATGTTGTAATCTAATGTCAGCAGATAAGGCGCGAGATGCTTCACCGATAATTTGCAGATGTTGAATAAACCAAGTTTGAATCAGTTCATTTTGTTCAAAGCTTTGCCTTCCTTAAATTGCGTACTTATCTATACGTTCAATTGCTTCTAAAATATCACGTAACTTTTCACGATCGTCTCTCATAACGGAACAGCCTCTGTTAAAACCCGCTCCCGAATACGCTGTCGTAATCCTTTTTCAGTGACTACATCTACATCACGATCCAATAACTCTTGCAACTCCATTCCTCTATCCACCTAAGTCAAAAAGGCTTCGTCCCGGTTCCATTTCTACCAGAAAATCAACATCACTGTCTGCATCAGCCTCTCGGCGTGCTACAGAACCAAAAATACGTACGTTATATGCTCCATATTTAGCCGCACTGCGGAGGATTTCTTCTCGTTTTGCTTGCAAAAGCTCGTAAATATTCATGGTTTAACTCCCGTCTTACGAAATAGTTTAGCCAAATCAACAGCCATGTTTGACCATAAGAACGTCCTATCAAAGGAGTAATGCTTACGCACTTTCATCTCAAGCAGGAGTGATGGCTCATTTGCCTAGGGCGATCGCACAAGCTAAAGCAAGCGGGCTTATCGCCTCAAAAACCAAGAGCCCCAACTTCTGGTGAGAAGTTGGGGCTCTTGTTTCTCACAAATGATTTCAGACTGCTATATAGTTGCTGAAGTCATTATTTTGAACTTACTAGCGATCTGTATTAACTTTTATTGGCATTTTGGCTACTTTTCTAAAGCATGAAAAGATAGATTAGGGCAATAAGCCGTCATGCACATCGTGGTTGAAACACCGTCCCCCAGGTCATAAACCTGGGGTTTTATTTTGTCTATTGTTACCTAATTCATTTGGCAATTTGGCAACTAATGAGGTTGAAACAAGCTTATCTTATTAATTAATGCGGTCTTGCACAAAAGACTCAAAGTACACGACAAAACCCCTTTTCCCCCGGTTAACTACCGGGGTTCCTTACTAATTGTGGTCAAGGTTAATGTTTTAGTGAAAGTCAACTCCACATTTGGGTTAGTGGTAAAGGTCTATGTCAAAGTCAATGATGATGTTGTTGTCAAGGTCCGAGTTGTAGTAAACGAAAGGTCAGACTGATAATCCCACGCTTAGAAAGCGTAGGATTTTTTCTTCACGAGTAAACCTATTTATTGATTTTCTCAATCATTATTTTCTTACTCACTTCATAATCATCTAAATCGGGCAATTAAATACGGCGAGTTTTACAGTCCCTTCACCAAGCGAATATCTTGTAAAAGCCATAATCCTAAACTTTTGTCTCGAAAAATACCACCTCCCTCACTACATTGCTCATTGATCAGCTGTAGTGGTGTCGGAAAAGAAAAAGGGGGTTTTTCTAAATTTAGTAAACGCCAGTCACCTGTGGTAATATCTTCGTTCTCCTCACAATTAGGAAAAGTAGTCGTCAGTAGGTAAGTAATCTGGCTCCTTTTCATGTTATTGAGAGCAGAGAAAATGTCTCTAAACGAAAGATGCACAAAGCAGTCTCGGCATAACAATAGATCTGCTGTTGGTAGAGGTTCACTTGTCAAATCCAGTGTCAGAAACTGATGATTATGGCTTCCGTACCGCTTCTGATTCTCTAGGATAAGTTCGGACACAATATCTGCACCGATGTAACCTGAAACAGGTAAGTCAATGAACTGCATCCAACTGAAGTCTCCGCACGGTAGATCGAGGAGTACGTCCACCTGTAATGTCTTAAGTAGTGCTGGAAGTTTAGCTTCTATCTGTTGTGTTTGGCTGCTACTCGCGCCCTCCCCTGAAACTGAATCGAGTCCACACCAATGATTAGTTTGGTAGATGTGGCGGAACGTGTTGCTGAGTGAAAAGGTCACATCTAGCGATGCCTGTTTCTCGAAGTAGTAAGGATCAAAGGGGACGTTATCTCGCCGTTTGTTCATGGGATGTATTTATACTGGTTTTCTGTAAGGTGGGCATTGCTCACTAATCTCTCAAATGTCCATTACATGGCTTTCTGAGCAATGCCCACCCTACGATTTGTGGTCTATTCTTCATAAAATAAGAAAAGTGGTAGTTATTTCACAGAGCTCGTTGAACTAGCGTTATCCAAAGTTTGCACTGTCAGCACCTGTGGCGGGGTGGCGTCTGGCGGATAGAGGAAGTCAACTTCTACAAGTCTTCTTTCGCCTGGTTTCATATTGAGTACTACTAATGGTTCTCCTTGTTGTCCTTGTTTTTGCACTAAATGCAAGTACTGGGTTTGCGGTAAACCCTGATCATCTTTGTAACGTACTCTGACAGAACCCCGGAATAATACTTGCGGTGCTGGTGGATTCAAAAAGCGCAATCCGGATTTTGTTAATTTGTCTTCTTTTATTGGTGTCTGCATTGACACAATAACTGTTTGCAGTTTTTGTGTATTGTTATACAATGGTAGCGTTAAACTGTATTGTAAAGCGTAGTTTCCATGAGCACGATATGCTGTGTCAGGATAGCGCACCATCATCGGTGCACTTTGTATTTGACTCGTTCCTAAGGTACCGCGATCTAGGGCACCCAGAGGGTAGGAAAAGGCTTGTCCGGAAGTGGGTATGGTTAAATGCTGAGCTTTTGGATCATCTATGAGTAAGGCTTTCCATTCAGATCCTTGTGTGACTCCGGCAACGCGACCATATATTATTGGTTTGTTAGTCTCTTCGAGAGGGGTTGGTGTTTTATCGCGTGGTCCGGATAAATCACCATTATTGAGCAAATTTTGCCAGTCTTCTAAAGTAGGCACACGTTCACTCTCATCAGGATTTTTTGGTGCAAACATTGCTAGGCTGGCTGCATACACTGTGTCATTACTCCACAGTCGCATGAGTGTAGATCGACCATTTAAAGGTGGTGTCAGTCCACTGACAGGAATGGGTGCATTCAACAACATCCGGCTTTCACCAGGTGGAATGATAATTTGAGGAGGAAAGGTATCTTGTCGTTGTCCTCGCAGAACATTATCCACCACGCGATCGCCTGGTCCAGCAAAAATTGTACCTAAAATATTCTCACTCCTAGATGGCAACTCTATAAATGGTGCATCTGGTTGGCTTAAATAACTCGCCGCCTGCAAGATATTCACTGTCACTGGTTGTTTTCCTGGGTTATGCAGGATTATCCCCAGATAAAGTGTCCGCGAGTCTTGTGGTGTGGGTGCTTGGGCAACATGGTGAGCGAAAACATCAAATCGTCCTTTAAAAGGAAAATTCAAGTGTGCGGTTGGGACTTTTTTGCCTGACGCTGGAAAGGTGGAAAGCAAAATTCCTTCCTTGAGAACTTTTTCAGGACTATTGCTGTTAAACACTGGGATGCTATCCACAGTCCCAAGTAAAGGGCGTACTTGTTGCTGTTGGACAATTTCTTCAGGCGGCGGTGGTGCAGAAGGAGTAATTTGAGCGAGCGGAAAAATTAGTAAGAATGGAAACATCTGTGTACATATTTTTTTCTTCAAACAGACGTAAGTAGATTTACCAAAGTGCCAGCCTGTGAATAATCAATAAAAAATCATCAAGAATTAAAGGGAGATTTTCTTCAGTCAAAATAGGAACGTGGACAAAAATGCAAGGGGTTGTGAGTTCGCGTTGGCGTAGTTCATCTAAAACAGAATAGTAAAGTCCTTCGCAAACAAATTTACCGCAGTCGTGACTAATCTCAACTGCCCTTGCCCCCGCCACTAACTTTTCTAAATTAACTGTTGTCTGCAACACAATTTCCCCAGAACTAGCACCAACTTCCACACTTAATAATGTTCGTCTTCGCGCCATCCCACAGCAAATGATGCAGTCTGGTTGCAGTTGGTGGATTTTTTCTATAACCCGAAAACTGGCAAGCTGCACATCCACTCTCAACTGTCGCAAGAAGGTTAAATCATAAGGTAACGAGTTAAGTCGGGAAACTTCTATCAACAAATCATCAGAAGAATTTGATTTTTGTTCAGGTAGCCAAGTGTCAAAAGATGTTAATAGAATGCTTTTCTTCATAAGAAATATTATTTAAAATAGAGATACTCTCCATAATAAAGTTAACAGGGAGCGAGTAAATGACGTTGATTGCAGTTGTAGATTACGACATGGGAAATTTGCACTCTGTCTGTAAAGGACTGGAAAAAGCTGGGGCAACTCCCAAGATTACTGATTCTCCAAAAGAATTAGAAAAGGCAGATGCGATCGTTTTGCCAGGAGTCGGTGCGTTCGATCCAGCAGTCCAACAGCTGCGATCGCGTGGTTTAGAAAAACCAATAAAAGAAGCTATCGCATCCGGTAAACCCTTTTTAGGAATTTGTTTAGGACTGCAAATTCTTTTTGAATCAAGCGCAGAAGGGACTGAATCAGGACTCGGAATTATAAAAGGAAGAGTCAGGCGATTTCGTAGAGAACCAGGAATTGCTATTCCTCATATGGGTTGGAATCAACTCGAACTGACTCAACCAAAAAGTCATTTGTGGGAGTATTTACCCTCTCTACCTTGGGTATATTTTGTTCATTCCTATTATGTTGAACCGCAAGATCCGCAAGTTTGTGCAGCAACTATCACTCACGGACATCAAACGGTAACAGCTGCGATCGCCCGCGATAACTTAATGGCTGTTCAGTTTCACCCCGAAAAATCTTCCAATATTGGGCTGCAAATTCTGTCTAATTTTGTCTCCCAAGTTTGGACACAAGTTGCTGCCTAAATACAATTGTGGTTGAGTTTATAGTCCATTGTTTCTTGTTCGTAGTCAAAAGGTTTGTTAAGAATTGATTGTTAAAATTTGTAACTTGAATACACGATGGGCATTGCCTACCGCGATAAGTGACTGGTGGGTAATGCTTACCCTATAAAAAAGGTTGCTAACTAATGATGAATGATGAATGATATAGCAGTTGCCAGTTACCAAGTACCCGCAGTATCAGTTACCAGTTTTCACTGTTCACTGTTCACTGTTCACTGTTCACTGTTCACTGTTCACTGTTCCCTGCTATAAATAACTGATGAGTTTAAGAATTTACGGAAACCGACCATTAAAAACTTTACCAGGAAAAGAAACCAGACCCACCAGTGCGCGGGTACGCGAAGCCGTTTTTAATATTTGGCAGGGAACAATAGAAGGTTGTCGTTGGCTGGATGTGTGTGCTGGAAGTGGTTCAATGGGCGCGGAGGCTTTGTGTAGAGGAGCCAGCCGAGTTGTAGGAATTGATAAATCCCATCGTGCTTGTGCTACAATCCAACAGAATTGGCAAGACTTAGCGAGTGCTGAACAGAAATTTCAGGTAATGCGGGGAGATGTTGTACAGCTTTTGCCAAAATTATCAGGACAGCAATTTGACAGAATTTACTTCGATCCGCCGTATGCAAGTGAATTATACCAGCCAGTGATAGAGGCGATCGCTCAGTCTGGGCTTCTAGATGCTAATGGTGAAATAGCGATCGAACATAATCCTCAAGATTGGAATCCTTTAGTCATTCCGAATTGGGAAATTTGCCGTGAAAAAGTTTACGGAAACACGGCTTTGACCTTTTACAGGGTAGTGGATTGAGGGGACAAGGAGATAAATCAATTCAAAATTCAAAATGTGCTGCGCACCGCTGCGCTAACAAAATTCAAAATTTCTTATGATCTCCCCTACCTCCAACTGAAGGTGCTATATCCCTGTGTCCTCGGTTTGGATGACTTTATAAACCGAGTTGATTGCCACGTTTGTATTGCTCGTAAGCTTTGTAAAACAACCCAGCTAAGGTTACAAAGATTAGACCCAGTACAATGCCGTCAAGCAAGGGTTCAACCACGTTAAATCTCCTTTGGTGCTACTGTTCAATATTTTCTTCCCATTATTGATTCTACCAAATTTGGCATAATTGCTTCTTCCAAAGTAGGAGTTAGCAAACTAGGGGTGTAAGGGGGTAAGGGTGTAAGGGTGTAGGGGATCCCCAATAAGCCCAAATAAGCCCAAATAAGCCGATAGAAGCCCAAATAAGCCGAAGGGCTTGAGTCCTTCTGGGTTCGGCGGCGTGGCAACAAAGAAGATCCCCTCTTCCACGCCAGGTGCCTCAAGTCGGGAAACCCGCCCACGGCACTGGCTCCCCTATACCCCTACACCCCTATACCCCTACACCCGCGCGTTCCGGTCAGGCATACTGCACACGTCAACTTAAGCCAAAACCCTTTTCAAATATCGTTTCCAGGTAGAACTGGAAATGCCGTCAAAGCAGCTTTGTCACTACTCACCGAAGGCAGCAAATAACCGCTTCTTTTCTCATTCCTTCCCTCGTTCATCCCCCTGCTGAGTTAGCAAAAAAACATTTGTGCTTGCAGACACCATCAAGAACTTTTAAGCTATGTGTATGAAATGAAAACTTTTTGTACACTTTGACTTCAAAAGTAAACATTTGGATAACCAGATTACCAAAACTGAAACTTTGATTTGGCGAATCATATTAACGGCGCTGGCGATTCTGCTAGTAGTCCTTGTGAGCATTTTTGCTGTTCGGATTATGAAAACTGCCGATCCATATGTCAAAAGCGTTCTATCGCTCAAAGGGGACCTAGCACTCGGACACGCCATCTTTCAAATCAACTGTGCCGGCTGTCATGGCTGGGAAGCAGATGGGCGCGTTGGTCCTAGTTTACAAGGAGTCTCAAAGCATAAATCCCCATATGGTCTCATTCATCAAGTCATTAGTGGTGAAACCCCACCCATGCCAAAATTTCAACCTAAGCCTCAAGAAATGGCAGATTTGTTGAGTTATTTAGAAACGCTTTAACGTGAGAGCCAATTTCCGCCAGTTTTCAAGTATAATGCCTCAGGTGGCGGTTTTCAATGGAAGACACCACAGCTCCAGACAGAATTAAGTAGATAGGTGGAAATAAACAGAGCTATGTTAAGAAATGTAAAAGCGCCTCAAACCCTTACTAATGAATGGCAGGTGACGCCAGGTGCTTCAAGCGGGGGAACCCGGCCAACGCACTGGCTCCTGTAGCCTGTGAAACCCGTCCACCCTTACGGGGAAGACCTCCGGTCTCGCTGCGCTTTAGACCTCTGGGCGTGCGCTTTGCGCATACGCCAGAGCCGGCACGAGGGAAACCCTCCCGCAGTGCTGGACTCACCGTACTGCCTCCTAATGACCAATGACTAATGACTGCCTTTACTAGTTAACTTTATTTGTACCGACCTACTTATCTTTTAACTCAATTGCTTTATTCATCTGATTAATAGAAACTGGTTTCCTTTCTGGTTTATGGCTGAGAGTACCAGACTGCAATATTTTGCTCTTTGCCCCTACGATATTCATAATTCCTGCATTTAAGTAGCCATCATGAACTGTGTACACCCTATGGCTAACGCCACGCCTTACGGCTATCGGGGAGAACCTATGCCCTGCGGGCACGCTGCGAAGAGCGGTTCCGCTAGCCCCTAAGGGGGCGCTGCGCAAATGTTAACGCTGCGCTAACACTCCTTATTTTCAAGTCAGGTAGCCGTAATTGATTCGTAGATAGCAGTAGTGGAACCCGGAAAGCTTCCTACTTTATAACCCACGCGGGCAGGATGCCCCGAAGTCGCTACAACGGGGGGAACCCTCCGAAGCTTTGATGCCTGCGGCAAGTCGCAAAGCGTCTACGGAGGAAACCTCCGCTCAAACAACTCTTGGCAACGCGCAACTCTTGGCACTACATTTTATATTTAATTCAAACCACCTACTTATCCTGTGCAGATTTAATAATTAACTGATGGAAAAAGTGATGACATTACCCAACTACATTAATGGTCAGTGGTGTACATCTAGTGCTATGGAATACTTGGATGTCCTCAACCCGGCTACAGCAGAGATACTGGCGAAAGTACCTCTATCACCTGCTTGTGAGGTAAACGAAGCGGTAGAAGCAGCAGCAGAAGCTTTCGTGAGTTGGCGACGCACTCCACCGACAGAACGAGTGCAGTATTTATTTAAACTTAAGAATCTGCTAGAAGAGAACTTAGAGGATTTGGCTCGTACTATTACATTAGAATGCGGTAAAACGTTGGCAGAGTCCCAAGGTGAGATGCAGCGTGCTATTGAAAATGTAGAAGTTGCCTGTGGTATCCCTATGATGATGCAGGGTACAAACCTAGAAGACATTGCCAGAGGTATTGATGAAATGATGATTCGGCAACCTTTGGGAGTTGCTGCAGTCATAGCCCCATTTAATTTTCCGGGGATGATTCCCTTTTGGTTCATGCCTTATGCCCTAGCATGCGGTAACACCTACATTGTCAAGCCGTCGGAGAAGGTACCGCTAACAATGCAAAAAATCTTCCAGTTGTTAGAAAAGACTGGATTGCCCAAAGGTATCGTCAACTTGGTAAACGGTGCAAAAAAAGCTGTAGATGCAATTTTGGATCATCCTAAAATTCGAGCAATTAGCTTTGTTGGCTCTACACCTGTCGCTAAATATATATATAGTAGGGCGGCGGCAAATGGCAAACGTGTCCAATGCCAAGGTGGTGCAAAAAATCCCCTGATTGTTTTACCAGATGCAGATTTAGAGATGACAACACGCATTGCTGCTGATAGTGCTTTTGGTTGTGCAGGACAACGTTGTCTTGCTGCTTCAATAGCAGTGACTGTGGGACAAATGCGTCACACGTTTACAGAAGCTATTAGTGAAACTGCTAAAAAGCGTGTGGTCGGTAATGGTTTAGAATCAGGCGTAGAAATGGGACCAGTGATTACAACCCAAAGTAAGACACGAATTGAGGATTTGATTCAAAAGGGGTCAGATGAAGGGGCGAGGGTGTTAGTGGATGGACGAGAACCGAATATATCTGGTTATGAAAATGGTAACTTTATACGTCCAACAATTCTGCAAAATGTTGACCCAGCAGGTGAAATTGCCCGGACGGAAATCTTTGGTCCAGTGCTAAGTTTGATACATTTAGAAACTATTGAGCAGGCGATCGCCCTGATCAACAGCGGTCAATATGGCAACATGGCTTGTTTGTTCACTACCAGTGGTGCAGCTGCGCGGAAGTTCCGTTATGAAGCAGAAGCTGGTAATATTGGTATTAACATAGGAGTTGCCGCACCAATGGCGTTTTTCCCGTTCAGTGGTTGGAAAGAAAGCTTTTTTGGTGATTTACACGGTCAAAGCAATCATGCTGTAGAATTTTTTACCCAAACCAAAGTCGTCGTGGAACGTTGGCCTAAGGATTGGTCGCGTCAATTTTGAAAATTGCGCCAGTAAGCGGAACCGTCCCGCTTTCTGTCAATTAACCCGCTTTCAAATAACTCTCGTCTCAACATCGCGGGGTCACCAAAGGTGTGGTGCACATTAAGCAGTGCATTCACCTCTTTTTCTGTATAAAAAATAGCAACCTCAAATTTTGACGCTAAATACTCCAACACCAACTTTTGAAACTTTCCTTTATTGCGCTTGGAGAACCACTCTTTCACACGTCCTGTGTTCATCAAGATAGCTTGTGTAATTCATAAATCATTTTGGTGCTGTGTCACAAAGAAAGAAACATTAAGACCAATCACGATTTCGTATCAATTTTTTGGAAAATCGACTCAACCCACTGCTAAAGTGGGCACTTAAGTAAGGGTCATTTCGTCACCATCAGTTATACTAGACAAACTTTAATTAACAGTTTTTCTCAGTAGTATTTCTATGAAAAAGATTACATTGTCACAGGTCGTGAAGGAGTGGAACGTGAAAAAAGCGTTAATGACAAAAACACTGTTCGCATCACTCAGTTTGTTAACTTTATTTGCCCCACAAAGTGCTCATGCTCAAATCATACCGCAACCTTGGGTATCAGTTGGTAGCAAAGATGGTGATGTTACCTATTCTGTAGGTGCAAGGGCTTTGAATTTGGGAGCAGAGTTAGGATTTGGTCCTGACGGTTCTACAGGTGTAGATATATTAAAATTTATCAATTTGCCAGTGGTTTCACCTTATGTAGGGCTGGGATACTATTCAGCAGATAAAGGTGTTGCTTTTTCGGGCGGGGTTCAGGTAAGCGCTACCGATAAAGTTTTTGTTGGTGTTGGTTACAACTCTGTTCGAGGAATAAACGGACAACTCGGAGTCAGGTTTTAATTTTTGTCTCTATACGTCTTTTTCCAAGGTATGTGAAATATAGTGTTCCACGTACCTTACCTCAACATTTTCCCAATCAGCAAGATAGATGATTAATCTCCTTTTTTAAAGCAATACGGTTCAGTTAATGGTGTTTGATTTTGTTAAGATCCCCCAACCGACGCCAGGTGCTACAACGGGGGGAACCCCCGCAACGCACTGGCTCCCCTTAAAAAGGGGGCTTAGTTCCCTCCTTTTTAAGGAGGGCTAGGGAGGATCAATTCTTAACTGAACCGTATTGTTTTTTAAAGCTAATTGATGTTTTTTCTATTTTTTTCGTGATTTATCTCTCAAATGAACTACTAAGATGCAAAAAACACAATTTATGAGAGATGAAGCAAAAAGCATTATCTGACAACTCATTTAAAATTTTTCTATAATAGTTGAGTGAACAGAAAAGCCATTGATTAGGTTTTCATATCAATTGTTAGAATTATCAGCTATTTATAATTATTATCTGATTACTAAATTTTTTTATAACTTATTTTTTGATGATTTATGGCATATTATTTCTTTCGGAAGAAAGAATCAAACGCCAGTTAGTAGTAGGATATGCTATATCTATCTTTCGGTGTAGATAGCAAGAATTAACACAAAATATGGCGAGCATCAAACATTAAACAGTATTAACTGTATTGACCTGGCAGATATCTTTTTATGGATCTAGGAGTAAGATTACTGTTTCAAATAGTATTAGAGTTGACACCTGTCATTGCAGCTTTAATACAAAAAAGAAATGAAGAACGTCCGACACTCGCAAAATACTTAGCTTCCCAAGAAATTAAAGAATTTATTCAATCTGTTAGCAGTGCTAGTCAGAGTATCAGTCATTCGGGAAAACTGGAGCAAGAAAAAATTCAGCAACAGCAATTAGCATTTGATGTTCAAAAAACACAACTAAAGATAGCAACACAACAGCAAGAAACAGCGCTCAAATTACCAGAAGTACAGAAATGTTTTGAAAATTGGCCTTTACGATTATTGCCTTCACAAATTTTAGAGTCTCACACTAAGAATCAACGCACTCCACTCAAAATTTTTCTTGCTCCTCCTAAAATAAAGTTTGATAAATTTGATAATCGAGGAGAAGATATTTTAGATATCGAGTTCATGTTAGCTGAAGGTTTACGAGAATTTATTAATCAGCATTATTCTCTACACAATCCAGTTAGACCGATAGAGTTTTTAGCAGGGGCTTGGGATAGTAAGCGTTTTCATAGTGAATCAAGTATTAAGGCTCTGTTTGGAACATTGAAAACAGAGCCTGTTTTAATTTTAGAGTCAGAAGCTGATGGAGATTATCTAAATTTTCGTATTGGTTATTGGGGAATTGGACAAGAGAATTATTATTATAAAACGATTTCTCGTTTACCATACAAGGAAATTGTTGATGAGTCAGCAATAAGTCGTGCTAAGAAGTGGAAAACAATAAGAGATGAACTAATTGCACTGGGAGAAAGCTTAGAGGAAATTAATCATCTTGGCGGAGAAAATGTGAGCAACTTGGCAACTTTGGAAAAAGCAGAAAAATGGAAAGAAAAAGGAATTGATATTAGTCAATTGGGCTTACAATACCAAGTGAATCGCCAAGATATTGAAAAACTCTGCCAGGTTTTGATTACGTGTCATACCCTTGCTGCAAGTTGGGTAGCAGATGCATATCACTTAGTTCATAATGATGTTCCTCCACTACTACCTGAATTACTACCGAGTTTTCTGACAAACACTATTAATTCAAAATTGCTGCAAGCGATGTCTGACGACAACCCACTTTACATGTATGCTACAGGATATAAACAACTTTACCAAGCCTTGGAAGTAGAGCGACATCACTGGATTCCTGATTTAGCATTGAAATTGGCGCAGACTTTATCGCATTTACTTGATGAGGTATGGGCAAAGGAACAGGTGGATTACTCAGTTAACACATGGTTGCAACTACGCCAAGTTTCACAACACAGAGAAATCCATCCTTTACGAGCAATGCAATCAGCTATAAAGATAGAAGATGAAGAATATATTGAAAAGTTAAAAGAATATTTTACAGCCGTTGGTGATAGTCAAAGTGTCACCTATGCTGAGGAATTATTGAATGCTATTGCTCAAGAGAAAGACAAACGTCAACACGAATCTGTTTATCTTAGTCACACCCTGATTGGACACTCTGATCAAGTCACATCTGTAGCCATCAGCCCAGATGGACAAATTTTAGTCAGTGGGTGTGCAGATAAAACCGTAAAAATTTGGAATCTTAGTACAGGAAAAGTTGTCCGCACTTTAACTGGAAAAATCGGAGAAGTTTCATCAGTGGCTATTAGTCCTGATGGAAATTTGCTAGTTGTTGGTAGCTGCGAACACCCTAGAAATAATGTTAAAGTATGGCATCTTGCAACTGGTAAATTATTGCATACTCTTTTAGGGCATCAAAAACCTATTAACTGTGTAGTGATTAGTCCAGATGGACAAATTCTTGCCAGTGGTAGTAACAAAATTAAAATTTGGAACTTGCGTACAGGCGATCCTCCAGCTCTTAGCCGCCCTTTGGGCGAACGCATTTCCACTCTTTGGCATTCATCCCCAGTTTATGCTGCTGCGATTAGTCCAGATAGTGCAATCCTTGCCAGTGGTAGCAGTGATCATAAGATTAGACTATGGAATCCAATCACAGGAGAACTATTAAGTACTCTGGGCGGGCATTCAGGTGAGGTGAAAGCAATAGCTATTTCTCCTGATGGTCAATTCTTGCTCAGCGGTAGTACAGATAAAACTATCAAAATTTGGCATCTTTGCACTGGTAAAGTATTACATACACTGACTGGACATTTAGATGAAGTGACATCAATAGCTGTTAGTCCTGATGGAAAAACTCTTTATAGCGGTAGTGCTGATAAAACCATCAAGATATGGCATTCGCAGACGGGAGAATTGCTGCAAACCCTTCCTTCTCCTGTCCCAGACGCTACGCGAACGGAACGCTACGCTAACATAGGACATTCACAGGTAGTAAATTCTGTTGCTATTAGTTCAGATGGTCGTTTTATTGCTAGTGGTAGTTCTGACAAAACAATTAAAATCTGGCTTAGGTGAACCATAATTAGTTTCAAACAGGTAAGCAGTGAATCTAAAATGAGTCAACATTTACCAATTGCGATTAAAAGAGGTTTTGTCGATAAGTCGTGGGGACAGGTGCATTACCGAATGGCAGGGAGTGGTCCTGTGCTGGTGCTAACTCACAAAACTTACTTTTCGTCTCGTAGTTTTATCAGGTTAATGCCGCTATTGGCTCCTCATTTCCAAGTCATTGTGCCGGATACTCCCGGTCAGGGCGAGTCTGACAATCCACCCACTCAGTGGAGTATTTCGCAGTATGCTTCGGCTCTGTTTGAGGTATTGGAAGCGATGGAAGTTGACGAGTTTTACCTGGTGGGCAACAGCACTGGGGCGGCAATTGCTTGCGAAGCGGCGGTTATGTGTCCAGCCCGAATCAAAAAGCTGGTGCTTTTTGGTATGCCACGTTGGAAAGATGAAGCAGCACGTTTTGCTTTGCGTCAAATACCACTTTTTTACGGACCGCCAGAGGTGAAAGAGGACGGCAGTCACTACACCGTCAACTGGCAGCGTATTAAACCACTTTGGGAAGGTTATCCCTCTGAATGTTTTGAGATATATTTTCAAGAAGTCATGTCTCGCACTCAGCGTAGTTATGAGGGCATTGAAGCAGTTTTGAGGTATGAGGAAGCCACCCGCCTACCACTAATCTCAGTTCCAACCTTATTGATGTGGGCGGAAGGTGACACTATGTTCACACCTTTTATTGAGGATACGGCTCGGCTAGTTCCTCACGCTACTACTAAGGTTCTGCACGGCACACCTATAATGTACCTACGTAACCCCAAACTTTACGCCGCAACCTTGCTGGAGTACTTGCAATCTTGAAACCTCGGTAGATGTAGGGACAAGCTTTAAGCTAACTCTTGACAAGCTAATGCCCTGACCTTATCTGCAGAATCTTGTTGCAATGCTGATGCTACAATCGCCTCTGCTTCCACCATTGTCAACTGGGCGATCGCCTGCTTAAATGCTGGGATACCTTGCGGATTCAAACTCACCTCATCCAATCCTAACCCTAGTAAAATCGGCGCTGCTAGAGGATTGGCTGCGAGTTCTCCACATAACCCCACCCAAATACCTGCTTTGTGTGCAGCTTGGACAGTTTGCTGAATCATCCGCAATACAGCTGGATGCATTGCATCAACCAAAGTTGCGACTTGCGGATGCGTGCGATCTGCCGCCATGACATACTGGCTAAGGTCATTCGTTCCGATACTAAAAAAGTCCACTTCTGCGGCTAACTGTTCAGCAAGAACAACTGCCGAAGGTATCTCCACCATTATCCCCACTTCCATCTTTTCATCAAAAAGCACACCTGCTTGACGTAGTTCTGCTCGTACTTGGGCTAATATTGCCTTGGCTGCTTGTATTTCTTGCACAGTAGCAATCATCGGAAACATAATCTTAATTTGATGTCCGAGACTCGCTTTTAAAATTGCCCGCAACTGGGTTTTCAAAATATCAGGATGATCCAGACAAAAACGAATTCCGCGCCAACCCAAAAAAGGATTACTTTCTTGTGGGAAATTCAGGTAAGGAATTGGCTTGTCCCCTCCCACATCAAGTGTACGAATAATCAACGGACGATGATCAAGAAGTTGGGCGATTCTTTGATAAACTGCTATTTGTTCTTCTTCTGTTGGCGGTGTTGTTCTTTCCAAATAAAGAAACTCAGTGCGGAATAGTCCCACGCCTTCTGCACCCAAGCTCAAACCTTCTTCAGTATCAGAGATACCCCCAATATTAGCGTATACTTTGATTTGCCTCGTCTTGTCACGAGTCACTGCTGGATTCGCCGCCGTTGTGATTGCTTGCTGATGAGCAAGTTGTTGTAGATTTCGCTTTGCTTCAAGTGCAGTTTGGATATCTGGTTCTGGTTCTATCCAAACTCTGCCAATCTCTCCATCCAGTGCTACTATAGTATTATTTGCGACTTGCATAATTTCTGGTGGTAAGCCAACAATCGCAGGAATATTTAATCGGCGAGCTATTATGGAACTATGTGAAATCGCACTGCCAGATGTTGTACAGATTCCCAGGATTTTAGTTGGATCTAACCTAGCAGTATCAGAAGGACTTATATCAGTTGCAATTAAAATAACTGGCTCAGATAGATTCAAATGAGTAAGTTTGTCCTCAGAATTTCTCAAATGGGATTCAAATCTACTTAGCAGTCGTAACACTCGCTGTCCCACGTCTACAATATCAGCAACTCGCTCTTGTAAATAAGAGTCCTCAATTCTACGATAGTTATTTGCCAACTCATTGACGACTGCTTGCCAAGCTGCTTCCGCATTTAAGTGTTGTTCAAAAATACGTTGTTGAACTGCCTCAAGTACCACAGGATCTTCTAGAAAAAGCAGATGAGCATCAAAAATGGCAGCTTCAGCGTCTCCAATTTGGATAGATGCTTGTGAGAATATAGCTTGAATTTCTTCGTGAGCCGCTTTCACGGCAACTTGTAAACGTTGCCACTCCCCTTCTATATTTTCTACGTGGTATTGCTGAATAGGAATCGGAGTGGGATGATAGAGAAAAACGGGTGCGATCGCCACTCCATTAGAAGCAGGAATACCTTGGATAAAGTGATCAACAGACGAAACAATCTGGTTTGCTGGACTAGTAGTAAGAGGAGCTAAAGTGGCATCTTCTTCGCCAAAGTTATTTTCGACTAATGTTTGCAATGCTGCCAGCGCCTCATCCGCATCAGAACCAGTAGCAGTAATAAGCAATTCGTGTCCTTGACGCACACCCAAAATAGAGACTTGGTTGATACTGTCAGCGCGTACTGCTTCAGTACCCTTAGTAATATTCTGTACTTTGATTTGGGATTGAAAACTGGCTGCTGTTGTGACAAATTTCGCTGCAGGACGAGCGTGTAATCCCAAGGGATTACGGACTGTAAGACGTATTTTTTTTGTCATTAGTCCCTTAGTAACAAATGACGTAGATACGTCTGTGCTTTGCCCAAGGATATGGCTCACGTTTACACCCAATTGAGTGGCTTTAGCAACTAATGCTCCCCTTGCTTGGGCCATCACTTGTTGAATGTTGCAACCAGAAGCTGCAGCAACAGCAGCTGCAATTGCACCTTCAACAAGTGGTGCTTCACACAGATGGACTTTTTGGCGTTGTTCTTCCGAGAGAAACTCAAGTGCCATTTCTGCACTCATCAAAGCGCTGCCCAAATCCATTAAGACAAGGACACCTTGATCATTGTAAATTGAGGCGATCGCCTCATAAACTTGTATAGCATCTGTACCTAGAGGGTTTTTTGGGTCGTCAATTCCTGCTGCAACAGCCAGGGAGACTTTGCGCTGAACCATTTGCACTGCCAGTTCCCGAACTCCTTCTGCTAGCTGGCGACTGTGAGAAACTATGACAATTCCAACCGCTGCCACATCATCAATTCCTTGAGAAGCGTGTACGTATCCACCTACTTTAAGCTGAGCGTGGCTTGGAGGCGTAGAATGCGTAACGAAGTGTAACGCACCTTCTTTCATCCCATAGCTATCACGAAATAGATTTTATGTACTTGGTTTTACCGGAGTTACTGAAGGTTGAGTAGTTGTTGTTGGTATCGGTTGTGTTGGTGTTGGCAATGACGGGGTTGCTGGTTGTGGTGCTGTGACTGCCGGTAGTGTTGGTGTTGGCAATGACGGGGTTGCTGGTTGTGGTGCTGTGACTGTCGGTAGTGTTGGTGTTGGCAATGACGGGGTTGCTGGTTGTGGTGCTGTAACTGTCGGTAGTGTTGGTGTTGGCAATGACGGGATTACCGGTTGTGGTGCTGTGACTGTTGGTAGTGTTGGTGTTGGCAATGACGGGATTACCGGTTGTGGTGCTGTGACTGTTGGTAGTGTTGGTGTTGGCAATGACGGGATTACCGGTTGTGGTGCTGTGACTGTCGGTAGTGTTGGTGTTGGCAATGACGGGGTTGCCGGATTGGGCAGTGTGACTGTCGGTTGTGTTGGTGTTGGCGATGAATTTACAGGTTGAGAAGGCGTAACTATTGTTGAAGTGCCAGTTGGTTGGTTAATTGGCGGCGTCACCGAATCCGTAGGTGTAGTAGACCTACTAGGCTTGGATGTGGAAGATGAAACAGCATTTGGCACAACTTCTCCTGCTTCCAGTAACGTGTTAACCGGGGAATGATCTCTAGTAACGTTGTTACTGGTGGGTAAATCGGGGTAAGTCGTTGGCTTTATAAAAGATGGGTTTTCAACAACATCCTGACCAGTAAGGGGCGATTGTGCAGCAACAGCAGCAGCAGTTTCAGCTTGAACGCTGGCGATCGCCGCATCCTTACTTGGCATACCATTTTTTAAAGTCAGATTTAAATCCCGAACCAGGGTACTCGTTTGATAAAAAGTTCTGAGATCAAAATCGTATAAACCTTTCAATTCCCCTTTAACTAAAACTATCAGTTGTCCTGCTTTTAGCTCTTGTTTTCGAGAAGCGTCTTTATTAGAGACTTGAATACCACTGTTTGTCAGTGCACCAACAATCGTGGTTTCCGTTTGCGGGTCATAACGTACAAATAATGCTGAACCGCGAATTGCTGCTGCTGCATTTGGCGTACTTATACGTGTTTGTCCCCTACCTGGTGGAATCAGCAGTACCACTGTCCCATCGTACAGGCTGAAGTTTCTTTTTTGTGGCAAGAATTGAAAAACTGCCTGTTCTCCGATCCTAGCCCAAGAACCGTCGTTAAAACGCAAGTCTGCCAAGGCAGATCGCCCTGTGGACAGCTTATCTCGCGGACTCATAGAATCCGATTTGCGTGCCTGACGCTTAGAATTTTTGTAAGGCATGAGTTGCACCAAATTGCGGAGGTCTTGAATGACCGCAGCAGTCAAAGGAGTTGTAGCATCTGCTTGTTTTGGTACAGGGAGGACAACAACTCCCCAGAAACTAATGATGATGAGTAGAAAAAACTTACGAAACATAGTTTGGAGCCTCAAATAATTTTACTGATACCAAACCAATTGAAGACAGGTTCTGATGTTCACAGTTTAAGCCTACTTGTTTGTTCTGGCATTACTTACGTAAAATTGCTTAACTTTTAATTGATATTTTTTTCATTTTATGCAGAATTATACTGTTAACTGGTCATTGGAGTTTCTTTCTTTGAAAAACTATGGTGTAAGCTTCATACAGACCTCGTAACCATATAAACAGCTAAACACTGGTTTAACTTGAATTAAGAAGTAGACATTACCTCTGTTTTCAAGTCCCGACCCTTCAAGGCGGAGTCAGTAAAAGTTTATTTGCGTTTTTGATATAAAAATGGGTACATTTACCAAATACTGTGGCTAAAGTCCCTTGAAATTCTAATTTTTTATCATGGAACTTTTCGCACAGTGAGTAAGTCTACTGTTGCCAAAAATGAAAGATTAAATATGCAACCCAAGGGCTGGATAAATTTGTTCTTTTGGATTGTATTAGCTTATAGTAGTGCAATCTTGTTTTACATCAAGAAGGTAGATGCGGCGCACGCTGCCAATATAGACCTGTCAATGACTGAAGATGATCTAATACAAAGAATAACATCTTTAGGGGTCGCATGGATACCCGCTCAATTGAGCCAAGAGTGTGGGCAAATATCTCGCAAAGAAGTAAAAAAAATAAATTTTGGTAAAAAAGTTGGGTGTGGGTTAAAACGTGAACAAAAGTGGACAACCCTTGCAAAAACGAACGGACTTATTGATACTGACAACATATTATTGAGAATACACCCCGTTCGTTTTTGCCACTTCACGAATAATCGTGACGCGAACACGACTAACCAAAAGGGTTGTCTACTTTTGTCTGGTTCAGATGAAATGGGATGTCAGGATAAAGTTGGCATGTCTTCCAGCTCTTTTGACTTTACAAGCTTCCCTGTAGCAAATACTTATGATGGAGTCTCAAATTTCTATTCCCAGACACCACCAGATCAGACACCCCCACCCCCACCAGCATCACCACCCACTCCAGCACCACCACCACCACCAGCACCACCACCCACTCCAGCACCACCACCCACTCCAGCACCACGTCCTGCATCCCCTACACCGGATAACCCTCCACAGTTAGAAGGTCAACCCGCTGATTTTCCCCAACTTTCTTCACCAGCTATAGACCAACGGTTGCAATTACCTGAAATGGATTACGCACAAAGATTGCAGAAGCTATTGCAATTGTTGGAGAAGAAAAAGCAAGCGCCTACCCAAGTTAGCGATTTAGGAACGCTAAGGGTACGACCAACAAAACGATCACAACAGCAACAACCCCCAAAGCGTCCTCAGCCTCAGCCCAGCAGATCTATAGGCTATTTACAGGCTCATGTTGGCTATTTCCAAACAAATAATATTTTTTCGTCAAAAGTCAATCCCATAGAAGATGGCTTGATTTACTCTGGATTAACACTAGCTTCTATGCCTATACGCTTAGGAAACAAAACCTTTTTGAATGGATCAATTGATGGCAATTTAATGCGTTACATTGATCAATCAAAATACAATTACAACCAGGTGAGATTCAACGTTAGTATTTTCCAGCAGTTATCGCCCCAAATGTATGGGGAAATTGGGTGGAACAATCAAAAGTTGTTTTATGCAAGAAATGGTACTAATTTTGCTGCAGGCGATCTCTTTTTGAATGAAGATTCTTTCCACCTGTCTTTAGGACGGCGAGACCCCCTCACATCGAAATTGATGTTAGATAGCTTTTACGAATTGCGTTTGAGCTTGACTGATCCTCCCAGTAAACAAGACAACCGCGATCGAATCATTCATACCGTGTGGGTTTCTTTGAACTACTACTTAGAACGATCTCTCCAAATTGGTCTTGATTACCAATTTGGTTTGTCAGATTTTACCCAACGCGATAGAGAGGACGTATACCATCGGTTATACGGTCACTTAACTTATGGAATATCCAACTACACAAATCTAAGTTTACAAGGAGGTTTGACCCTAGGTGGTTCAAGTGATAGATATATAGATGTTGATGGCTGGTTTTTCAGTATTAATTACAATCTGGAATTAGGTCGTTTCTGAGTGTTGTCTTTTATCTTGACTTGTCAGAAGTAAGAAATATCTGTAGGACTCATTTTCGATTTTGCTCAGCTAGGTACATTTGATATTAAGCGTTCCCTGTTAAGAGTCTTCACGAGTAAATCATAAATCAAACCGGATTCCTAATAACTAATCCAATCACTCCAGCTGCCGGGATAAAGTTTACCTGTAGGAATTCCAGCCAGTTCTAGGGAGAGTAAATTTACACAAGCAGTAACCCCAGAACCGCAATAGACAAAAATTTCCTTTGCATTTTCCAATTCTAACCAGCGTTGACGTTGCTCTTGTTGCGGAAGTAAAAAACCTGCAGAGTCAGTTACTTCCTGCCAAAAATAGTTAACCGCACCAGAAATATGACCCGCAATTTTATCAGTTGGTTCTCTAATACCGAGAAAACGATCTTGTTCTCGTGAATCAACTAACACCACCTCTTGTGAATCTTTGCGGTTTTTCACTCCCAAAAAATCCACAACCATCTGTGGCTGTAGATTAGGGACAAAAGTCGCTATTCGAGGTTGAGGAATCACATCTGTAACAGGATATCCAGCTTTTTCCCAAGCAGAAAACCCTCCATTCAGTACTGCCACTCGCTCATGTCCAAAATAGCGCAACAGCCACCACAAACGAGATGCAAAGGCAAGGCGAGAGTCATCATAAGCGACTACAAAAGTTTTTTGAGAATTGATTCCTATAGCTGATAATTTTTGAGCTAATTCAATAGAGTTAGGTAAAGGATGTCTTCCTCCGTGTTCTCCCACTGGACTGGAAAGATCCTGATTCAAGTCGAGGTAATATGCTCCACGGATATGACTTTCTTGGTATTGCTGTGTTCCCAGTTGTGGCTGAGCCAGAGAAAAGCGACAATCCACGATAACAACTTGGGAATCATCAAGATGTTGAAGTAGCCATTCACAAGAAACAACGCAAGGGTTATCGATCATAAATTCAGGTTTTTTGGTCAATTGTCTATTATTAATTGTTAGTTGTGCTGTTCTTTACGAACCACTGATTACTAACAACTAACCACTACTTATAACTATGTCAGACTCAGACAATTTTACACCCAAACTCACAGCAGATGGCTCGTTCACTTTTTTTTCTGATGAGTTTAGGGAGTCGTTTCACAGCCATTACGGGGCGCGTCAGGAGAGTTTTTTTAAGTTTGTGGGTCCAACTCAACTATCACTGAAAGCACACAAACCAACAGTGCGGTTGCTGGATGTTTGTTATGGTCTAGGATACAACAGTGCAGCTGCTATAGAAACGATTTGGACAGTCAATCCCAACTGTTATATAGAAGTCATTGCTTTAGAACTCAATAGCGCTGTACCACAAGCTGCGATCGCCCATCACTTATTCGATAACTGGGAATATAAATATACCCAAATTTTGACTCAGTTAGCCTTTGAGCATCAAGTACTGCAAAACCGTCTCAAAGCGACTTTACTCATTGGTGATGCCAGAAATTCAATCAAACTTGTTAACCAGTCGGGTTTTCAAGCTGATGCAATTTTTCTCGATCCGTTTTCACCACCTCATTGTCCTCAGTTATGGACTGTTGAATTTATCAAACAACTATCTGTTTGTTTAGACATAAATGGCTTACTCGCGACTTATTCCTGCGCTGCTGCTGTACGAACGGCACTTTTGGCAGCTGGACTACAAATAAGTTCTACGTCACCAGTGGGAAGAAAGACACCTGGTACAGTCGCCGGACATCAACAAGTAACTAGCCATCATGAACTACAAACAACCGTTGATATGAAAATCTTTTCTTGCAACACCGTTCTATCCTCCTCATCCTTCTTTCTCCCACTTTCTCTAGCAGAACAAGAACATTTACTCACTCGTGCTGCTATTCCTTATCGCGATCCACAGATGTGCGATGCTGCTGATGTGATTTTGAGACGACGCCAACAAGAACAAGAAACTTCCTCTCTAGAGTCTACCTCTGGTTGGCGTAAAAGATGGTTCTCAAAAAATCTACAAAATTACATGTAATATTTGTAGTTTTATTGCTCTGATACCGTTTCACTTTAAGGTTGATACAAATGGGGGGCACCCGAGCAGGGCAGGGGGAAAGAATTAGAGACCAATCATTTGTATCAGGCTCGATCATGAAATGATATGACAATCTCATATAGCAGGGAGCAGGCGTGTGATTGTCGCGTGGTTTCCGTATTTTCTCATTCGTTGATATCCTAATCTACCTGGCAACTGCTATACAGTCAGTTTTTGTGATCCAAATCACTCGTATAAAAAGTAGAGTATCACTGACACGCAGAGGTAATGATAGTTAGATAATTCACATCAATATAACAGCAATAACACGCAAAAAAATGTCTTAAAATCATAACTTTAAACTCAATACATCTTGTTTTGATAGAGATTGCATCCGTTAATCATTTTGTTTGAAGATTAGATGAAGAAAAATCAGTAAAAACCCGAATTTATATATTTTTCTAAATTGCTTATACTGAAAACATAGAAAATAAAAGAATGCAGTCAAAATCTCAATTATATAAGTCGAAAAAAATCTTCTACTATCGAATAAAAAATCAAAGTATAGATTTGTATCAAATCTTGTCACAATCAGGATTATACCAAGATGAACCCAAAAAAATCTATAAATTTGAATGTTAACTGTAAGAATTCAGCACGGACTGCGTCCCGCTCCGCTAACAGGAGTCAAAAGTCAGATGTTAGAAGATATCCAGTCTATTGATAAATGAATTTTTCAAATGTTTTCTTGATTCTTTAAATCTTCTGACTCCTGAATTCTTACTGTTAACTTTTTCTAAATAGGAGTCACATTATAGTAAAAAAAAACGAGATGATACAGGATAATAAAAAGAAAAAAATGAGAAAAAATAGCTTCTGATGCAAGAAAGCAGGAAAGAATTGCTTGGCTTGATTACCAGAATAATGATGTAAAAAAAGATATATAGAGCGCCTTAATTAATGAACATTCTTGTTACTGATACTCATGATTTATTCGTCTCCCAGACGGTAAAAACTCAAAAATCAACAGTGAATACCTTTGATTCAGATGCGCCGAGAATTTTAGTAGTAGACGATCATCCTATGAATCGGATGACTGCTGCCGCCCTTTTGGGAATAGAAGGTTATGAAATTATAGAAGCAGAGAATGGTTATACGGCGATCAAACTGGTAATGCAGAAACAACCAGACTTGATTCTGTTGGATGTGATGATGCCAGAAATGGATGGATTTCAGGTGTGCGAGTTGCTTAAGCAAAATGAACAGACCAGACTCATTCCAATCATTTTCATTACTGCTTTGAATGACAGGCGATCGCGCATTCGAGGAATTGAAACTGGGGGAGATGATTTCATCACCAAACCCTTTGATCATGTAGAGTTAGTGGCGCGAGTAAAATCCCTAGTCAGACAAAAGCGTCTGAATGAAGACTTAGATCACGCTGAGCAAGCCCTGTTTTCTATCGCAAGGGCAGTTGAAAGTCGTGATCCTAATACTGGTGATCACTGCGAACGTCTGACGCATATGGGGAAAAGTTTTGGAGAGTATCTCAATCTCACACGCAACGAAATTCGGGATTTAATGTGGGGAGGATATCTTCATGACATCGGTAAAGTGGGCATTCCCGACGCAGTGCTGCTGAAAAAAGGCAAATTGACTGCCGAAGAGTGGGATATTATGAAGCAACACGTTTTAATTGGAGAAAAAATTTGCCTGCCACTACGCAGTATGCGGGGTGTGATTCCCATTATCCGCAGTCACCACGAACGTTGGGATGGCTCAGGCTATCCTGATGGACTTGTAGCAGATGACATTCCAAATCTCGCGCAAGTATTTCAGGTAATAGATATTTTTGATGCCCTGACTAGTGAAAGACCATATAAAAGAGCTTTCACACCAGAAGAAGCCCTTGCTATGATGGCGGAAGAAACAGCAAAGGGATGGCGTAATCCAAAACTCATGCAGCAGTTTACAGAGTTTATTTGTTCTTTCAAAGATTAGTCCGCTAACAGTTTGATAATATAGAAATAGTCTTTGATTTTTGAGGTGGCTCGTAGAGGCAGGCAACAGGCAACACCGAAAGAAGGGAGCTAGAGGTGTACAGAATTTTTTAAAAATCAAATTGGATTCCTATATTTGTCTACGCTACAAGAAACTATAAACTGAGGCTACACTCTATTAGCAGATGCATTTAAAGCAATTCACTGATAGCTAAATTATGGTAGTTGTAGCAATTCTGGCGGCGGGACGTGGAACACGCATGAAATCAAACCTGCCCAAAGTTTTACATTCTTTGAGTGGGCGATCGCTGATCCAACGAGTTATGGACAGTGTCAAACCGCTTTCGCCCACTCAGCAGATGGTGATTGTTGGGTATCAAGCTGTTGAAGTCAAAGCAGCTATCCAGTCAACACCAGATTTGGAGTTTGTTGAACAAACTGTGCAACTGGGAACAGGTCATGCCATCCAGCAATTACTCCCCCATCTGGAAGGCTACACAGGTGATTTGCTCGTGTTGTCTGGCGATGTCCCTTTGCTTCGCACACAAACTCTCAAAAATCTGTTGCAAACTCACCAAGAAAACCAAAACGCCGCCACCATCCTCACCGCATACTTAGATAATCCTAAAGGTTACGGACGCGTTTTTTGTAATAGTGAAAATATTGTGCAACAAATCGTTGAAGACCGAGATTGCACACCGAATCAAAAACAAAATAACCGTATTAATGCTGGTATTTACTGCTTCCATTGGCAGGATTTAGCAAAAGTTCTGCCTCATTTGCAGACGAATAATTCTCAAAAAGAATATTACCTGACGGATGCGATCGGCTTACTGGAACCAGTTATGGCAGTAGACTTGGAAGATGATCAGGAAATTCTGGGCATTAATGACCGCTTGCAACTAGCAACGGCATACGAGATTTTGCAAAAGCGAGTCAAGGAAAAATGGATGAGCGCAGGTGTGACCCTCATTGACCCTGCCAGTATTACAATTGATGACAGTGTGGAAATAGAGCCAGATGTTATTATCGAACCCCAAACTCATCTGCGGGGAAATACAGTTATTCAGACAGGAAGTCGCATTGGGCCCGGAAGTTTAATTGAAAATAGCCAGATAGGCGAAAATGTCACGGTGCTGTATTCAGTGGTGATAAATAGCATTGTGCAAGCAGGAACCTGTGTAGGACCGTATACCCATTTTCGCGGTCAAGTACAAGTAGGTGCTGGTTGTCGGGTAGGAAATTTCGTGGAATTGAAAAATACCAAGTTGGGCGATCGCACGAACGTAGCCCACTTGTCGTATTTGGGTGACACCACCGCCGGTACCAAGGTAAATATTGGCGCAGGAACAATTACCGCCAATTATGACGGTGTGAAAAAACATCCTACCAACATAGGCGATCGCACAAAAACTGGTGCCAACAGCGTTTTAGTTGCTCCTGTAACGCTAGGAAATGACGTCTACATAGCTGCGGGTTCCACTGTTACAGAAGATGTCCCTGATGATTCTCTGGTAATTGCTCGTGCCCGTCAAGTTGTCAAACCAGGGTGGCGCAACAAGAGTACAGAGCCTCTTAAGAGTCCTGAGTGAAAATACTCAAAACTTGTCACTTAGCCGTCAGAACTGAATATACAGCCAACTTCTGTGCCAACGGGCATTTCTAAGGTATCGCCGATTTTCTCGCCGTTGTGGTAAGCAGCAAGGAGAGCATCGCTAGTTTTACCCCAAGCGATCGCCCCATTAGCATCTAGGGCGATCGCTCCAAAGTTCCTTTTGTGTTCTTGTGCTTCTGCAAATGAGCGCTGCATTGCTTCTTTAAGAGACAGACCATCAGTGACACGTACCACAACTCGTGCTGCTAAACACTCATCAATAATATCTTCTCCAATACCAGTACAACTAACAGCTGCATATTTGGTCGCATAATTTCCTGCTGGCATTGCAGAATCACTCACGCGTCCAATTCGCTCAAATCCCTTACCACCAGTAGAAGTGCCTACAGATATTTGTCCTTGAGTATCTAATGCAACAACACCAATCGTACCGCGTCGCGCATTGCTGGCTTCCACCAGTTCTGCGTCTGCTACGACCCCAGCCATCGTTCTTTGAAAATTGTCCTGACGCTCCCGTATCCACTCTTGCAAGCGTAACTCGGTTAAGCCATTGTAGCTGGGTATTTGCAACTCCCGTGCCAGTTCTGCTGCACCGTAATCAGAGAGTACGCGGTCAGGAGAGGTTTGTAAAGCGATCGCCAAGTCAATAGGATTTTTGACTCGCGAGACATTAATCACCCCACTAAAGCTTTGGGATGTCCCATCCATCAAAGAAGCACTCATGCGGATTTGACCATCCGATTGCAGTACAGAACCAGTACCAGCATTAAAACGGGGGTTGTCTTCCAACATTTGACAACCCCGCACAACCGCCTCATTTGCAGATGCTCCCGACTCTAGAAGAGAATAGACTTCTTCTATGATTTGGTAGAGAGAACGGCGTACCGTCTCAATTCCTCCTTTTGCCTTTAGAGAACTACCAGCGCCTCCATGAATAATTAACTTAGGTTGTACCTTGATCTCCATCTGTTTGTTTATTTACCCGTACCTTTACGGTCATTGATTTGCTTCATTTGTAGCTTGCGAACGGTGACGACGGCAACGTTCTGAGCAATATTTCACCTCATCCCAGCAATCTGCCCATTTTTTGCGCCAAGTAAAAGGGCGCTGACATACCGGACAAATTTTTGTAGGCAGGTCAGATTTAGAACGAGCACGTCCCATATTATTAATCAGCAGCTTGGAGCTGGATTTCTGAGATTTGGAAACTAATTATAGCTACTTTCGTACAACACAAGAGTAAATTTTGTGACTTAATTGTGGGGCATTGATTGTCATGCATCTTCAGAGAGAAATTGTGTGAACTACCCACACCAAACTGAGTACAGTTATGGTGTAGGCTTCTGGCACATCGAGAGTGTTTCCAGAACTTCCTTCAAGATGATGAGCATTGGTCAGGGATGTCTTCCTTATCCCCCGCCTTATATCCCAGCACCAAGCTTTCAGCTATGGTGTGGGGCTTACGACGAAGAAGCTAAGGAGTGTCGCAACAGTGAAGAGCTTTTTTCCACTTCTGATTATCCGTGAACGTAGATTGCTACTATATAAGACGCCATAACAGTACCCAGACGCAGCGATTTAAATTTTGGATTGTGGATATTTATAAAAATGCACTTCGTCCCCTCTTGTTCACTTTGCTTAAAGCAGATCCAGAGTGGATGCACTCCTCAACGATTCGCAGTTTAAGCTGGTTGGGAAAAACTGACCACCAAGCACCTGCGAGTTGGATCAACCAACGTCTGGTACAGTCGTTTTGTTTATCAGATGCACGCCTAGAACAAAATCTCTTTGGGCTGCACTTTCCTAACCCTTTAGGTTTAGCAGCTGGATTTGATAAGGATGGCGTTGCAGTTCCTATGTGGTCAAGACTTGGTTTTGGCTTTGTAGAAGTGGGAACTGTTACCTTTCATCCACAGCCAGGAAATCCCCGTCCTCGCTTGTTTCGCTTACCCTTAGACAAAGCCGCCCTCAACCGTATGGGCTTTAACAATCAAGGTGCTGCAGCAATGGTGGAACGGTTAGCACAACGTAAGCAAGAGTTAAATCTATCTGTACCTATAGGTATTAATTTAGGAAAATCTAAGATAACTCCTCTCGAAGAAGCCGCAAAGGATTATCTCGATAGTTTTCGCTTACTGAAGAATTTTGGAGACTATTTTGTCGTCAATGTCTCTTCACCTAATACGCCAGGGTTGCGATCGCTTCAAGATGCCCCCATGCTTAGTTCTATCTTGGATGCTTTACAACAGGATAATAATGCATATAAGCCTATTTTTGTCAAGATAGCTCCAGATTTGGAATGGGAGGCGATCGCCGATATTATTTCCTTAGCAAAAACTTATCAATTAGCTGGAATAATTGCCACCAACACCACTATCCGTAGAGATGGACTAAAAACACAGGTGATTGACCAAACTGGCAAATCACCTCAACAAGAAGCCGGTGGTATCAGCGGTGCCCCACTAAAACAACGTTCCACCGAAGTTATTCGTTTTATTTGGCAGCAAACAGCAGGTCAATTACCGATTATCGGTGTTGGTGGCATTTTTACACCTGAAGATGCTTGGGAGAAAATCACTGCTGGTGCTTGCCTTATTCAGGTTTATACAGGCTGGATTTACGAAGGACCAGCCATGATACGCCACGTTCTCCAAGGGTTGCTATATAAGCTAGAACAAAGCGGATTAAATAGCATCTGCGAAGCTGTCGGTTTACAAGGAAAAATGGAATAAACAATAGAAAAGTAAAAAGAAGTCTCTTTTAACTTTTGCCTTCGTCAGCCGGGAAAAACTCTTTCGTTTTTCGGGAGTATTTCCAAGCAACTCCATCTGGATCCCTGCTGCGACTCCACTCTGGAAAATCGGGATCGTCCCGCCGCTTATAAACTGTGCTGGAATAAACATTGAGACGTTTGGCAAGTTCAGATTGAATCAAAGAACCAAACATCAATTGTTTTTCCAGCGGTTTTTTTGCTTCCTCTTGAGTTGGCTGAGGTAGCGGTTCGGTTTCTAGTTCTTGTAAAACTGGCTGGGGTGTTGGTGCTACTAGAAACGGTAGTGCTTGCTGGGCAACTGGTTGACTTTCAAGTTGTTTGGGTGGTTCGCTACTGTCAAGTATGCTGCCTAGAGTACTCGCGGTGATAAATTGATAGACTTTGCTTCCGTCTTCGGAGTTAACCGCGCTGGCAGCAAATTCCGATGCTTTCGTATCTAGGTAGCGTTTTGCTCTTTCCCCAGGAAAATTGCCCTTGATTGCCAAATCCATTGGTGTAATCTTGCCTTGGTTTTCCCGAATCAGTTGATGGAAAATCGGGTTTACCTTCTGGCACCACTTTTGCCATGTGTAAAGTTGCCAGACATTGAAAGCCAACACAAGTAGGATTAGTGCCAGCCAAATTCGCCAAGTAGCAACGACGAAAATAATTAAAAACGAGATTGGCAAAAGTAGAACTAGAAAACCCTTGCCGTCACTTTCTATAGTTTTTTCACTCATGCCGATAACTGCCAAGTGACTGTGTGTGGAAATAATAATATATCTTGGCAAAAATTGGGAACATTATTTGTGTTATTCGTCAGTTTGCCAAAAAAGATTTCGGCAAAACCGAATAGAAGCTATAAGTTTCTCCTCCCAAAGCCCCTTGTGTGATGTGTGGAGAGATATAAAGTTATGAGAAAATTTTTTACCCCAGCCCTTGACATTATATAATACATATACTACATTATAAATAACAAGCACATGCTTATAAAAAATTCAATTTTCAGGCGTGGAGAATGCGTTAAAAATTAAAAACGTTTCTTCTGATTTTGAATTTTGTTAGCGCAGCGGGACGCAGTCCATTTTGAATTTTACTTGTGGCGGGTAGCTCAGTTGGTAGAGCGCCAATATCCTTATTCAACTCTTGCCTGAAAAGGACGAAGAATGAGGGTTATCGTTTGAAGCACGGGAGGTCGCAGGTTCAAATCCTGCCCCGCCACCTTCCATTTTTGCCTGCAAAGGCTGGGAGAGAAAGCCGTGAATTACAAATTCTTTACTCAAAAAAAGACAGCAACGCCGCAGACTCAGCCTATCCCTGGACAAGAAGCCCAGATGATCCAAGGACGTTCTGGTGGTTGGATGTTCGATGCTGATGTTTGGAAGATGCTGCAGCGTTGTTTGCTGATTGGCACGGCAAAAAGCACTTATTATGCGGGCAAAAATGAATTGACAGAAGATTTTGTTGAGGTGATAAGACAGGCGATCGCCGAAGATCCTCAGCGAGTCGCACAAGAAATCCTTTCTGCCAGCGATGGACGCGCCATTAACAACAGTGCGCCTATTCTTGCGCTGGTTCTACTGTCGATGGGTGAGTCGCCAGAAGCCAAAAAAGCATTTGGTGAAATTTTCCCGCAAGTTGTCCGCACAGGCAGCCATTTTTACGAATGGCTGAACTACACTAAGTCTTTGCGGGGATTTGGTAAAGTTGTACGCGAAGCTGGAAAAAATTGGTTTTTACGGGAAGATGTTAAGGGTTTGGCTTACCAGTTGCTGAAGTACCAGCAACGTTATGACTTCTCCAACCGAGATGCTTTGCGGCTGTTCCATGTCAAACCACCTACAGAAGATCATCAACAACTGTTTGAGTGGGTAGTCAAAGGATGGGAAGTCTTGCCAACAGAAATCCCATCTGCGGCGTTAGCACAGATTTGGTGGTATGAGTGGCTCAAGCGCAATCCAGATCAGACTCACGAAGCTATTGTCCAAGGACGCCTAACCCATGAAATGGCTGCACCTGTGGGCAAGATGGATAAATCTGCTTGGCAGTTGCTGTTTAACGAAATGCCAATTGGTGCATTGTTGCGTAACTTAGGTTCACTCACTGAAATCGGTGTTTTAACATCTGATGAACTTGTCAACTTGCAGCGAGTTGAAGCGGTTCTCAACAACAAAGAACATTTGCGTAAAAGTCGCATTCATCCAATTGATGTTTTAAAAGCACTCAAAACATATGAGTCTGGTGGGAAATTGGGACGCAGCAAAAAGACTTGGAACCCAGTTCACAAAATTGTGGACATTTTAGAAAAAGCAGTGGAACTATCTTTTGATGTCGTGCAACCCACAGGCAAAGTGTTCATGCACGCTGTTGACGTGTCTGGTTCTATGGGTTCTCCAATTGCGGATATGGGACTAACTTGTTGTGAAGTCGCCGCAACAATGGCACTAGTCACAGCAAAAGCAGAGACAAGCTATATGATTCGTGGTTTTTCCACTCAATTTTACAACTTGGGTATCACCGCCGAAGATACTTTCCGTTCAGCGGTTGACAAAGCGAGTGACAAAAACTTTGGTGGAACAGATGCATCTGTTGCTTACGAGTGGATGATTAGGAAAAAGTATAAGGCTGATGTCATCTGCTTTTGGACTGACAATGAATCTTGGGCAGGTGACAAGCATCCAAGTCAAGCATTGGCTGAGTATCGCAACAAGGTAAATCCTAATATCAAAGCAGTGTACATCACACTTGCACCTTATCAGATTACTTTGGTAGATCCGAACGATCCACTGTCTTGGGATTTGGGCGGCTTCGATCCAGGAACGCCTCGGATTATTCAGATGCTGGCTACGGGTGAATTGTGATAGATAAATTTGCTAATTTATTGCCTCCACAACATGGGGGCTTTTGTTTTTTTGGGGTAAAGTGCGATATCTGAAGACAAGCTACTATGAGTCTACGCACCATTGTTAAAATATCCACAGAAGCTGCAAGTGGCAAGATATGTCAGCCAAGGATAGATTTCACGATACAGTAAAAATAGCGCTTCAGAAAGATGGGTGGTTGATTACAGATGATCCACTACGTATTCGTATCAGTTCTACAACAAAACTGTACATCGACTTGGGCGCAGAGAAAATTATTGCAGCTGAGCGCGATGGACAAAAAATTGCCGTTGAAATCAAAAGTTTTTTGGCTGCTTCTAGAATGGCAGAATTCCATACAGCAATTGGACAATATATCAACTACCGCTACGCTTTAGTGGATTTTGGCTATAAACACACTCTATATTTAGCAGTACCCTTAATTACTTATGATGATTTTTTGACACAGCCATTTGTTCAGTCAGTGATTCAACGTAGTCAAGTAAATTTACTCATTTACGATGACGAAAAAGAGGAAGTTGTGCGATGGCAAAGCTAGATAAATACCGAGAGTATATTCAGCAATTACTCACGAAATATGCAGCGCGTGATTCTGGTGAAGATGGTGTAGAAGCGCAGACAATTTTTGACACAAAGCATGATCATTATCAGCTGATATACGTAGGTTGGCACAATCGGCGGCGGATTTATGGACCTGTGATGCATTTGGATATCAAGGATGGCAAGATTTGGATTCAGTGGAATGGTACGGAAGATGACATTGCTGCTGAATTAGTCGAGATGGGTGTAGCAAAGCAGGATATTGTCCTGGGTTTCCACACGCCTCATATGCGACAGTTTACGGATTTTGCTGTTGGATAGTTAAGAGGCGATACGCTTTGCGTCAAGCAAGCGGGCGTGGCCACATTCAGGCGATACGCGTAGCGTCAAGCCTCTGCTGTATTCCCCTCTTTATAAGTTGTCATGATATAAGTTTCCTGCTCAAAGGGTTTAAATCCCCGCTTAAGATAATTGCTAAGTGCCGCTGGATGGTCTAACGTGCAGGTATATACCGAAATGCGATGAGTTGCCTTTTTCCAAGCCTGCTCAATTGCTATTGTCAACAGATACTTACCTAGTCCACGTCCTGTATACTCCTTGAGTAGTCCAAAGTAGGCAATTTCAACTGAGCCATCTTCGTATTGCTCTAACTCAAAGTAACCGCTAGGTGCTCCTGTGTAATAAAGCACCCACAATGAAATGCTTGGTTGACTGAGGTGTGTTTGAATCTGCTCATCTGTCCAACTGCTACGATACACCCAATAATACTCACGTCCAACTTCACTATATAGGTAACGGTAAAAGGATGCAGGACAATCAAAAACCTGAGTAACGTGTGCGCAATGATCGCCTACGATCTTTACTGGGTTATGCTCATCGGGCGATCGCATTTGGAGGTGAGTTCTTGTAACTTCGATGCTTTTCATACTCAAAACTTTACAGAAGAAAAAGGAAAATATCTACTTCTGTAGACCTTTCAATACAGTCCCAAGACAGAAGATAAACTTTTTTAATCTTGATAACAATAATAATCCGTCGGGAATCTGGTAGAGTCGTCCCCCTAGCGGTTACACCTGCTCACGTTGTTCAGTTGTGCTACTAGGTGAACCACAAAGTTACTAAGAAAATTTAACTAAAGCCAGAGGGCTTGTCAAAAAATCATCCCCAGAAAACTTGACAAAACAAGAGATTTAAGAGATTTGATTGCAGACAGCAAAATCCAAAATTAAAATCAAAATCAAGATAGATGCAGCTGTAACTAAAATTAGTTGAAAATAGAAGCAAAAATCAGTACTTTGCTTTTGATTCTCCCGAAAGTCATGACATTCGATTACGACCTGTTTGTGATTGGTGCTGGTCCAGGAGGACTGGCAGCAGCTAAGGCAGCAGCAAGCTATGGCGTCCGTGTCGCTATTGCCGAACAAGAAGCCGTCGGTGGTACTTGTGTCAATCGCGGCTGCGTACCCAAAAAATTGATTGTCTACGCTGCTGATTTCGCCTTGCAAAACCAGATAGCACACAGCTACGGTTGGAGTGACGGCCAAAGCCACTTTGATTGGACACAATTCATCAAGTCTGTATACCAGCATATCGAAGGCATTCACCATTCGTATTCTAAGCAGTTCCAACAAGCTGGCATTGAATTGATTCGGGGTCATGCGACTTTCGTCGATCCTCACACTGTCGAGATTAACGAACGCAAATATACGGCTGATAAGATTTTAATTGCTGTGGGTGGGGGCGCTAATAAGCCAAACATTCCAGGTATTGAATACGCCATTACTTCCCGCCAGATGTTTGATTTACCCTACTTACCCAAACGCTTAGCAATTATTGGCGGCGGCTATATTGGTGTGGAATTTTCCAGCATGATGAACGCTTTTGGGTGCGATGTCACGCTCATTGACCATGATGAGATGATTTTATCAGGATTTGATGAGGACATTCGCTTGGGTGTTCAAGAAAGTTTCAACAAAAGGGGAATTCGCTTTATTGGCAACAGTAGCCTCAAACAGATCAAATACTCAGAAGAAAAATTGGTGTTAACCATAACTGGCGATTCCCAGAAAACAATTGCGGCGGATACTATATTGATTGCTACAGGTCGTATTCCAAATACCAAAAATCTAGGTTTGGAAAACGCTGGAGTAGAACTTGAGGAAAAAGGCGCAATAAAAGTCGATGACTACAACCGCACAACTGAGGAAAACATTTTTGCCGTGGGTGATTGCACTAATCGTCTGCAATTAAGCCCAGTTGCCAAAGCAGAAGGTCGTGCTTTTGCCAATACAGTTTTTGGCAAAAAACCCCAAAAAGTTGATTATGAACTAGCCCCCTCTGCTGTTTTTGCCCGTCCAGAAGCAGCAGCTGTTGGTATGACCGAAGCAGAAGCACGGGAAAAATTTGGTGAAATTGTAAAATGTTACAGCGTTCACTTTCAACCAATGCTATTTCAAATGACAGAAAAGGACGAACAAGCTACGATAAAAATAGTAGTGAATGGTGAATCTGAACGCGTTTTGGGCGCTCACATGGTTGGTGAACATGCCGCAGATATCATTCAAAGTCTTGCTGTTGCTATTCGCAAGGGTATTACCAAGCAAGACATAGATGAGACAATTGGCATTCATCCCACAACAGGTGAGGAGTTTCTTTTTCATTCCCTGTAAGGAAATCACTCAATGGTGTCAACAAAACATACCTGAACTTTGCGAGAATAAAATTGTACAGCAAAGAATGGGAATTTATGGCACAACGAATTGAGTGAGGGTTATCTGAGTGCGATTAGGAAATCATTTCGTTGTGCCTCAAAACTTTTCTTAAAAAGATACCATCTCACCTACAGGATATTAACTTTCATTGGTGGAGTGGTATCAAGTTTTTTTAATGATTCTTAAGGACTTAATTAACGGAAGCTAAAAACTATGACATATGATTACGACCTATTTGTCATTGGTGCTGGTTCTGGCGGTTTGGCTGCTTCCAAACGCGCTGCAAGTTACGGGGCAAAAGTAGCGATCGCCGAAAATGACTTAGTGGGTGGAACCTGTGTGATTCGTGGCTGTGTTCCCAAAAAACTGATGGTGTACGCATCCCACTTTCCCGGATTGTTTCATGATGCAGCTGGTTATGGCTGGAAGGTGGGTGAAGCACAACTAGACTGGGAACGTTTCATCACAACAATAGATAAGGAAGTTCGCCGACTCTCACAACTGCACATCAACTTTCTAGACAAAGCAGGAGTCCAACTTTTACAAGGTCGTGCTACCCTGATAGACCCGCATACAGTAGAAGTGGATGGACGTAAAGTTACAGCAGACAAAATTTTGATTGCTGTCGGAGGACGTCCTATCAAACCTGATGTATCAGGAATGGAACATGCCATAACTTCCAACGAAATCTTTCACCTCAAAGAACAACCAAAACATATCGTCATTATTGGTTCAGGCTATATCGGCTCAGAATTCGCCTCTATCATGCGCGGATTAGGCTCTCAAGTGACGCAAATTATCCGCAAAGACTTGATTTTGAGAGGTTTTGATGAAGACATCCGCCTTGAAATACAAGAAGGAATGATCAACCACGGAGTGCGGTTCATCAAGAATACTGTAGTAAAAGCCGTGGAACAAGTTCCAGAAGGTTTAAAACTGACGTTATCAGGAGAACATACTGAACCACTGACTGCTGATGTGTTTTTAGTAGCAACAGGTCGCTCACCTAATGTAAAAGGATTAGGTTTAGAAAATGTTGGAGTTGATATTGTTGAAACTTCCAGCGAAGGACCAGCATATAACACCATGAACGCGATCGCTGTCAACGAATACAGTCAAACTTCTCAACCGAATATTTTTGCTGTAGGTGATGTTACTGACAGAATTAATCTCACTCCTGTAGCGATAGGCGAAGGTCGTGCTTTTGCAGACAGTGAATACGGTGGTAACCGCCGCGTGTTCAGTCACGAAGATGTCGCCACAGCCGTATTTACCACACCAGAAGCTGCTACAGTTGGTATGACCGAAGCTGAAGCACGTTCTAAATTCGGTGACGACGGAGTGAAAATTTATCGCACTCGCTTCCGTCCGTTATTCCACAGTTTGACAGGCTCATCAGAAAAGACAATGATGAAGTTGATAGTCGATGCTAACACAGATAAAGTGTTAGGCGCTCATATGGTGGGTGAAAGCGCAGGTGAAATTATTCAAGGTGTGGCGATCGCCGTGAAAATGGGCGCAACCAAAAAAGACTTTGATGCTACTGTTGGTATCCATCCTACATCAGCAGAAGAATTCGTCACCATGCGCTAAACAAGTTAGCTACACCCGCCCCTTTGGGGCTTGGTCAAACTTCATGTCTGGTGAATTTATTTATCTTCACGGCTTTGCATCAAGTCCTGATTCTGCAAAAGCAAAGTACATACGTACTTGCTTTGCACAAGCCAATATCAAGTTAAAAATCCCTGATTTGAATGCTGGCGATTTTTCTCACCTGACAATCACTCGCCAGCTTTCTCAAATTGCGTCCGAATTCAATCATGATTCTACACCAGTCACGCTTATTGGTTCCAGTTTGGGTGGTTTGAGCGCCGCCCATCTGGGACAGCAATATCCACAAGTGCAAGGCCTCGTCCTTTTAGCGCCTGCTTTTGGGTTTTTATGCCATTGGTTACCCAAGTTAGGAGATGAGGCGATACAGCGTTGGCAAAAAGAAAGATATCTGATGGTTTACCACTATCGGGAGGAGAAACAACTTCCTCTAAGTTACGATTTCGTGACAGACGCTCGTCAATACAAAGAGGAGGCGTTGCAACGTCCCATCCCCACCCTTATCCTGCACGGACGACATGATGAGGTGATTCCTATTCAAGCCAGTCATGATTTTGCCCAAAACCGTCCTTGGGTGGAGTTGATAGAACTTGACAGCGATCACGGTTTAGGTAATGTCATGGCAGAAATTTGGCAGACAATTCGGCTCTTTTGTCAGTTTCCATAAAGTTGTATAATCAACGATCCTTAGTCATTGATTATTTTTTGCTAATGACTAATGACTCATAACTAATTATGCTGCCATTCATCAGGTCAGACTTAGCGCAATTTACCGCTTACAAACCTCATCCCAGTAGCGATACTGCTCAAAACGTCCAAGCATCTACCCAAATTGACCGCCTAGATACGAATGAAAGTCCCTACGATCTGCCACCAGAGTTAAAAGAGAAACTCGCTTGGACATATCAGCAACTCATTGAGACGAACCGTTACCCTGATGGCGGACATGAAACACTCAAGAGTGCGATCGCCGAGTATGTCAATGAATCTGCTCACCTTTGGCCATCTGTCTTCACACCTTCCCATATTTCGGTTGGGTTAGGTTCAGATGAACTTATACGCTCGATACTCATTACCAGTTGTTTGGGGGGAGAAGGCTCTATTCTGGTAGCTCAACCCACTTTTTCAATGTACGCCATTTTGGCAAAAACTCTTGGGATTCCCGTTGTCACGGTGGGTAGAAATGAGGCGAATTTTGAAATTGATTTACAAGCTGCCCAATTAGCCATAGAGCAAACTCAACATCCTCCCATCCGCGTAGTCTTTGTTGTTCATCCCAATTCACCCACTGCTAATCCCCTCACCATAGCAGAGTTGGCATGGCTGAAAAATCTACCTGAACATATTCTAGTCGTCATTGATGAAGCTTACTTTGAATTTAGTCAAGACACCCTTGTTAGTGAATTACAACAGCGTCCTAACTGGGCAGTATTACGTACATTTTCCAAAGCTTTCCGGTTAGCGGCGTTGCGGGTTGGGTATTGTGTTGCTCATCCTGAATTTATTGCCATTTTAGAAAAAGCTCGCTTACCCTACAATCTTCCCAGCTTCTCGTTAGCAGCAGCAACGGTTGCTTTGCAAAACCGGACAGTCCTGTTGGAGTCAATTGCCCAAACGCTTACAGAACGAGCCAAACTTATTCAAGCTTTCTCTCAACATTCAGCATTACAAGTTTGGGAAAGCGCGACAAACTTTGTTTATTTACGTCTCAAACCAAATAATTCTCACTCACAAGACGCTGCTGCAAAAAATCTTCACCAAAATCTGAAGGCTGCTGGCACTTTAGTGCGAGAAATCAACGGAGGATTGCGAATTACTGTAGGGACTCCAGAGGAAAATGCTCGGACACGAAATCGACTACAAGCTGCTTTACTTTGTTTAAATAAATGAATGAATTTCATTTTGATCTGACATTAACACAAAAGCACATTGTTTCAATTCGTAATTGTTGAAATAGGATGTAAAACTCACTTATACTCAAATTGTGCCTGATGAAAGCAAAACAGCTAAAATTCAGTCATCTAAACTGCTATCTTCTTCGCTACCCAGGCGGCGTAATTTTGCCACGGTTTGTGGTATCACACCCACTAAAAGGGCAAATGCCTCATCTGGCAATTGAGCAACCATTTCTGGTGGAAAGTATTGTTCAAATTGGTCTAGTATCTTCTGAATTCGCTGTCCAGGTACTTGGTTTTCTGTAATTTGTTTAATTAACCGAATCCACTGTCGCCTAATTAAGTAGGCTTTTTGGCGTTCTTCATGAGATTCCGGATTTAACAACGACAGGTTACCTATAGGCAATGCACCTCGACAATCACGATCATAATCACCACCCACGGCTGCTCCTGGACCCGCAAACTCGGCATGGTAACGTTTAAACAGTATTAAACCATTTCGTCTACGACTGTTGACGATGAAAACTTTTCCACTCAGCAGCATCGTTAGGAGGTCCGAGCTATAGGATTGCTCAGTTCCATCTGGCATGACAAGATAGTCGAGGAAACTGGTGTCAGGGCAATAAGTAGATACCATAGTAGTCTGATAGCGCTGGTAATTTTCGCTATCCATCTTTTTTCAAAATTTGAATGAACTTGGTAGTTGTTTGCACTATCAGATAAGGAATATATTTCTAGTACAATCAGAGCTTCAAACTTTCTTTACTATTAACAGTTCGCATCTCTATTTATCTTAAAGAACAAAGAGAGCTTATCAGTAATTAGGTATTCACATTTTACGAAATTTAACTGAAGTTGTCTTCTACAAAAGAAGCCTTTTATTAAAGTTTAGATAAAGAAAGATATCTAGAATACAAAGTTATCGTGAGCAATGAAATTGTTTTTAGCGTTATTTCTCTAATGTCATAATAATAATCTATTTGAGAGAGTAAGCATTAAATATTTACGTTCTTGTTTCAAGAGTCAATTATTTCTTAACAATTATGCCAACTTAATACATAAATTTTCCTAAAAAAACATTGATTTCTTCATATGCTAAGAAAGTTGTTCACATAATATTTTGACTCAATACTTGAAGTTATTTGTGATTAGGTAAAATTTATAAATATAAATCTTTGATTTTGTTTTTTTATAAATATTTGTAAATAAAGACTATCAGAAAAAACATAGTATAGCAGTCCTATTTCATTTGTGAAAAAACAAAGTACATTTGTACATTCTTCTTCCCTGTTCCCTGTTAAGCGTTCCCTACCTCAACGAATAATTTCACAGATCCTGCACGGATTCCTATATTTCTTTATTGTAACTAGTCAAGTCTATTTGGTTAGGATTCTCTAACATTTTCCGAAAAATATTCTTAATGACAACCTTTGTATTCTAGTAAATAGTCAGTCAAGAAGCCGTCATGCTCTCGTTTGTGCTAAATATCTTGAATTTGCTTATATAAATTTAGAATAAGTTAATTGGGAAAATACTCATCTTACGATTGCTGGAAACTCAATGTCAAACCACGAATAGAACACAGATTTCCAGATCATCGAAATCAAGTCCCAAGCAGACACAATCTCCTCGTATCAGATTAAGAGTATTAAGTTGAAATGTCTGTAATAGATATTCACGGGAGAGATAGAGGCTGTCTAGTGGTGCACCCGAAGCGAATAGCACAACTGTTTTGATCTGTTAATCCTACAAGTGGTGTTGCGATACACCATACGCCAGAAAACTCATTGAGGAGAGAATTCAGACAATTAAGTCGCATTTAGGCGCTTACGCAAGAGAATCTGGCGTGAACGTCTGAAAAACACTATATTCAAATGGGATTCCACTTTCTGCTCCTGATATCCCAACTTGAAATAGAGCTGCCGTGCCTGATAGTTATTTTCCAAAACATGGAGGTATAAATCTTGAAATCCCCAAGAGAGGGAAACCTTTTCACAAGCTGTCAGTAACCCAGAAGCAGCACCTTGCCTACGGTATTTTGGGTGTATAGCTAAATTAGACAAGTACGGAAAACTCTTACCTGCTTGCATCCAAGAATCGCTAAAACGCACACCCAATTCTACAGTCCCAACGATGTTGCTTGCAGTATCCTCACTAGTCATGTCAACAGCAACCAAACACAGATGATGAGGTGCAGGAGATGCGAAACGATGCCTTAAGTCTTCGTATATACCCAGACGCAATAATGGAAAAAGCCACTTTAATACACCACTTTGGCGATGAAAGCTTTCGGCAATTATTTGGGCAACACCAATCAAATCAGCAGGTGCAGCCGCACGCATTTTAAATTGGCAAGAAGCTGGAAACGCTGCGGCTAAGACTGGTTCTTGAGGAAATGAGTGAAAAAACAAAGGTTTCAAAGCTAGTTCAATTTTGATTTTATCCAATATAAATATTCTCGAATATCGTAAAACATCATCAAACCTATAGGAAAACTTTGTGAACCCTCAATACTGATGAACCGTTTACTGTGAGCAAGTGATTCAGCATAGCTTTGTGATGATCCCGATTGCTAAATTGGAGGTATGTATTTGTTGAATAGTATACTTTGCTATTTAATCTTAATTGTTGCCATATCGCAAACTTTACCATGATTGCCACCAAAAACAACTTAGTTGCTAATGTTAAAACGAGTGCGATGCTCCCTTCGGGAGCCGTCCTTTAGGCAAACGCAAAAAAACTTAACATACTGAGTGAGAGTGACGCATTGGGACAAAGAAATGGGGCAAGCCCTAATAACCCCACGATTAATCATGGGGCTTCCGGATCAACGCAAGAGGGCACAGCGGGGGAACGACTGGAAAAATCAGCCAGCCCTATTACTTCGACTCACCGAGGAGCCAACAGAGATCAACAAAAACAAGGGCTGGCTGATTTTTTTGATCCAAATGCGACGCCCCATTTCTCCAGTCATTCCCCCGGTGAACAAACTGTTATTGAACAAATCGCAACAAGTAATAACGCAGTGTTAGACTGGCTCAGGATTAAGAACACATAAGTTGATATGACACAATCGGTTACTGACAAAACTCCTATTCCAGATCAATCATGGAGGCGACACAGCGATCCACCTGGTTTGTGGATTGCTGTAGCCACTATTTCTTTTACTCTCCACTTGTTGCTCTTTTGGCTACTGCGCTCGTATTCGTATAATCTCTTATCGCAACGAAATTCGTCAAATCCTATCCCAGTAGAATTTGTAGAAATTCCTTCACAGCCAAAAGCGTCATCAAACGCAAAACCAGTTTTGTCTACAAAACCCTCGACAACTCAAAAGTCGTCTGTAACAAGCTCACCAAAGCTAGCTACTCAAGGAAATTTAACACCAAAATCCACCTCTACTATAGAAGATAGCAATGCGATTGCACTGGCAAACCCCACAAGCCCAAAAACTTCTCAACCTCAAGTAAAGGATAAAACTCAGCAACCCTTAAAAAAACAGGTTATTAAACAACCACAACCAAATCCTCAACCTATTGCAACATCTCAACCAACTCGCCAACCTGAACCATTCATAGCAAAGACTCCAGAACCTCCACTACAACCAATTCCAGAAGATACCCCACAAGCACAACAACCCCAGCCAACGCACTCGCAAACACCAGAACCTCCGCTACAGCCGACTCCAAAAGCACAACAACCCCAGCCAACCCCAGAACCAACAACTTCAGCGGATAATTCAGATACACAGAATCAACCATTACAAAATCAAACTCCAAATCCGCAGAATAACACCACAGATTCAACTCGTCCTGATTCTTCACCCGATACAGGTGAGCAACCAAAACCTCTTAATGAATCTACAGAATCACCTGGTACTCTTCCCAGACAACCTGATCAACAGGTTGCTTATGGAAAAGAAACACCGCTACCAGATCTTGCTCCACCAGTCAAACCAGAACAGCCCCCACTAGATGAGCAAAAAGGGGCAGGAGTGGCGTTAGCAACCTGGGAGATAGACACTGATGCTATTAAGAAAGATAGACAAGATAACCCTCCTCAGATACCAGCAGATTTCAAGGAAAAACAACTAGATTCCCTTCCACTCAATACAGAACTCAGCGAGCAGCCTGTAGAGTTTAAAGCTTTGTTAATAATTGATTCGGGCGGAAATTTAAATACTATATTTTTAGATCCTAAACAAAAAATTCCCGAACCACAAGCAACACAATATAAGGAATACGCCGAGAAAATTTTCAAAGGTCAAAAATTTATCCCAGCAAGCAGTAACAATGGAAACAAGCCTGATTTAGGTCAGCTTGTAGTCAACATCAAAATACAGCGCAAGTCCCCGAAGTCATGATCAAATACTTGGCATGTGACTAAAATTGTGTTATGTTCTAATAGTTGTGAATTTGCGGGCGTAGTTTAGTGGTAAAACTATAGCCTTCCAAGCTATTAATGCGGGTTCGATTCCCGCCGCCCGCTTAGCTAAAAATGAAAAAAGTTTTCAGGTAAACCCCGAAAACTTGAAGTGTCTTGCTATGAATCATTATTGCAACAAAAAAGAATATGTAATTTTTAACCGAACTTACCGCTGACGTATTCCTTGGTAGCTTGTTGTTTAGGATCTTGGAAAATAACCTCTGTGCGGTCATATTCTACAAGATAGCCAGTACGACCTCCTTTTTCGGAAGTTTGAACGTTAAAAAAGGCTGTCTTATCTGAAACCCGCGAAGCTTGTTGCATATTGTGAGTCACGATCAAAATCGTATACTGCTCCTTAAGTTCATGCAGCAAGTCTTCAACGCGTAGGGTGGAAATGGGGTCAAGAGCAGAACAGGGTTCATCCATTAAAATAACTTCAGGTTGAACCGCGATCGCCCGAGCAATACACAAACGCTGTTGTTGTCCACCAGATAAAGATAAACCACTTTGCCGCAGTTTGTCTTTGACTTCATCCCATAAAGCCGCTTGTCTGAGCGATCGCTCTACCAGTTCATCCATATCACCTTTGAAGCCGTTGAGTCTTGGACCAAAGGCGATATTGTCATAAATTGACTTGGGAAACGGGTTTGGTCTTTGAAACACCATCCCAATCCTACGACGCACTTCTACAGGGTCAATGTGAGGTGCATACAAATCTTCACCCTGGTAAAAAACTTTTCCCTCTGCTCGAAAACTTTCAATTAGATCGTTGAGGCGATTGTAGCAGCGCAGCAAGGTACTTTTACCACATCCAGAAGGACCAATAAAGGCTATTACGTTATTTCTTGGGACATCCAGCCAAATATCGCGTACTGCTAAAAAATTTCCGTAGTATACATTGAGTCCCTCTGTACGAAAAACCGTATCTGTTTGATTCCCGGTTCTAGTGTTGGTAGTCATAAATAGTGGTGCTTTTTTTTTGATTTTAGTTAAGTGTTCGATTGGCTTTTTCTATTTAAGTGTGCGACTAGTTGCCCACCGGGCAATGATATTTGTCAGCAGAACCAACAACACCAAAATCAAAGCTGCCGCCCAAGCTAGTGACTGCAAATTTGCATATGGCGAAGTACCAAAGTTGTAAACAAAAACAGCAAGAGAAGCTGTACGTTCAAATAAGCCACTAGGCCAATACTGAGAGGCTTGAGCGGTAAACAGTAAAGGTGCAGTTTCTCCAGAAGCACGAGCGATCGCCAGAGTCACCCCAGTGACAATTGCTGGTATTGCTGCTGGTAACACCACTTGGGAAACTGTTTGAAACTTAGTTGCTCCTAACCCGGTGGCGGCTTGGCGCAAATCTTGCGATACTAATTGCAAGGATTCGTCAGTAGTTCGCACTATAATGGGCAACATCAAAATTCCCAGAGCGACTCCTCCAGCTACCGCTGAGAATGTACCAGTGGTTAGAACCACAACTCCATAAGCAAACACTCCCGCTATAATCGAGGGAACTCCGCTCAAAACATTAGTAGCAAACCGAACCCAGCGAGATAGTTTTCCAGAGCTAAACTCTGTCAAATAAATTGCTGCCAAAACTCCAAAGGGAATGCTAAATAGTGCAGCAAGTGCTACTACTATTATTGTTCCGACAATGGCATGACCAAAGCCTCCTCCTGGTACGAAAGGTGGCGGTGGTAATTGGGTAAATGCGTTCAAATTCAAACTGCTGAAGCCTCGCAAGAGGACGTAAATCAGCACTGCCAGCAAGGGCAAAAGAGACAATATCCCGCATAGAAATGCTAAAACCGTCATCACGGTGTTAAACAATGTCCGGGGAGACGAGCGAGAGTAAGCCAAATTGGTGCGGCCTGATCCACCAGAGGACTGCGGTGAAAAATTAGAAGTCATATTCCAAGATACCCAAATGTTACAGTCGCTTCACTCGCAGTACTATTAACTCTGCCAAAATGTTGACAATAAAAGTTAAAACAAACAGAATTAACGCTGCGTACATTAAAGCTGAAACTTGCAGTCCGCCGGCTTCTGCGAATTGACTTGCCAGCAGAGAAGAAATCGTATTGCCTGGTGCAAATAGCGAGGCGCTAACGTTATTGGCGTTTCCAATCAATATGGTTACAGCCATTGTTTCTCCCATTGCCCGCCCGAGTCCCAGCATCACAGCACTCACAATACCAGAAAAGGCAGATGGAATAAGAACTTTTAAAATCGTTTCCCAACGGGTTGCTCCTAATCCCAAAGCTGCTTGACGCAAACTGGGCGATAAAGAAATCAAAGCATCACGAGAGATGGCTGTGATGATCGGCAAAGTCATAATCGCTAGGATGACTCCAGCGACCAACATATTAGGACCAGCGGGAATAGTGCTAAAAATTGGCAAAAAGCCCAAGGTAGAATTAAGAAATTTTCCCAGGCTTGTTAACGGGGGGACCAAAACAAAAAATCCCCAGATTCCATACACAATGCTAGGAATGGCTGCTAGCAGTTCTACCAAGAAGACCAGTACTAAGCGTAATTTTGATGGTAAGAAATTTTCGCTCAGTAAGACAGCTGTGCCAACGCCAATTGGTACAGCTATGAGTAAAGCAATAAAAGCGCTTACTAAAGTTCCGTAAATTTGCGGTAATGCCCCGTATTCATTTGTAACGGGGTTCCAAGTGCTGTTAACAATAAAGTTAGCACCATACTTCTGAATAGCAGGCAACGCCTGAATCGTAACCTGAAGGGCTATCCATACTAGGATGGCAGCAACTCCCAATGCAAAAAGCCGAGTCAGCCAAATAAAGCCACGATCCAGCGACTTTTCTGCTTGAGAAGGTGGTTTAACTATTGGAATTTGGGCTTGTGTAGTCATGACGAGACCCATTAATGGCAGAAGAAGTGGGAGCGAACCACATCAAAGAATTCAAAATTGAAAATGGACTGCGTCCTGCTGTGCTAACAAAATTCAAAAGTCACAGCAGACAAGCTAAGCGTGCTATTTACTAGCGCTGGCACCAGTAGCACTACCACCCCCAGAAATTTTATAATCTGGGCTGATGGCATCAGCAGCAGCTATCACTTTTTTTACCACGGTTTGAGGCAGAGGAACATAGCCTAGTTGTATAGCCATTTTCTGACCTTCAGTCAAGCCGTACTCAATCATGGCTTCGACTGCTTTGGCTTTTATGGCATCTGGATATTTTTTGTAAACCAAAATCCAAGTGTAGGTGACGAGGGGGTAGGACTCGTTACCGTCTGGATCTGTAATGAAGGCGCGGAGATTTCCCGGCAAAGTTACTGATTCCAGGGTTTTAGCTGCCGATTGATCGCTAGGTGCAACAAATTGCTTAGCTTTATTTTCCAAAGCAGCAAAATTGAGTTTACTATTTTTGGCGTAAGCGTACTCGACGTAACCAATTGAGCCTTGAGTTTGTTGTATTTGGGCAGTTACACCATCATTGCCCTTAGCAGCAAGCCCTACGGGCCAGTTTACAGTTTTACCGCTGCCTACTTTAGATTTCCATTCCGGATTAATTGCACTCAGGTGTTGGGTAAACACACCTGTGGTGCCACTACCTTCTGCACGATGCACAATAGTGATTGGCGTGTTAGGAAGCTTGGCGCCAGGGTTAGCAGCAGCAATTTTCGGATCGTTCCAAGACTTGATAGTGCCTAAGAAAATACCGGTATAAACATCCCGTGTAAGCTTTAGTCCCTCTACACCAGGCAAGTTGTAAGCCAGCACAATGCTACCAGCGGTCATAGGTAGCAAAAGTACGCCATTTTGCACCTTCTTGATTTCTTCATCCGTCATCGCGACGTCGCTGGCACCAAAGTCTACAAGACCTTTGGTAAATTGCTCAATTCCAGCACCGCTACCAACTGGTTGATAGTTGACTTGGAGATTGGGATTTTTCTGGTTTAAAGCCTGGAACCAAGTTTGGTACAGCGGTGCAGGGAAGGTGGCACCAGCCCCATTCAAGCTCACCTTTCCACCTAGGTCTAGTTTTCCAGGAGCACTAGCAGTAGCATCCTTTGCCGCACCACCAGGAGCTTCGCTTGTGGTATTACCGTTTTCCGCTTGCGGACCACCGCAAGCAGCTAAGCTAAGACTCAGTGCTAATACTGAAACTGTTCTTGTTAAGCAAGAAATATTAGTTACAGAGTAACGAGAAAGCATGGATATGTTTTTTTGGTGATTTTCCAGCTAAGCGATCATACTATACAGCGCGAAAGTAAAGAGAAGGTTAAGATTGTCCAAATGACTACTTTTTCTCACCCCGATATCGCAAAATATAATATTCTTTACTCGAAAAAATTTTCTCAGTGCAATTCGGTAATTCGGAAAACAAATAATACAATAGTACCTTTGTTTTAGTATAAGCTCAGCAAAAACACGCGTTTACAACAATAGTCGTTTAGGAAGTCTTTCCAATTCAGGGATCATAAAGTTCTATGAAACAGCTAAACGTCTTCAAATAAAAGTTTTGAAATTGTTAAAATACAGAGATAAAAAAACAAGATAATACAGAAATAAAAGAAAAAAATACTTAATTGATTGACATATTTGTACGAGAGTCCTTTGCATGAGTACTTTATAAATGCTAGCTGCATCCAATCAATTACTATGGTCTATGATTGGCTTATTACTAACGATGGGTGGTACCTTTTTAGAAGGTTATGTCGCCACCTCACCGTTGAGTTGGAGTCAATATGGAATTCATGCATTTTCTCTAGGTGTCACCTATCAAATTGGTGGGGTGCTGCTAGCTGGTTGTTTAGGAGGTAAGAATGCTGGTGCGCTCTCGCAAATTGCGTATATAGTAATGGGGTTAACATTATTACCAGTATTTGCTGATGGTGGTGGCATTGGTTATGTTAAAGTATCCCAGTTTGGTTATTTGATCGGTTTTATTCCTGGAGCGTGGATTTGTGGGTTTTTCGCTTTTAAAGCTAGACCTCGATTAGAAACTCTTGCCTTTAGTTGCTTTTGTGGCTTGTTAATTGTCCACTTATGCGGTATTACTTATTTGATACTCAGCTATGTTTTGCAATGGCAAGGAACAGAAACTCTGTCTTTGATGCAAGCTATGCTTAGATACTCCTGGTTTGCACTCCCTGGACAACTAGCCGTAGCTTGTGCTGTCGTCGTAATAGCATACGTGCTCCGCCACCTGATGTTTTACTAGTCATGAGTCCAAAGTCAACAGTCAATAGTGAGCCAGCGCGGACGCCACATGCCTCTGTCGGGAAACCCTCCTGCAGCAGTGGCTCGTCTTGGGGGTTTCCCCCATGAGCGACTGGTGAGACAGCGCTACAGGAGGGGAGCCACTGCGTTGGACGGGTTTCCCGGCTTGAAGCATGTGGCGTTCTCCCTCCGTAGGCGACTGCGTTAGCGCGCAGCGGAACCGAAGGTTCTCCCCGATAGCCGTAAGGCGTGGCGTTAGCCATAGGGCGAACCCGTAAGGGTCGAGAGTTGTTTGACTAATGACTGTTGACAAATGACTAATGACTAATGACTAATGATTAATTCACCATGAGTGTAAAAAATTTCCTCTTCTGGGTTGCTGCCTTTTTAGCTTTTCTCTTAGACCAACTGACAAAATACTGGGTGGTGCAAACCTTTAACTCAGGACAAACACAAGCCCTGTTACCAGGGATATTTCATCTTACCTACGTTACCAACACTGGTGCAGCCTTTAGTTTGTTCACAGGGAAAGTAGAGTGGTTACGCTGGCTATCTTTAGGAGTGAGTTTAGCATTGATAGCACTGGCATGGTTTGCAGTGTTGAATTTTTGGGATCAACTAGGGTATGGTTTAATTTTAGGGGGAGCCATCGGTAACGGCATTGACCGGTTTGTTCATGGCTACGTGGTTGATTTTCTGGATTTTCGACTAATTAACTTTCCAGTTTTTAACTTGGCAGATGTCTTTATTAATATCGGTATTATTTGCCTACTGATTGCTACCTTTCAAAAAACACCCGCTTCACATCGTAGATCACGGTAAAAAGTCAAAGAAAAAATAAAAAGTCCGTCTGACGGACTTTTTATTTTTTGACCCCAGACTCTCACCTGAGGGCATAGATTTCTTCAGATACGACAGTTAGGCAAGGCTAAAACTGCTTCTTGACTCCATCTGTACTGGGCTATTTTTACCTACCAGAGCCTGGAGGTCCAGAGGGAGTTGGAGGAGTGCTGGGATCAGTGGTGCTGCCAGGGTTAGCAGGGTTACCAGCGGGAGGCGGGGCGATTTCATTTGTACCACCAGGAGTATTTGTAGTGCCTGGGTCAGCAGGTCCAGTACCTGGTACACCTGTGCCACCAGGAGTGCTGCTATCAGGAGCACCTGTTGTTCCACCAGGAGGAGTCGTTGGAACGTCGCCTGTACCACCACCAGGAGGAGTCGTTTTAGTATCTCCACTGGGGGTAGGATTAGCAGCAGGAGGCGGCGCGACTTCGTTGCTGCCGCCGGGAGTGCCTGTTGTGCCAGGATCAGCGGGTGCAGTGCCTGGTGTTCCTGTACCACCAGGGGTACCGCTGTCAGAAGGTTTCTTTGGTGTTTCAGTACTGCTACCCGAAGGGCTTGATGTAGATGCTGAGCTTCCTTGACACCGGGAATTAAGAGGGTAATCCTTACAAAACTTTTCCTTATTTACCCTTGGTGAAAGTTTGAGTTCCCCCGATGATCCAGAGGATGGACCTCCGCTAGATTGACCTATCAGGAATTTGGTTGACTGGGCAACAGCAACGTTGCTGGTTAAAGCTAGAGTTAGTGCTGCACCGATAAGGGTCAAATATTTTCCGTTCATATTACTTCACCTCAACACCTCAACGGAGTACTTCCGCTCATTAAACCAAAATATGAGCTTTTAAGAAATCATCCTAAAAGAAGATATGTATTGTTGCTTTTAAAATTCTTATATGTTAACAATATAGGGTTTATCTGTTTACTTTAATAAAGTAGTCAGGGAAAAAATACAGCATTGGAAGTCTCAACTTCACAAAATGTGAAGAAAGTAAAGGTAGACAAAACAAGCATGACAAGGTAACAAGAAAAATAATGGCAAGATTATGATGTGGGAAAATTAACAAGATAAGTTGAATTATTATTTATATATATTTTTGAAGTGTCAAATTGAATCGGGAACAATTCCATGCCGCCAACGTCTTCGTAGGCTTATGATTACAATGGTGGAATACTAGCATCGAGGTTGCAATGCGCCCGATTCCTTACCAATAAATGTGGTGTAAATAGCCGATGAGTTCCCCCCAACCGCCTCAAAAGCCACAAACTTTGCTTGGTCAAATAACTCAAGCAGTACAAACAATTCAAGCGAGAGTCGATTTCTCGAAACTAGCACTAAAACCAAACGCCAAGGTACCAGAACTTTTGGTGCAGGATTCAGGGGCGGATAAGGCGGAGGTGTATCCGTTGTTGGGCGATCGCTACATGCTAGGTCGCAGTTCCAAATCCTGCGATATTGTTGTCCGTAACCCAGTTGTCAGCCAAATTCACCTGTCTCTTTCACGGGATTCTGCTCAAAGACAATCTGTTTTCGTTATTAAAGATGAAAACTCCACAAATGGCATTTATCGGGGTAAACGTCGGGTAAATTCTTTAGAGTTACGTCACGGCGATGTTCTCACTCTTGGACCTCCAGAACTCGCCGCCTCAGTCAGAGTGCAATACGTTGATCCACCTCCTTGGTATGTCAGAGCAGCAACTTGGACAGCTTACGGAGTGGGTGGAGCCACCGCCCTCATGGCTCTGGTTATTGGCGTCGAATCGCTGAAATTTTCTGTCAAACCTTTACCTGGAGCAACGCGAGCACCAGTAGTTGTTTACGCTCGTGATGGAGTCACCAAGTTACGCGAACCTCGGACGACTTCTCATATAGATATGAAGCAGTTGAAAGATTTTGGTCCTTACTTGCCAACTGCAGTCGTTGCTTCTGAAGATACCCGTTATTACTGGCACTTTGGAGTTGATCCGCTAGGGATTTTACGAGCCGTATTCATAAATAGCAAAAGCGGTGATATCCAGCAAGGAGCTAGTACCGTCACGCAACAAGTTGCCAGGAGTTTGTTCCGCGATTATGTTGGCAGGCAAGATTCTCTTGGGCGTAAAGTTCGAGAAGCGGTTGTCTCCCTAAAATTAGAAACGTTTTACAGTAAAGATTTCATCTTACTTACTTATTTAAATCGGGTTTTCTTAGGAGCAGATACCTCCGGTTTCGAGGATGCTTCTCGGTATTACTTTGACAAGTCAGCAAAAGAGCTAACTCTGTCAGAGGCGGCGACTTTGGTGGCAATTTTACCTGCTCCCAACGGTTTCGATTTTTGTGGAGGAGATAACCAGAACAAGTTAAGAACTATCGAGTACCGCAATCGAGTCCTCAAGCGGATGCTAGAGATAGGCAAAATCAAACCAGATGAGTATAACCGAGCTAGGCGATCGCCTATTGAAATCAGCTCTAAAGTCTGCGAACGGCAGGCAAAAACAACTGCTCCTTATTTTTATAGTTATGTCTTTCAAGAACTAGAAGCCATTCTGGGAAAAGAACTGGCAACAGAAGGAAACTTTATTATTGAAACTCGGCTCGATCCAGCAATTCAAAAACAAGCAGAAGAAGCACTGAGTAAACATATTGGCAACGCAGGGCCCTCTTTTGGTTTTTCTCAAGGAGCAATGCTAACTCTTGATTCCAGCGATGGAAGTATCCTGGCAATGATTGGAGGCAAGGATTATAAATCAAGCCAGTTCAATCGTGCGGTTCAATCAAAAAGACAACCAGGTTCCACCTTCAAAGTCTTTACTTACACAACTGCTATTGAGCAAGGCATTTCGCCCGGAAATTCATATTCGTGCTCTCCTTTTCGTTGGCAAGGCTTTACCTACAAACCATGTCGTACAAGCGCAGGTAGCTTGGATCTTGCCACAGGGCTAGCATTATCTGAAAACCCGATCGCATTGAGGATTGCCAAAGAAGTTGGGCTAGATAATATCGTGAAAACGGCGCGACGATTAGGGGTGAAGTCAGACCTAGATCCAGTTCCTGGCTTAGTTATAGGTCAAAGTGTCGTGAATGTCATGGAAATGACAGGTGCATTTGGCGCTATTGGTAATGGGGGTGTGTGGAATCGCCCTCATGCAATTAGCCGGATTCTAGATAGCAGTGATTGCCGCGATCCAAAGGATCTGAAAACTTGCCGTGTGATGTACTCCTATGACCAAGATCCGGATGCCAACAAACGAGTGCTACAACCTAACATTGCCAATACAATGATTGATCTTCTGCGCGGTGTGATCGCAAAGGGTACCGGTCGAAGTGCACAACTAGGACTAGGGGAAGCAGGTAAAACAGGTACAACAGATAAAAACGTTGACTTGTGGTTTATTGGCTTTATTCCTAGTCGGCGGCTGGTGACTGGTATTTGGTTGGGAAACGACAATAATGCCCCCACATCTGGCAGTAGTGCTCAAGCTGCTGAATTATGGGGAAAATACATGGGCAAAATTACCAAGTAAAAGGAGTCAGAACAGAGAATTCACCAATTTTTGGAGCCTGACTCCTAACAATCTACCGATATCCTCGCCAGGGAAGAACCTCCAGGCTACCGTTAGGCTTAAACAGCACCTGGTAGTGTGCAAGAGGTTCTTTCTTATTTGGAGGAGCCAAGTTTGAGCCGTAGACATCTTGAAACATTTTAGGAAGGGGTGTTGCCCGATAATAGTCAACGGCTGGTTGGTTGAGTGGTTCGTAGTCGGCAATAACGCCATCTTTATTAACTGCTACCCGGTATCTCAAATCTTGTGCAAAAGTAGAAGAACTACTCCAATTTTGGCGGATAGTGTTAGAAAGCTTTTGCTTCAAATCCTTGACTGCGTTAGGGTCTGTAATTTTTGTACCAACAACATCTGGCCTTTTGGTGTATCCCCGCCAAGGGCTAACCTGTAGCACACCTGTTGTCGTAAAGACCACTCTATATTGGGCGATCGCTTCGTTTTTAGCAGAAGTGCGATTTGCCGGATTGTTAAGTAAGCTTGCTAAAGGAGTTTTCTCGACAGCATCATTTGCTTGCTTATTTACAGCTTTATATCCAACAATTGCACCATCTGCACCAACTCCCACACGATATACCAAATCCTGACCTAGTCCTGAGCGTTTGTCCCAACTTGGATTAATTTTGTTATATAATTCACGGTTCAAGACACGCAGTTGAGATGCATCTGTGATTTCTCCAGATGTATTTAAAAGTACTTCTAAATCCTTGGTAACAGGTGGTGCACCTGGTGTGGGAGTTGCTGCAGTAGAATTTAGCACTACTGAGGAAGAAGCTGTTGTGGGCGTAAATGTAGGATTTGCGGCTATCTGTTCATTAGCAGTTGGTGTAGGAGTAACAGACGCCGTTGAAGGACTATTGACATTAGTAGTTTGATTGATATTTTGCTGTGTGTTCGCTTGGGGCGAGCGAACTTGTGGAGCTGGAATCATGGTAAAAGCAACAGCTGCTGCTGCCAAACTCGTCACTCCCACACTCGCAGGCACTGCCTGCTTGATCACAGCTTGACTGACACCGCCATGACGTCTGGCAACTGGTTGTAATTGTAATGTTAATTCTGGTAAAGTTTGACTGTCTGCGAAAAACTGGTCTATCGCTTCGACTAAATCGAAGAACTGCACCGTGTTCAAATCGACTTGTATTCGCTGGTTTCCATTGTTGGAGTAAGACTCTATTCCATCTGCTGCTGCATCAGAATGCACAATTAATCTATGTTGGTTATTGCCAATTTTCTGGAACTGCACTAACTCTGACTCAGTGTTATGCGCATCGGCATGTGGCACACTACTCAAAAATTCTTGAGCATATGCACTGACTCCCCTAAGCAAACTTTCAAAAAATTCTCGCCCTCCACTTAGTGGTCTAGTGTAGCCAGATATATAGCATTCTGCATTTACCAATATAGATAATTCTGGCCGCAGTTCCTGAAAATGCGCTGCCCTTGAGGCATCACTTAAACCCTCCAGCAGTAGTGTGCAATTCGGTAAACTATACTTACGTTGAATATTCATTCCACCTCACCGTCAAAAAGACTAATCCAGAACCGCTGCATTCCAGCTGTACCAGTACAAAATAATAATTGTTCCAACAAAGTTATAGCTAGATCATTTAATTTTTCCTCGGAATTTAACGCTAAAACACCAGAACGTCGAGTATTCATTCGGCTCTTAAAGTGGCTTCTAAAGCGCTCTAAGTAGTTAGATAGACGTAAATTCTGTTCCAGTGGAAGCTGTTTTTCAACCATTTGTTGATGTATCGCTAGCAACTGGCGAATGACAACAGTTAAGCGTCGCGCAATGTAGCAACCAATAACCACTAAAGCTTTTGCTTCCATGATAGACAGAGGACGGCGGATATGTGCTCGTCGCATGGGGTTGGTATTACGCATTTGCCATAAATTGACCCGGTTTTTAACAATTCCTTTAAGATCCAATTCTTCAGCAAATGCCAAAATAGCTTCAGAGCCACCAAGCTCTAGCGCTTCAATTGCCAGTAGCATAAGATCTATTTGCAACCTAGCTCTACGAGGACATCCCTGTCCTTCAACTACTGGTTGGGGTAAAGAGTCCAGAATCATCGGCACAGACTGGGGAGTTGGACTGTTAATTGGTGTGATACTAGCAGAAATATTCATTATAGATACCATTAACGGTTGCAACAAACTGAGTAAAACTAATTTAAAATAGATTACCAGTCAATAAATCAGACTGATAGCATTATTGGCAAGTTTGCCTGATACATACATTACTTACTCTTTTGACACAAAGGTTTCCGCATTGCTTTTCATTAAAGTTTATAAATTTTAAGTTCTCTTAGCTGACTGGTTATATCCTTATATCCATAGCTTGGTGTAGATTCCAATAATCGTCAATGGATAGACTTTTTTGAGGTCTCATACCAAGCGTATGACATTTTAGTGTACGATTTTTCCGGTATATACCTCCTGTTGAACCGAAAGCTTGCAATCGGGCGATAGTGGTTGTAGCTTGTACTGCTGGAACTAAAACTTTTCTCTATTTTATGAATTTAAAGTCTCTGATTCGTGACATTCCAGATTTTCCTAAACCGGGAATTTTATTTCGCGATATCACTACGCTGCTGCGCGACCCTGAGGGATTGCGCTACACGGTTGACCTGTTTGCACAAAAAATAAAAGATGCTGGATTGACGGCAGAATACATAGTGGGAATAGAGTCACGGGGCTTTATTGTTGGCGCACCACTTGCTTATCAGTTAGGAACTGGTTTTATTCCTGTTCGTAAACGTGGTAAATTACCAGCAGCAGTCCACTCAATTGAGTACGCACTGGAGTACGGTACTGATTGTTTGGAAGTCCACCAAGACGCTTTGCATGCAGGAAGCCGAGTTTTGATTATAGACGACCTGCTCGCAACGGGTGGAACTGCAAGTGCAACGGCAAAATTAGTCCAAAAAATTGGCTGCAAACTTGAAGGTTTTGGGTTTATTATCGAGCTACATGATTTACAAGGACGAAAACATCTGCCAGATGTGCCCATCGTCACCCTTGTAGAATACTAGTACAATTCGGCAGGAGGCTCAATTAGCAGCTTTGCTGAAGGCGCAAAAGTTAACCACATAAAATTTTTGTGTCCTTCTAACGAGCAGATGACTCCCGCCTTAATGTACTGCTAAGTTAATAGTCTAGATTCCAAAATTTTTTTGACCCTTACGGGTTCGCCCTTCGGGTTCGCAGTCGCCTAGGTCGGGAGACCCTCCTGCAGCGCTGTCTCACCAGTCGCTCATGGGGGAAACCCCCAAGACCGCGCTGCTCACTATTGACTGTTGACTAACAAGTAATGACTAATGACTAATGACTACTACACGAATTTCCTTGGATGCAAGCCGTGACTGGCTTTTAAGGTTAGTCACGAGCGAAAGTTTTATTTATGTCACCAAGCGGCTATTGCAGGCGCTGTTGACTTTGTTCTTAGCGTCGGCGTTGTCGTTTATCATTATTCAACTTGCTCCAGGAGACTATGTAGATACGCTACGGCAAAACCCAAAGATTTCTCCAGAAAGAATTGAGGAACTCAGACGACAGTTTGGTCTGGATAAATCTTGGCCAGAGCAATTTGGACTTTGGCTGTGGCGAATCATAACACAGGGGGATTTTGGCACAAGCTTTGTTTACCAGCGGTCAGTGGGGTCGCTGTTGTGGGAACGGGTACCTGCCACTTTGCTGTTGGCAGTGTCTTCTTTGATTGTAACCTGGGCGATCGCCATCCCTTTGGGGATAGTCGCGGCTGTGAAACAAAATCAGTTGGTTGACCGCATTTTGCAGGTAATTAGTTATGCTGGACAAGGGTTTCCCAGTTTCATCACAGCTTTATTGTTGCTGATTTTAGCCCAAAACCTCTCACCCATTTTTCCAGTGGGTGACATGACTAGTATTAATCACAATGAACTCAATTGGTTTGGTCAAATCTTAGATATTGGCTGGCACATGATTTTACCCACGATTGCTTTGAGTGTCACCAGCTTTGCTGGCTTACAGCGTATTACTCGTGGTGAATTATTGGATGTGCTACGTCAAGATTATATTCAAACAGCTCGTGCCAAAGGACTGCCAGAAAACCGTGTTATTTATGTTCATGCTTTGCGCAATGCAATCAACCCTTTGATTACTTTGTTAGGTTTTGAATTAGCAGGTTTATTGGGTGGTGCATTTATTGCAGAATTTTTCTTCAATTGGCCTGGTTTAGGAAGATTGACTTTACAAGCGGTGCAGGCTCAAGATTTATATTTGGTGATGGCAAGTTTGGTTATCAGCGCTGTACTACTGAGTATTGGTAATTTGATAGCGGATTTGTTACTGAAGGTGAGTGATCCTCGCATTCGTTTAGAAAATCTCAATTAAATCATTTTAAATCAAAGGAATGGTACACTCATATTGAGCGTCCTTCGTCATTAGTTATTGGTACAAAACTACTGACTAATGACTAGTGACTAATGACTGATAACTATGTTTTCTGAAGTTTATTATCTGGTGCGATCGCAAGCTGATGGTCGTTATCTGGTGGCTCGTTCCGACCGTAAAGCTAATGGTTTTTTACTGTTGTTTCGCGAACACTTTGATGCCCTCAGCTACCTCAACACTCATGCTGGTGAGGTGGCAAACCGCTTTGCTGTAGAATCTGTTGCTGGCTCTCAAATAGGACCTTTGCTGAAACGCTGGGGTTTTAGTGGCGTGGGTATTGTTTCTGACCCATTATTACCAAAAATTGAATTTTTGCAACAAAACTAAACCGCAGAGAAACTTTTTCTGCGGTTCAAAACCTAAAATCCCTAAACAGATACTTTCTCCAATATCAATTTAGAACGCTTCACTTGTTCGGGAACAGAAACTGGGTAGTCTCCAGTGAAGCAAGCACAACAAAAGCTTTCTGGATCTTCTCGTGTTGACTTTAGCATTCCTTCCCTAGTGAGATAGGCAAGGCTATCTACTTCTAGTTGCTTGGCAATTTCTTCTACTGAGGTAGTAGCAGCAATCAGTTGGTCTTGGGTATCAGTATCAATACCATAAAAGCAGGGATGAGTTACTGGTGGAGAGGAAATCCGCATATGCACTTCCAGCGCACCTGCTTCACGCAAGGCTTTAACTAACTTACGGCTGGTAGTTCCCCGCACAATGGAATCATCTACAATGATCACGCGTTTACCAAATAGCACATCTTTGAGAGGGTTGAGTTTCATGCGGATACCTGATTCTCGCATACTCTGTGTTGGCTGAATAAAAGTACGCCCCACATAGCGGTTCTTAATCAATCCTTCCGCATAAGGAATGCCAGAAGCTTGAGAGTAGCCTATAGCAGCGGGAATTCCAGAATCAGGGACACCAATCACCAAATCAGCATCAGCCGGAGATTCTTGAGCCAGTCGCCGTCCTATACGCATCCGATAGGTGTACAAACTTTCGTTGTGCATCACGCTATCAGGACGAGCAAAGTAAATCATCTCAAAAATGCACATCTTTCTCTTGCACTTTTGACTCCATTGAAACGAAGTTAAACCAACTTCCGTAATCCAAACCATTTCACCTGGTTCCACATCTCGCAGGTATTGTGCACCAATGATGTCTAAACCACAAGTTTCAGAGGAGAGAACATAGCGAACTGGATTATCACCCAAGGTACCAATCACAAGGGGACGAATACCATTGGGGTCGCGAACGCCCATTATACCTTGTGATGTACCAATAACTAAGCTAAAAGCTCCTTGGCAGCGGTGAAAAGCCCGCATGCAGCCTTCTTGCCAATCTGCACCAGCGTTGATTTCTTCAGCAATGGCAAAAGCAATCATTTCTGAGTCAGTGGTGCTAACTAAGTTGCAGTTGTTCTTCAACAACTCCTCTCGTAGCGGCACAGTATTGACTAAATTTCCATTATGTGCTAAAGCGACAGTTCCCAAGCGAGTTTCCACAACAGCAGGTTGAGCGTTCACTTTGCGGCTAGAACCCGTGGTTGAATAACGAGTGTGACCAACAGCTATAGTTCCAGGCAAGTTTTCCAAGATTGATTCATTAAAGACTTGGGACACCAACCCCATGTCTTTGTGTAACTTGACTCGTTCACCCTCAAATGTGGCAATACCAGCCGATTCTTGACCCCGGTGCTGGAGGGCGTACAATCCAAAGTATGTTAGTTTGGCAACGTCTTCTCCTGGTGCGTAGATACCAAAAACACCGCAAGCTTCTTCTGGCTTATCTGGACGATTTTCATGGTCATTGACTGAGTTATTAGGCAATTGAGAGTCATCCAAAGAGTCGGGTTGGTGAGGAATCATGGCAGCTGTGCTCCTGATGAGGATGTCAAGTCACAAACAATATTTCTAAGGACAGTTGCAGATAATTTTAATAATTCTTAACCATCCATTAACACAGTACCGCAATTATGCCTATCAACGCCAGTGTCTTGAATAAGGAAATGCTATCTATGAATTAGAAGTCGTGTTATGAATGGTCAAACGGCTTTGAATTGCGTTTAGATAGCGATCGCTCACTTCCTCAATTGTAACTTTTATTAAAGTGTGATTGCCAGTTGTTAAGATTCGCAAACCTATTTCGGAATTTTCAACCGTACCAAGTTTTTGCCAATGATGACCTAGTTGTTCTGTTAAAAGACTCTCCCAAGTTTTTTGTTGTTCTCTTCCAACAGAGACTACAATTCGTGCGCCACCTTCACCAAAAAGAACTTCATCCCAACGTTGGTTGTTATCTGCTGGTAACTCTAATTGGATTTGGGCACCAAATTTGCCAGTTATACAACATTCTGCCAGAGCAACGGCGACTCCACCCTCAGCACAATCATGAGCCGAACGTACCCAACCTTTGCGAATTCCCTCGCGACAGACTTGTTGTACTTGGCGTTCCAATTCAAAATCAACTCGTGGCGGTTTTCCAGCAACAGTGTTGTGGATAGTGGCTAAATATTCCGAACCGCCTAGCGTTGAGTGGGAAGAAAGTTCACCCAACAAATAAATCAAATCACCATTCACTTGCCAAGCTTGACCACAAATCTTGGTCAAATCAGGGATTAAGCCTACCATACCAACAACAGGGGTAGGATAGATTGGTTGTGGCTTGCCTTGAGAATCGAGAGTTTCATTGTAAAGAGAGACATTTCCCCCCGTCACTGGAGTTGTCATTTCTCGACAACCTTCAGCCAAACCACGACAAGCTTCTGCTAATTGCCAGTAACCAATAGGTTTTTCTGGACTGCCAAAATTCAGGTTATCAGTAACCGCTAAAGGTTCAGCACCTACACAGCTAAGATTTCGTGCTGCTTCTGCGACAACTGCTTTAGCTCCCTCATAGGGATCAAGATAAACATAACGGGGATTGCAATCAACCGTAGCCGCTACAGCGCTTTTGACACTGGAGACTATTTCCTCATCCTCGCCCAACTGTGGACGCAAGCGAATCACAGAAGCATCTGCACCACCTGGCAACATAACGGTGTTATTCTGCACCTGATGGTCGTATTGACGATATACCCAACGTTTTGACGCAATGCTAGGAGTATCCAGCAAAGTCAACAGAATGTCATTCCAACTTTGCAAGCGTCCTTGAATTTCTATACCAGCAGATGTACTCTTAGGCAGAGAATCAGGAGTCCATTCCCAAGCTTTTTGTGCATATTCCGGTGGTTGGGCCAACAATTCCCGGTGATATAGTGGGGTATTTTCTGCCAACGCCGTTGCAGGAATTTCTGCAGCAACTTCACCCTGGAATAAAATCCGGACAATGGGTTCAGCAATAACAGAACCTGCAACAACTGCCTGCAGTCCCCATCGATGGAAAATGTCAATTAACTCTTGTTCGCGTCCCTTGTGTGCAACAAACAACATCCGTTCTTGAGATTCGGAAAGCAAATATTCGTAGGGAACCATTCCTGCTTCCCGTACAGGAATTTTGTCTAAATCGAATTCGATGCCCACATCGCCTTTTGCAGCCATTTCTGAGGTAGAACAGGTAATACCCGCAGCCCCCATATCCTGTGCGGCGACGACTGCACCTGTTTTAAACGCCTCCAAACAAGCTTCAATTAACGACTTCTCCAAAAAAGGATCGCCCACTTGTACCGCTGGGCGATCGTCCATAGACTCATCACTAAGTTCTGCACTGGCAAAACTTGCACCTCCCATACCATCACGTCCAGTCGTAGAACCAACATAAAGCACGGGGTTACCTATACCAGACGCCCCAGATTTAACAATTTCTGGCGTTTCCATCAATCCCAGCGCCATCACATTCACCAAAGGGTTATCAGAGTAAGCCCGATCAAAGTAAACTTCACCGCCGACAGTGGGGACACCTACGCAATTTCCGTAATGGGAGATACCAGCAACAACGCCACTAAAAAGCCTTTGGGTTTTCGCATCGTCTAGAGAACCAAAGCGCAGAGAATTTAACACGGCAATGGGACGCGCACCCATTGTAAAAATATCTCTTAAGATACCTCCTACTCCTGTGGCAGCTCCTTGAAAAGGTTCAACCGCTGATGGATGGTTGTGTGACTCAATCTTAAACGCAAGTCGCAGACCATCGCCCAAATCTACAACACCAGCATTTTCACCAGGTCCAACAAGAATGCGGGATCCTGTTGTGGGAAACTGTTTGAGTAACGGACGGGAATTCTTATAACAGCAATGTTCTGACCACATCACCCCAAACATTCCCAGTTCCGCTTTGTTGGGATGACGCCCCAGACGCCTGACAATTTCTTCATATTCTTCTAGCTTCAAACCAACAGCTGCGATTTCTTCAGGAGAAAAAGGAGCATCGGAAATGGGGATCATGGTAATAATGCAGCAAGGGGACAGAGCATTATTTTAGCGATTTAAGTGCCCCGTAGGTATCCACGTAAATGGTTTTCTATTTTTTCAAGTAAGATGCTGCGTGCTTTGTTCTGCTGCAATCGTTATTCTTGCTGAAGTTAATTGCAACAGGTGACAAATTAATATTGCTACGAAGGGGCTCGTTTTTTCTGTCCAAGTGCTTACATTTAGCTGAACTCTGTTCATGATAGAGGTTTTCGGTCAACTGTATAAACACGTAATTTTTTATAGGCACTTTAAGTTTCCGAAAAACCAAATAAGTGTTTTCACTATTTGAAGAAGAGAGATCCTTTCATACGATTAATATTAACTAAGTCAAGTGTGATAAATGAGTTTTGCCATATACAATACGCGTATCTAAAGTGATGATAAAACAAGTTCGAAATTGTTAAAATCATCAGTTTTTTCATAGGCAATCATACTTGTATTAGTTAACAAAATTTGATTTTTGTAGTGTCATAACTACTACTCAACACAATTGTCCCACGTACCCAATTGATTGAATTTGTGGCTTAGTCTGTTCTTTTCACAAAAGGAATTGTAAAAAAATGTTAGGGGAATCTTTCTCTGTTGAAGGTTCCTCTAATAAAATTTACCAATAGACGGAAAACCCATTTATTGACATGGCTGGCTCGCCAATGTACTAGTGTACGTTAAATGTGGAAAGAGAGCGACCATTTTAAACAAGTAAAAATTTAACAATACAAGTATTCTTTGTTTTCACTTTTTCCTTGTTGTACTAGTGCAAAAAAGCACTTAGACTGTCAGCCAAGGCGTTACTCCAGGTAAGGCTGTAATCCTTATATAATCTATTTTTTATCTGTTCATAAATGTCGCGCTGTACTAACTTGGCTTCCTATGTGAAGCGCAAGTTACACATTTGGGATGCTCCTGAAATATCTACTATGTGTATAAAATAATTTATTGAGCCAAATATTGTTTCTGATTCTCCAGAAACTGGCTGCTTCTTAGGTAAAAGGCTATGCTGGTTATAGCTTAATTTTTTAGTTATTAAAAGATGAAATTTTGCGTTTTTATCTGTCTATGCAGTTTATTAGAAATAATTTTGTGATGAAAATCACTGATGCTGATGATTGAGATCCTATTTTTTATATAAATGAATAGACATAATACTAATAACTGAACTCTAGCCGAGTCATTAATAGGGAACACACTAAACGCCGACAGCTTTCACAAAAAGACTGCCGGCTTTTTGTATATCAGGGGAAATAGGGAAATAGGAAAATAAAAGTAGTAACAAATGACTCTTGACTATCAAATAAAATTTCCCCACAACCTGTTAGTAACTTGACACAAGTTGTGCCGTAGCCACTATCTAGTGTGGGGAGGGTATGATCAGTATATGGGTATTATTGACATTGAGGGGTAGTTGACTGCATTCTAAATTTGTAGTCCGCAAATCCACTCAAAGAAGTCTCACTAACTTTGTCTTAAGACATCGCTTGAATGATGTAGTCAAAGTAGGGGGCTGTTTCAGCCGCGTCTTCTGCATTCAGTAAGTTAAGGGAGGCTTTTTTCAGACAGTTGATTGCTTCTACCATTCCAGGTACGGGAACGCCGAGGGAATTGTACATTTCCCTGACACCAATTAAACCAATATCTTCAATTGGTTGTTTGTCACCTGCTAGTATGCCGTAAGTGATTAGGCGTAAGTACCAACCGTAGTCACGTACACATAAAGCACGTTGTCTTTGCCCGTATGCATTGCCCCCAGGTGAGATAAAATCCGGACGCTTCTGCCAAAGCTGTTTAGTAGCTTCTTGAACTATCTTTTTTTCATTTTCGGCTAAGGTTGAGACAATTCGTATCCGTTGCTCGCCGGTTTGCAAATAGTCTTTGATATTGTTGAGCTCGCCACTGCTAGGATAACGCAGTTCGTCGTCGGCTTGGAGAATAACTTGGCTTACTACAGTCATGATTATTGCAATGACATGAATTAATTATTATTTGCTAGTTTAACGAGTGTTGAGGACACAAGTGAAGAGAGGACAACGAAACAATGTGATCGCTTTCCCAGCGGAAGACACTTGGGTACCAAGAGTTGTTGCGGACTTGCGCCGCCCCTGGAAACTATGCCCCGAGGGTGGTTTCACTGCCTTGCAGTGGCGGCTATTGATCAAAAACGAATGACTAATGACTAAAAAAACTTGGAAACAGGGTGAATTAATTGACGTTGATATTGTGGATTTGAATGATGCAGGTGATGGTGTGGGGCGTTGGCAAGAAAGGATCGTATTTGTAAGCGACACTGTACCGGGCGATCGCGCTGTTGTCTTTTTGGTACACGTTAAACCCAACTACGCTCACGCTAAACTCAAACAACTTCTCAAATCATCGCCCTACCGCGTCCGACCTAGCTGTATCGTGGCTGATAAATGTGGTGGTTGTCAATGGCAGCATATTGATTATCAGTACCAGTTGCTAGCAAAGCAAAATCAAGTTATCCAGGCTTTGGAACGTATTGGCGGTTTTGTCCAACCACCGGTAGATCCAGTGCTTTCGACTGCTGAATGTTTGGGCTACCGTAACAAAGCGACTTATCCTGTGGGATTATCTGCCACTCTTACGGTTCAAGCTGGTTACTACCAAAAAGGTAGCCACCAATTGATTAACTTGAACCAATGTCCTGTACAAGATCCAAGATTAAATCCTTTGCTGTTGGAAGTTAAACAGGACATCCAAAAGCGGGGTTGGCAAGTTTACAACGAACAGCGCCACACAGGTGTTGTACGTCATCTTAGTTTACGCATTGGTCGCCGCACAGGGGAAATTTTACTAACTTTGGTGGTTAAGGACCCGAATTTAGACGGAATTCAAGACCAAGCACTCGAATGGTTAAAGCGCTATCCCCAGTTAGTGGGGGTTTGTTTGAACCGCAACCCAAACCGTACTAATGCCATTTTTGGACGGGAAACTCATTGCATTGCTGGGCATTCTTACTTAAGAGAAAAATTTGCCGGACTAGAATTCCAAGTACGACCAGATACATTTTTCCAAGTAAATACGGAGACTGCAGAAGCATTGTTGCAGGTCATTAAATCAGAACTCAATTTACAAGGTTCTGAGGTGTTACTTGATACTTATTGTGGTATTGGGACGTTGACATTGCCACTTGCCAAACAAGTTAAAAAAGCAATCGGGTTAGAATTGCAACCTGAGGCAGTAGAACAAGCAATTTTAAATGCAAAGCATAATGAGATTTCAAATGTCATTTTTCAGACTGGGGCTGTGGAGAAATTACTTCCTGAGATAGAAATTTTGCCAGACATTGTTCTGCTTGATCCACCACGTAAGGGATGCGATCGCACTGTAATTGAAACTTTACTCAAATCTAAACCCCGACGTATTGTTTACATCAGTTGTAAAGTCGCTACCCTTGCTCGTGACCTCAAATTACTTTGTCAAAACGGGGTATATAGTCTCACACGGGTACAACCGGCTGATTTTTTTGGGCAAACCGCTCATGTGGAAGCTGCCGCATTTCTTGTCCTCTCACAATTGGACAAAGGTACTAACTCATTTACAACTTAGGTGAAATAAAAATTTGTCGCCCAATGCATCGTCAGAATGCTATAATACTATTAAGATAAATATATAATTCCTTTTGTGTAAAGAGATTGACGTTGCAAAAACTCTCCGAAAAATATGAAACGAGCTGTCTAAAATGCGAATTGGCGTAAAAGAGTATTAACGTACTCTTTTCACTAAAAAACATATCAGTTGCTTACTGTTGAAACAGTTGCAAATAAGCCGTTTTTTCTGTAAGTGACTCTATGTCAAAAAGGAGAGTTAATGCTCCCTAGCATTTTCAAAATTTAGTTGTGAAGACGAAAGTTTGAAGGCAACATAACCACCTCAAATTCTATCAGGGTGCCTGTGACAGCAAACTGATGTCTAGCTAACTCTGAAAGCTACGGGGTTTCTATTGTGATCACTATCTCGCTTCGTCCTACAGGGCGTAATTGGGGTACAATTAGTTTTGCCTCAACTTTGTACCTCTGTCCGATACTAGATTTGCTTTTGGCAGAAATTCCGGGCAAATTACAAGCAGAACTGCGGCTAGGACTTCAAGAAGCTCTGGTAAACGCAGCCAAACACGGTAACAATCTAGATCCTGGGAAAAGGGTTGTTGTTCGCTTTTCCTTAATTGATAATCAGTATTGGTGGGTCATATCAGACCAAGGTAGCGGTTTTACACCATGTTTTACTAGCGACGTTGATATCGATCCCACAGAATATTTACCACCCGATGAGTCAGAAAATGGTCGTGGTATGTCTATTCTTCATCAAATTTTTGATCAGGTTCAATGGAACAGTAAAGGTACAGAGTTGAGGCTTTGTAAACAAATAGAAAATCGAAACCGGCTTGCTTTGCGACGCTGAAGACGGATAAGCCAGAGGAGGAAGTGAACTTTCAAAATCTGGCTTATCCTCCTTATCTTGCCCTATTTCTTTTGATCGCCGTGAGTTGGACAAGGTGGAGCAGAAATAGAGCGATCCAACCAACCAGTTGCTTGCTGTAGTCTGAGTAAAGCTTCTTGTGGTTCATCTTTAAGAAGAAACACAACAGCGGCTGCCACTTGTTCACTTGCGCGAACATTGCGGTTAGACTTGAGACGATGCCAATCGTTAGGAGAGATGCTCAGCTTCTCCATCAGGGCTTGGGCTAGTTCCAAGCTGCTAAACTGATTGAGTTGACTAGCTTTAGGTAGCTGGGTTGATTTCGACATAATATCAGACATGAGTGCTGAGTACTGAAGTTGTACATAAGAGTCTGGGGCTATTTCATTCTATGCACAACCACCCGGAAATAAATTTATAGTCTAATAGCCGAAATTGTTAAAACGGACATCTTGCACCCGGAGGGTGCAAGTATGATGTCTATTAATTTGTACATGAAGCCGCCTAAACAATCATCTGATATCCCATTTGGAGAAGAAAATCAAGATCCAGAATTTGAACAAGAACTTTTGAAAGTGGAGCGTGCGCTTGTTGCTTTAAAGGAACGCTACAATCAAGTGCAAGCAGACAAAGCCAGTCGAAGAGAATTGCAACAACGTCTCCAACGATCGCGCCACAGTAAATTACCAAATGTAAAAGCCGAGTTAAAGCAAATTCAACAACAGTTGGAAGAACTTGAACTTAACTTAGAAAGTCAATTATTTTCCTGGGATAGCCTTAAAGAACCTTTTTGGCAAGCCATCCGCTTTGGTGGTTTGGGCGTTATCATAGGCTGGTTATTAAAGTCTGTTGCTGGATGATATGGAAAATCGGCGGATTGCAGAAATATTACGAAGTGGTGAACCTGATGAATTTGTAGCAGTTCAAGGCTGGGTTCGCACAAAACGAGAGTTAAAAGGATTTTCTTTTATAGAAGTAAATGATGGCTCATGTTTGGCGAGTTTGCAAGTGGTACTCAATGAGGATTTACCAGACTACGATGATATTTTAAAAAAGCTGAATACAGGTGCTTCCGTGGAAGTGGCTGGAGTGTTGGTGGCTTCTGTTGGGAAAGGACAGCGGATCGAGTTGAAAACAGACAAGATAAAAGTCTTTGGGGAAGCTGATCCCGAAACATATCCGCTGCAAAAGAAACGCCATTCCTTTGAGTTTTTGCGAACTATAGGACATTTGCGATCGCGCACCAATTCCTTTGGCGCAGTTTTCCGAGTTAGAAACGCCTGCGCTACCGCCATTCATCAATTCTTCCAAGAACGCGGCTTTTTGTGGGTACACACTCCCATCATCACCGCTAATGACTGCGAAGGTGCTGGTGAACTTTTCAGTGTAACTAGTTTGGATCTCAAAAATGTTCCCCGCACACAAACCCAAGCTATAGATTATAGTAAAGACTTTTTTAGTAAACCGACATATTTAACAGTCAGCGGTCAACTTGAAGCCGAAGTTATGGCGATGGCGTTTACGAACGTCTATACTTTTGGTCCTACCTTCCGTGCAGAAAACTCTAACACCTCCCGCCACTTAGCTGAATTTTGGATGGTAGAACCAGAGATGGCTTTCTGCGATCTCAAGGGAGATATGGATTTAGCCGAGGCGTTTCTCAAACATATTTTCAAATATGTACTAGAAACTTGCCAGGAAGACATGGAATTTTTCAATCAGCGTATTGATAATACTGTATTGGCAACGGCAGACAACATTATTAATAATAAATTTGAGCGCATAACTTACACAGAAGCCGTCAAACTGTTAGAAAAAGCTGATGTTCAGTTTGAATATCCTGTCAACTGGGGCTTAGATTTACAATCAGAACACGAGCGCTATCTTTGCGAACAACTTTTCAAGAAGCCGGTTATCGTTAGCAATTACCCAGCGCAAATCAAAGCCTTTTATATGCGCTTAGATGAGGACGAAAAAACTGTTTCTGCAATGGATATTCTGGGTCCCAAAATCGGTGAAATTATCGGCGGTTCTCAAAGAGAAGAACGATTAGATGTCCTGGAGCGTCGCATACAAGCTCAAGGAATGAAACCAGAAGATTTGTGGTGGTATCTGGATTTGCGTCGCTTTGGAACTGTCCCCCATGCTGGTTTTGGGTTGGGTTTTGAACGACTTGTGCAATTTATGACGGGGATGGGAAACATTAGAGATGTGATCCCGTTTCCACGCACGCCGGAAAGTGCTGAGTTTTAGATATTAAAAAACCCGATTTATGATCAAATCGGGTTTCTTTTTAGTTGGGGATCACTGGTGAGGAATATTGTTATCTCGCCACTAATCAGCATAGAAGTGTAGTGTTAGACCGCATTTTTGCAGGCAACAGTCATAATGTGAGCGCTCATCCCCAACATTGAGGGTTCGCTTTCTAGCCAACGGATGGCTTCTAAAAGGCGTTGACGACGACCTAGTTCATTCCAGTGTTCCGAGAAGTTTTGTAGTAACCAGCCTGGTCCTTCGATCGCTAACGTTCTTTCATAATGTAAACCCGCTTCTTCAACCTCTGCTTTAAGTTCTTCAGGATGATGAAAGAAGGCTGTTGTAAAGTAACCAGGATGGTTGTTTGGGTTGCGGTGTTGACCATCAGCCAGAGCCCGTTGAACAATCCCCACAAACTCTGGATCATCCAAATATCCCTGAAGTAATCCATCTAAGGTTGAAGCAAAGCGAGAAATTCCAACCGCGAAGACAAGACCTCCAGTTTTTAAAATACGATAAGCTTCACGCAAAGCAGCCAAACGCTGTGTGCGCTCAGTCAAGTGATATAAAGGTCCAAGTAAAAGAACAGCATCAACGCTATCATCCGCCCGATTAAGTTGACGAGCATCACCAACTGCCAAACTAGCCAGAGGATAATTCGGTTGAGCTTGAGAAAAACGCTGGGCTTGCTCTATATGCAAAGGAACTGCATCAATGAGATGAACTTCATAGCCCTGTTGAGCAAGCCAATAAGAATAGATACCAGAACCGCCGCCAACATCGAAAATCACAGCGGGTGGAGGGGGTAGGTAGCGACTCAGAAGTTCTTGGGTTCGGGCTAACTCAAGCGAACCAGTACCTCTTGATAACCGTTCTTGCTCTTGACCACTGGCGTAATGGGTTAACGCCTCATCTGAAAGCAGGTTGTGTAACTCAGATAAATCCGACATCGTGTTTGCTGATTACAAAAGCTGTTTCATTATTTATTAAACTGCCTATAGCGGTAATATCGTTTCACTTTAAGGTTGATACAAATGGGGAGCAGGGGGCACCCGAGCAGGGAGCAGGGGGCAGGGAGTAGGGGGAAAGAATTAAAAACCAATCATTTGTATCAGGGATTTCGTGAAATGGTATAACACCAGTTGGAGAGCAGGTGATTCAGGAGGCGCGTCAAATTTTGCATTTATTAGAAGTGATTCAGGAAAAAGCCAACCTGGAAAAAGGATTACAGGCTGGACAGGTGCGGGTTGCTTGTGTTCGCAGCATTGCAACTCACGTGCTACCAGAGGTGATTGCTCGTTTTCGCGAGAAGTTTCCAAAGATTAGTGTGGTGATAACCGAATATGATCGCTATGCAGAAGTAGAACAGGCTTTGCGAGAAAATCACGCGGACGTTGGCTTCACGTTATTACCGACGACAACAGAGTTTGACACACGGGAGTTATTCCGAGATGAGTTTGTAGCGCTGCTACCTCCCAAGTCCATAGCTCCTAATGAGTCGCTTATACCGTTTCACTTTAAGGTTGATACAAATGGGGAGCAGGGAGCACCCGAGCAGGGAGCAGGGGGAAAGAATTAGAAACCAATCATTTGTATCAGGGATTTCGTTAAATGGTATTAGTTGGGAACAGCTAGCAAGGTATCCGATGATTGTGAATATCCGCAGTCCTCAGCACAACAAGACTGTCCAAGCTCATTTTTTAAAATTTGGTCAAACTCTCAAAGTTGACTACGAGGTGAGAGAAGATTCGACGATTCTGAGTATGGTTAAGCAAGGATTGGGGGCAGCTGTAATGGCTCGATTAGCAGCTGAACCTATACCAGAACCCATATAAACGAGGAGTTTACCAGTACCGTTAGATAGAATTATTGGAGTTGCTATCCTTGGAAATGCTTTATTGCCCAGAGGTGTCTTTGCTTTTCTGGACGTTCTCAAAGTTGGTTGATGTATTTGGCATAACTGCTACACCTTAAACTAGATCGAAACAAGCAGCAATTATTCAAGTAATTTTCATCCTTGGGCTGTTCGCGTAGCATACCGTATCTCCTGCACGCCTACGCGATCAAGAGCGGCGAAGTGCCGTGGTGTAAGCCATAGGCTTAGCCACAAACCCTTAAAAATACCACCTTATAAAAAGTAGTGTCAAGATTTTTGTTACGGGAGAAAAATTCGTTGTAACATAAAACCCGCATCTAAAAATTACAAAGGAAAGCTATTATGGCCATTCCAAATCAACAGGGTAAATCTACTATCGATTTTCGAGACAACCGACGCACTACAACTCACATTACCGTTCATATTCCCAAGGAGTTGCACAAACAACCAGTTATTTCAGGCCTGATATCTTATTGCGGCATCACAGTCAATATTGCAGCAGCCCAACTGAATGGTCATATGCCGCAACGAGGCTGCTTTGATTTAGAGCTACGAGGAACAGTTTTCCAGATTGCTAGTGCCTTAACGTATCTTAATGAACTGAATTTAGAAATTTCCCACCCATTTCTTACTGAACAAGAAGGTTGGTAAGTAGAGTTTCTACGAATAAGTAACGAGTGCTGGGCTAGGTAGCTACTCAGCACTCGCCAAAACTAGTCGTCACCCTTATGGAAGCGCTCTTAGCGCGTCTACAAGTCGCTTAACTATGTGCGGCAGTCGTCTGCACAGATTGATACACTAGTTGAACTCAACGGGAAGGGGAAATCCTAACCCAAAAGCCAGTCACCACCCTCACGGAAAGCAGTTGCGGGTCTACAACGAAGGAAACTTCCGTAGGCGGAATTTTTTTTCTGTGTAAACATTGAGCTTGGCGGTTTTCGTGGATACCCCAAAGTCTGCCGGGGGAAGCAACCCAGACCAGCGACCTTTGACCGTTGAGGCAACTCTGTGCTGATCCCTTCCCCTCGGCTGCGCCGAAGGGAGACGCTACGGGAACCGAGGGTTCCCCTGAGTGTACGAACTGCCGCTTTGTGGCGTCTACAGCACTGTGCTTACGCCATTTGATTTTCAATTGCCCACCGCGCTAATTCAGTGCGATTGTGGAGATTGGTTTTGCCCAACATATTGGACACATGGCTTTCTACCGTGCGTTGGCTGACATTTAATTCTTCAGCTATTTCGCGGTTAGCTAAGCCCCTAGCCACAAATTGCACTACTTTGAGTTCTGTTGGGGTTAACTGCACATCGAAGGGAACTTGGATGCGGGAACCGTTTTCTCCTCCTTTTGCTTGGTGTTCTTTCCAGCGAATGGTCTGCTTCAGAGAAGATTCTACTTGTGCAACCAATTCTTCTGGTTCAAAAGGCTTAACCATGTACACATCAGCACCTTTATTCAGACCTTTTACTCGGTCTGCGCTTTGTCCCTTAGCTGAAAGGAATAGAACGGGAATCCAACTGGTGCGTTCGGCTTGCCGGACTTGTTCTACAAAAGTATAACCGTCCATTTCTGGCATCATCACATCGCAAATGATCATGTCTGGAATATCCTGCTCTAAAATGTCCAGTGCTTCTCGACCATTTTCGGCGGTGCTGACATCATAACCCCGGAATTCCAAGTAATCCTTCACCAGCAAGATGAGGTTAGGATCATCATCAATAAGTAGAAGTCGTTTGTGATCTTTCATGCTGGGTTCTTTCATAGCAGTGGCACTTATGGCGCTTGATCCATCAAGGTCTTGAATCAATATCCTCTTTGGTGGATTAAGGAGGTGTTGTGCTTTTTCCTACTTAACTTGCGTTTGCTTTATAAAATCCTAAAAATGGGTCTCACTCTCAAGAAATTCTCTACAAACAGCAAAAGTCCAGTAAGGATACGTAGAGCAGTAGTATTTATAATGCGTTATTATATATCGCTTTGAAAGCTGCGGGTTAAAAAACACTGATTAAATAATAATTATTCAGGTTAACTAGTAAGTGTTGGACTCAAGATGCTCCCAAATTACAATTAACCCACACTTTCATCTGTTTACTACTGTGCCATATCCTTGTTGGATGTTAAGCTTCTATAAGTTGTTCACGACAACCTAGGGAACTTTTTGGCAAAGGATGGGAAAACACAATGCATATTCTTCTACCACCTTGTTGCCTAAGAAGTGCTCTTGTATAATCCGCTCAATGGCTTCCGGGATTGTTGGGCGATACCGCACAGCATCCGGGTAATCCTTTATTATCAGTCTAGAACAGCAAACTGGCAAGCAGTTGATTTTATTTCCAAATATGCAACTAGAATTGCCATCTTGCCTTTGGTGAAGACTTAACTGTTTGAGTCGTTTTTTTAAGCCTTCCCAAAAAGGTAAACGAGCTTGTTCGCAGAAGCAGTTAGAAACTATTTGGACAACACTAGTTAAAATGTCCCTCGGAATGTTCAACAGTTCTAAAGCTTCTATAGAAATACTTAGGGCTTTATTCGCTGGTGTAAGCGTGGTTTTTCGTAGCTCTTGGCAGGACTGGATCACTGTAGTGTTACTCAAATGGCGGCTCCCTGATTACTGTTCTATATCAATTTCCCAGCTTTGCAAATAAAGTTGCCCATATATCCATATTCGTCATTTACGGAGTAAAACCTGAAAGCTGAGAAAAGTAGAGTATATGTACTTACGTGGGTTTGGGCAAGCAAAGTTCGGGAACCCGTACAAAAGAAAACGTTGCCATTGCACTTCACCTTTAGGTACATTAGCACTCAGGAGTTGAGAGTGCTAACGAGGTGAGAATTTGGTATGGCAGCTGTAACTTTAAGCGTTTCTACAGTTAAACCCCTGGGCGATCGCGTATTCGTCAAAGTGAACGCGGCTGAAGAAAAGACCGCAGGTGGTCTCTATTTACCCGACAATGCAAAAGAAAAGCCCCAAGTAGGCGAAGTTGTTGCCGTCGGTGAAGGCAAAATCAAAGATGACGGTGCTCGTCAAGCGTTGGACGTGAAGGTCGGAGATAAAGTTCTCTACTCCAAATACGCTGGTACCGACATCAAACTTGGAACTGACGAATACGTCCTGCTGTCTGAAAAAGACATTCTGGCAGTCGTTTCATAATCTTTTAGTCATTTGTCATCAGTCATTTGTCATGAGTTGTTGGCAAAGGACAAAAAACAAATAACATTCTTTGTAGTTTTCTGCTAAACATTCTTTGACAATTATGGCAAAGCGCATCATTTACAACGAAAACGCACGTCGTGCCCTAGAAAAAGGCATGGACATCTTGACTGAAGCGGTAGCTGTTACCCTCGGTCCCAAAGGTCGTAACGTAGTCCTAGAGAAAAAGTTTGGCGCACCACAAATCATTAATGACGGTGTGACCATTGCTAAAGAAATTGAATTGGAAGACCACGTCGAAAACACTGGCGTTGCTTTGATCCGTCAAGCGGCTTCCAAGACGAACGATGCTGCCGGTGATGGCACCACAACTGCGACCGTTTTGGCTCATGCAGTGGTCAAAGAAGGCTTACGCAACGTTGCAGCTGGTGCAAATGCTATTTCGCTGAAACGTGGTATTGATAAGGCTACCAACTTCTTGGTAGACAAAATCAAAGAACACGCTCGTCCCGTAGAAGATTCCAAAGCAATTGCCCAGGTTGGTTCAATCTCTGCTGGTAACGACGAAGAAGTCGGTCAGATGATTGCCGAAGCAATGGATAAGGTGGGTAAAGAAGGTGTAATTTCCTTGGAAGAAGGAAAGTCCATGACCACCGAATTGGAAATCACAGAAGGGATGCGTTTTGAGAAAGGCTACATCTCTCCCTACTTTGCGACCGATCCCGAGCGGATGGAAGCAGTTTTCGATGAGCCTTTCATCCTGCTAACCGATAAGAAAATCGCTCTGGTACAAGACCTCGTACCCGTATTAGAGCAAGTAGCTCGTGCTGGTCGTCCTTTGGTGATTATCGCTGAAGATATTGAAAAAGAAGCTTTGGCAACTTTGGTCGTTAACCGCCTGCGTGGTGTGCTGAACGTGGCTGCGGTGAAGGCTCCTGGGTTTGGCGATCGCCGCAAATCAATGCTAGAAGACATCGGTATCCTCACCGGTGGTCAAGTTGTCACAGAAGATGCTGGTTTGAAACTAGATAGCACCAAGTTAGATTCTCTAGGTAAGGCTCGCCGCATCACAATCACCAAAGACAACACCACCATTGTTGCCGAAGGTAACGAAGCTGCAGTTAAAGCTCGGATTGACCAAATTCGCCGTCAAATCGAAGAAACCGAATCTTCCTACGACAAAGAAAAGCTACAAGAGCGTCTTGCTAAGCTAGCTGGTGGTGTCGCCGTCGTTAAGGTGGGCGCTGCGACCGAAACCGAAATGAAGGACAAGAAGCTGCGTTTAGAAGACGCTATCAACGCTACCAAAGCTGCTGTGGAAGAAGGTATCGTTCCTGGTGGTGGTACAACACTGGCTCACCTGTCTCCTGCACTGGAAGAATGGGCAAACGGCAACCTCAAAGCTGAAGAGTTGACTGGTGCGTTAATTGTAGCTCGCGCCTTGGCTGCTCCTCTCAAGAGAATTGCTGAAAACGCTGGTCAGAACGGTGCTGTCATTGCCGAGCGCGTTAAGGAAAAAGACTTCAACATCGGCTACGATGCTGCTAAGAACGAGTTTGTTGATCTGTTTGCAGCTGGTATCGTTGATCCTGCCAAAGTTACCCGTTCTGCTTTGCAAAACGCTGCATCCATTGCTGGTATGGTGTTAACCACTGAATGTATTGTGGTTGACAAGCCTGAGCCAAAGGATAACGCTCCTGCTGGTGCTGGCGCTGGTATGGGCGGCGGCGACTTCGATTACTAAGATTCTTTTGACATCCCCCTAGCTTGTGCTGCATGGGGGATTCAAAAGAATCACTACTGAGGTTTTCTGGTTGTACGAAAATCCTCACCGAAAGACGGGGGTTACCGTGAACCAGAGGTGATTTAAATATTTTTATAAAAATTTACCGCCTGTCTTGTTAAGACAGGCGGTTTTTTGTGCTAATGATTTGTCACACTGCTATGCTGCCGTTACACAAGACTGATTCACATTTCCGCAATACCTACTCAAAATTGACTAGTTTTGAAGATAAATACGTACGAACTATGTTACAGTTTCCAACCCTGACGGCTGAGTGTAAGCTTTTAGCAGATTTTCTTTTTCTATAACTTCCCTCTACGGCGTTTGATAGTAAGGAATATGCCCCGCCTTGCTTATCTTTACAAAAATAAAGACACTTTTACTTGCGTTGAAGATTTTACACACAAGAGGCAGGGACGAGGTCTTACAAGATCACGTTGGAGCACCAAGTCCGGCGTAGGATCCATAAAAGAAAATACCTACAACGGTGATGACACCTAAACCTGCGATTGTCGCGACAACCCACAGAGGAATTCTGCCACTTCCAGACACTGCTTTTTCTCCTCTCTTTGCTAAAAAAATTAATGACAAAAGTTAAAAAAACATGACTCAATAGCCGTCATTCCAGTTAGTTAAAGAAGTAACTGGAAAACAAAATACCAAGAACGAAAATCATTAACAGTCCGAGGTAAAGCGAAGTTCGGTTCAGTTCAACCGGCTGCTTATTAGGATTGGGGCTTCTTTCCATGATTTTTTCCTAACGTTGAATAAACTGCATTGCGGCGATCGCGCCTAAAAAGAAGATAGTTGGCACAGCTAGAGTGTGAACTGCCAGCCATCTGACTGTAAAAATTGGATAGGTAACTGGTTGATTGACGTTATTTCCGCTAGTCATGATTTCAAACTACTTTGTGTTACTAAACTGTTCTACTTGTTGTTTTGCATCAAAACGGTTATTCACAATTGGCAATTCCTGCCGTGCTCCTGGGTAATATTCATTAGGACGAGGAGTACCAAACGCATCGTATGCCAAGCCAGTGCTGACAAATAACCAACCCGCAATAAACAGTGCAGGAATGGTGATGCTGTGGATCACCCAGTAACGAACGCTCGTAATAATGTCCGAAAATGGACGCTCTCCAGTAGTTCCTGACATTTATATCCCTACCTTCACAAAAATTGTTATTGAGATCATTATCCTACAAAGTTAAGAAAGAGTTACACCTCGTAACTTCTTTCTCAGAATTTAGCTTAAGCAGCCTCTGATTTGGTAGCAGCTGCAATACTTGGATTGTATTTTAGTAAAATACCGCGATCGCCAATCACAAATCCCTTGTCTGGATTCAGAAAAACAATTTTGTAAAAATTGGCGGGAACTTCTTCAACGTCACGGTCTTTTTCCCAAGTTTTGCCACCATCAAGACTGCGCAGCAAATTACCGCTACCACCACTGATCCAAAGTTCATCTGGTGTACGATAAGCCAGATCTAGTAACCCCCAACTAGTAGAAAGCTCTGGATTTTGAGCTTTTTGCCATTCCTCTGGGTGAACTGGGTCGGTAAACTGTACCTGACCACCTCGTGCTAACATCCATACTTGACCATTTTCGGCAAATCCCATATTTTCTACCCGTCGGGAACTATTCCGGTTGTGGGGTTCCCAAGCATTTAACCCTGGTTCCCAAGTTGAGTAGAAGTTACCTTTTGCAGAAACAGCCACATATTTGCCATCAGGAGAACGTTCGATGTTGCGAACCACGCCAACAGCTTGTTCTACCTGTGCTTTCCAGTTTTTACCGCCATCTGTAGTTTTGTATATCGCTCCTACATCTGTCGCGATCTCAACTGTGTTTTGTCCCAGTGCGACAGTACTAACAGGATTACCTGGTAGCTTTTCACTCAGTTGAATGCGGAACCAAGAACGACCTTCATCGGTGGTGTGTAATAACAGAGCCGGTTCTCCAGCTATCCACCCCTCTTTACCTCTAAAACTGATCGTGTTAAAACGATACCTTTGGTCATCTAATTCTAATTCTAGAGGTTGCCAAGTTGTACCACCATCTTTTGTTTCCAAAAGAGTAGCATTGCTGCCTACTAGGAAACCATGCTGGGGGTTATCTGTAAAAGCAATATCCAGTAGTTTTGCTTGTGTTGGGACAGAAATAACTTCCCAAGGATTGAAGGTGGTTGAGGGAACATTACTACAACCAACACACATCAGGATGACCACGAACAAAGCGAGTATTCGTTGGCAAATTTTTACAATCGGGAGCATCTGTTATCTGTTTGTTTTTTTGTGAATTTGTGAATTTGTGTATGGGTTTTGTGTTATTCAGGTATTACCCACCCGTAAAGAACGTGTTTTATCGTAAGCCATAGAGACTAAGAAAAAACAAAAAGGCAACAGCCAAAGCTCCGAAAATGAGAAGATTTTTCTGACCTGGTGTGAGAGTATTCACACCCAAACCAAAGTTTAGATTTTCTTTAAAGCCGGATGCTGTGCCAGCAGGACCAACGTTTGCAAAAGCACTCTTTTTTGCACCGCAAACTGGACAGCGCCAATCAGAAGATATTTCCGCAAAGCCTGTCCCTGGAGCGATGTCACGCTTGTCGTCCCCCTTCTCGGGTTCGTAAACGTAACCGCAAGAACGGCACTCGTAGCGGTCTAACGCAGTTGTTTCAACAGCTTGTTCGCTCATGGCTCTTGGCCTCGGTGAGAAGCAAATATTAAATATACGTTAAAAATTATGACATTAAGTGTTAGGTTTTTCTATGTTGACCAAAAACGAATCAAATCATCTACAACTCTGTTTGTTGAGATTCAAGAAAGTCAAAAAGATATAATGTAAAAGAAGTTTACACTTCACCGGATGCCTCTCGCTTGCCCCTTGAGCGATCTGCCGCTATCTGGAGCACGAAGCGATCGCCCACTCAGCGCAGCTTCTTCAAAAGAAGGCACGGCATCCGGTGAAGTGAACGCCCTCCGGGTTCGCCCAAGGGGAGAACCCAAGCCCAGAGCTAGTTGCCGTGAGAGCGAGAAACCCTTTCCCAGCACTGGTCTGGTTAAAGTTATTAGCACCAAAAGCGGTAGAAACTGATTGTGTTTGTCCTTAGCGGTTACGAGTATCTTCTTGGCTTCTTCATTATCTGTAGCCTAGTGCCTGCCTTGGCTCTGTCAGCGTCCAAGCTCCTGCGACCCAGCGGTCGCAACCCAGAACGGCGCACCACATATGAATCCGGCATGGAACCCATTGGTGGAGCTTGGATTCAATTCAACATTCGCTACTACATGTTCGCGCTGGTCTTCGTCATCTTTGATGTTGAGACTGTATTTTTGTATCCTTGGGCGGTTGCTTTCCACCGTCTTGGGCTATTGGCATTTATTGAAGCGCTAATTTTTATTGCAATTCTTGTCGTTGCCCTAGCGTACGCATGGCGTAAAGGAGCTTTGGAATGGTCTTAGATACTAACATAGAACAGCAAAAAGAGCGCATTCTCAACCCAATGTCGCGGACTACAGTAACCCAAGATTTGTCAGAAAACGTTATCCTGACGACGGTTGATGACCTCTACAACTGGGTGCGCCTTTCTAGCCTTTGGCCGATGCTGTTTGGTACCGCTTGCTGCTTTATTGAATTTGCAGCTTTGATTGGTTCCCGATTTGACTTTGACCGCTTTGGTTTGATTCCCCGTTCTAGCCCTCGTCAAGCTGACTTAATTATTACTGCAGGCACAATTACCATGAAGATGGCACCTCAGCTTGTGCGTCTTTATGAGCAAATGCCAGAACCCAAGTACGTGATTGCTATGGGTGCTTGCACGATTACTGGCGGTATGTTCAGCGTGGATTCTCCTTCGGCTGTACGCGGTGTCGATAAATTGATTCCAGTGGACGTTTACTTACCCGGTTGTCCCCCACGTCCAGAGGCGATTATTGACGCAATAATCAAGCTGCGCAAGAAGATAGCAAATGATTCGATGCAGGAACGCGATCGAATTAAGCAAACCCACCGCTATTACAGCACAACTCACAACCTCAAACCCGCAGAGCAAATCCACACTGGTAAATATTTACGGACAGAATCTCGCTTCGCACCACCGAAGGAGTTGACTGAGGCGATCGGTTTACCCGTCCCACCTGCTCTTTTGACTCAAAAGGTACAAAAGGAGGAAACTAAGCGTGGCTGAAGAATCGAAAGAAGAATCCAAAGCTGAAGAATCTAAAGCTGAAGAATCCAAAGCTGAAGAATCCAAAGCTGAAAAATCCAAAGCTAAAAAACCTAAAGCTGAAGAATCTAAAGAAGAATCCAAAGCTAAAAAACCTAAAGCTGAAGAATCAGAAGAAGAATCCGACGACGAAGCAGCACCAGCAGAGGAAAAGTCAATAGTCAAAGCAGGCGCGGTTTCCCTGTGGTTAACTGAAAATGGCTTTGATCATGAGTCTCTACAAGCAGATCATAGCGGTATAGAGATTATTAAAGTTGAGGCAGATTTTCTGCTTCCACTTTGCACTGCACTGTATGCTTACGGGTTTAATTCTCTCCAGTGTCAAGCTGGGATTGATTTGGGGCCAGGACAGCAGTTGGTTAGTGTCTATAACTTGATTAAAATCAGTGATAATGCTGACCGTCCTGAAGAAGTGCGTCTCAAAGTGTTCCTCCCACGGGAAAATCCCAGAGTTCCCTCAGTTTACTGGATTTGGAAGACAGCAGACTGGCAAGAACGTGAGTCCTACGATATGTATGGCATTTTCTACGAAGGACACCCAGATCTGAAGCGGATTTTGATGCCAGAAGATTGGGTAGGTTGGCCCTTACGTAAGGATTACGTGTCGCCTGACTTCTATGAGTTGCAGGACGCTTATTAAAGCAAGCGCATCTTATTGTTAGCCCCTCTTTGCGATTTGTCGTCGAAGAGGGGTTTGTTTTTTTGTTTCGCAACAGAGGACGCACACACGCATAAGTGTAGAAACACACATCTACATGTAGGGTGGGCATCGGTAATGCCCACCCTGGCTAATTCAAGAGTGTATTGCACCTGAAAGTGGGTGATGATAGAAATAGTCAGCACGTCATACGCTATTATCCGATGTCTGAAGAATTATTAAAGTCTTTTCAGGAAGCATATAGAAATTTGGAACTTTTGCCACTTGTAGAACCGAAGGATCTGTCTAGATTTAGAGTTGATTACGGTGGCGAGATTATTGAAGAATTAGAGCAATTAGTTGAAGATAGCCCTAGTGCTGATGGCAAGATTATCTTTACAGGACATCGTGGGTGTGGTAAGTCCACTTTGTTAGCTGAATTTAGCAGGCGATTGCGCGATCGCTATTTTGTGGTTTCCTTTTCTATTGCCGACACAATAGAGATGTCGGATGTTAATCATATCAACATCTTATTTGCCATTGCACTCAACTTAATGTCTGAGGCGGAAGCAAGCCGAGTGGAAATTCCTCAATCCACTAAAGAACCTCTTTATAAGTGGTTTGCTAAGCGCACTCGTACTGAAGAAACAAAATTTCAAGGAGAAGCTTCAACAGGCTTTGACTTTTTCAAGTTAATTATTACAAAATTGAAAGTAGATTCTACCATTAGGTATGAAATTAAGCAAGAGTTTGAACGCAAATTATCAGATTTAGTTGCTAGAATTAATGAAATAGCTGCTTTGATTCAAGTGGCATCAAAGAAAGAAATTTTAGTTATTATTGATGATTTAGATAAACTTGATCTAGCAAGAGTTAATGAAATTTATAAAAATAATATCAAGGCTCTTTGCCAACCTAATATCCGGATAATCTATACCATACCAATAGCTATCATCCGCGAAACTTTTCTCAGCACAGTCATTGCTACAGAAACCAACAATCAAATTGTAGTCATGCCTGTCTTAAAAATATTTGAAAAAGGCAAAAACCGTTTGCCGGATTCTCGACCACGTCAGGAAGCTACAGATGTTTTGTGTGAAATTTTAGATAAGCGGCTTGCTACTAACTTAATTGAAAGTCATACTGCTGAAAAGATAGTTGTCACAAGTGGTGGAGTGTTGCGAGAGTTAATTAGAATTGCCAATGAATGTTGTCGGATTTGTTTAAGGTTAATCAGGCGAAAAACAGGAGAACAAGTCATTATTGATGATAGTGTTCTACAGCAAGCAGTGACTAAAATACGTAATGACTTTGCTATTCGCCTAAGCAAGATTGATTATGATATTTTGCAAAAAACTTATCAAAACTTCATGCCGGATGACCCAAAACAACCAGAGTTCTTAGATTTACTACATGGTTTATATGTGCTGGAATATCGTAATGATGAGCCTTGGTACGATGTTCACCCGGTTGTTGTAGAAACTTTGAGAAGGCGAGGGTTAATTAATGGAAGCTAGCGAATCTTACCCTCAATTTATCTTTGTAAACAAAGAGGAAACCCAAACAGAATTTGCTCGGACAACTCAAGAATTATTAGATGATGAAGAAAATCAAGATGCTTATGATGATTTAATCGTCAGCATTGAGGCAAAAGAACAGGGATTAAACTTGCTGATTGGGGTTTGCGATGATGGTAACTTCCGCGATCGCATTATTTCCCACTACGAAGCTGAACTACAACAGAGCTTCCGTCCCTATCGAGTCACACTAACGCGGGGTGAACCGAGTCTCAAGGCTGCTATCAACCAACTGGTGGAACAAGAAGAATATCTCCGTCAGCTTAAGTCAGCGGTGATAACTGTAACGGGTGTAGAACAACTTTATTTTCTCAGACTGGGGGAGGAACGTTCTGAACAGGAGAAATTTTTCGGGTACTTGCAGTGGACACGGGAAGCATTACGCGAGTTTCCTTACGCTATTGTCTTATGGGTGACTCACCAAATTCTTGTCAACCTGAGTCAAAAAGCACCAGATTTTTGGAGTTGGCGCAATGGTGTTTTCCGGTTTGTGTCAAAAAAAACTGTTACTGTTTCCAGTAAAGAGCTTGAATCTATCCGCTTTGCCTTCAGCGACTCGGAATTAGCTGACACAAATGACTCTAACCCCGACTTCTTGCCCTTAGAAGATTTGCAAAACTTAATCGAGAAAATTGAACAGGAAAGGGGAGTAAAAGACCCTAGCTTAGCTACTTTGTATTCAAGGTTGGGGCAAATTTACCGAAGGAGGTTAAATCGGAGTGAGGCTCAGGATTATAAGAAAGAACAAGACTTGGCAATTCTATATTTTACGAAAACTACTAAACTGCAAAAAGAATTAGGTTTGGAGAGAGATTTAGCTATAAGCCTCCACAATCTGGCATCACTCTACCATTTTCAAGGACACTACAGCGAAGCTGAACCGCTGTATGAGGATGCTTTAGAACTGACAAAATGTCTGTTGGGAGAGAAACATCCCAATTTCGCTACAAGCCTTCACAACCTGGCGGGACTCTACGAGTCCCAAGGACGCTACAGCGAAGCCGAACCACTGTACCTACAAGCTTTAGAATTGAGAAAACGCCTGTTAGGAGAGGAACATCTCTCAGTTGCACAAAGCCTTAACGACTTGGCACTACTCTACTGTTCCCAAGGACGCTACAGCGAAGCCGAACCCCTGTACCAACAAGCTTTAGAACTGAGAAAACGCCTGTTGGGAGAGGAACACCCCTCAGTTGCACAAAGCCTTAATAACCTGGCAGTACTCTACAAGTCCCAAGGACTCTACAATGACTCTGAACCTCTGTACCAGCAAGCTTTAGAACTCTACAAACGCCTATTAGGGCAAGAACACCCCGCTGTCGCCACCAGCCTCAATAACCTGGCATTACTCTACTATTCCCAAGGACGCTACAGCGAAGCCGAGCCCCTGTACCAGCAAGCTTTAGAACTGACAAAACGTCTGTTGGGAGAAGAACATCCCGCTGTCGCCACCAGCCTCAACAACTTAGCATTACTTTATAAATCTCAAGGACGCTACACTGAAGCCGAACCTCTATACCAGCAAGCTTTAGAACTGACAAAACGTCTGTTGGGAGAAGAACATCCCGCAGTTGCACAAAGCCTCAACAACTTAGCATTACTTTATAAATCTCAAGGACGCTACACTGAAGCCGAACCTCTGTACCAACAAGCTTTAGAACTGACAAAACGCCTGTTGGGAGAAGAACATCCCGTAGTTGCACAAATCTTCAACAACTTAGCATTACTTTATAAATCTCAAGGACGCTACACTGAAGCCGAACCTCTGTACCAGCGAGCTTTAGAACTGAGAAAACGCCTGTTGGGAGAGGAACATCCCGCAGTTGCACAAAGCCTCAATAACCTGGCAGAACTGTACCGTATTATTGGACACTACACTGAAGCAGAACCACTGTATCTGAAAGCTTTGGAACTAACAAAACGCCTGTTGGGAGACAACCATCCCGATGTTGCCCTTATGTTAAATAATTTAGCATTACTCTACTATAATCAAGGACGCTATCGAGAAGCTGAGCCATTGTCATTACAAGCAATAGAGAGGGATAAGCGATTGTTAGGAGAAAATCCTGGTTTTGCTACAGACCTTCACAATTTGGCATTGATATACTCTGCTCAAGGAAGCTACAACAAAGCAGAAGCATTGTTTCTACAAGCTTTAAAACTTAAGCAACATCTACTACCAAAGGATCACCCGCTTTTGGCAGACACTATGTACGCTTTAGGTAATATGTACAGACAACAGGGACACTATAGTGAAGCGGAACCTTGGTGTATAAAAGCATTGGAACTTGATAAACGTTTCCTGGGAGATAACCATCCAAATGTTGCTGAAAGTCTCAACAACCTGGCAGATCTCTATTTTTCCCAAGGACGCTACAGCGAAACCGAACCGTTGTACCTGCAAGCTTTAAGGATTTGTGAGCAAGTTTTAGGTACAAATCATCCCAATACTGTTAGTGTCCGTAAAAATCTTGAAAGACTGCGCGTCGCAATGCATTCAGATGGTTTGAGTGGTGATAATACACCGTAGAGCGATCAGTACATACAAAGAGTGCAAGTAACCATTTGGCGACAAAATGCTTCATCCGAAGACATCGCAATTTTTGATAAAGTTTTAGCACAGTATTCCTAATACAGTTTAACAACGTGCGGACTGACAAAATATTCTACAGTTTGTTTCAAGCTTTTCCCAGCATATTTTTTGATATAATTGGCGACACAACCATCAATCCCAATACTTATGAATTCGTTTCCATTGAACTCAAAGAAACTGCCTTTCGGATTGATGGTGTGTTTGTCCCAGCAACTGAAACCACAAATCAGCCAGTTTATTTTGTCGAAGTTCAGTTTCAACTAGACTCAAATTTTTATAGGCGCTTTTTTGCAGAAATCTTTCTCTATCTGCGTCAAAATACATCCGTTAAGTTTTGGCGTGCAGTTGTTATCTATCCCAACCAAAATTTCGATCCAGACGATCAACAGCCATATCAGTTGTTGCTGGAGAGTCCACAAGTCCAGCGCATTTATTTAGATGAATTAGGTACAGCCGCAGAAAACTCACTTCAACTTGCGGTTGTGCAGTTAATTATAGAACGAGAAGAGACAGCCGTTGATCGAGGTAGAGAATTGATTTTGCGGGCAAGACAACAACTGACAGATGAAGCGACCAGGACGCAAATTGTAGAATTGATAGAAACCATCCTGTTGTACAAGTTTACTCAGTTAAGCCGAGAGGAGTTGGCAGCAATGTTGGGCATAGATGACGAATTCAGAAAGACAAGGATGTATCAATCCATTAAGGAGGAAGGTAAGGAGGAAGGCTTAGAAGAAGGTAAGCTGCAAGCAAAGTTAGAAGCAGTACCCCGATTGTTAGCTTTAGGTTTGAGTGTCGAACAAGTAGCAAGGACTTTGGATTTGAGGCTGGAGCAAGTACAGCAAGCAGCCCAAAACCAATCTAGCTGATAGCTAGTGCATAAGGTGTTTCATGGCTACAAAACAGAGCGATGCGGAAGCCGCCACCTCCGGTGAACGCACTTTCGGTGGCTCCCTTCTTTAACAATTATCAGTTATCACTCTTTACTGATAACTGATAACTGTTTACTGATTTAACGAGGTGGATAATTTACGTTTGATATTTGTTGCCACAAATTTTGTGCATTGTTCGCCCACTGGAAATTCTTCTGAGCTTTGTATAAATCTCTGGCATATTGCAATACTTCTGCTGCCTGTGGGTATTGCTTTAACTCTATAAAAACTAACCCAGCGCTATAATAAGCATTGGCATTATTTGTGTTTGCTTGTGCTGATTTTCTAAAAGCTTCTAATGCATCTTTTAATTTTCTTTGGTTCAAAAAAATGGCACCGAGATTGTAATAAGCTTCGGAATATTTTGGATTGATTTTAACTGCTTTGCGAAAGGCATCTTTTGCTTTATCGGCTTTGCCTTGCTGTAAATAACAGATGCCCATATGATACGCAGGTTCTGGTGCGTTTTGGCTCAGTTCCATTGCTTTTTTAAAGGATGCGATCGCTTGCTCACAATCTCGTTGTTGCTCGCGCAGCAACCCTAAGTTATAGTAAGCCACTCCCAGTTTAGGATCCAGTTGTATTGCTCGTTGCAAGTAATCGTTTGCTTGTTGCCAATTGCTTCCTTCCAAGAGTGAACCACCAAGATTAGCGTAAGCCAGGGCAAACTGGGGATCAGATTGTGTCGCTTTGTAAAATGCATCAGCCGCAGGTTGTAATTGTCCGGCTTGTCGCAGTGCTAGTCCTAAGTTGTAGTGAGCTGCGGCTAACTTGGGATCAAGTTCTGTGGCTTTACGAAATAAGGCGATCGCATCTTCTACTCTCCCCACCTGAATGGCTTCTAATCCTTGTGTTAAGTAATCTTGAGCGCTGCTATCAATGTATTGCGCCAGTTTTAGAAGGTGATCAGATAAAGGAGCAGCAGGAGGTGGAGAAGCTGAGGATGATGGGCACACAAGGCTTTGGACTACTAATATGAAACCCACTAAAGTAGGAAGGCGATTTTTATAAAGAGGAACCTGCATTGTTTTCTGGTGTTGGAACAGTTTAAGTTACGTTTACTTTACAAAGTTTATCTAACATATGACCACATTCATATAAGTTTAATTTTATATAGCAAATTTTGTAATAGTTAAATTATCTTGATTTAAATATTACGAGAAACTACAATTTTTCACTACCTATATTAAAAGAGAGATAATCTCAAGTTAAGGAGACAATAATCTTTGGGATCATCAAATTTTGAACTATCAATAACATAAGATAACGCGGCTAGATATGTCTAGCTGCAAGGGAGGTTGTATGAACGAAAAAGTGAAATCGGGTTCGCGAAATGTGGCAATTGTTGGTCCATATTTAAGTGGAAAAACCACATTCCTGGAAAGTTTATTATTCGTTACAGGTGCAATAACTCGCAAAGGCAGCGTTAAGGATGGTAACACAATAGGAGATAGTGCTGCTGAATCGCGCGATCGCCATATGAGTGTAGAAGTGAGTGCTGCTAGCACTGAATATAATGACACTCGCTTCACATTTATTGATTGTCCTGGAAGTGTGGAATTTGCCCAAGAAACGTACAACGCCTTAATGGGCGTGGATGCAGCAATTGTGGTTTGCGAACCCATCACAGACCGAGTCCTCACCCTTGCCCCTTTATTTAAATTCCTTGACGACTGGGAAATTCCTCACCTCGTCTTTGTGAATAAAATGGATCGGGCTAATATTAATGTTTTAGACACGCTACACGCCCTCAAAGCCGTTTCCAGTCGTCCCTTGGTAGCCCATCAATATCCCATCATCCAAGGGGAACAGCTCATGGGCTTTATCGACTTGGTGAGCGAACAAGCATACAAGTACCATGCAGGTGCACCTGCTGACCCCATCGCCTTCCCGGAAGAACTCAAAGAACAAGAACACACAGCACGGGCAGAAATGCTCGAAGCTTTGGCAGATTTTGACGACCATTTACTAGAAGAACTTTTAGAAGACATCGAACCTCCCCAAGAAGAAATCCTCAAAGACCTGAAAATGGAATTAGGGGCAGATTTGGTTGTCCCTGTTTTCTTTGGAGTTGCTGAGCAAGATTACGGTGTACGCCCACTTCTAGAAGCTTTACTCAGAGAAGCGCCTGAACCAGAAACCACAGCAGAACGTCGCTTAAAAGTTAAAAAAGGCGATTCCCCTGTGGCGCAAGTGCTGAAAACTTACTACACCCCCCAAGGTGGCAAATTATCTCTGGTACGAGTTTGGCGGGGTAAGTTAACTGATGGCATTGTTCTCAACGGTGTTCGTGCTGGTGGTCTTTACCGCCTCATGGGACAACAACAGCAGTCAATTAATCAAGCTTGTGTTGGTGAAATCGTTGCGATTAGTCGTTTAGAGGGTATTAAGACCGGGGATACTCTTTCTTGTGAACAGATAACGACAGCATTACCCAAAGCTGGACAACTAGAACCAGTTTATGCCCTGGCAATCACTCCCGAAAAGCGCAACGATGAAGTAAAACTCAGCAGTGCGATCACCAAGCTGTTGGAAGAAGACTGCTCTCTTGCTTGGGAACAACACGGCGATACCCACGAAGTTATTTTGTGGGGTCAAGGTGAGATTCATTTGCAAGTTGCACTAGACCGACTGCGCCGCAAATATAATTTGCCGATGACAACGCACTTACCGCAAGTGCCTTACAAAGAAACCATTCGCAAACCGGCGTCATCAATTCACGGACGCTACAAACACCAAAGCGGTGGTCACGGACAGTTTGGCGATGTTTACCTTGACATTCAGCCATTATCACGCGGCGAAGGCTTTAACTTCAAAGAAACTATCGTAGGTGGTGTCGTTCCTAGGCAATACATTCCTGGTGTGGAAATAGGCGTGCGGGAGTTTCTGTCACATGGTCCCTTGGGTTTCCCCGTTGTGGATGTGGCGGTAACTTTAACAAATGGTTCATACCACACTGTTGATAGTTCCGAGCAAGCATTTAAGCAAGCTGCCCGTCTTGCCATGCAAACAGGACTGCCGAAGTGTGAACCTACCCTGCTAGAACCGATCATTCGTGTGCAAGTCTCCACTCCCAACGAATTTACTGCCAAAGTGCTGCAACTTGTCACTGGTAGGCGGGGGCAGATTTTGGGTTATGAAGGTGTGCATGACTGGCAAGGATGGGACTGTGTGATCGCTTATCTACCACAAGCAGAGATGCAGAACTTTATTGTGGAGTTGCGATCGCTCACTCTTGGCGTTGGTTCCTTCCATTGGGAATACGACCATCTTCAAGAAGTTCCTGATAGAATTGCCGATCGCATTCTTACGTCTGGTAATGGCAATGGTGGTAATGGCAATGGTAAGTAATTCTTGATTTTGGATGAATCAAAATCCTCTAATTTTGCACAGTTGCTGATTTTGGTAATGATCAGGACTTATACCAATTCTCCATGAAGATGCACTTAATATTTATGAAACGAACCGCCAAGACGCCAAGAACGCCAAGAATGAAAGAGTAAGTATTAAGTGCAAGTTTACAGAGAACTGGTATTATATCATGTCCGTTCAAATAACCGTCCGCAGCGACCGTTAACGCGGGCACCATTTCCCGCGTTGACCTCGAACCAACATAGGGAGGCAGCGCGTTGGAGAGCCAGCGCTGCAGGAGGGGAGCCAGTGCGTTGCGGAGAGCAGCGCCTTGCGGGGGTTCCCCCCGTTGTGGCGACTGCGGAGGGTTCCCCCCGTTGTAGCACCTGGCGTTCTCCCGACCTAGGCGTCTGGCGTCCGGGTTCCCCGGCTTGTAGCGCGTGCCGTTCAACGGTGCACCACGTTTTTATCCGCCGCAAGACCGAGCGCTAAGTGGAGTACCACTATAGCGTGGGGCTTACGGCGAAGAAGCTAAAATATGACATTGACATGATCAGCAGGAAATTCAATCAAGCTCTATCAAAGTTAATATTTGAATTGAAGATGTATTTTGTAAGGTATCTATAATAATGAAGCGAAAAGATAAAACTCGGTTACAGTCTGTTTTCAGTGTCCTGCTCCTCTTTTTGTTAACTCTTTGTGGGTTGCTGTTGAATCCCGCCGCTGTTTTAGCTCAGGAGAATAAGGTTAATTACACGCTCGCCAACTTAGAACATCAAGATTTTTCCAATAAAGATTTACATGGAACGTCCTTTGCAGGTGGAATTATGCAGGCGGCAAACTTCCAAGGGGCAAATCTCAGTGGAACTATTCTCACCAAGGGATCGTTTCTGAAAGCAGATTTAAGCGGAGCGAATCTTGCAGAAACATTTGCCGATCGCGTGATCTTTAGTGAAGCGAATTTAACCAACGCCATTTTGACTGATGGCATTTTCAGCAGTAGTCACTTCTTTGATGCAGTGATTACAGGAGCAGATTTTTCTAATTCAATTGTTGATCCTTACGAAGTGAAATTGATGTGCGAACGTGCTGATGGAGTTAATCCTGTGACAGGTGTGTCAACCCGTGACAGCTTGGGATGTCGCTGAATTGTCAATTATCAGTTAACTGTTCACTGATTTCCTCATGACTGGACGCTACTGTAATACAGCAGACGTTATCCTCTTGGATATTGAAGGCACCACTACCCCGGTTGACTACGTCTTCGGGGTGTTATTTCCATTTGCCCGCGACTATGTAGCGGATTTTCTCACAACTCATCAGCAGGATGCACAGGTGCAGACTGATTTGCAATGGTTAAGGCAAGAGTACGAAACTGATTTAGCACAGGGGTTGTCAGTACCTGATTGGCAGGAAACGGAGGCGACGGCGGCTGTTCCTTATATCCACCATTTGATTGCTATTGACCGCAAATCCACAGGGTTAAAATCGTTGCAGGGTAAGATTTGGAATCAGGGGTATCGAGATGGTACATTGCGATCGCAAATGTTTGCAGACGTAAAACCCGCATTTGAACGCTGGACAACTGCTGGCAAACGGCTGTTTATTTTCTCATCTGGCAGTGTGCAAGCGCAACAACTCCTATTTCAGTACAGTGAAGTGGGAGACTTGACTGTTTTTATCAGCGGTTACTTTGACACCCAAACGGGTTCCAAAAGGGAAGCCGAGAGTTATCGCAAAATAGCCGATGCTATCGGAATCGCACCAGACAAAATTCTCTTTATCTCAGACGTCACTGCTGAACTAAAAGCAGCTCAAGTTGCTGGAATGCAAACGCTGTTTTCCGTGCGACTGGGGAATCATTCGTCGGAGTCGGAGGGATTTACAGCGATTCACAATTTTGATAACGTTTGATGCCTTTTACCAGATGCATGTCACCCCACCTGCTTTACTATCTAGCAAATCATTCATTGAACAGCATATATCAAATGGCAGTAAGCTGTTTATTTATGAGATTTGTATCAAACTACTATGGCAACAATTAACGACAACTACCTCAAGCTCAAAGCAGGTTACCTATTCCCGGAAATAGGGCGACGAGTCAATGCTTTTGCACAAGCAAATCCGGATGCTAAGCTGATCAAGCTAGGTATTGGCGACGTCACAGAACCACTGCCAGAAGCTTGCCGCACAGCGATGATTAAAGCGGTTGAAGAAATGGGCGATCGCGCTTCATTCAAAGGTTATGGTCCAGAGCAAGGCTATACTTGGTTACTGGAAAAAATAGCTGCCCAAGATTTTCAAGCGCGAGGATGCGAAGTTGATGCATCGGAAATCTTCACTTCCGATGGTTCTAAATGCGACACAGGCAACATTCTCGACATCTTTGGTAACAACAACATCATCGCCGTCACTGATCCTGTGTATCCTGTATATGTAGACACAAATGTGATGGCAGGAAATACTGGATCAGCAAATGATAAAGGCGAATTCGAGGGCTTAGTTTATCTGCCAATTACGGCTGAAAACAACTTCACTGCCGAAATTCCTTCTCAAAAAGTCGATTTAATTTACCTCTGTTTCCCTAATAACCCCACTGGCGCTGTCGCTACGAAAGAACACTTAAAAGCATGGGTGGACTATGCTAGAGCACACGGCTCGATCATTTTCTTCGACGCTGCTTACGAAGCTTATATCACCGATGCAGAACTTCCTCACTCCATCTACGAAATTGAAGGAGCAAGGGAATGTGCGATTGAGTTTCGTTCTTTCTCCAAAAACGCAGGTTTTACCGGTACCCGCTGTGCGTTCACCGTTGTCCCGAAAAACCTGACAGCAAAAGCAGCCGATGGTTCCGATGTGGAACTGTGGAAACTGTGGAACCGTCGCCAGTCCACCAAGTTTAATGGCGTATCTTACATTGTGCAACGTGGAGCTGAGGCAGTTTACTCCCAGGAAGGACAAGCGCAAATAAAGGAACTGATTAGCTTCTATTTGGAGAATGCCGAAATTATTCGCGAGAAACTCACAGCCGCAGGATTAGCAGTTTACGGTGGTGTGAATGCACCTTACGTTTGGGTACAAACTCCCAACGGTTTGTCCAGTTGGGATTTCTTCGATAAGTTGCTGCACACCTGCAATGTTGTAGGTACACCTGGTTCTGGGTTTGGTGCAGCCGGGGAAGGTTACTTCCGCATTTCGGCTTTCAATAGTCGGGAGAATGTGGAAGAGGCGATGAAGCGAATTACAGACAGATTCACGTCTTAGTGTAAAATTCCCTACAATCGTACGTTGTTTCCATAAACTGCTCTCCTCTAGTTTACTGACTAGAGGAGCTTGCTTTTTACTTGCTACCTCATTTGATGGCGTAGGACAGTTTACCTACCCACAGAATTAAGCTGAATCACAGCCCCAGTATCCTAATGGTTTCGACATGATTTAAAATCTTTAGTGAGTGTTTATCGTTTCGCGGTAAACGCACCTGTTTCAAAATCAGCAAACACTAAAGATTGAGTGTCGGTAGTGTTTGCTTTTTTTATTCACTTTGAAAAGCTTCAAGTTGGGACAAGTCAAGACTGGTGATTTTCTCTCAAACTTTGTACTTTGCTTGTTCTGCATTAAGCTTTGTGAAAATTATTCTATTTGAGTTGGTGGCAAATCTCCAGAAGATAAAGCGATCGCCGTGCCCAGTTTAAAAAGTTGCTGGCGTTAGTTGAGACGGCAAATTTTATGCCTAGCCAGTGCGATCGCCCAGAGGGCAGACGCAATCATGCGTATCGCCTAGCGCCCGCAACCTTGAAGCGATCCCATGATTCATATTTTGATTCAGCAACGCCAAATAAACACCTCTCTCACTCAAGAGTGTTTCTTCACAGTCAAATCAAAAAACGCTAAGTTTGATCTCAGCGTCTATGAAACATTGTGATATTCTCAGGTGAATAACTTACTCACGAGTTGATTTCACAACATTCAAAAGCCGATCGCGAATTGCCTTGAGTTGCTCTTGGTTGTTGACTGGTGAGCGTGGTGCTGGTAACTCTGTATTAGGCCAAGTGGTTAAATCAAAGCAAGGACATACCAACGGTGGCATGCCCACATTTTTCACAGGTACTGGCATATCGCAACGCCCGCAGGGAGAAACATCCCAAGCAGGTGTCAGCAATTCTGCTATGGTTTCCCGTGTACCTTCTATGTAGCAGTCGCCTGACTCAGGTAAAATAATCCTTTGCCAGCACTGTTCAAACTCGTCGCTATAGCGATCGCCAGCTATAACTTTTTGCGGCTGTAAGGTTGCCGCACCGTTGTCTATGACAACTTTTTTGCCTAGCTGGAACCAGTAAGCTAAATATCTTTTTACGTCTTGTTGTGATGCCATACTAAAATTCTAGACTGTAGATTCTAGTTTTTCTGTGAGGAATTTTGAATAAACTCTTAAGAAGAGTTACTGAGTTCTTAACTATTAGTTACTTTGCGATTTCTATGCGAGTTTTTTTATTTAGGCAAAGGCGAACCGAGCAAGCTCAAATTGAGAACATGACCCCCTGTGACTAAATAAACTTCTTGGCTGATACCTGCTAACTGACGCACCAAATGACCTAGGCGATCGCGAAAGGTTCGACCAATAGGATAAGCTGGCACAACACCCCAACCTGTTTCCTCTGCAACAAAAATCACATCAGCAGAAACTAACTCCACTGTTTCTAAAAACTCTCGAACAATGTTTTCCCAAATCAACTCGTCTTGTTCTAAAAGATTTGCTACCCAAGTGCCTAAAGAATCTACCAAAAGACAGATATTTTGTTCTGCGTTCGCAAGAGTTGCAGACAATTCATATGGCACTTCTAATGTCGCCCAATCTTGAGGACGGCGTCGTTTATGTTGTAATATACGTTGTTGCCATTCTTCATCTTCTGAGTTTTCTACTGCCGTTGCCACATAGATAACCGCTTTTTGTGATTGTATAGCCAAAATTTCTGCCCATTCACTTTTACCAGAACGTGCTGGTCCAGTTACTAATACGACTTTACTCAAAGCTGTTTACCTAGTATCTTGAATTGAGAAGGGTTGCAACTCTACTAGGTTATCAGTAAATGATGTGGTGACTCTTGTGCCTTTGCCCTTGAACACTACAAACACAACACACTTTGATATTCGTATGAAAGCAGGCATAAAACGCATAGAGGCAACTCTACACGATTTGGGGACTCGCAACACTGCTGACTCTGTCGAAGCAGATATTTCTACAAAGCAGTCTCTATCGTTTCGGATCAGCTTTGGGGGAGTAGAGCACTCAGGAGGTGATCCTGAGCTTTGCGAGCAAGAGCCTTCTGGGCACTTGGAACAAAACTTAGCTACCTACAATACTTCTGTGCAGACTTTTCCAGCGCAAGAGAACGGTAGCAAAACACCAAGCCTACCTAAGCTCAAAACTCCTAGCTTTACTAGCCATCGCAACGGAGCAAATCCCGCCTTGGCAATGAATTTGTTGCAAGAAATTCAGGAAAGTGTCGGATCTTGGCAAAAAGAACTGCAAAAAATTCTCCGCCAGATTCAAGATCTTTATTTAGAAGGACCGATTGTCAATGGCTGGCTAGAATCCCATGAACGCGAACCCGAACCAGGAGGAACCGCAACACTGCGCCATGCAGAAGTTGACCGTCTGATGGACTACGTAGAAGAAATTTGTGCAGAAAAGACCAATGTTTCCTGCCAATCACCCCGTGCTGGGTATCGTTTGTGTGGTTTGGATGCTTCTGGTAAAGTGTGGTCACGCCCATGTCCACCCGACCAGGTTGCGAGCGTGAGTATGGCAATTGCGCGTTACCAAAAATTGCGCCAACTGTTGGGACGAAAGCAAGATCTAGAAACTCGTCTCAATCAACTAGCAGAAACTCTTGTGATTTTGCACGGTCATATTCAATCGCAGTGAAATTTGACTGAAATTTCGCGCTTAGAATACAGAACTCAGGACTCACCAACCCAGAAGGGTTCTTTTACACCTATTAATGAGTCGGAAACCAGAGAAACTAAAGTTATTCGTATTGAGTCGTAGACATAATTCTGAGTTCTGTTTTTTGAATTCTTCAGAAAAATCTTCGTAAAGAACTAAAGATAATTTTATCTTTTCTAAAAAAAAGTTGTTTGTTAGTGGGAAATATTTGCTATAGATAAGATCAACAGCAGGCTAGAGTGAGACTTTGTTATTGCTTAGTCGTTAATGCTTAGTGGTTAGTAAAATAGCTAACAACTGTCAACCGAAAACGAACAACCAACAAAGTCTAAAAAACATAAACTTAAAGTCTATGCCAAACACACAAATCTCTGCGATTATTTGTACTCACAATCGAGACACCTATCTAGGCGCTGCGATAGATAGCCTTTTGGCACAGGATTTTGATGGTGAGTTTGAAGTCGTGGTCGTGGATAATGGATCGAGTGATCGCACTGTTGAAGTTGTCAGACAAAGAAGCGATAACCCCCGCCTCAAGTATATCTTTGAGCCTGTCCTTGGTTTATCTGTTGCTCGCAACACTGGCGCGAGAGTTGCTAGTGCTGAAATTTTGGCATACCTTGACGACGATGCAGAAGCTAGCTCTGACTGGTTACAGGTTTTATACTCAGCTTATCAAGATAACCCGAAACTAGCAATTGCTGGTGGCAAAGTGACTCTATTATGGCCAGAAGGAACCCAAGCACCACGTTGGCTATCAAAAGGATTATCTGCCAATTTGGGAGCATACGACTTAGGTGAGAGTATTGTCTACATTGATAACCCAGGACAAACGCCCAGAGGCTTGAACTACTCTATCCGCCGCAGCTTTCTCGAAACAGTAGGGGGTTTTAATACTCATCTTGGTCGAATTGGGACAAAATTATTATCAAACGAAGAACTGCAAATGACTGAACTTGCCCTGCAACACCAAATGCAAGTTGCTTATCTTCCCAACGCCACAGTCGCTCACAATGTCTCCCCAGAACGCCTCAAACGCTCTTGGTTTATTAGCCGGGGTTGGTGGCAAGGGGTTAGTGAGTGTTACCGCGAACAACTTGCGGGCAAAGCTGGTTTAGGTCAATTGGAGCGTGGTACCGAGCGTTTTTTACGTGGTTTATATAAAACATTACAATATTTTCCCGACCCAGCAGAACGATTTGATAAACTTGTGTATGCTTATGGTCAAATTGGATACTTAAATACTGCAATTCAGGGTCTTCTGTCCAAATCTAAAAAAGAGTAACAACTCGAAATTCCCCAGCTTTTTGTAACAAATGAATAGAGCGAAGTTTTTAAAGCTGGGGGATGAGTTAATTTTGAATTTTGAATTTTGAATTCCCCGAAGGGGTGACTTGTATGTCTTTCAAATTACCTGTGTCCGTACTGATTCCAGCAAAAAACGAACAAGCGAATTTGCCTGCTTGTCTGGCAAGTGTTCAAACCGCTGATGAGATCTTTGTTATAGATTCTCAAAGTACTGACAAAAGCATCGAAATTGTTCAAAGTTATGCTGCGAACGTCGTACAATTCTACTTTAATGGAAACTGGCCTAAAAAGAAAAATTGGTCTTTAGAAAATTTACCCTTGCGTAACGAGTGGGTGTTAATTGTTGATTGTGATGAGCGTATTACCGCCGAACTGTGGGATGAAATTGCCCAAGTTATTCAAAATCCCGAATACGATGGTTACTACCTTAACCGCCGAGTCTTTTTCTTAGGAACATGGATTCGCCACGGTGGTAAATATCCCGATTGGAATTTGCGTTTATTTAAACATAAAAAAGGTCGCTATGAAAACCTGAATACTGAGAATATTTCCAACACTGGTGATAACGAAGTTCACGAACACGTTATCTTGGATGGAAAAGCTGGATATCTGAAAAACGACATGATACACGAGGATTTCCGTGACCTTTTTCACTGGATAGAACGGCATAACCGTTATTCCAATTGGGAGGCTCATGTTTATCGAAATCTTCTCGCTGGCAAAGATGATAGTGGTACCATTGGCGCAAATCTCTTCGGGAATGCTCCACAACGTAAGCGCTTTCTGAAAAAACTGTGGGTGCGACTGCCATTTAAACCGTTTTTGCGGTTTATTTTGTTCTACATCATTCAGCGTGGTTTTTTGGATGGTAGAGCCGGGTATATTTATGCACGGCTTCTCAGTCAATATCAGTATCAAATAGAGGTCAAACTTTACGAATTACGTCAATATAGCGGACAACTCAACATCACATCCACAACCAGCGGCTGAGAACCACATGCCCTGGTGAGTGTGGGAGAAAATCGCCCCGGTTTTAAAATTCAAAATTCATTTTTGAATCAAGCAAATAGTGCTTTACGAGCATCTGACAAGCGGCTCACCACCCGTTATCAATCAAAGAAACACTCTTTCCCTTCTATTCTGTTAAGCGTTAAGCGTTAAGAGTTAAGCGTGTTTATTAAAAGACAACAAGGCTTGTAACCTTGGACTAATGATTAATAAATAATGACTAATGACTAGTGACGAACCTTTTGTAGATTTACGTAAATATAACCAATCCTGGTTTGACCGAGGACGAGCAGGTTGGTATATATTGTTATGGTGGTTTGTACAGGCGATCGCCTTCCCCCTGACTCCTCACCCGCTCAATAGTCTACGTTGCGCGTTGCTGCGGCTGTTTGGCGCTCGTGTTGGCAAAGGCGTAATCATTAGACCTACTGCTCGCTTTACTTACCCTTGGAAAATTACAATTGGGGACTACAGTTGGATAGGAGATGACGTAGTTCTCTACAGCCTTGACGATATCAACATTGGTGAGCACTGCGTCATTTCTCAAAAAAGTTACCTGTGTACTGGTAGTCATGATATAACAGACCCAGCTTTTGGGTTGAAAACAGCGAGTATCACCGTTGGTAATGGAGTATGGATAGCCGCTGATTGCTTCGTTGGACTAGGAGTAAAAATTGGGGCTAATGCTGTGATTGGCGCTCGTAGTAATGTTTTTACTGACATACCTTGTGAGCAAGTTAGCTGGGGAACCCCTTGTACTCCCCGCTATTTAAGAAAGCGGGAGTGAATAAGTTAACATTTGTCAAACTTCTGGTTTTGGTGTTGGAGGCATGACTACTTTTTTCGCTAATCCCAGAGTTTGTAATGTCTTAATTGCCCACCAAGTCATATCCACTTCCCACCACTGATATCCAGCTTTAGCAACATTTGGGTAAGCATGGTGATTATTATGCCAACCTTCTCCATAAGTTAAAAGCGCTGCCCACCAAAGATTACGAGAGTTGTCCTTCAACTGGAAACGACGGTTACCGCGCAAGTGGGCCGCAGAGTTGATGAACCAAGTGGTATGCCAAAGCAAGACTGCCCTCACAAAGACACCATAGACAACAAAAGACCATCCACCCAAAGCATACAGTAGGACACCAACAGGAATTTGAAGCAGTAAGAAGGAGCGATTTAGCCAACGATAAAATGGATCACGGTATAGTTCCTGGGCAAATTTTTTGTAATGTTGTTCCTCAAAAAATTCTGGACGTGGGTAAAAAATCCAAAGCATATGACTCCACCAAAAACCACGCTTGGCAGAGTAAGGATCTTTATCTAGGTCTTCTGTATGCGCATGATGCAGCCGATGTCCTGCTACCCAAAACATTGGTCCTCCTTGCATAGCAAGTGCTCCCAAGGTGGCGAGCGTATATTCCAACCACTTCGGCACAGATAAACTTCGGTGAGTTAAAAGTCGGTGATACCCTAAACAAATACCAATGCTGCCAAATAACCAGTGCAGCAATATCATGGCTCCCAAAGCAGACCAAGAAAAACACCAAGGAGCGAACATTGCCAAGGCATGAAATGTACCGAAAAATGCCACGTTAGTCCAGCTCAGAGTAAGCGGCTGCTTATCAACAGCCACAGCTGAGTTAATAGTCATAAATGTTTCCTTTTACGTGAATACCGTAGATACACTAGTACAATTTTGTACTAGTTACCACATACCCTGTCAAAACTGGCGAAGATAGCTAAAGTAAAAACAGAGGATGCAAGTGCTACTTACATCTGTTAGCTTAGCAAAGATAAAATTTTAATGCAAGTGCCACTTGCAGTTTTGACTTATGTCTAATGAAATAATTTCGACGCGACAAAGGCTGATTAATGCAGCAATGGAGTTGTTTGCAGCTCAGGGAATTACCGAAACGACAACCAAGGCAGTCGCAGAATTAGCGAAAGTTAATGAAGTGACGCTATTCCGGCAATTTGGCAATAAGCACGGATTGGTTCTGGCGGTTATTTCTGAATCACCAGTGTTTAAAGAACTGGGTGAGTCCTTAAAAATCCAAGCAAGTCAAATGACCAATGTTCATGAAGCTCTCAAAAATTATTGCGAAGACCGCTTAGAGGCTCTAGAACAAGTTCCGGAATTGCTGCGTTCTATGGTAGGAGAGGCAGGAAAATATCCAGTAGAAAATCGTCAGGCACTGGGAAGAAGCTTAGCGCAAGCCAACAACTATGTTGCTGAATATTTAGCAACCATGATGGAACGCGAGCAATTACACACGCAATTGTCGGCTCAAAAGCTAGCCAGTTTACTCAATAGTATGTTGGTGGGGTATGCCGTGATTGAATTTACCAGTGAATTCCATGAACTTTGGCATGACAGAGATGAGTTTTTGGAAAATTTGGTGGCACTATTTCTCAAGGTAGCCACACAATCCTCAGATCAACTCAACAATGAGTTTATTCCGACAGAAAACGTTGTAGATTTACCAGCGAATTTAGTCCACTTGGTTTTGCAAAGAGCCAAAAAATCAGGACTGCGAGATTATGCCCTGACGTACGTTTTGTTTGGCGCAGGCTTATCTCCAGAAGAAATTGCTCATTTAGAGCGATCGCACCAAATCAAAGACGCCAACCAGTACTTATTGCAAATCACTCAGGGCGCTACTCGACAAGTTCCGGTGAATCAGTGGATTATGGGTAAACGATATGGATCGTATACTCGCAATCCCTTAACTCAGTGGCTCAAAAGTCGTAAAGATGACCACTCTGCATTATTTCTCAATGATGATGGAATACCAATGACACAGCCAGAAATACAACAGCGCTGGCGAATATTAACTGAGGGATTATTAACACCAGAAGGGCAACAGCCAGTTATTGAGCAAGCTCAACAGACATGGTGTGTAGAAATGTTAATGAAGGGAATGAATTTAGAAGATATGAGTATAATTACAGGCTGGAATCGTACAAAATTACAAGCGTATGCTCGTAGAGCTAAAGAAAAATCAGCTTTAGAGCAAGCGATTCGCCTCGATCAGAAGCCTCAATAGCAATGAATACATCACTGACTCTCTTCTGGCAGCCAATCTTCATCTAATACGAACTCTACAAGATATGGACACTCTTTTGGAAACACTAGTGCGGTTCGTTGTTAGCTGAATCGCGGTAATCAGCCCGTACATAAGCTAACCAGTCAGAAATGACTGAACTCTGGATGGAATGGAGGCGAAAACCCTCCCCCTCAAACTCAGAGGTGACTCCTTACCTGCCCACAGTGAGTAAACTCGGAATTTTTACAGGCTGAAGCTGGGAACAGGGCGCAATCAGACGACTGTTATGAGTTGACACTGGCGCTAACGGGGAGTGTACAAGGTAAAAACAGAACCTAGAAAAGCAACCTATCCAAAAGCGGGGCATAACACTAAAACCCCGACTTTGCTAGAGACAAAACCCCGCCGACTGATTAGTGTAAGAACGGCAAGAGTAAGGGATTCTAGCGGTTGAATTGGTTCTACCTGACGGCACACAACAATCTCATCCAGGGAACGAATAAAAACGAATTAAAGGTCTTGGGAAAGGTCGAAAACCCAGGTAAGCCAGACGAGCGGCAGAACTCCTTTAATTCGGGTAGGACAGACCGTAACTGGTCTGAGGTGTTCAGAAAACAATCAGTAGGAGTAGAGCATGATTGGGCACAGTAGTAATACTAGTGAATCTTGGAGCAAATTACCCTGGAAGCAATTCCGACGTAATCTGTTTCGCCTACAAGTTCGGTTGTATAAAGCAGTTAAAGCAGGAGACATGCCCAAAGCACGGTCTATCCAAAAACTGATTCTGAAATCGAAGGCTGCACGGTTACTGGCTATTAGACAAGTAACTCAGCTAAATGCTGGCAAGAAGACTGCTGGTATGGATGGAAAAGCATCCCTCAACTATGAAGAACGCTTCCAACTTGAGGAATTCCTCAAGAAACATCATCTTAATTGGCATCATAGCAAATTAAGACAAATTCCCATACCCAAGAAAGATGGAAAAACCAGAATTCTTAAAGTCCCTACTATTGCGGACAGAGCATGGCAATGCCTTGTGAAATACGCACTAGAGCCAGCGCACGAAGCAACTTTCCATGCCAAGAGTTACGGATTTAGGACAGGACGTTCAGCGCAAGACGCGCAAAGACAATTGTTCAATAATTTAAACTCAAGCTGCAACGGAATAAATAAGCGAGTCATCGAGCTTGACATTGAAAAATGCTTCGATAGGATAAATCACTCCGCCATAATGGATAATCTCATCGCTTCACAAGGCATAAAGAAAGGTATATTTCGCTGCCTCAAAGCGGGAGTCAATCCGGAGTTCCCAGATCAAGGGACACCACAGGGAGGAGTAGTAAGCCCACTTTTAGCCAACATTGCACTCAACGGAATCGAAAGTATCCACAGATATCACAGTGGAAAAGGGAGAAGAATAACCCCTAACACATCACTTAAAGATATCATTGAACCCTCAATCCGCTATGCGGACGATATGGTAATAATACTCCGACCCGAAGATAACGCAACAGAAATACTTGGAAAGATAAACCAGTTCCTAGCAGACAGAGGAATGAATATCAGCGAAAAGAAGACTAAGATAACCGCATCGACAGACGGTTTTGATTTTCTTGGCTGGCACTTCAAAGTGCAAAGTAACGGAAAGTTTAGATGTATCCCTTCGGTGGATAACTTCAAAGCATTCCGTCAAAAGGTCAAAACCATCGTCAACTGCTCTAACTATGGTTCCGAGGTCAAAGCTGAGAAATTAGCCCCCTTGGTTAGAGGTTGGAGGAACTATCACCGCTACTGCAAAATGGATGGTTCGCGAAACTCGCTGTACCACACTCAAGCAAGAGCGCTCAAGAAGTTCAATAAGGAAGCAAAGAATAACCGATATTCCAGTAAGAAATTACTAGACAAGGCATTCCCAAAAGTTCCTTACTCCGAAAACAAATTTGTTAACGTCCAGGGAGAAAAGTCACCATTTGACGGAGACATACCATATTGGAGCGAGCGCAATAGCAAGCTCTACGACGGACACACCTCTAAAGCCTTAAATCGGCAAAACCATTCATGCGGAATATGTGGAATGAAGATGATTCCAGGTGAGACAGTCCACCTACATCATATAGATGGAAATCACCAGAATTGGAAAACCAAGAACTGCATAGCAGTCCATCAATCATGCCATCAATACCACCACATGGGCAAGGAGAAATCCTAGAACATCGAGAGCCGGATGCGTAGAAATACGCACGTCCGGATCGAACAGAGAGGTGCTCGGGATAATACCCGACATCGACTCTAACAAATCTGCATATTAGTTTGCTTAGCTGCTTGGTGGCGTGCGCGTTGGTAACTCTCTTCAAGTTACTCTACAGGATAGTTTTTACAGCGTTTTTCTGTAAGGTGGGCATTGCTTACTACTATCTCAAATGTCTATCACACAAGCTTTTCTGAGCAATGCCCACCCTACGATTTACGGATAAATCATCCACTTAGACTTACTGCTGTTGCCTACTTCTATTGGTTTGTGAGTTCATCTAACATTAGTAATTCCAAATTTGGAATAGCAGGCAAACGTGTATCATTTGTTAGAAAAAATGTAGCATCTCCTTGAATTGCTGTTGCAATTTGAATCGCATCTGGAGTTCGTAAATTGTGCTTTGCTCTAAGTTGGGCAGCAAGTTCAGCAATCGCAGGTGAAACAGCAACAGTCGTTAAATTTTCTTGCTCGAAGAGGATGTCACGATATTGCCCAGCAAGTTCAACATTTCCCGCTCTTAACGGATGGATCAGCACTTCTGTTAATGTAAGTGTAGATGTGATGACTTGAAACTCACCTTGGCTCATCGCTTGAAAAAAGGCGTGAACAACTTCCAGATAAGCTGGGTTTTGTTCAATGAAATAAATCAAAGGTCCAGTATCCAAGCCAACAATTTGACTCTGTAGCTGGATTAACCATTCCATGAATCTCTTTCCCGATTCACATATTCTTGAGCATCAATATCCTGCCAAATCTCTTTTCCCAGCCCCTCTAATTCCATAATGCTGCGTTTGTGTTTAGGGGTTATGCGCCGACGCACGAGCGCAGCTAACTCCTCTAACAAGCGGAGTTGTTCATCTGGTGTGAGGTTCTCAACTTGACGACGGATTTCTTGGTAGGTAGCCATAATGATTTATCAATTTTGCCTGTATTGCTGATCGTGCCATGTTGCCATTACATAGACTAACAACCTACAATTTGTAGACAACAAAGCAGATATCAAAATATTAGTATCAAAAACCGCAACGTATAGCACTAATCCTCATGCACCACTTTATCAACGAAAGCTTCACGCTCCTCCTCGGTCATTGTATCCCAGTTGTAGCCTCGTTCTTGGGCAATAAGTCTAACTTTATCGATTCTATAGCAAGGGTAGTGCCTCCCACTGCCCCCACTGTTGGAGAAGTAGGAATCTAAACACCTCTACTTGCTGTTCGGTAGGTAGCAGTTTAACTAATTCAATGACTTGCTCATTAGTCAGCTTTAATGTGGGCATCTTGTATCTTTTGAAGATTGTGGAACCACTTCTAATTTTAGGCATAATTAGGAAACTTCAACGGCTACTTCAGTAAACGAATAAAGCCTGCTTGCTCAAAATGTTGGTCGGTTGTCAAAGCCTCCTGAATGCCTAATTGTTGCATCACAACGAAAGATGTGCAGTCAACTAATGACCAAGCTTTGTCTGGTCTACTTTTGCAAAGTTCCCAAGCTGAAGTATCAATTACGTTATTAATGTGAATGATTTCAACATATGGCACAGTCTTGATAGCATCAACAATTTCAAAGACCTGTAAACGAGGAATCCGAAGCGGGCTGTTTAACAATGCTACCAATTCAGCAACTACATAATTTGTCGTAACAATCTTTTTCTGCTGTTGAAGAGCTAAACGAAAACACTGATCTGCTTGTGAATAATAGGATTGAGTATTAACAAAAAGACTTGCCCAACCAGATGTATCCACAAATATGCTACTCGACACCCTTCAACTCCTGACATAAAGCTTGCCCAAGATAGTAGTCATGGTTTTCTGCTAAATCAGGAATGTCTACACTAACAGAGCCAATTAGTCGTAAAAGGGGGTCTGTTTCTGTTTGTTGCATGGAATCAGATTGAAATGAAGTCGTTAATTGTTGTGACAGGACTTGCAACACGACTTCCTCTGGAGACTTATTCAAGCGTTCTGCTTGAACAGCCAGTGCTTGCTCTAAGTCGTCTGGAAGAGTAATCACAAAAGTTTTAGCCATAGATCCTCCTTCAGGCTGGGCTGTAACTATTTTAGTTGACTGCACTGATAGACGGATCAGCTTACGGAATTATACAAAACGACCTGAAAACTTGAGCGATCGCTACCAACATCTTCACATTGCCCTTATGATCGCATCGCGCTTAGTTGATATTGAACATTAACTCATAACTTTCACATACTGTCCAATCGAAATTAATACCAATTCTCTATGACTTTGCACTTTATTCGCCCTCAGTCTAGAAGACTGGGGCTATACAAACAAAGCCTGCCTACGCAGGCTATTAAATGCATCTTCATGGAGAAATTGCGTTTCTGGCTTTTCGCAAAGCATCTAATGCTCCACCAAGCTTGTATTTTCCTTTGTATTTTCCTGACTCTTGACGCTCTGCATAGCGAAACAATGATAGCTTTACCTCTGTAACTAAGAGATCGACTGCCTCATCAGAACTTACTGTATTGCCATTTTTTCGATTTTGATAAATCAACGCCTCATCATGTTTAACCAGCCTTGCTTTTAGAAACAGTTCAACGGCGTGAAAAATATGCAGAATGACATACTTCCAATCAGTTTTTCTTCTGCTGTAAAGATGATGCTCTACACCATGCACCAGAGAATCCATTGCATTCTCTTCAAGCTTTACGACTAGCCTCTGCTGAGTTAAAACCGGCTCATCCGTCATTTCTATTCCTCTACGATCTCAAATCACTGGCTCATTTCAGTTTAGCGATTTGCTGAGATTACCTCACAGTGCGATACGCCTAGCACCTTCTGCACTCCGCGCGATCGCTCTACGCCATTCCACAAACTACACAAAAAAAATCCCGCCATAGTCACAAACTCAGCGGTTTTCAATTGCCAGCATAATCAAATCTCAAGCACTATAGCAGGGAACAGGGAACGCTTAATAGGGAACAGGGTTGAAAGTCTCGTGGTGTCCATATTTTCTCATTAGTTCATGTCCTGATCTACCGGGCAACTGTTATACCCTAAAACTCAATACGTTTGAGTTAAGGTGTCGGTTATTTAATTTTCCAGGCGGATCTGTGGCAAAACGACACAGATCCTTTTTGTAGTTTTGATACCGATGGTTAAGCCTTACTTTCCCGTAACGTGAGGATTTCAACGCCGTCTTCAGTGACGGCGAGAGTGTGCTCAAATTGAGCGGAAAGTTTGCGATCGCGTGTCACAGCAGTCCAACCATCACCCAAATGTTCAACTTCCCACGTACCTTCGTTAATCATCGGCTCTATGGTAAAAACCATACCAGGTCGCAGACGTTTTCCCTTACCACGGATACCGTAATGAGGTATTTCCGGCGCAGTGTGGAAAACGTTGCTGACACCGTGTCCTACGAAGTCTCGCACCACAGAAAAGCCCTGCGCCTCAGCATACTCCTGAATGGCTGCACCAATATCCCCAATACGTGCTTGTGGCTTAACTTCAGCAATACCTCTTCTGAGGCATTCCTCTGTCACCTCTACCAACTTTTTGGCTTTTGGGGAAGGGGTACCAACAAAGAATGTCTTGGATGTATCACCGTGATAGCCATCAACAAGCGGCGTCACATCAATATTAATGATGTCACCTTCCTTAAGAATTTGCTTGGCATTAGGAATGCCGTGACAGATGACTTCATTCACACTCGTGCAAATTGACTTAGGAAAACCCTTGTACCCAAGAGGTGCACTTTTTGCACCATGCGCCTGTGTCCATCGTTCCGCTTCGTCATTCAGTTCAAGAGTACTAACCCCCGGCTTAACCAGTGGTTCAAGATGGTCTAAGAGTTCGGCTGCCAAGCGTCCAGCCTTACGCATTTTATCTAGTTCTCTGTTAGATAAAATAACAATTGTTTCACTTTTCATCAAATTTCGTCTAAAGAAGAATCTCCCATAAATATAGTTTGCCGTGTTTGTGTGGATAACTGTATATTGGTTTGATCAACACAGAAACTCAACTAATCCTTTTATGGTTGGGTTTCATCCTCAACGATGACAGTCAACCCCATTTCGGCAGAACGCCTTGCTGCATCTGCAACCTTGAGGGTGTACAAGCTTTCTTCTGGGGTGACGTACAAGGGAGTGCCATCAATCAGATGGTCTAACACCATTGTCGTATCTTTGGCAAGCAAACCGCGACGAGCACCAACTTCTATCGGTTTTGTTTCTCCTCGCTGTACCAAAAGTCCCTTATCGCCATCAAAAATTAATCCGCCATCTTCACCATGAACCTCAAATCTACGTTCTGCCTGCCACAAAGTTTCACCTTTACCATAGACAACATGGGCTAACAGTCCGCTGTTGAAGGACAAATGAGTATCGCAGAAACAGCTTTGGTAATACTCTTTCTCTATTTGCCAAAATCGGTTATGACAGTTGACCGATACAACTTTACCAAACAAATCGACAAGACGGTGCAATCGAGAAAGTGCGCCGATCAAAGGAAAGCCGAAAAGCTCATGATTGTACGTCCATTTGCGGGGTGCAGGATGTTCCGGCTTGGTTGTGTTGTAGCGCACAAAAAACACTTGACCAACTTGTGATAGATGTTGTTTCAAAGCTTGATGCAATCCACCCAAAAGTTCGATATGTTCAACATGGAGGAATTTTTTTTGTGCTTTTGCAAAAGCAATAAGTTCTTCCGCTTCTGCCACGTTTAAAGATAGAGGGTACTCTACAACAACGTGTTTGCCATTCTCAAGTGCTTGTCGGGCGATTATACCATGATCCCGAGTCACAGTACAAATCATAACTAAGTCTATGTTGTCTTGCTCCACCAGTTGCTGCCAAGAATTTACAACCATTATCTGGTAATCTTTGGCAAAAGCTTGTGTCTTCTCTGGTGTGTGACCGACAACAGCGACTAAATGGGAGCGCTCATCATGCAGCAATGCTTCCGCCCGTAATTTGGCTGTATATCCAGTACCAACCAAACCCACTCGTATGGGGTGTTTTTGCGAAAAAGTAGAATTATCGTACATTATGATTGTTACTATCTTGAAAATAAAAATCATCAACTGTGAAAATAACCCTATTTTCCTATTTTTGATTCAAAGAGCGTGACATAAATCAACTTACCTAAGATTGATATATATAGCAATTTTTTATACTACTATTTCCACTTACATTTCTTTTTTTTTTTTTCGTAATATCACAAGTAAAGCAATTTCAATGAACGACTGATTTAGTTAAGATAAGCCGTTGTATTTGCTTTAAGATAATTTATACGATCCATTTGCATTCATAGAGGATAACTAAATGGCAAGTTACAAAGTCACACTTATCGACCCTGATGGAGGGAAAAAAACAATTGAGGTAGGAGATGATGAATACATTCTAGACCTTGCTGAAGAAGAAGACATTGATCTGCCCTACTCTTGCCGCGCTGGTTCTTGCTCTGACTGTGCTGGTTTGATTAAATCAGGTAGTGTTGATCAGTCTGATGGGAATTTCCTGGACGATGAGCAGATTGATAAAGGATATGTGCTCACCTGTATCGCCAAGCCTACCTCTGATGTCACCATCGAAACCAACAAGAAAGATGATATCGAGTAAAGGTTAGGCACCTCAAAAATTAACTTTTTCCAAAAAGTAACTGATGTAGCAGGGATGAAAAAAAGCAGCATAGTAAAGAGAAATCTTCTCTCTTTACTATGTCTGGTCTGCCGCTTACACTTACTTTGGCAATAAATATAGGGCGTCGGTCAAGTATTCGTAATTGAACCAGTGCGATGTTTGTGCATACCCAATTTTTGATAGAATTGGGCGGGTTACAAGCAAGTAACTTAGGTGAGTGAAAGTACAAATGCTCTAAATACAGATTGTGTCTGTATTGTCAACCGTTATTACTTGACCGGCTTTCTAAATTCACCGTTATTAGGCTAAACCACATCTAATTTTCCAAAGTGAGCCAAGCCATTCAGAGGTTTCAGGCGACTAATAATGCAAGTTAAATGTGGAACAGCTTGCAAGCAGGAACACAGGGAACTGTATGCTACTGCTTGATTATTTACAGCAATTTTCAGATATGCAGACATACGTCTCAGACAGAGAGGAAACCACAGAGTCAGGGAGTAGAGAGTGGTATAGTCAAATCAATTGAAAAACGCTGTAAAAATCTAGGAAGTTGATGCTCCTTTTTATAAACAAAACTTATATTTAATAACTCACAAAATTTCATTACTAATCGAGTTCAATTTTTGGTTACATGCTTTTATTTTTCTCGTAGTATCAGAAGTGGAGCAAATTTTAAGCAACGGCTGATCCGATAAGATGAGTTGTGATCTTTGCTTTAAGATAACTTATACGATCCGTTTGCACTCATAGAGGATGACAAAATGGCTACTTACAAAGTGACACTGATCAACGAAGCTGAAGGGCTGAACAAAACAATTGAGGTACCAGAGGATGAATTTATTCTAGACGTTGCTGAAGGAGAAGGTCTTGACCTACCATACTCTTGCCGCGCTGGTGCTTGCTCTACCTGTGCTGGTAAAATCACAAAAGGTTCAGTTAACCAGGATGAGCAGTCTTTCTTGGACGACGACCAAATCAACGCTGGATATGTGCTAACTTGTATTGCTTATCCAACGTCTGACTGTACCATAGAAACCCACCAGGAAGAAGAACTTTATTAAAAGTTAGGCACCCAAAATCAACCTCTTTCAAGAGTCACTGATGTGGTAAGGAGGGAAAACAAGCAACATAGACGAGAGAAATATTCTGCTTGTGCTGTGTCTGCTGTTTGCACCTAGCTTAAAAATGGGTGTAGGGGTCTAAGAGTGTAGGGGTTTAGGGGAAAGACATTCTTGAAAATAAGGAGTCAGGGAGTCAGGGAGAAATATTTTCATGTGTTCAGTGGTTTGCAGTTCATAACGGCTACTTTGGCTGGAAGTCTAGATTCACGTTATGCAAGTAGGAACACAAGGAAACCCTATGTTTTGTTTCATCTTGATTCCAGACTAGCTGTTCAATCTATCTGACGTTGCGGCTTCTTGTTTTTTCTCATCTCCCCCCGTTAAATTACTCAAACTCCGACTCGCAACATCCGCACTCAGTCCCCAAACTAATAATCCCAAATAATCAGAAAAAGGGTCAGCACCAAAAGTTGACCCTTTTTGCACGTAAAGCGATAGCTAGCCCCTTAGGGGGCGCTGCGCAAACGCTGCTGCGCGGAGCGCAGATCGCCTGCTACTGGTGGCTTTTGACTACGACTTAATTATTCCGATGCACCCGGATTCGATATTAAAGCCTAAAATGCATGAGCAAGGTGCATAAATTCTTTTGGGCTAGCCCTAATAAATAAAAGGAAAAAAGATACACACTATTCCCTACCATCATGTGGTGGGGATTTTCATATGTACTATGCACCTTAGAAGAAGAAGCACAGGGAGCAGGGAGAAAGGAGAAGGGGGAGAAAATAACTCACGTGAAGAGCGTTTCCCCTCAGCACCCAGCAAAGCTGCTCCCAAGTGAAGCGAGCTCCGGAGTTTCCCCTCACCCAGAACGCTACAATCAAACCAAATCCGAAAAAGTCTTGGCGTTCAAAGATTATTGATTTTGAGTTTCCGATTAAACTGCTGTATGAAGATGTTGTATTTGGAAGCGAGGAATAAACAAACATACACTCGCTCATTCCTAGAAAAACAGCACCATTACCTCTCCCTGAACCAGTATTTTCTACATTATATTTGTAATTAAGCGTGTTACTCACAACATTGGCGCAGGTGAAAGGTTGAATAGATGATGAAATTAGACCCCAACACTATCAATGAGTTGGCAGAAATCCTCAGTTCATTTGTAGAATTCGAGAAAGAACGTCGATCTTTCTTAATTGCTGCGTTGGGTACTGATGCACCTGTATTGCAACACATCGATTGGAGCGGTTCCGTAGCAACTTTCACACCACATATGTTGGATCAGTTAGCAAATATTGGTGAAGAACAAGCTTTTTACGCGGTTTTGGAATATATGAAACTAAAGGTAGGACTAGATCAAAAAGAACGTATAAATAAAATTATTGAGCAATTTCATTTATATCCTTTTAAAGAAATTAAGATTGCTCTCTCTGATTGTTCATCTGATCTTGAAAAGTTGCAACAACAATCAGATTATGTACTAAATAATATACGAGTTGATATTGGTGGTTTCAAGCTTGACCGAACTGATCTAATTGCTAACGCTCGAAAAAAGATTTCAGAAGCATCATTAATCGAGATAGTTGGCTCCTCTGGGGTTGGTAAGTCAGCCATATTGAAAACTCTTGTTGAGTATCGAGGAACTGTTTACTTATCTTCAAGAACTAGATGAACCATTCGGCTTGTATAGAACTGTCCAGCTACTTGGGTTAGTTTTGCTAGAAAATTCTAAGACAGCAGATGCTTGGATACAATTGGTAGAGCAATTTGAGCAAGCTTCAAAACTTTCTTCTAGATGGCGGCAAGCATTACTGACTGCGCCTCTAGTATCTCCACGTTCCAGCGAATTGCTTGATAAAGCTGAACCGCTACTCATAGCTGATAATGCACGGCGGCTTATCGAGTTACTTGTTGCGGTACGCACGTTGGAAGTAATGCCGAACTTTTCACTAAAGTCTCTATTTACAGAAGCAGAGCTAAAGTCTAGCGATCGCTTGATGCCACTTTTCATGAGCGACCCAATTCCAAGATGGTCAGTGTGGCAACCTTTCATGGGTTGGTTGTTAAAACGGATCAATGATTTACCTACTAACGTTCGTCCAGAAACTGTCAAGCTAATGGAGATTTGGCAAGTCAAGTCACCAACAGGCTCAATTTATCGAAAAGAAATTGGTGAAATAGCGATCGCATGGCTTGAAGAAAAGCAAGCGGAAGATAGGAGAGATTGGTAATGACAAGATATGACGAATACCAGAACCGATTGCACAGAATTGTGCTACACTCAGCACATGTTTTGCCAGAGATAGTTGGAACTTACCTTAGCGAACTCGCCAAATCTAGGAATTATGACACAAAAGAGGATGTAATTTCTAAAATTCAAGACTTCAAGCCTCTTGTCGATTCAATTCCAAAAGAATTTGTCGATTTTGGAATCAGTGTGCTTATTAAAAAACCAATCAATCCAGAAAATGACCCTAATACTCCTAGAAGAATAACTAGATCACCAGAAGAGAGAAACTTTGGTATAAACGATATCTCGAATTTTTTTCCGCCCACACCTGTTCAAGGACCCTTCTTATATCTCTTACTTAATAATGAGAATGAAGGACTGCGGCTAGTCCATGCTCTCACCAATGCTGCATCTGAAAAATGGCGCGAGTATCAACAGCGAGAAGAATTTGACCGACCTAAATTGACTCCTCTACCAGTCATAATTAACTTACCCTCTGGTCTTTGTGAATTCTGGGGTGATACTCAAGTTTATTGCTGGTTTCGAGGAACAACTGTTGGTCCATATCCTGTGATTTCTGCCTTGATGGCATTAGAAGAGTGGATGGAGAGACAGATTGAAGCAGGTAGAGATGTTGAAGCCCTTTTTGAGAAAGTGTTGCGTGGAAGCAATTCTGTTGCTGTACTAGGTATTTGTTTAAGTATGGCGCTTGCTTATCCTGAAAAGTGTCTAAAAGTGGCATTGCCAATTGCCAGCTGTCCTGATATTTGGGAAATGGATTTAAGTCGTTTAGTTCATGACAGTAGCAATTCATGGAATGTCTTTAAAGAGTGGGAATGGAATGAGAGCAAGAAGTTCTATTACGAAGTCCTTGAAAGGCGAAATAAAAGACCACAGCGTTCGCGGGAGATTAGAGGTTTAGCAATGTACTATGTTTTGTCGAGTGATGACTCTTTAAGAGTTCCATTCGAGCAAGCAGTTGAGAAATTTACAGAAAACCTTCCCTTTCGTTATCAAGAAAAAAAATCAGATCCAAACGCTGTGGCTGCTCTCCGAGAAAATATGGAGAACTATCAAGTGTTTGGGAGGAGAGAAAATTATCGACAACAGCAAGTGGGTGAAGATTGGCACATCTGGGTTGAGCGACCCGAAGAAATTAGAAAACGCAATGAGGAGCTTTTTGCCCCTAACGTTGAATGGGAACGTTGGCTTGGCGTACACTTATGGGCAGAACAAACTATTAAAGATGGTAGACCACAAGAGCGGATGACTTTAGAAGAGGCTGTTGCCGCAGCGAAGGAATTACAAACATCTTCTGACTTTACTCAATCTGATCAAGAAGATATTTGTGGTGTTACTCGTATTCAAGCAATAGCTGGTGTTGCAGCAGCAATTCTCATTGCAGATTTTGAGTGGGCAACAACACAGAATCATTTGGAATGGTGCCGCGCTATTCTACTTGCGGCTGCTCGTATGGCTGAAGCATCCATCTATGCTATGTCACCGTCTAGCGTGAAAGTTTCTGCTGGGCGAGGTTTAGCCTTACTGGCTACTCATGGTGTAGCAAATATTGAAGTACGGCAGCAGATTCTCCAGTTAATAAGTGAGTCACTGAGGCGCTTTTCCCATGCTGGAGAAGTGGTTAAAGCAGTATTTGGTGGTCTACAAAATGCATGGAATGTTGATCGAGTATTGTGCTGGAATGCTTTGAGCCTTTGTCTGTCGCTATCTATAATTCCTCGGCAACTTCACTATGGAACTTGTGTTGGGCAATTTGAAACTAGCTTTGAGGAGCTCAAGACTTGGGAAGACAATGTAATTCAGAATCACTTTGACTATTTAGCAAAAGATGAAATACCTGAATTTCCAAAAATCCCCACAGCAAAAAATATTGTTTTTGTTCACGAACATACTCAGTATGGGCTTTATGCTTTGCCGCTCACAGAACTGTGTCGAAACTCCGATACAAAAGACAAATTGCTCCAGCTTTGTGACGATTTAGTAGCTCGAACAATTGTAGATAATTTACCAGTGAAAGGTAAAGCCTATTCCCAGTCCCATAAGCCCTATACGTGGAATCGTTTTATCTTTAATTGGGCAGCATGTTTGGCAAAATCGCTAAGTGTTGAGGAAACTCGTCAGCACATTTTGACACCATTGCGAGACAATTGGTCTCAGGTTCCAGAACTGACAGCCAATCTTCTAAATGGATATATCAGTCATCAAATCGCTTACGTCGAGGGGCCAACCGCACAAGCTTTAGAAATTTGGAAAGAAATTTGCAACTGGGTACTGGATAGTCCAGAAATTGCTAGAAAGACCAGTTATGACTACCTTGATCGGGACACTGGGGAAGTTTTACAACTGATCATCTTTACCCAGCATGATCGTTCTCGTATTGAAGATGATTGGCAGCACGCTCACCTTTTTATTGAAATTTTTGACAAGTGGGTTAGCGTAGCTGGTCATAATCCTTACGCTTATAGCCATCTTCTTACAATGCTCAATAGTATTGGCTGGCAGTTTGCACCAGAACCGATACTCAAATGGTTAAATCGATGCAAGAATAATGCTGTTCATGACCTTTGGAATGAACAGAGTAGGAATGGAAGGCGGACAGCCGAATTATTAAACCGTATTTGGATCAGCTTTGAGCGGCAGATTCGTAATGATAAGGCAATCCTACAACCGTATTCTAATCTGGTGTATCGATTGGTGGAAGCTGGTATTCCCCTTGCGAGTATACTTCGACAAAAGTTAGAGGGGCGAAGAAGTTCAGCTTGAATACCCATTATTACGATTCAACCCCAAGCAGAGAAAACAGTCAATTCTACTTCCACTAATACTTGTTGTAGATATAGCGAAAATTATCCATGCAATCACAGGAGCATAACTGAAGAACTAAACTATTTAAATATTATTGAACTTGCTATAGGAGTAAAGACATTGACTATGCAGCTATCACAACCTGACTTCCAACGCCTCATCCGCATTGTGCAAAACTTACCCGACTTTGCCAACGTGCGCGATCGCCGTCGCTTAGTTACAGGTGCATTACAAGGTGCAGACCAAGCCGATGTTATCATGGCGTGGTTAGATTTGGATGGTTCGCCGATGAATGTTTCTGTGGAAGTGGTGAGGTCTTTGTGCAGATTTGGACGAGTTGCTTACGATAAAGAAGCCCTTGCTGTCTTCCTCAACTATATTCAGCCCTTTACTGGGGATGAGGATAAGGATTTTATTGTAGAACTATTTCAGAATTACCCGCTTGATGTTCCAGCTAGTCCTAGCCGTGGAATTAACAATTGGAGAGGAACGGATAATACTGCTGATATCAAAGAAAAGATTATTGGTGAAAATACCTTACGCGATATTTACATTTTAAACTTGGCTCTGGAAGCATCAAAAGCTGTGGTTCGTATCGCCACTCCTAAAAGTTTGGGTACGGGGTTTATGATTGCACCCAATTTACTCATGACGAACAATCACGTCATTAAAAGCCAGAAAGTAGCAGAAAAAAGTAATTTTAGCTTCAACTACCAACTCGATATTAATGGTAAAGAATGCCCAACACAGGTTATTGGGGCTTTGTCAGATAGTGCTTTTTACACTAACGAAGAACTTGATTTTACAGTAGTAACCCTGAAAGATGTCCCCGACTTCGGCAAACCCTTAATCTTCAAAAGTAAGTTGATGCGACGAGATGAACGTGTAGCAATCATTCAGCATCCCGGCGGACATTTGAAGAAAATCTCCATACAGAATAACTTTGTCGCCTACGCCGACAATCAAGTATTGCAATATACTACAAGTACAGAACCAGGTTCATCAGGATCGCCTGTTTTCGATGATGATTTTCTAGTAGTTGGTATTCATCATAGCGGTGGGATGCTTCCGGAACCAAGTACGCAGCGAAGGTATTTACGTAATGCAGGTACGAGTGCAGTAGCACTCTTAAACGACTTGAAAAACAACGCAGCGGAAATTTATGCTCGTTTGGCGATATAGTTAGCCGATGACGATAAGTAGCGAGTTACTGAATTTTTAACTATTACTCGTTCTCAATCAAGTATCTTTGGCGAGAATTGTCCAGTTGTGTGTAACTTTGGGTAGGCTTTATATAACGGTTTTGACGAACTTTCACTTTCACCCATAACGCTACAATCAAACCAAACCTAAAAAAGTCTTGGCGTTCAAATATTATGGTAGCTGTCACCCAACAACCCCAAAAAATGACCGTCGAGGAGTATCTCGAATGGGAACTTCAGCAAGACATTCGCTACGAATACGTCAACGGCGAAGTTTTTGCCATGACGGGTGTTACAATTCCCCACAATGACATTGCACTTAACTTTTACACTACCATTAACCCACATCTGCGTTCTAGAGGTTGTCGGGTGAATGTGTCAGACGTGAAAGTACAACTCAGTGCCCAAAGCCAGTACTACTATCCTGATGTTATCGTCAGTTGCGACCCTCAAGACCTCAACGCTCGCAAATTTATTCAAAATCCTAAACTCATTGCGGAAGTTCTCTCACCAGGTACAAGCGCCAAAGACAGGGGTGAAAAATTCACTGATTATCTAAAAATCCCCACTTTGCAAGAGTATATCTTGATTGACTCTGAAAAAATCTCCGTTGAGCGTTATTCTCGGGGAGACGGAAGAATGTGGCTTTATTATCCTTATACTGCTGAAGATATTATCACTCTATCAAGTATTGAATTTGAGTTTCCGATTGAATTGCTGTATGAAGGTGTTGCATTTGAAACAGAAGCATAACAAGCACGGTAAACTGGTTCAATTGACTAATATAATTAAGCCCAGCTTTCCTTGAAAAATAGTCCTATGCCTTCATTTTTATTAGAAGTTGGTACAGAAGAACTCCCTGCAAGTTTCCTGAGTAGCGCTATCTCGCAGTGGAAATCTCGCATTCCTCACACTCTGGAAGAAAACAGCCTGACTTACGATGCTGTGGAAGTTTACGGAACTCCCCGCCGCTTAGCGGTACTGATCAAAGGTTTACCCTCCCAGCAGGCGGATCGCGAAGAAGAAATTAAAGGTCCCCCCGCACAAGCAGCGTTTAAAGATGGGAACCCAACACCAGCAGCACAAGGCTTTGCTAAAAAGCAAGGTGTGGAAGTCTCTGCGTTGGAAGTTCGCCCTACTGAGAAGGGAGATTTTGTCTTTGTCCGAAAAGTAACTCGCGGTCGTCCAGTCGCTGAGATAATAACAGAACTTGTTCCTCAATGGATTTTCAAACTCGAAGGAAAGCGGTTGATGCGTTGGGGTGATGGAGATAAGACATTTTCTCGTCCCATCCGCTGGATTGTTGCTTTGTTAGATGAGGCGGTGCTGCCAATAGAATTGGATAATGGTTCCGAGACGGTAAAGAGCGATCGCATCTCTCAAGCTCATCGTGTCTTGCATCCAGAACCTGTGACAATATCCCACGCGACTGATTATGTCACCACGCTTCGCTCTGGATCTGTTGTGGTTGATACGGATGAACGGGTAAATACGATTACGCAGCAAGTCAAAGAATCGGTACAAAAGTTAGGTGGTTATGTAGAAATTTACCCAGATTTATTGCAGGAAGTCACAAATCTTGTAGAATTTCCCTCAGCTGTTATTGGTAAATTTGAATCAGAGTTTTTGAACTTGCCTACAGAGGTGATTACCACTGTGATGGTAAGTCATCAGCGTTATTTTCCTGTGTTCCAAAGTTCAAACACCAAAGACTTACTACCTAATTTTGTTACAATCTCTAACGGTGACCCCACAAAATCAGACATCATTGCTGTGGGAAATGAAAGAGTTATCCGCGCACGTTTAGCTGATGGTCGCTTTTTCTACGATGCTGATTTAGAAAAACCTTTGGAAAGCTTTTTACCTCAATTGGAAACCGTCACTTTCCAAGAGGATTTAGGTTCGCTACTAAAGAAAGTCAACCGCATTTGCAAAATTGCCGAACAAATCACAGAACAGTTGCAATTAAGCGAAAAAGAACGCGAAAACATCAAAAGAGCAGCTCTTTTATGTAAAGCTGATTTGGTCAGTCAAATGGTCTATGAATTCCCGGAATTACAGGGAGTTATCGGACAAAAATATGCTCTTGCAAGTGGAGAAGAGGAAGCAGTTGCAACGGCAATTTTTGAACATTATTTACCTCGTTCGGCAGATGACATATTACCCGAAACTTTGACAGGACAAGTTGTCGGTTTAGCAGACAGACTTGACACATTAGTCAGCATCTTTGGATTGGGGATGATACCCACGGGTTCTTCTGACCCCTTCGCTTTGCGACGGGCAGCAAATGCAGTCGTGAATATCACATGGACAGCCCATCTACCTATCAATCTACAACAGTTACTGGAGAAAATTGCTACAGATTTCGCGAGTGAATATCACAAAGATAGAAATCAATTAGTTGCAGCATTACAAGAATTTTTCCTGCAACGTATCCGTACTTTACTGCAAGAAGAAAAACACATTGACTATGACTTAGTGAATGCTGTTTTGGGAGAAAATGACCGGGAATATACAGAAAGGGCGTTAAAAGATTTATTGGATGTGGGCGATCGCGCAACTTTCCTGCAAAAAATCCGCGCCAATCGTACATTAGATAACATCTACGAAACCGTGAATCGTTCCACTCGTTTAGCGGCTCAAGGAGATTTGGATACAAAACAACTTGACCCCAAAGCGATCGTTCGTAAAGAACTCTTCCAAAAATCATCCGAGAAAGCATTTTACAACGCGATTGTGGAATTAGTGCCACAAACTCAAGCTGCACAAGAATCACGAGATTATGGACAGCTAGTAACAGCATTAGAGCAAATTACCCCCACCGTTAGCAACTTTTTTGACGGTGCAGAAAGCGTTTTAGTTATGGACTCCAATCCAGAAATCAAACGCAATCGGTTAAATTTGCTCGGATTACTTCGTAACCATGCCCGTGTTTTAGCGGATTTTGGGGCGATAGTCAAAAATTTGTAGCATGAGTAAAAAAAAGTTGTGTGATTTTTGCAAATAAACGCTACCATAATGGTGCTTAACCAGGGACCTCTGCCACAGTCTATGCCCACTATGCCCAAAGCCCACGTAATTGGATTAGGAAAGTCCGGTATTGCTGCGGCGAGATTGTTGAAACGAGAAGGTTGGGAGGTGGAACTCGGCGATCGCAACACCTCTCTTGACCTTCTAAAGCAACAACAAGAACTTGCCATAGAACAAATTACTGTTAAATTGGGGTACTCTTTAGAACTCAATGATTCAGACTTACCTCAATTGATAGTAGTTAGTCCTGGTGTGCCTTGGGATATACCCGTGTTAATTCAGGCACGAGAATTAGGTATTAAAACCATCGGCGAGATGGAACTCGCTTGGCAGCATTTGCAATCCGTCCCCTGGGTGGGAATTACAGGCACAAACGGTAAAACCACTACCACAGCCTTAATTGCTGCAATTTTTCAACAAGCAGGATTAAACGCTCCCGCCTGCGGTAACATTGGCTACGCTGCGTGTGAAGTTGCCCTGTCTGTCGGGAATCAGGGACAAATCAATTCAGAAACCTCCCCCTCATCATCTGACAATCAAATAGACTGGGTGATTGCAGAACTCAGCAGCTATCAAATAGAATCATCTTCTTCTCTTGCGCCTCGCATCGGTGTATGGACAACTTTCACGCCAGATCATCTCAGTCGCCATAAAACCTTAGAAAACTACTACAACATCAAAGCGCATCTGCTGCGTCAGTCTCAGTTGCAAGTGTTTAACGGTGATGATCCATATTTAAGGAAAGTTGGTGCAAGTGATTGGTTTGACGCCTATTGGACAAGTGTCAAAGGTAAAGATGATTTAATCGGTTCTCAAGGCTATTACATTGAAGATGGCTGGGTTGTAGAAAAGTTGAATGCAAACTCTCAACCAGAAAGAATTGTGGAAGTTTCCGCTTTACGGATGGTGGGAGAACACAATCAGCAAAATTTACTCATGTCAGTTGCAGCCGCGCGTTTAGCGGGAATTGATCAAGATGCGATTGTTCGCGCCATCAGCACATTTGGTGGTGTTCCTCATCGTTTGGAACACATTTGTACTTGGGAAGGAATCGATTTCATTAACGACAGCAAAGCCACGAACTACGACGCTGCTGAAGTTGGCTTAGTCTCAGTCAAAAGTCCGGTTATATTAATTGCTGGTGGTGAAGCCAAAGCGGGTGATGACACTAACTGGATAGCAAAAATTAAAGACAAAGCCGCCTGTGTATTGCTCATTGGCGCTGCTGCACCTGCTTTTGCTAAAAAATTGCAAGAAGAAGGATATCAGAATTACGAAATTGTAGAAACAATGGAAAAAGCTGTTCCCAGATCAGCAGAATTAGCAAAACATTATCAAGCATCTGTGGTGCTGCTATCCCCAGCTTGTGCAAGTTTCGACCAATACGCCAATTTTGAACAAAGGGGCGACCATTTTCGGCAGCTGTGTTTGGAGTTGGGTAAGGGGTAATATCATGTCCGGTTTCACATACCCTTAAATCCCATACCAGCTTGTACCTCTTGTTCTGCTTGGGTAGAACCTACGCCGGAAGATGCAGCAGTGTGAGAAGTTTCTTGCCTTTTGCCAACTTGGCTCAACAAGATGCCAATTAAAATAACGCTGCCGCCGACATATTGAGCGAGGGTAGGGACTTCGCCCAAAATCAAATAAGCTGCCAATATACCTGCGATTGGGGTAAACGAGCCAATTAAGGAAGCCATAGACACCGTGGAAGCTTTCAAGCCCTTGCTCCAGAATAACTGACCTAGCACCACAATCACCGCACCATACACAAACATCCACTGCCACAGGAAAGGCGAGAACACATTCATAAAATGGTCGCTGCCATATAACTCTAAAGCAATAAAGAAAAAGATTAAGGTTCCTAAAGCAGTACGAAAGATATTGTAGATTCCCAAAGGAATTTTGGCGAGAGATCGTTTGCCAATAATTGTGGAAGCGCCTGATGCCACAGCTCCTGCGGCTGCCAGAATTTCCCCAGTGCCCACATGGAAACCCCCCACATTCATCATGGCTTGTCCTGAGGGTTGAAGGATAATGGTTAGGGTAACGCCGACAAACGCAGCGATCGCTCCCACAACTTCCCAAAGATTCACCCTTTCCTTCAACAACCAGACTGATAAAGCCAGAGTCAGGGGCGGTTCCAAGCGTCCAACTAAAACGATATTGTTAACTTGGGTTAACGCCAATGCCTGGAAAATTAAACCAGGGGCAAGTGCTCCAGATAGAATCGCTATTGCCACAAGAGCGCTCCAATCCTTCCTTGATAGTTGTTTCAAAGCCCTAAGGTTCCACTGTCGCCAGTAAATTGCTATGAAAATTATCAAGGCGCACAGGTTTCCCACGAACAAAACATTACACAGAGAAATTGGATTGCCATCGCCCATAAAGTTTTGAGCACCAATTTCTGTCAGCTTCCTAGTCACTGCGCTAGATGCTCCAAAAATCAGGATTGCTAGCCAGAGATAGATTTGTCCTGGAATTCTGGGGATACGACGATGTGTTCTTCTGTATTTGGTCACCATAACACCACTGCTAAGCAATTCAAAATTCGCTCATGGACTGCGTCCCGCTGCGCTAACAACATTCAATCCGGAAGAAAACCAGTGATAGCAACAAGTCTCGCTTCTAGCTATGTGCATTCTTATATGCGTGACAGCTTATGAAAGCACTGTCAACGATACTAAGCTTTTCTGATTAACTCAGGGTGAGGTGAATCTGAGAGAACGCTGAGGGCAGGCTAAAATCTAACAATACCATCCTAGTCTGAGAAAATGCTGAGTAAAAATTGAATTTTATCCAGGGATAAATTCAGAAAATTCATGGTTTGGTTTCAGATGAGTCTCACTACCAACTGGGATACTTTGGACAGTTGAGATAAATCAAAGATAAGGAGTCACAATGAAATTCGCTTCGTCACTACTTGCAACTGTTGCCCTCGCTGGTTTGGTTACGGTTTGGGATGGTCCAGTAAGCTTTGTGAATCCTTCACTAGTTCAAGCATCAGCCCAGGAAACAAAACAAAACATGAAAGATGTCACTGGCATGACGACTCAACAAAAAATTGACATGCTCATCAAGAGTAAGGGTAAGTTTGGTAGTGGTGACCAGCTGCGGCGTTACTTTTTTGGCGACCTTGAGCCAATTGCCGTACAACCAGGGGGTGCTGGCATGGTAGTTAACCTCTACAACAAAGCTAACGATATCACGATTTCCTACTGTGCAACATACGACGTGATAGTTGCACTTAAGAAAGGCAAAATTACTGCGTTTGCTCCGAACGAAGTTAAATAATTGTAAGTAGTATAATTTGTACTTCCTTAACTTCACAAATCGTAGGTCAGGCATCTTGCCTGACCGAGGCTAAACACCCTTTCTAAAAGCTTTACTTTTGCTGTTCTACACGTGAATTGAAAACAGCTAGCACATTGTTGAGTGTTCATTAATACTAAAACAATTATTCAATACCCCAAATAATATATCTTCAAAACAGAGGTTTGCTATGGAATCGAGAGATGTGATTTTGCTGTTGCATCCAGTGATCGCTGTGACTGTGGTCTTCCCTTTAATCGGTATCGTCGTCAACCGCGCTTTACAAACTCGTCAGCGCCGACTGGAAACTAAAGCAACCGGTAAGAGCAAAATTACCCCGGTTGCAGGACAGGAGCATGTCCAGCTAGGTCGCTATTTGACAGGTGCTGTCGTAGGAATTGTTTTAATAGCTCTAGCCTACGCTATTTTTGGTAAAATCTTAGACCATAATAGTTGGATGAAAGCACCCTTTCAAGTCATCTTTATTGGGTTATTATTTGCTGCTACTCTTGGTTCCTTAATTCTACTCTATCAAACAAGAGAACGAAATTGGCGTGCTATATTTGCTACGCTGACTGGAATGGGTTTAGTGGTGCTTGGTTGTCAGGATGGTGTGTATCGCAAAACTAACCAGTGGTATATTTCTCATTACTACTACGGCTTAACCGCTGCCCTATTGATGATTTTTTCTTTAGCAATTTTGCCAGAAATCTATAAGGACAAGAAAAATCGCTGGCGTAAGGTTCACATTGCTTTGAATTGCATTGCCCTCTTAATCTTTCTGGGATTAGGAATTACGGGGACGCTCTCATTGTTGGAAATTCCCCTCACTTGGCAAGAACCCTATGTTAATAAGCTTTACGAGCAAAAGTGTGACACTAAACCCTGCACAATTCAGGCACCCTCTTTACCTAAAAAACTTTGATAAATTGCTTGTAAAAAACCTACATATTCCTGCAAGTGCGATACGCGTTTGCGGAGCGCCCCCTTTGGGGCTAGCGTCAAGCCTCCGGTTTATCGCGCTTAACCCCTATTTGATAGAAATACTTGCCTCTAGAGGTTTCATAGCTTCTAGGGGCTTTTTTTAGTAAAAGGTCTAACAAATGCCTCTGCAATAATTTCTGACATGAGCTGTGCAAAGGGTATACCAGCAAGGTGCAAAATAGTGCCCACGGAGCTTTGAGACTTTTCAAATAAGGGAGAGAAAGGCTGAGAAGAGATACTGCAATTTGCATTCACCTCAAGTACAAAAAGTTCTTGAGATGTTTTATCCATTCGTATATCCACTCTTCCATATCCATTACCACCTACCGCACAGTAAGCACGCTTACCTAATTCCGAAACTTGGTCAGATAAGGAAGAAGTAACTAGGTGACCAGACATATGGTCTTCCACTTCAGTGCGAAATTTACGAGACTTAAATTTATTGAATTCAGGTAATTTGGATTGAAAGATAAATTCCAGAGAGGGATAAGTTTTGAGATAATCAGGTTGTTGAGCAGACCCTATGACCAGTACAGTAAATTCGCGTCCATTGATAAAGCGTTCGATAAAAATATTGCCTAACGTAAATTGAGCGGCTTGTTGTTCTTGTAGTAAGTATTGTATTTGTTGATATATTTCTTCATCACTGTGGACAATTGACCGCTCAGACAAGCCTATCCCACCATAGTAATCAGATGGCTTAACAAACAAGGGAGGATTAAGACGTTTGCAAATTCCCTGAATATGATTGAGTTCCGAAATAACTTCATATGGAGCAGTCAATACACCTGACTGAAGGAAAGCATATTTCATTAAAATTTTGGATGAAGTGAGAGTATAAAAGTTAGAATCTGCGCCCGTAAAAATAATACCTTTGGCTTCTAGTAGTTTGATAACTGAAACACCAGGGTAGCCATCTAGTTCATCACACCCATCACAGTAGTTCAGTACCACTGGAACAAATTCATCCCTCAAACAAGCTATCTCTTCTACAATTGAGTACATATTTGACAACGTGATCGGTTGCCACTTCGACGCTATACTCATATCTTTAAAAACATCTGCTAGTTCATGACGAATCGTAGGATTGTCGTAGTGTTCGCTTATTAATCCTTTCTCTGTCATCCGGTAGGGAATAAATATCCATACAAATAATTTGCTACTAGGTACAGGAAATTTCTGGAACATTAGTGTTTTCGCTTTAGATCACGCAATTAATATAATATTTTCAACTTCAGACTAGTTCTTATTAGTCAAAACGATTCATTTTTTGCCGATGAAGAGCGGGAAGGTACAGGTTGGCTAGTCGCTTCATCCAAGGAGATTGAAAGCGATAAGCAATGTAAAGTGGCACTATCTCACAGCCGCGATCTCGCTTTGCTTGATGAGTACCTGAACCGTAGTCGATCTCTCGAACACCTAACTCTAAAGCCAGCTCAATCAGCTTGTAGTATACCAAATTGAAGTAGACGTAGCTTTGACGGTTAGCCGGTGTATCATCAAAGCCGACATGCTTTAGATATAATACATCACCATAAACAAAGACGGTGGCGAAACCCACTAGGTTTCCGTCTAACCACGCGGTCAGGTGGATAGCCCGATCCCCAAGGGATGTGAGAATACGCTGGTAGCGGTTGGCTAGTTCGGTATACGTTGGTTGGAGGTTATGTCGCTGTTGTAAAGCAATAGCTAGACTGATAGCTTGTTCTTCAATATCAGACCAACAGTCATGGTAGCGGATGTGCCCACCTGCTTCTTGGAAACACTTGATTTCACGCTTAATGTGCCAACGGTGCTTGGAACGAAAGCACGCAGCAAGGTACTCGTCGAAGGATGACCATTTAATCTGCAAACGAGCTGTCGCATCAATTCTAATGAGGTGATAGTCCTTACGTTTGAGAGCTGATAGAAGTCGGTGTTGAGTCGCCTCAATCCAGAGGAATGCAGTACAACCCAGACCTTGGGTATGACTGTATTGTTCGATACCATTCAGAATAGTGTCTAGGACGCCTTCTGGATCTGGTTCATTCGGTCGGATCAAAGTTTCGCTAACGTAGGCGAATGGTGAGGTGAATACTAAATTAGGGAACACAAAGGAATCAAGAAGGGGACGTAAAGTTGCAATAGCTGTTTTAGCTATCAAAAAAGCTGTGTGTGGCTGCTGTGGAAACAAAAAACTAGTTACCTCTGCAAGCTGAGTAGGTTCCAACACTGCCTCGCGAACGTTATGGTAGACGAATTCAGTTGGCTTGGACACCTTGAACGCAGGAATTACCCCTACTGGTATTCCAGATCTGTATGCGGTAAACAGTAGAACTTGTTCCCCGATGTCGGGTGCTACTGCTTGCAACCAGTCGCGTGTGTAGTAAAGTGAAGCATTGGCAGTCAATTCCTGCCAATCAGTCATGCTTAATGAGTCCAGAGACGACAGAACGCTTACCTCCATTGAACTCTCTCCTATGTAAAAGGAACCTTTCTGCTCAGAGTTTCTCCAGCTTTTGTTTTATATAATCGCTTAGCTTATATGTTTGCAAAATAGTTGGGTGTAAATATAATGCTCCCTGAATGCGTCCCAGGCATTTCTGAGTTTTGCAGTTACAATCAAACGTTTGAGCCATACACCATTCAGTAGATGGGTAAAAGAAGGTCATTTCTTCACCCACCTCAATCCTCCTCAGACAGATGACAACAAGATTTGTGGTGTTAAAAAACACATTTGGATTGCAACTGTGATTTATGTATTGCAAAAACTCTGGAGCGAGCATAATATGTTCCTGCTCATTCAATTGCACTGTCAAATAATTTGGCTCATTCAATATTTCTTTAGGTACGAAAGTGGAAATCACCTCATCAGGTATAAAAGTAACACTTGCATGGAGGGATTTATTACCTGTTGTAGGATACTCCCATACCTCGGCAAAAGATGAAATTTTGGTGACTTTATGTTGAGGTTCAGTTAGCTTTTTCTGGTGTAAAAACACTATATCTGTCATGAAATATTATCAAGTAAATTTGACTTATTTAACTTCTGTTCGTGCAAAGTTACAGAATTCAAAGGTACTCCACGAATAATTTTTCGGCACTTAGGCGAGTGACATTGGCACTGAAATTCCAACATATTCTCGTTATACATTGTGGAGTAATCAAAAGTCAGTTCCTCACCAACGGCAATATCCCGGATCGCATAAATATTAAGTCCTTGAAAAGCGGTGTTGGGGTCGCAAGAGTGGTTAATCGGTGCCCATTCAGTTGGGTTGCTGTCCCACAACATGAAAATCTCTTCACTCAGAGGATAAGCGTAACGCTGAAAAACTTCTTGCTCCGTTGCACTCCAGTGAGATTGGACGTAAGAACGTGTCACAATCTTTAGTGCTTTCTCCTCTTTTTGTATTACAATTTCGCCAGTTTTCAAATCCTTTGCTGCATAGATGCCATAGCCACAAATCGGGCTTCCCCACATTTTATATTTCTTCTGTTGGCGTTGATATCGAGCAATTCCTTCAGTAATAATGTGTTGAAGAAATGCACCGTGACCTCCATCATCAAACTTGAGAATATAGTCAACAGCATCTTCTGAACCTTCCGGGGAAAAAACCGAGCAGGGAAAGTTAATTTCTAAAAAAAATATCTCTCCTTTTTCGTTCACTCGGCAGTCAAGACGAGCATAACCAACCGTTGTCTCAAATCCTAAGAAAAGCTCTTTAGCAACATCTCTCAAACGTAAATCAAGCTGGTTGTCAGAACAGGGAATGTAGCGCCCTGAGTGATGTTGCCGTATTTTGAGGTCATAAGTTTTAAAACTCTCTTTTTCGGAAAACACAAACTCAATCGGTCTATAGACTATAGGCGATCGCGCATCATCCGGGTTAGCTACCACAAGCACAGTGAACTCTCGCCCATCCACGTATTCCTCAATCATAACTCGATCAAAATTAGCGATGATGTCAGCCGCTTTACTCAAAAGCTCTTGTTTTGTCGTCACATAAAATTGCTTGTCAGTTAAGAGACTGTCCCCTGTTGCAGTCGGTCGGACAAACAGGGGAAATTTTAAATCATCACAAGCCTTGTCCACATCAGCCAAACTTTCGGCAATCACAAATGCTGGTGTGCCGACGCCTTGGCAATAGGCAACATATTTCATTAACTCCTTGGGAAGGTCGTACAGGGTTGATGTAGGACCTGTATACGGTAGGTTCAGTTCTTCCAAGGCTGTAGTCACATCATGAATAGAACTCACATCCCAGTCTCGGTAGCCCTCGCATAAGTTGACAAAGATATCGTAACGTTGTTTTTTTAATTCTTTTAACTGACGGTAAATAATGGTCTTTTGAAGAAATATATGATCTAGCTGGTTTTCTGGTAGTAGATGAGAAAGGTCACGAGGCTGATCTATGTTTTTGTAATCTAATGTCGATTGAGAATAGTCAGGTTGCAGAACGCACACTTTCATATCGTTTCCCTAGAGTATCACTTTAGTAAAAAAAGTTGACAAAAGATTGCATATGTGAAGTTGACCGTTTACCACACTCAAAAACCCAGTCATTATTCAAGTTACTACAAAAAGGGGGTGAAGGGGCTGCCATCAGCAGCCCCTTCACCCCCTCATACTAATTATCATTATTATTGACAGGATAATTTATTTTCTGGAAGTCCCCTATTTAGGCGTACTCAGCTTGGGTAAAGTCCAACTCAGGGTACTATCTTTTACTCCCGCAACGCATACCCCACACCACGCACAGTATGAATCAAGCGTTTTTCATTATTTTCTTCCAGTTTGAGACGCAAATAACGAATGTAAACTTCGATAATATTAGAATCACCCATAAAGTCATAACCCCAAACTTTCTCTAGAATTTGGTCTCTAGTAAACACCTGACGGGGATGGCTAAGGAGATACTCCAATAAATCAAACTCTTTTGCCGTTAGCTCAATCGCTCTTTTGCTGCGAAACACTTCACGAGTGCGGCGATTTAAGCTCAAATCTTCAAACTGCAATAAATCCTCATCTGTTTCTTGAGTGCGGCGTAGATGAGCACGGATTCTTGCCAGTAGTTCCTCAATGCTAAATGGTTTGACCACATAATCATCAGCTCCTGCGTCCAAACCTGCCACGCGATCGCTCACTTCATCTTTTGCTGTCAACAAAATCACTGGCATTTTGTTTCCGGTTGTACGCAAGCGACGGCAAACTTCCAAGCCAGATAACCCAGGTAGCATCCAGTCGAGAAGCACCAACTCTGGTGATTCCTCTCGCGCCAGCGTTAAACCCATGATTCCATCATGCGCCACACTGACTTTGTAACCTTCGCTACTTAGTTCTAATTCAACAAATCGCGCCAGTTTGACTTCATCTTCAACCAGGAGGATATGCGCTGTCATATTTTTGCTCCTAATGCAGGTAATCTCACAATAAAGGTGCTGCCATAACCAGGTTCTGACCGAATTTCAACCTTGCCCCCCATGCGCTCCACAAGGCGTTTTACTATAGATAAACCCAAACCTGTTCCTCCAGTTGAACGGGTACGGGATGGATCTACTCGATAAAAGGGTTCAAAAATGCGGGATTGATCTGCTAAAGGAATTCCACAGCCGTTGTCACTGACTTGAATCACTGCCCAATTATCAACCTGAATCAGTTCTAAAGTCACTGACTCACCTACATCTGAGTATTGAAAAGCATTGTCAATCAAATGGTTTAACGCCTGCATTAGCTGGTTGCGTTCCGCTTTGACTTTCATGGGAAACGGAACGACTTCAAGCTGGATTGCTCGATGGTCAAATTTTTCTCTCATCTGTGCTATTTCTGCAATCAAATCATTTAGGCTCAGTGTTTCAGCTTGCAAGGGCATAGCACTGCTACCTGCGCGTGCCAAATCTACTAAGTCTTGCAAAATGTGACTCATCCGTTCTGCGTCAGAAACAGCCATCTCTAGAGCTTCTTTCTGGGAATCTGCCAAGTTTTGACTACGTTGCAGAGTTCTCTGTAAATATGCATAGACCATGCTAAGGGGTGTGCGTAACTCATGAGCCAAGTCGTTGGTAAACTGTTGCTGTTGTTCTCTAACCTCTGAAAACCTTGTTAACAATTCATTCCACGTCTGAGCTAGCGCTTTTACTTCGCTTGGTGTCCGATTTAATCGTGGATGGTACGGACTCAGTTGGGCAGGGTAGTCAGCCGCCCACTGATTCATCTGTTGTAACGGTAAGAGCGATCGCCTGATAAACACAATAGTGAAAACTATAGTGGTGGCAAGCAACACAAGGCTCATACTTTCCAGATTTTGAATAATTGCCAACAGCTTGGGGTCATCATAAGACATACCATATTGTTGATAAGTCATAATGATAAACTGTTTTATTTCCCAACTTATCCATCTAGTAAAACTACTGATTCCTACTGTAAAGATAACGATGATTCCAATACTCAGGCGAAATTGTAGCGAAGAGGGGTCAATTCTTGCTCGAAGAACTTTCGCTAATTTTCTCCTAAACTGGTCTAGAAAAATCATTATAATGACTCATGCTCCTGCATTTTATTAATTTAGGTAATCACATTTATGGTGATGCGTTAAAACAAGAAACAATAGATTATTTAATATATAATTTCACTTTAAGATAGAAGTTCCCGATAAAAATGAGTTTTTCCTGAATAGAGTTAAAGTTTTTGGTTAGAAATTGGTCATAATCTTGATATTTTATCTACAAAGCTCTTATGACTTTCTCAGCTAATTCTAATTTTCGGTTATGCATTTATAACATTTTATATTTTCATGTAAATTTTGTGATAATTTCTGTAGATAAACAGAAGACAGAACTAATAAAATCTTCGTACCAAAGCATCCCAAACCAAAACTCTGAAAACTTCACATCCTACCAGTTTATCTCTAAACTTATTTTGCGCTTACCACTAACCAATGAGTAAAGCCAATGAAGATGAAATTTTGTTGCAAAACCAGCCGTGGCAAAGGGAACTACGGGCGATGGCGCTTTTGTCCTCATTGAACTATCGAACTGGAGAATTGTATAGTTATTTACACAATATTGCCTGTGGTGTCAGCGAACTGATTGAGGTAGATTGGTCGGTAGTAACCCTATGCCAGGAAGGGTTTGAAACAGTTCTGGCAAGTAGTATTGACATGGGCGAGGGCGAACATATTTATTCACTACATGGTTCACTCACTGGCGCTGTTATAAAAATTGGTCACTCGTTAGCAGTGGAAGATGCTGAAAAATATCCGGAGTATGGAGAGGCTCCAGAAGGTTATTGCTCATATTTAGGGATACCGTTACGGACAGCCCAAGGTGAAGTAATTGGTACTGTCTGCTCTTTTCATCAGCAGCCAAGGAAGTTTACAAAACAAGAAATCCAAATTGTAGAACTGTTTGCAGAACGTGCGGCTACAGCACTCGACCATTACCATCTCTACCAGCAGCAGTGCCAATTTAATCAAGTTCTGGAAGCTGAGGTAGAAAAACGCACCCAAGAACTACAGGCGGCGCAAACCAAGCTTGTAGAACAGAAACGGCTGGCAGCCATTGGTGAATTTGCTGCTATGATTGTGCATGAAATTCGCAATCCCCTGACCACAATGATCATGGGGTTGAAGTATTTCAAGAAAACTACTCTGGTTGAACCAGCTCAAGAGCGATTATCGTTAGCACTTGACGAGAGTAGTCGTCTGGAACGTCTGCTAAGTGAAATTTTGCTTTACGCCAAACCCCAGGTTTTGCAGTTGTGTGAATTGGATGTGAATGAATTTATTCGTGAGTTGCTAGTGCCAATCTGCGAAATGCCAGAAGCACTTTCACGGCAAATCGAATTTATTCCGGCGTCACCAACAATCAAAATTCTGGGTGACAAGGATAAGCTAAAACAAGTGTTTATCAATATTGTCCGCAATGCCTGCGAAGCAGTCTCAGATGGAGATGTCGTCACATGGAAAGTAGACACTTCGCCCGAAGATAAAGTCTGTATCAATGTCTGCAATGGCGGCGAGCCAATTCCCCCAGAAGTCCTCTCAAAGTTAACGCAACCGTTTTTTTCCACGAAACCTGGTGGTACTGGGCTGGGGCTTGCCATTACCAAACGCATCGTCAATGCTCATGGTGGGGAATTATTTATTCAGTCTGACGCAGTGACAGGTACTACAATGAGTGTTCAACTACCTGTGGCTATTCTTCACAGCCTTTGAGATTCGACACTACTACAACAGCAAGCTGTAAGAGTCATGAAAAAACAGCGCCCTGCCTACTTAGAACAAATATTTCAAGCTTGTTTGGGAAAAAACTCGCGCCCAGTGTCAAATCAAGCAACAGGAAAGTTATATTGAGTTGTGCTCAGACAGCACGGCGCACGCTAGTCTACCTCACAAAATCACTAGGCGCAAAGCAAGGCTGAGTCAAGATTCGCGGGGAAAAGCCTTATATACAAATAGCTCAGTTGCTCAAATTACGCCAGACTGAGAGTACAAGTGCATAACTTAACTGTACTCAAACCCTATTAAGAATTTAAATATAGAGATTTATCAATGCGTAAGTCTTCATACTATGATCACGATAGCCGTAAACAGGAACTGTACGTACCCTGTGAAGTCCATGAAATGGATGCTAACAATCGCTCTGATTTTGAGCAGCCTCACCTATTATCCAGCAAAGGTAACAGCCCAAACTCAACAACCAACAACGACCAAGCAGCCTGCACAACCAACCAAAGGTGGGACTTCACCTCAACAAGGTACCTCTCGACCAGTTTTTGTTTTCCCAAAAACACCCGAACGGTTAAGTCCTGTATCTGGGCGTAGAGCAGGAATGGGTAGCCGGGATAATTGTCCTGCGGTTTCAACTGCACTGACTGCTTTAGTACCGTTGCGAAATGAACAAAAGGCTAGCAAACAGACAGACAAATCAACTTCGGGCATTGTGGGGGGACTAACTACCTTTGAACGACCAACGTTTTGGTTTTACGTTCCTTACACTCAGAATTTAACAGCTAGTGCTGAATTTATCTTACAAGATAGTGCGGGAAATGATGTTTATAAAAATGCGATCGCACTACCTCCAAAGCCTGGTATCATAGGTGTTTCTCTTCCATCCAATACATCCTTGCAAGTAGGTAAAACATATCGCTGGTATTTAAAAGTCCGTTGCAATCAACAACAAACAGCCAGTGTTCCTATTTATGTAGAAGGAGACATTCAAAGAGTGAATTTGGATTCTCGTGTGATCCAGCAACTGGAAGCAGCAGTTGATCCGCGACAAAAGGTTGCAATCTATGCGGCTAATGGAATTTGGTTTGATTCTCTGACTATGTTGGCACAACTGCGCCAGAAGAATCCTAATGATGCATCTGTTGCTGAAGATTGGCAAAGTTTATTGAGATCTGTCAACTTGGATAATGTTGCTACAGCTCCTCTGGTGAAATAACAGTAAATAGTTATCAGTTAAATAAGGTTTAAATGATAACTGTTTCTCTACAACCAATTACCAACTAACACATAAGGTGCCCAGTTAAGAGGACGAGTGTATTGCGAATCAGACAGCAGCTTTAATTGAGCTTCGCGTAAAGCTTCTGCTGTAGTTTTGCCAGTTGTTAACTGACGGTAGAATTCACTAATAAACAAAGCAGTAGAGTCATCCCCAATCTGCCATAAGGACGCTAAAGTACTCCGCGCCCCAGCTCGAATAGCAACTCCTGCTAATCCCAATGCAGCACGGTTATCTCCTGCTGCTGTTTCGCAAGCACTCAGAACCAGTAATTCAATTGGCTGTGTTCGTTTTTGCTCTCTACTTTTGAGCAAGCTATCTAATTGACTTACATTGATACGTCCATCGGCTGCTAAGATGAAAGTGTCTTGTGCTTTAGAGCTAAATTGCCCGTGAGTTGCCAGGTGAACAACTCTAAAAGGTTGGGCGTTAATCGTTTTTCCTAAAATCGTACTTTTGAAATTTTCATCTAATAGTGTCGTTGTCGATATGCCCGATTGCTGAATCAATTTCAATTCAACTTTGACGTTAGGAAGCGGTGCAAACTTTTCATTCTTGGGTGGTTCCGAGAGTCCTCCAGCAAGAGCGTTTAATCTTTCTTGCCCTAGAGGTTTGGGGGTAAACAGTTGCAATCCTGGGCTAATGGCGATCGCGTACTTCTGGACTAAATACTTTTTGCCATCATACAATGCAGACATTGGGATATTTCGTAGTGACCCATCTGGGATAAAGACTAGAGTATTCACTCTACTATTTTTGAGTTCAGCTTCAACTGGTTTAATTAGCCAATCATAAAGCTGCTGGGAAACAACTTGAAATTTCTTACTTGCATCAGGTTCGACTATTGTCTCTCGCATTTGTGTAATGACTTGCTCTACTTGCTGATGGTTCACCACAGAAGTTTTATGTATCAAAGGTTGGTTGGGAAGTTTGAGGATAACTTCTAACTGGTTATCTAGGATAATGGGGTAAAAAATGGCAGTATTAGGATTATCACGGTCTACTACTTTGTCCAGCACCACAAATTGGTTACTCAAGCAAGCTTCTCGGAAAAAATTATCTAGTTCTGCTAGTTGCAAGGCTTCAATTCGCTTGCGGACTTTATCTAAATCAGGCTTTCCTTGTCCTTTCTGTTGTAAAAGCAGTTCTACTGACTGGCGATAAATAGGTTCTACGCTATCACGAAAATTAAACTGTACGTCTCGGTTGACTGCAACCAAATCGGTGCGGAGAGATTGAAGGGATGCGACTGCGCTATCATAAGCAGCGATCGCTCCCTCAATATTTCCCTGTGCTTTGAGTAAGCGTCCCAACTGCCACTCCCAACGGTAAGCTATATCTGAAGCATCGATTTTTTGAGCGATAAACAATGCTTGCTGCGTCAATTTCTGTGCTTCTTGCCATTGATTGTTTTGCTCGTAGACTTCTGCTAAACTGCCAAGTGCATAGGATTGAGTACGTTCATCACCTATAGTTTTGGCTTGTTGAACGCTACCGGCTAGAATCTCGGCGATGTTTTTTTTGTCACTAATTTTGCTTATGGTGCGAGCAAAATTGATACGTGCATAAATACCAGCTTGATTTGTCGGCAGAGTTGCGAGTTGAGATTGGATTGTAGAAATTAGTTGAGACGTTGCATCTGAAAGTTTTACATCTGTTGTATTCTTATTCTCGACAAGCAAGCTGAGTTGATTAATTTGAGCTTGAACTTTGGTGAGTGGGTTGGATGCAACTAAAGCCGCATTTTCATAATGAGTTATAGCGTCTTTTATATTACCATTAGCTCTAGCAGTATTACCAAGAGAAAATTCTGTCAGACTAATTTCTTGGGGTAGTTGCAGACGTTGAGCAATTTCTAAGCTTTGTTGTAAATTTTTCTGGGATTGTTCTAAGTCACCCAATTGTTGCTGGGTATTTCCAAGGGAGCGTAAAGCAGTGACTTTTTCAGGTGAGTCAGGTTGGGTTTGTAACTGTTGAGAGACTGTATTCAATATGTCTAAGCTACGGCGGTAAAAACCAGAAACTAGTAAAGCTTGTGCAGAGTTGATACGGCTGCGCGTCACTCTAGTATTGTATTGTTTACCTAAGCGCTTCCAGATTTGCTCTGCTTGCTGTGATATTTTTAGAGATACATCTGCTTGTCCCTGTGACAGCTGGAGTCCACTTTGAATCTCTAGAGTTTGTGCTAAAACTTCCAGCAATTCTGACTTGGGATTGTTGACATTTAACTTTTGATTTATATTGTCCCAGCCAAGTAGATTTAAGCTGGCGTTAATAGCTTTTGACGCTTCTTTCCATGAGCCAAGTTGCTCAAACGCTAGAGAGAGGTTCGTTGATGCTGCGGCTTGTGCAAGGCGATCGCCTTGTTGTTGATAGATGCGGACAGCTTGTTGTAAAACAGTTACAGCTTCAGCAAAGCGTCCAGATTGATAAAGCGCTTCTCCTTGAGAGACAAGTTGCTGTGGTGTAGTGGTTGGGGGTTTGGTAGTTTGGGTGTGAAAATTGTCTACTGAATTTGTCTGGGGTTGTTTGGCGAATGTGCTGGGGATAATAGTTAGGGAAAAAGCAAGGGCAAATAGGACTACATTCGTTAGCGCAAATCTAAGGAGTCGTTTTGTCAACCGAAGTTTTTGCATATTTCACACCTTACTGGGATACAGGAAAAGTTACAGCGTTTTTGTTGTTTTTAGCATGATATCCGTGTCATTATGCTTCTATGATCATTTCATTTAAAGACAAAGGTACCGAAGATGTTTTTGATGGCAACGATACAAAAGCAGCTCGAAAAACATGTCCTATAAATCTCTGGTCTGTGGCACGAAGAAAACTAGACCAACTTAATGCCGCAGTGTCTTTGGATGATTTGAGCGTGCCACCAGGCAATAGGTTAAAAGCATTATCAAGATGAGCGGGAAGGTCAACATAGTATTCGGATAAATGACCAATATCGAATCTGCTTTGAGTGGACACCAATCGGTACGTTAGAAGTTGAAATTGTAGATTACCATGATTGAGGTAGCAACGGATGAGAGTTCCTAAAAATCGTCCTCCCACACACCCTGGAGAAATTTTACTTAAGGATTTCCTAGAACCAATGGGAGTATCGCAACGTGAACTTGCTGATGCAATTTATGTCCCTTATCAACGCATTAATGAGATAGTAAATGGGAAGCGTGGTATCACTCCAAGTACTGCGTTACGCCTAGAGAAGTTTTTCGGGAATAGTTCGGAGTTTTGGTTAAACCTTCAACAGATTTGGGATCTGTACCATGTGCTCGAACAAGAGAGGGAAGAACTGGAAACAATAGTAATGTTCAACTCATGAAAAGGAGAAATAAAAATGACTCAAGCCTTACACAAACTAGTAACATTTGAAGAATTTGCAAAATGGAAACCGGAAGATGCATACTATGAATTGCATGATGGAGTCATCGTTAAAATGCCGCAGCCATTAGGAGGACATGAGGAAGTTATCGGTTTTTTGGTCAGAAAACTGAGTGTAGAATTTGACCGCTTAAATCTCCCGTACTTCATACCCAAAACAGCATTAGTTAAACCACCAGATCAGGAATCAGCTTACTCACCAGATGTCCTAGTAGTAAACCAAAGTAATTTATCATCAGAACCCCTATGGAAAAAAGAATCGACTCTAATTTATGGTGCTTCAGTTCCGCTGGTTGTGGAAGTTGTTAGTACTAACTGGCGTGACGATTACTTTAAAAAACGTGGAGAATATGAAGGAATCGGGATTCCTGAATATTGGATTGTAGACTATTTGGCATTGGGCGGTAAGCAGTTTATTGGTAACCCCAAACAACCAACAATTTCTATTTACCACTTAATAGACGATGAATACCAAGTTACTCAATTTAGGGGAGATGACCGCATCCAGTCGCCAACATTTCCTGAGTTTAACTTGACTGCACAACAGATTTTTAACTAATTCACCTTTCGGTCAAGCGAACTGATAAGTACTAATGCAAAATTAAATATACATTCTACACTATTGGGAAAACTCAAACTCAAATTATTACCATCCCCATTCAACCCAACTGTTCCTGCACTCCGTAACCCACCTAACTCAACTCGCCCACCAAAAGCATTCAACCCTCCACCATCCATTTTGATATCGCCGCCTACTAGCAGCAAACTGTTTCCATCTGGGACACGTAGACCAAATGCATCCGCGCCACCAGGAGTAGATCCTGCTGGTGCAGTTGAGTTATTTTGAATAGGGGACGCCGCAATTTGATTGAAAAACAAAGCATTTGGATTGATTGTCAGCAAGGGTGAAGGTGCTTCTGGATTC